>Ga0210012_1002314_pt1 | contig 16660 bp, 17 predicted proteins | sample CryGeymeta201504_FD_183974 | JGI IMG/M metagenome (GOLD analysis project Ga0210012, IMG submission 183974) | Groundwater microbial communities from Crystal Geyser aquifers in Utah, USA - Crystal Geyser metaG 2015-04 (SPAdes) (version 2) | ecosystem: Environmental > Aquatic > Deep subsurface >... | reverse complement strand
GGCCAGCACTTTTGGGCGAGGGGGTATTTTGTGTCGACGGTGGGGCGAGACGAAGAGGTGATTCGACGCTACATCCGAGACCAAGAGAAAGAGGATGAGCGGTTGGAGCAGCTCAATCTCGTGTAATGGATAGGCACCAGTAGGTGCTGCAAAAACGCGGGGCCGCGTTAGCGTCCCCGTATAGCCGCTTTGAGCGGCTCACATAATGAAGGCCCCCGGCTATGCCGGGGGATTGTTACTTCTTCAGTTGCACTTTCTCATCGAACCGCTGGTACAAGTGCGGCCATCTGTCCATATGGCTCGCCTGAACAACGCACCATGCTGAAATGCATCATTCAGGCTGGCGCCGGTCATGTCGGCCTTTCTATAAATAGCGCAGGTAAAGATAAATGCTGGATACCGCGATGCTGGCCAGCATCAGTGGAAAGGCCAGCAGAATGAAGGGCAGAAAGCGTATCGGCTGGCCAGCGCGCTCGGCGAAACCGGCCACCACCAGATTGGCGCTTGCCCCGACCAGGCTGCCGTTGCCGCCCAGGCAGGCGCCTAGCGCCAGCGCCCACCACAGGGTGCGGAGCTGTTCCGCGCCGAACACCGCCCCCATCTTCTGGATGACGGGAATCATGGTGGCGACGAAGGGGATATTGTCGACGACCGCAGAAAATATCGCCGACACCCACAGGATGGTAATGGCGGTAGTGGGGAAATCGCCGCCGGTCAGTTCCAGGAGCTTCCCGGCCAAGAGATCGAGCGCGCCGCCCTTCTCCACGCCAGCCACCACCACGAACAGGCCGACGAAAAAGAAGATCGTCACCCATTCCACTTCGGCCCAGGTGCGATGCGTCTCGTGGGATTGCTCTTCCGAATCTTTCCCGAAAACGCGCAACAAAAGCAGTAATGCGGCGCCGAACATGGCGATGGTGCCGGGTTCCTGACCGATGTGGTGGGCCATGACGAAGCCGGCGATCACCACCCCGATTACCGTAAGGGATTGCTTGAGCAGGCGGGGATCGGTAATCGCCGCCCTGGCATCGAACGCCATCACTTGCGCCCGGTCCTCCGGCGATGCGCGCATCTTGCGACCCCATATCAGGTAGATCGTGATCAGGGTGAGGATGAAAATGACTGCGGCAACCGGCGCCAGGTTTACCACGAAATCGCTGAAGGTCAGTCCGACCGCCGAGCCGATCATGATGTTGGGCGGATCGCCGATCAGGGTGGTGGTGCCGCCGATGTTGGAGGCGAAAATGATGGAGAACAGATAGGGATAGGGAGATACCCTGAGCGAATCAGTGATGAGCAGAGCGACCGGCACGACCAGCAGCACCGTGGTCACGTTGTCGAGGAGGGCGGAAAATACTGCGGTGATTACGGAGAGCATCACCAGTAGTCCCCAAGGGTCGGCCTTCACCCATTTCGCCACGCTCACGGCGACATACTGGAACACTCCGCTCTTCTGGGTGATCGCCACCAGGACCATCATGCCGGTGAGCAGGCTGATGGTGTTGAAGTCGATGCCGGCAACGGCTTCGCTTTGCTGAAGTACACCGGAGAAAATCATCAGCCCTGCACCCAGCAAGGCGACAATGGACCGGTTGATCTTTTCGGTGACGATAGCGGCGTAAGTCAGCACGAACACCGTGAGCGAAACGGCCAGCGGGCTGAGCCCCAGAAATAGCTGGGCGGTGGAAGCGGCGCCGTGCATTTCAGAGCTCCGCTTGTTGCATCAGATAGGTGAGCAGGGTGCGTCGGCTGAGCATGCCAAGCAGGATGCCATCCTTGCCGATTACCGGCAGCGGGGAGGTGCTTTGACTGAGCAGTAGAGCCGCCTCCAGGATTGGGCAATCCGCATCCAGCACCGGCACGTTAATTTTAGCGATTTCTCCCACGGTGCGGCGTTCCAGGTCATGTAGCCGGGATGAGAGCAGCTGGGCGGAGTCGCCGGCAAATTTCAGGTCTGACAGACCGTGCTCTACCCGGGCGCTGGCCGGAATTAGTTCGGAAAGGATGGACTGGGTACTGACGATGCCGGAAAATTTCCCATCGACATCGCGCAATGGCACGTGATTGATGTGCTTTTCCAGCATCAGCTTGAGGGCATCCAGCAGGCTGGTATCAGGGTAAATGCCATTGGTGGGTGGATAGTAGGGAATGGATTGAATGCTCATAATGGGTCTTTGGTGTGTAGTCATGCCTTGCGAGGCAAGGCTATAACTGATTCGGGTATTCGTCGGCGGGCCCGGTTTTGGCTTGGTGCACCGGGCTGTGTGCGATGTTCAGGTAAATCGAGCGGAGATGTTGCTCGCGAGTCGGCGCACTCAAGTTTTCAAGCTGGCATGATTCGCAGTGGTAGACCAGAGATCGCTTGATTTTCTGCAACAGCGAATTGTCGAGGTGATATCCATGGTTCACCAGCAGTGTTTCCAGCGTTTCCAGCGTGTGGTCGCTCAGGTCGTAGCGCACTGATAAGCAGCCATCTTCTGTATCGATACTCGCCTCGAGCTGCGCCATAGAGCCAAGCAGTTTCAGTGCGTGGTTCAGGTTGGGTGGCGGCAGGCTGGCAAAGTAGATGCAACGGACCTTGTACAATGCCGGGTGGGTGGCTTTTTCCATTTAACTTCCCGTAATTCATGGGGCCTGAATTTGGCTGGGGAAATCGCTGCGGTCATTGTTTCAATGGCCGTCACCGATATCCAATGATAGTTCCGTGGAGGGGGTGAGGAAATACGGGCTGGCGCGTAAGAGATGCCCGTAAGGGAAACACTTATACCGGATGAGGGACGGGTTCGGGGTGTAGCGGGGGAACAGTCTAGTCGCTATTCTTTCTGAGGCTGAGCACCAGGAGGATCAGCTCGGGCAGGCTGTGTGCCTGCATCTTCTCCATCATGCGCGCCTTGTAGACTTCCACCGTGCGCGGGCTGATGCCAAGTTGCCGGGCGATTTCCCGATTGGGCTCGCCGAGGGTGACTTTTTCCATGACTTCGCGTTCGCGGGCGGTCAGGCGTGCCATCCGATCCATGATTTCCTGTGTGACTAATGCTTCGTCACGTTGATAAGCGCTGCGCTTCAGCGCAGTGGTGATGGTCGCGAGCAGCAACCGGTCATCCAGCGGCTTCTCAAGAAAATCGGCCGCGCCGGCTTTCAGTGCGGCGCGTGCCGCCGCCACATCGCCATGGGCGGTGATAAAAATAATCGGTAGTGGTATCTGGCGGGAAAGCAGTTGCTGTTGTAGCTCCAGACCATTCATTCCAGCCATGCGGATATCCAGCAGCAGGCAGCCATGCCATTCGGGCTGGCAGGCAGAAAGAAAATCTTCTGCCGAAGCAAAGCTGTGGGTCGCGTAGCCTTTCAGTCCTAGCAGCAGGGAAAGCGAATCTCTGACGGGCGCATCGTCATCCACGATGAAAATCGTTGGTTCAGTCATGATTTCCTGTCGGTATGCTCACCGGCACGCTGAAGCAAAAGCGTGTGCCGCCGGCAAATGATTTGTCTAGCCATATTTTTCCATGATGGGCTTCAACCAGGGATCGGCTGATCGCCAGCCCCAATCCGGTGCCGTCTATTTTGCCGGTAGTGAAGGGTTCGAAAATCTGTGGCTGCACTTCTGACGGGACGCCAGGGCCGGTGTCGGCAACGCAGATGCAAACTGCATCCACGGACAATGCTGAGGCATCGATAATGATTTCCCGGCGAGCGCTCCGAGCCTCGGCAATGGCATCGATCGAATTGTATACCAGGTTGTGGAGCACGGTTTCCAGCTGCACCCGATCCACCCGGATATCGGGCAGTTTTTGAGGACAGGAAATGCGGATCGAAATGTTATGCCGCTCCGCACGATTCAGCAGCGGGGCAATGCCTTCCTTCAGGAAGGCCATTATGGATATCTGTTGGCGCTGAACAATGCCCCCGCGATAGAAATTGCGTAAGCGGTGGACTACCTGCCCGGCACGACGGGCTTCGTTAACGGCCTTCCCCATGGTGCCTGTCAGCAGGGTATGCTGGATTTTCGGCTGGGTGAGCAATAGCTGGCAGGCATGAAGATAGCTGGTCAGTGCTGAAAGCGGCTGATTCAGTTCATGCGCCAGGGCGGAAGTCATTTCGCCAGCAGCGGCAAAGCGTAGTGCACGGTCCAGCTCGGCTTGTTGCTCGAGCAGCCGGCTTTCCAGCAGCCGGCGGCTGGTAACGGCCATGCCCAGAAAAAGGCCGGTGATTGCCAGAGCCAGCATGAGCAGTTGAAGTTCAATGACGGCAGCCGCCTTGTGGCCGCCGGTCTGGACGGCAGCGATCAAGCCGAGTTGTGTTCCAAGGATGGCCAGGGTCGAACCCCTGATGCCGTGTCGCATGGCAATCCAGATCAGGGGGAGAAACAGCAGCAGGTAGAAGAATTTGAATTCGTCGGTGAATTCAAGCCCGAAAATGATCCATAGCGCCAGTGCGACGCTGGCCGCCTGGGTGGTGGTTTCCCCAGTCCATCGCCAGTGGATTGTCTTGAAAGGGGTGTGAACGAGCAGCAGCGGAACGATCACTATGATGCCGATTACATCGCCTACCCAGAAACGCAGGATGCTGTTTAGAAATTTATCCGGCGGCACCAGCCCGGCGAAGGTATAGATGGCGACATAGGCCAGGGCCGCCAGCAGCGCCCCAGTGAGCGCCACCGCCAGAAACCATGACAGGTCGCGCAGGCTGCGGAACACAGTGTCGAAGCGCAATGGCCCGAGGAGGAGGGCTGCGGCGCCGCTGTAGCAGGTCGTCAGCGCGAGCGAGGATGCCGCCAGATAGGCGAAGGGTGCCGGGATATCGCGCACGAAAGTTTCTGCCAGCAAGGCGGCGATCAGCAATGCCGGCCATTTCCTCAGGCCGAACAGTAGCAGGAACGCCAGACTCAGGCCGGGCGGAGGGTTCCAGGGGGTAATGGCGAGCGGCAGCAGCGGGTGGATATAGCTTACCCAGTCCAGGAAAACATACAGGATCAAGTAACCTGCGGACAATCTCAAGGATTTCATCAAATTGTTTTTTCAGTGTTGATTCGCCGTCTCGCAGCCCATCTGTCAAGAGAACCCTCCGTCGTTCTACCTTGTGGTCAATGGGGATAAGGTTACAATCGCGCTTGCCACGATCATTCTATACTTAACTTAATCACGATTACCCGACCGCACGGCGATTGCAAGGAATGACGGCAATCGCATGTCTTGCCGCCCTATTCCTGGTTGAGCCGGTTTTCCCCATTTATGCGGGGCACTGCGGAGTTTCCATTTTTTTCTTAAAGAGGGGCCCTGATGAATCCTGAGCCAACAGAACGCGCCTCGTTTCCGCACAAATTGCTTCGCCTGTTTATAGCACGGTGGCGCAGCCATTTGCGGAATATCGACCGTGACGCCACACGTGAGCAGGTTTTTGAGGATGGAGGGATAAGCTACTCCTACGTTTTCCTGGTCTTCGCCTCCAGTGCCATCGCCACGCTGGGCCTGTTGCTCAATTCCGTTGCGGTGATCATCGGCGCCATGCTGATTGCACCATTGATGGGTCCGATCGTGCTGCTCGGCTTAGCCATCGCCGAGACCGATGTGCTGCAGGCGATCCGAAGCGGAAAAGCGATTGCCGCAGGTTTGCTGGGGGCTCTGATCACTTCGGTGGTCATCGTCAAACTTTCTCCATACATTTCACCCACGCCGGAAATCCTGGCGCGGACCAACCCAAACCTGTTCGACCTTTTGGTGGCGGTCTGCTCCGGTTTGGTTGCCGGCTATGCCGTAGTGCGCCGGCAGATCGGCGCGGTAGCGGGCGTTGCGATCGCCACCGCCTTGATGCCCCCTCTCGCCACGGCGGGATATGGGCTGGCAATCGCAGACCTGCAAGTATTCCAGGGATCGTTCTTTCTGTTCCTCACCAACATGCTGGCCATCGCCTTCAGCGTTACGGGCATGGTGGTCTGGTATGGCTTCGGCAACCTGCGGACATCCCGTGAACTGTTGTGGAAAACCCTGGCTGGAGGCATTGTGCTGGCACTGCTGTCCATTCCTTTGGCGAATACGCTCAACGAGAGCGTATTCAAATCGCTCGCGCTCAAGCGCGCTACGGATGTGTTGCGCGAAGACATGGGCGCAAGGGGCATGCGACTGGACCGGCTGCAAGTGAACAACGCGGACAACGGGGACATTCTTGTGAATGCGGTGGTTCTCGTGCCGGAATACGACAAAGGCGCCACTGCCCGCATGCAGACGGCGCTGCGTCTGGCACTCGAAAAGCCTGTTCACTTGCAGCTGGACCAGATTGTCGTCGGCTCCGCTGTGCAACCGGTTCAGAAGCCCTCCGTCATCGCCAATCCGGTGATTCCCCTGCCCGCACAATCGCCTCCACTCACCGAGAGCCAGTTGCTGGCGCAGTATCTTCGCCAGGTCTTTCCGCTGCCGGTCTCATTGTCTGAAATCGACCCCGTTCGCAAATCGGCTACCTTGCAGTTGGCCAACAGCTACGCGGGCAACTTGCAAGCGCTTTATGGAGCGGAGCGCACTTTGCAAAGTAAGTTTCCGGAGTGGCAAGTGCGGCTTGTTCCGCCGTTGCGTGATCTTCCTGTGGTCAAGTTTGACAGTGGTGGCGCCGTGCTCGATCCGAGTGGCCTGAATGCCTTGCGAATCGCGCAATGGGCGCTTGAGCGCTGGGGCTTGAAACAGGTCGGTGTGGCAGGCTATGCCAGTCTTGGAGAGAAAGGCAGGGCTTCCGCCAGTCTGGCGGCCGAACGTGCGGAGGTTGTCGCCGCGTGGCTGGTCGAGGCAGGTTTCGAGGTGGACAAAACCAGGGCATACCCCGCTCCGGGGCAGGAAAAGGAAGAGCACGAGCGCGGTCAGGCTTCGTTTCGACGCGCGCAACTCGTGCCGCATTTTCCTGCGGATCGTTGAAGGGGAATGGATGCGCACAGGAGTCCTGTCGGACTTATGGGGATCGAAGCGAAGCGGGGCAAGCCGGTCAATAGTCGTTCTATTGACCAAAAAAGCAGTGAAATATAGATCGGCTAGGCGGATTTCCCGCCGATTTCCTTTAAGTCTGACAGGCCTGCCAGGCGACACAACGCCGTTGCGAATATCCGCGCGTACCGCGATTCCGGCATGGGAAGATGTTGGGGCTCACGTTGTTCACCCCAACGCCTGTTTTGCCGCATCAAGAAAAATAGTCACTTCTTCGCGGTCGGGCAAGGGTTGCGGCAATCAGCTCCGGGTGCGTTTGAACGCCCGCAACGTCTGGGCAGAGAACATCTGGTTGCGGCCAACGACATGGCTCGGAACGAGCTTGCCGGACTGAACGTAGCGACGCAGGGTTGGTACGGAAACCTCAAGGTACTCGGCCGCTTCCCATGCGGAAAACGGTTCCTGTTGCAAATGGCCGAACACCTGTTCGTGGGTGAAATCATCCTCGCGGAAAGCGTTACTGGTCAGTAATGAGAAAAATCGGGCGCGCTCCATCGCGGGCATGCGCTTCATTTCGGAAAACAGGTCTTCTGCTGTGAGGGCTTGGTTCATGGCGTGGCTCATTTCGGCTCTCCTTTGCTGCTCTCTTGCTGCAAATAGTGTTTCAGCTCGTCGTAGAAATTTTCATGTGACCCCACCTGATAAAAATCGATGACTAAAAACTCAAGGGGCAAATCCTTGCTTGGGGGACGGTACGCTATCAGGTATTCTTGGCGATTGAAACGAAATTTGTAAACCCATATCTCCGCCAGATCACCCACCTTGAGTTCACCGATTTCCGGCGAGTCACAAACCAACTCCACCGCGTCTTCAATCGCCAGTTGCAAGGGCTTGTGTGCCTTCTTGATGTACTGCGCGAAAGGGCGTTTGTAGTTTGGCTTCATGCGCACATATTAGTCAACAGATGATTCTATGTCAAATCACTATCACACGCCACAACCCAAGGGGGCAATGCGCTTCGCTTATTGACGCCCTTGTTTTACGCAGGTTGATTCTACCGTGATGAATTCAGACCAACAGATCGTGTAGCGCCTTAACCTCTCCAAGGTGTTGCGGTTGATTATTGAGCGCGCCCATCTCCGAATTACTAATTTGTAACTGGTTTCCGCTCTCTTCTGCGACTACGCTGTCAGCATCAACCATAGCAGCCCAGAGGGCATTGGCCATGAAGAACCCGGCCGCTTCCTATCCTCATCGCCGAAATTGGCGCGCAATCTTGCTGGCGGTGCTGGCCAGTGTTTCCTTGCTGCTGGCGCACTCGAGCTGGCGCGCCTACGAGGCCGCCCGCGATGAGACATTCCGCACCGAGGCCGACATGGTGCGTCTGGCAGATTCCGTCGCCGCCTCTCAGCAGGTGTTGCTCGATCGCACTGCCCAGCAGATGCGCATATTGGGCGGAATTTCGCCGTCCGGAAACAACAACTCGGCAGCGTGCGACAAATTTCTAGCGCGCCAACTGGGAATTTTTCCGGCATTCGACAATCTGGCTTTTGTAGACGCGAACGGCGCAGTGACATGCAGCGCACGCTCCAACACTATCCCTCTGCCCGCCTTGCTTCCCGGCGCGGCCTCGCCCGACAAGCTTTTGTTGCTTTCGCTGGACGGCGATGAGCTGGCGTTCGCCTTGCCCCGCAAAGCCATCCAAGGGCGTGTGGAAGGTTGGGTCATTGCGGTGCTGCCTGTCGTGGCGTTCTTCCCGGCTAACTCGCAGGGTGCCGTATTCGGCTTGGTGCATGATGGAGGGTTGGTTGCTGCGTACCCTGCCAATAACGCCTGGGATAGCCGCAATCCATTATTTGTCAAGTTCATGCGGGCTTTTAGGCCCGCAATGGCAACACCATTGGCAATTCAGGATGGAATGGAGTGGTTGTATGCGGCTCCGGTGAAAGGCAGCGCAAAGGAGCTGTGGCTGCTGGTGCGACCGCCCGCTGACGCGGCGACCGGGCAAATGATGCGCATGGCGGCGTTGATGGCGATGGCCCTCGCTCTGGCCGGGTTGTCACTGTGGGCGCTGGGCAGCCAGGGGGGCGCATACTTGGCCACGATCAATTGGCGACGCTTCGACTTGGCCGCGAAGGTCGGGCATGCCGTCGCTACGCTGCATAAAAGACTGCGCCAGATTCAATGGTACAAGGCACAGCGTTCCAAAGACGGCAATACCGAATTGCGCGTCGCTTATCAAGAACTCAAACATTCCTTCGCCGACGAAACGGAACGGATGCGGCAAATCACGCTACTGGGCGAGTTGAGCCAGGCGTTGCAAGGCTGCATCAATAGCGCGGAACTGACCGAGCTGGTAGCGCGTTCCGCCGTCGCCTTATTTCCCGGCAGCAGTGGCGCGCTGCTGCTGAATGCGGCATCGGACATTGTGGAGTTGCATCATGCCTGGGGTGGCAGCACCCATCAGGAAGCCTTTCCACCGCAGGATTGCTGGGCGCTACGCATTGGCCACCCTTACCACGCCCAGCAGGCAGGCGCCGTGTCCTGCGCGCACCTGCGGGAAAAGCATGCGGATTATATTTGCCTGCCATTAATTGCGAATAGCGAAATACTTGGCGTGCTGCATCTGTCCAAGCTGGGCGGCAACCCAATAGAAGCGGGTATTCCTTGGGCTGCGGAGTCCATCGCCGAGCGTACCGCCATCGCTATTTCCGTAATCAGGCGTGCGGAGCGGCTGCAAATCCGCGCCACGCGGGATGCACTGACCGGCATCTACAACCGGCGCTTCATGGAGGAAGCGCTGGCCATCGAGCAGAGCCGCGCCGAGCGCCGTGGCTCGCCCATTGGTTTGATGATGATGGATGTGGATTACTTCAAACGCTTCAACGATAGTTTCGGTCACGATGCCGGGGATGCCGTGCTACGCGGCATCGGCCGCTTGCTAAGCAGCGCCATGCGTGAAGGGGACATGCCGTGCCGCTACGGCGGCGAGGAATTCGCGGTTATCCTGCCCGGCGCCGACTTGGCCGTTACACGCCAGCGCGCGGAAGCAATTCGTACTGCAATCGAACACTGGAAGCCTCAGCACGATGGGCATGCCTTCGGGCAAGTCACCGTTTCCATCGGCGTTGCAGCCTTCCCGCTCAACGGAAATTCGTGGCAAGCCGCGCTCAAGGTGGCCGACGAGGCGCTCTACGCGGCCAAGCGCGGCGGGAGGAACCAGGTGGCGACACCGGCCCAGCCATCAATAGGGTAAGACAGTCGTCCGTTCGAGAGCCGTTCCCAGACGGGTATTCTTTCAGAGGGCCGCCATTGGCACAACTCGGACGATGGATAAGCTAGCAGCCTGTCTGACTTGAAGGAAATCGGCTGCAAATCCGCCTGGCTGGTCCATATTTCGCCGCTTTTTTGGTCAATAGAACGACTATTGACCTGCAAAACCGGCAAAATCTGTCCTCGCCCAGCCGAATTTTGCGAGCATCCGCTGCGCGGCTTGCCTGCTTGACCCACTTCGCTCCGATTCTTCAAGTCAGACAGGCTGCTAGGATGCTCCGGGTCAGAATTGAAGTCGGATAAAAGTCGAAAAAAACCCCGCAAATTTGCGGGGTTTTTTTCGTGATCGCTCGCCTCACTGCGGAGCAGTGCGACAAGCCGTTCCTTGCTGACGCAGGGAAGCCGGGGCTGGCATCAACCGTCCATGCCACCCATGCCGCCGACCGGCTCCTCCTTCGGCATCACGGTCACCTTGGTTCAGGCAATAGCTGCTTCGCCGCTCATCTTTTCGCCTTTGTTGTCCACCGTACTAATCACGATTTTGTCGCCAGCTTTGGCACCCTTGATCTTGAAACCCAGAAAGGGATTCTTGGAAATTGCCGCACCCCACTGTGCTTCCAGTACGGTCTTGCCGTTCAGGGTGGCAACGACTTGATCGATGAAGTGGGCGGGAATCAATTTTCCGGTTTTGGCGTCCTTGCGCACGCCGGTCTCCATGATGTGCCTCATCAGCACCTTTACGTCGGCGACATCGCCTTGCAGCGTCGCGCGAATTTTCATTCCTTCAGCCATGTTCGTATCCTTGTCATATTGAGTGTGTGTTCAAACGATCAATCCGCTTAGCCGCCGCAGCCGCCGATCGTGACCTTGACTTCCTTGCTCGCGGTGTAGGCCTTGCCGCCCGCCTTCACCGCTACCCGGACGTGGGAAGTGACGCCCATCTTGATGCGGGTGGAGACGTAGCCTTCAGCGCCATTGGAAAACTCGAAATCAGCGACCAGGGGATGCTGGTTCTTGTCCACAAAGATCATGATGGAGGTGGTGCCAGGAATTTTGCTGGTCACTTCTATCGGAACCACTACGCCATTTTCGGCGATATCCGGCGCCTTGATCAAAATATCCTTGCTCTCGGTCGCGCCCGCCACGTTGACGCCCTTCATCGCGTCCGCCGTGGTGGTGGCGTCGAAGGCCGCCTTGTTCCATTCCGCGGCCAGTACTTGACCCGGTCTGAGCAGCCCCGCCGCAATCGCGACCGCCACTGTCCCGGCAGCGCCGGTGCCCTTCAGAAATGTTCTACGCAGATGATTCATCGATTCTCTCTCCTGATAAAAAAAGTTAAAGCCCATATACATAATCAACGACCAGATCCACTTCCTGCTCAGTCAGTATCTGGTGCTTTCCAAAAGGGGGCATCGAAGTTTTGGCTTTGGATGCAGTGGCATCCCAAATCTTGGCACGTAGCTTGGCCCGGTCGGAAAAGCGCTTCTTCACCATGGCACTGTCCAAGGACGGCCCGATGTCACCGGGCGACTCGGCCTTCGGATCACCGGGGATTTCATGGCAGGCGAGACAATTGCCCTTCGCTCTATCAAATGCGATCGTCCTTCCAGTGGGTTCCTTGGCGACCTCGGCCGCCAATGACAGGTCCGCGATGCCCAAGCCGGCGATAAGCGCAAACATAAGGGTCGATTTTTTCTGCATCACTCCTCCTCCGTTTTTTCGAGCATTCTCAGAAGGCATCCGCCTTCCATGGAAAAATTTGCTGTTTGTGTTAAAACAATCATACTGAATTTATCTTGGGTAAAGCAAGCTTTTTTTTAAATTTTTTGTTTTATTTCTGATAGTTAGTACAAATGTACTAACTAGATTTAGCATATAGCCAATTACCCATTACCCATCAAACCGGGAATCATCATTTTTATCGCATGCAAAACTGTCCTGTGCTATATTTAAATTGAAAATTTATTTCAGTAGGGAAGTGCCATGGATATCTCCAGCGCATCGTCTGTCAGTGCATTATCAGGCCAATCGGTAGGCAATTCGGCCCAGAATGAAGTTTTGAGGAAGGCCCAGGAAATTCAGGCGCAAAACGCTACGGCATTAATTGATTCCGTGCAGCAACCGGCAAAATCTTCCTCCGCAAACATGCCCTCCCACTTGGGGCAGAACGTCAACACAACGGCTTGACTTCAGTTTTTTACCAGCGGCTATTCTGCCTCACCCAACAGCTTTCCGGCCATTCCTTCCGCTCAGGGCGAATGGATTTAATCAGCGCCCCCCAGTAGCCCGTCACGACGAACAGCTCACCGAGATATGCTGCGCCCAGTCCGGCGGCGGCGTGGCATAATCCGCCATCTCCGGCTGCTCGTCAAAGGGGCAGCTAAGCAATTTCAGCAAGCGATCTACTTCTGAAAAGTCGCGCTCTTTCTCGGCCTTGCCGATCGCGACTTGCGCCAGATAATTACGCAGGATGTATTTGGGGTTGACCCTGTCCATGCGCGCCTTGCGTTCTTCGTCCGTGCCCGCCTCATTTTGCAACCGGGCGCGATAAGTTTCGGCCCAGGCATCGAACGCCGGACGATCGATAAATTGATCGCGCACCAAGCTGTTTTGCTCGCCCGATGCGGATTTGAAATGGCCCAGGCTGCGGAACAGATGGGTATAGTCCACCTGGTTTGCGTGCATCAGCTCCAGAAGCGCCTCAAACAGTGCAACATCTTCCTTGCTTGCGTGGGTCAAGCCCAGCTTCTGGCTCATCAAGTTCACATAGTGTTCGGCGTAAGTCGGGCCATAGTTGCCCAGCACCGCTCTGGCTTCCTCCGCCGGAATAATCGGCGACAATGCCTGCGCCAGACAGGTCAGATTCCACAGGCCGATTTGCGGCTGCCGGTCAAAGGCATAGCGCCCGCCATGGTCGGAATGGTTGCAGACGTAACCCGGATTGTAGGTTTCCATGAAACCGAATGGGCCATAGTCGAAAGTCAAACCAAGGATGGACATGTTGTCAGTATTCATCACCCCATGCGAGAAGCCAACCGCCTGCCATTTGGCCATCAGCCTTGCTGTGCGCGTGACCACTTCATTCAGAAAACGCGGATATTTGTCAGGTGCGTCGGCCAGTTCGGGAAAATGCCTAGCGATCACATAATCGGCAAGCAGGAGAATCGGTTCGGGCTGTCCCCGGTAGAAAAACACCTCGAACGAGCCGAAGCGCACGTGAGAAGGCGCGATGCGCGTAACCACCGCGGCGCTTTCAATCGTCTCGCGCAAAACCTCTTCGTCGCTGCCGACAATGCACAAGGCGCGAGTGGTGGGAATGCCCAGGCCATGCATGGCCTCGGAACACAAGTATTCGCGGATGCTGGAACGCAACACGGCACGCCCATCGCCACTGCGTGAAAACGGCGTGACCCCTGCCCCCTTCAGTTGAAGATCCCAGTGCTCCCCGGCGCGATTCTTTACTTCACCCAGCAATATCGCCCTGCCATCACCCAGCTGCGGTACGAAATGCCCAAACTGGTGCCCGGCATAGAGCATCGCCAGCGGGTCGCTGCCGGACAGTAAACGGTTGCCGATAAAATACTCGGCAAAATCGGCGCGCATCGCTTCGCCCACATCCAGATCAATCAGCTCCGCCGCATTCGCGTTGAAGCTGACCAGGTAAGGTTCGGGTAGAGGTGTGGGGCGCAAGCGGCTGTGAAAAGTATCCGGCAGGCGCGCAAAGGTATTCTGAAAATTCAGCCGATCGAGTTTCTTCATGGAGCAATTCAATCCCAAGGGGGTTCTGGGAGAATCAGGCCGGCTCGGCTAGAATCAAGAGTACCAAATAAAGTAAACTCACTGCATTATTGTCTTGACTCAGGGGCCACCATAGTTTCTTGATCATTACTCATCTCTGGCCGGTTTGCGGCACTCCACAGCCTTCAACTCACTTCCGGGAAAATCCAGTTTCAATTTTGTCAGCTGCGCAGTCATGGACTCGCCGCTATCCTTGATCTGGAATACGGTAGCGTTGATTTCCTGTGTGCGTGGACCGGAAACGGCCGATTTCACACCCTTCTCGCGCAACTGGTCGAGGTATTTGGTAGCCGTCTCGGCGGTGGAAAAAATACCCAGGGAAATCGCATACTGCATTACTGGTGGCTCACGGACAATGTAGCTTTCCTGCACACCTATCTGCTTCAGTTCATCCACCTTCTTTTGCGCTTCCTGCAGCGTCTTGCGTGGCGTGACGTAAACCCAGTAGCCACCGGATTTTTCTGCTTTGCGCTGGATGAGTTTCTCACCCAGTTGCAGCTTCTCCAGCACCTGCACTACGCGCTTTAGCGTGTCTCCAGAAAATTGGCCCCATTCGAGGCAAATCTCAGGCTTGACTTCGCTGAAGGCGCCATCCCCTGACGCTACCGGTGGCTCCGGCATAGCCAGCGCCTTCTGTGGCTCAGCCAATAACTTGATTTTATCCGCCTTGACCGGATCGTGGCCACGCATGGGCTCACTGCCATGGCTGCTGCCGAGTTGCATCACGGTAAAAAACAATATGTTGATGACCAGCAATATTGCGAATATCCACTTCATCCTAATGCGATCCTGATCAGTCCATCCAGCACCAGATTATCCACCATCCTCGCCCTGCCGGACAGTAGGGGCAAAAGCACTTGCGCATCGCCGCCACTCAGCAAACAGGTCGGTGCCCGCTTGATCTCGCCGGCGAGCAAGGCATTCATATGCCAGACCGCGCCTACCATGGCGGACAGCGCGCCGCTGTAAACCGCATCGGAAGTATTTTGGGGGAGATCCCGGTAATGGCCGTCCCCCGCCTCGATGGCGGCAGTGCTTTCAGTCAGCGCCCGCAGCATGGTTGCCAGCCCGGGGACGATCAGCCCGCCCAAAAACACGCCATCGGCGGTCAGCGCGTCCACGGTCATCGCAGTACCAGCGTTTATTACCACGCAGCCTTCCGGCGCGATGGCACGGGCGGCGATCAATGCTGCCCATCGGTCGCTGCCCAGTTGCGAGGGGGTTTCGTAACCGTTGCGCACGCCGCATTGGCTTTCGACTGCAACGGCCCATTGAATCCTGACAGGCCAGCCCTTGCATGCGTCCTCTATCTGTCTGACCACCTGCGACCCGGCAACATTCGATACAACGATCCGTTCAGGCGCGGCCAAGCCTTTCCATGCATCACCCAGGCCAGCAACATCCGTAATGGCAAGCCAGCCCTTGGACTGCCACGAATTTCCATCATGCAACCCCCATTTAATCCGGGTATTGCCGGCATCCACCGCTAGTATCATGTCACCCCACGCAAACTGATTTCACCGGAGGTAAAACGTTGCTGCCCAAGCGCGGTACGCACCAGCAGTGCGCCATCTTCGGCCACATCCAGCACATGTCCTTGATGCTGGCTTCCGTCTGGCAGCATCAATAGAACCCGTTTTTCATGGTAAGCGTGGTGCTGCAACCATTCTTCGCGCAGGCTAGCAAACCCACCCTCATCGAACTCATTCAAAACATCAGCCAGGTGCCGCAGGATATTTGCCAGGAATAAATTGCGCTCTGGCACATCCCCTCTTATGGAGTGAATATCCACTGCCGCCTGATCGATCCGGTTCAGCACTTTGCCGGACAGTTTTAGGTTGATGCCGATACCGATCACCGCAGCGCTCGGACCCAGCATATCACCCTGCAGTTCGATCAGTATGCCCGCCAGCTTGCGGTGCCGGTGCAGCACGTCGTTCGGCCATTTCAAGCCTGCGCCGGAGACACCGGCCTGGTTCAGCGCGCGCATCAGTGCCACGCCAACCGCCAGGCTGAGACCGGAAAGGAATCCCGCCCCCTGATTAAAACGCCACAGCACGGAAAACGTCAGGCTCCCGCCCAAGTTGACATGCCATTCCCGTCCGCGTCGGCCGCGCCCAGCCGTCTGCATCTCCGTGATCACACAGCTGCCTTTCGGCGCGCCCTGCACTGCTTTTTCCAACAGCCTGTTATTGGTAGAGGCCAGACTATCGGCAACCTCCAAATCGAAAAATCCAGCTTTATCGCCCAGCCCGGCGTAAATTTTATCCTTATCGATCCAGTGCAAAGGCTCGCGTAGCCGATACCCGCGGCCCGGCACACGAAACAGGTCGACGCCGGCCTCATCGAGGTGACGCATCGCCTGCCAGATGGAGGCACTGGATACATTCAACTGCTGCGCCATTCCCTCGCCGGAATGAAATTCTCCGTCGGATAGCAAGCGTAGCACGGCAAAGGTCAAGGGTTTCACAGCGGCAGATTCAGGTTAGGATGGTCGCATGTTAGCACATACGCCGAGTAGAAATTACGGCACACTGAAGCTTGCGGAATGTGCGCTATAAAAAACAAAACCCCCTGCAGCTTGCGCTGAGGGGGTCTGTTTATAAGGAGCCTGGCGGTGACCTACTTTCACATGGGTAATCCACACTATCATCGGCGCGGGTTCGTTTCACTTCTGAGTTCGGGAT
>Ga0210012_1002302_pt1 | contig 16716 bp, 12 predicted proteins | sample CryGeymeta201504_FD_183974 | JGI IMG/M metagenome (GOLD analysis project Ga0210012, IMG submission 183974) | Groundwater microbial communities from Crystal Geyser aquifers in Utah, USA - Crystal Geyser metaG 2015-04 (SPAdes) (version 2) | ecosystem: Environmental > Aquatic > Deep subsurface >... | reverse complement strand
CCCTACCCCGGGATTTCCAAAACTGCCCCGGGATGGGGAAAAACACAATCCCAGGGTTGTTTTTGGAAGTAGCATTTGTTGGGCTTAAGTAATATGAACTGTTATTTTTAACAGCATGTGATCTAATTACTACTATCTCAGTGCAATTTTATTAAATAATGGCCCATTGGCTGCCAATAAAAATAAAATGGCCAAGCACTTTGAAGCTAGCATTTAACAGGTAGCTGCTGAACCCCTTTAATTTAATTCATTTTATTCGAACGTATTTGTTTTAGTATTCGTTTGTGTATTAAAATAAAATGGTCAACAAGCCCTTTTAAGCTAGCATTTAACAGGTAGGTGCTGAACCACTTTAATTTAATTCATTCGAATAAACGTGTTTATTCTAGTGTACTGATTTACCTACTCCTGTAAAGAACTTCTTATTCTCAATCGTATGCATTAAAATAAAATGGTCAAGCCCTTTTAAGCTAGCATTTAACAGGTACTAGTAGCTGCTGAACCACTTTAAATTAATTCATTATTCGAATAAACAAATTCGTTTGAGTATTCATTTGTGTATTAAAATAAAATGGTCAAGCCCTTTTAAGCTAGCATTTAACAGGTAGGTGCTGAACCACTTTAATTTAATTCATTATTCGAATAAACATTTTACTAGTAGTTAAGCTGTTTGGTTTGAAAATCGTACTGATATTGCTAGTTGTAGTTTCGTTGGTGTATTAAATAAAATGGTCAAGCCCTTTTAAGCTAGCATTTAACAGGTACCTGCTGAACCACTTTAATTTAAAACATTCCAATAAACGTATTAGTGGTCTATTCGTGTATTAAAATAAAATGGTCAAGCCCTTTTAAGCTAGTATTTAACGGGTAGCTGCTGAATCACTTTAATTTAATTCATCTAAATACAATGTAACATTAAACTATTCATTCCCAGTATAAGCATAAAATACATCCTGTGATTTTTCAATATGGTGGAATTGGTGATCACTAAATGGTCAAACAAGCCCGGGATTTGGATATCCCAGGAAATTGGTGCACAGCCCCGGGAATTTTCCATATCCCGGGAATGGTGATAACACTTCTTTGCGAAAAAAAGTACGAGTACAACAATAGGTTTAGCTCATTTACTGGTCGCTTAGCAAACACTATGGAAACAAACACGACGTGATACGGCTTGACAAAAATCAGCGGCCGCTGTCGTCTCTCTCGAAACATCTATGATAGCAAATTCGAAAATCAGGTGAACTTCCGAAAATTGCAAAACCGTCTACCACTGTTTGCGCTTCAGGGCAGGTTTGTGGTTAGCATAGGCCTTATCGATCTGGAGAGCTGTTTTTCCGGCTGTCTCCACCTGGAAGAAATAGACAACCGTTGTACCACAGGCAATAGCACCTGCAAAGAAAAAGAAGCACGCAGGGAGTGACGCAGTGGAAGCAACAGGAAACAAGCCACCAATGATGGTAGTGAAAACCCAATTGGTCATTGTAGTTAAGCCAGTAGCCTTGCTACGAGTGCGGTATGGAAAAATCTCAGAGCAGACAGTCCAGACAACAGGTCCCCAGCTGAAGGCAAAACCAACAATGAATATTGAGGCAAATGCCAAGACACAGTAGCCAACTGCCTTGGTCTGGCTCACAGCTGCTAAGATTCCGTTGACGATCAAAGAAAGAAACATCTGGTAATCACATTCGAGAGCGGATGGTAAGATTGATACCAACATACTCGGCAACACTACGACAACAATATGTTCAAAAGCTTACCACACAACCTCCATACACCAAGAGTTTGACACGGCCGACCTTTTCGACAGCGTAAACTGTGATAAAGGTAGAAAGAAAATTGATGCCATTGAGGTAAAATGTTCCATAAATAGCTTGATCCTCAGTAAAGAATGTGTTCAGGATGTCTGGTGCATAAAACATGATTGCATTGATACCACATAGTTGCTGGAAGCCCTGGAAGCTGACACCAAGTCGTTGCCGACGCTTCATGTTGTTGTCGTCGGAAACGACCTCAGGCCAAGCAGCATCTCCAATAAGTTTGTCTTCTTCGACTTCTTTTTGGAGCTTCTTAGTCTCAGCCGTGACCTCATCTTCAAAGCGCAATTTATTCAAAGCTTCGATGAGCTGCTCTTCTGTGCCATGTGCAGCAAGATATCTCGGTGATTCAGGCATAAAAGTGAGGCAGACGAGAAGTAAGAGAGCAAACAAAATGTTGCCACCATAACTGAGCCTCCAACCATCACTCCAGTTCTTGAGGCCAAGATTTGCTGCCGAAGCAATGAGAATACCACTGGTCACAGCAACCTGCCAGAGGGTGCTAAGCTGTCCACGTACATGCTCCGGAGAGCATTCAGCAATATAGACAGGCACGCACATGGAAAGCATGCCAACTCCCATGCCTGAAAAGATGCGACCAAGCCACATGACCCACATGACTGGCGAGTAGGTTTGGATAGACGCACCAAGAATGAAGACACAGTTTGAGACGGCCAAACAAGGGCGGCGTCCGTAAGTCTCGGCAATGTAAGAATTAGAAATGGCACCTATGGTTGCACCAATACCAAATAAGCCATTGATTAGACCTTTATCACGATCCATTTCTCCTTCACTGGCAGGGGTGCAGCCGATATCATCTATTGCACACTCCCAGCCAAAGTGCTCTTTAAAACCGTCCATGACAAAGGTGGCACCTGCGCCCGCAATGTCGTATCCTGTATTAGCATAGGTAGAGAGTAGAGATAGGCAGCATGAGTGAAAAGAGAAGTGTGATTTCGATACATTCTAGAGCAACGACGATGCGAACTTACCAAAGATCAAGCCTCCAAGAGCCGCACAGGTAGCAACGAGGACGATAAATGGCTTGGTCCTGGGAACAAAAGAGACGACGTCCTCATCCTTTTTGGCCAGCTCGATGTCGTCGTCATTGCTGACTTTAATATCTTCATCGTTGGAGGAGAGCTTGGTGACCGAGGCATCTATATCACTTGAAGCGTTCGTCATTTTGGTTATAAAAATTGGTAGCTTTTATTATTTTGTGTTTTTGGTAGATATGAAATTGAATTTGTGAGCTGTTCAATCTCTTGATGAGAAGAAATTTCACCTTTTTTGCTTCTTGCCAGGATACCACCGAGAACAAAACGTCGTAAAAATTATTACTTCTTGAATGTCATGTACCTGGTACGCTGGTACCTGGTTCCTGGTATTAGCAGGTACCTGGTATGGTACCTGGTATGGTACCTGGTATGGTACCTGGTATGGTACCAGGTACCAGAGTACAGAAGAGTTGACACTCTCATCAACAAAAAATTCTTTTCAACCACCAATTCTAAGTTAGTCTACCTGGTACCTGGTACCTGGTACCGTAACCATCAAAAAATTGAAAGTGTTAAATAAAAACTGGCTCCCTCGAGCAGATAAAGAACAAAGAGTGTCAAAATATATGACACGGGATTCATCTGGATTGATGCCAATATTCACTCCAACAACGATTGAGCACATTACCAGGTAATCTAGATCATTCTTCAACTAGTATACTACATCATCTCAGATCATCTGGCATCGTCATGTCCCATCGGCGTTATGGCGTCCTGAAGATGACTAATTGCCAGGAGGTGTGCTTTCAAGTTCTTAGCTTCGAGGGCAACTGCAACTCTTCGTGAGTTCTGTCACTATCTGTGCGACGACTGACAATCCGAATTCACTGCACAACAGGAAACTCCACATGGCGATATTGCTGCAATCTCTGAGCCAATCGTACGAGCAAACTGCTGAGTGGCCGTTGTAATCTTCTTTGATCCCACTGGGATTCGGCAAGCACAAGTTCATGTTCCGGTACACGACGGCGTCTACTCTCACATCCATCCATACATTTTCATGCCTGCAGTAAAAGCATTGGCATCGTATTCGGGAGCCTCTCAATTCCAGAGAATGTTGGCCACACCAAAGAACCCATCGCTGGCAAAATCAGCGCTAAACTCAGAATTTACCCACCAAGTTGGTACGAAGATTCCGTCTTGGCTTGTAGGTACCAGTAATCAAGAGCTTGTATGCCTGTTTTTACTGGTAGATTACGGCGTGGTAGCGTGAAACTAAAGTCCTAAAATTTCTCCACATCCAGCTGGAAGGGTTCTTGGATAAATATTAGGGGTAGGACTATTCAATTTCACCGGCATTCTGAGTCTACTCGAGTACCAGGTACGGTAGTCTCTAGAGCAGTCTACTAGCTAGCTACACTACTGAGTAGATGATAGCTAGTGGTAAGTACTGTATTTATTATTATCGCCAACCACTCTAGCCAGTGGGTGGCCTATGAAAGTTTTATTTGTGTGCTACTGATAAATATTTAGCTTACTATTTTAGAAGTCGAGTACTGAAAATTTGTATAGTCAAACCTTGAGTTAGGACCTCGGACCTCAAATTCCGACCGAGATAAATATTTAGCTTACTATTTTAAAAGTGGAGTACTAAAGTTTTTTATAGTCAGACTTAACTCGAGGTCCATGGACCTCATGCACTCTGCAGAAAAAATACTAAATTCTTAGCACAGACCTCAGACCTCTTATTGGTAGACTAGTATTTCAGGTTACGACAATTATCATAGGTCCACATACTTCTTGTTCATGCCCTAACCCTAATTTCATAACACAGAGAAACTATTTATGACCCATAACTCTGCTGCGGCGGAGTTATGGGTCATAACACAAGGGTTTGAGTTAACTCTTAACTCTAAAAAAGAGTGGTTGGCGTACCCCCGGCTAGTAGGGGCCATTGATTATTTGGCGCCAAATCGAAATCTTGGCACACAACAGCAACTTGCTGAGACCCCGCGTGATTGAGATATCTTCTTGTTTCTCAATCCATAACATGTGCGAGTAAAAAAATATCCTCTTTCCGATATGCACCACAAGCAGCCAAATAGCAACAACAAACAGCATTAACAATTCTTGAACCTCCTTGTTGCTGTTTCTTATCCCTGCCTTTCAGCTTTCAGCCAACTTGTCATCTCGTCGATTTATTTGGATTCGTATTATTCGTTGATTCATTCCTTTCACATTTTCACAGCATGATGCAATCTGCAACGTACCTTTTTGAAACAAAAGAACAATCGTTTAAGACCAGCGAAAGCGTATCCACTGCCATGTCCTCGGAATTAGCGATGAAAGAATCCAATGCCGCCGGTTATTCTTTTCAAATCGGTGAAGCCGACCTGAATGAAAATAACAGTCTGTTCGAAGACGCCAAGCCCGATTCATTGTCGTCCCTGCAATTTGGACTGATCGTAGCAGCGACTGTCTTAGCAACAGTAGCTGTCGCGGGAGCTTTGTATTATTTCTTCTACACTCACCGACAACCTGAAGAGAAAAAAATAGAGGATAATGCTGGAAATTATGGTGGTGATGTGGTTGATGATACAAAGACACAACCTTCCGAAGCGGGTGCTACTGAAGATGATCTCGAATTGGATGTCCAAATTGGAGATACTACCGGTGCGGGGGACAGTGCTGCTACCATGGATAATTGTGATGGTATGGAAGTTTGGCTGCCGGCGTCATCCGCCGAAATATCTGTTTAGCAGGTCAGAGCCGGGTGAATGGTGCAGACATTTTCGTGCTTGGCCGATGACGGATTTTGGACGCTGTTGAGAACTCAAAAGGTATCAATTATTTTTTTGTCGTGGTGCTTATTACAAAGCAGAAACTGAAATAAGCTGAGATATTGACTGAATTTCACCTCTTTTTTTGGTTGGGTGCCGCTTTTTATTTCAGTAATCGGCGACAGCATTGGCAATACTGACCATGAGGTATACTAATCACAATCAGTCGGTGTTCTGGTCCGTAATCATTGGAATGTCGAACTCATTTGACGTTTCTGCTGAGCTGGAACCGGATCGAAATATTAAGGAGTCAGGCAAACATGCAGTTGCATGATAAATTCTACTGGTACTGGGTAGACAGGCTGTCAACAACGAAAGAGAAAGGCATAATATTGTGTCGGCTCGTGGTTGATTGTCATGTTATCATTACAAGTTGCTGTTGATAATCTAATGTGCCATATTTCGCTCACGCGTTTGCGCTTCATCTAGCCGCACCATCCATAATATTTGTGTTCATTCGTCCTCAGCAAAACTCAGAGAAGTCTAGTTTATTTCTCTCGTCAGAAAATGTATTTTGTGTGGCACTCTTAATGGATAATTTGAACAAAGGTTAAAGAGCTGCGTGGTCGCTATACGGCAATATCAAAATTTGGATTTGATCTCAATAAAATCATTGTGTAGGTCAAGCTTTGGACATATTCTCTCAACCGCGAACCCACAATCGATCTTCTAGACAAACGAAGTGATCGAAACAATGAAACAGAAACCATGCACGAAAAAGACTAACAAAGTCGTATTTGTTAATTTAACTTGTTGTCGCATGCTTTGTCATCTAACAAAATTATATATATTATAATGGAAACGAAGAAAGTCTTCATATTATTGATGATACAGATGAAAAAAAAGTGCCGTGCGATTTACGTAGAAAATCTCGTCAACCCGTGCAGTAAGTTGAAACACCAGAAGTAAACACAGTGTGACCAGAATTTGTCACCAATGCTCCTCTGTGTATGAGAGTGTGTGCACTTCTTGTGATAGATCATCACTCCGCCACTAACTTCCTGCTTCTCTCAGTACCGACTCTGCAAAATTCGAGTAAGCCGTTGGCATTCGGCTTCCAACAATCCGTGGCTCTCGGTTCCAACTCGCTGGGTCTTTTGCCAACTCGCCTTGGCATCCGTACTAGCTACCATGGCGTCTGATACGTGTTGTCGAATGGCGGCACTTTCCGAACTTAATAGAAAGAGCGCCTTAACCGAAAGGTAGGCGTGATGCGGTTTGGTAGTGGCTCCTTGCACAAGTGTCAAGAGCGTCTCCAAGATGTCACAGTCTACCAACTCAACCTCGGCATTCCCACAACAACCACTTTCGAGAAACTGATCCATCAATTGCGCATTGTGTGCGTCGACACCCATCGGGTGATGCATGCCCCCGTCGCAATGGCTGTTGCTGTTCGACAACTTCGATCTTACTTCCATGGCATTAACCCAGCATGTCAAGACCAACTGGATTAGACAGTCCTGCTGGTAAGCCGATAAGCAGTCCGTTGCACAGTTACTATGATTCACCATGGACTGCATCAAACGAACGAGGGTATCATGAACGCTGCGACAAGTTTCCGCCCCGTCATCATCCTTAGGAGAAATTCCCAACAGAATGACCTTGGCTATCATTAAGGAAGAGTCAAGTCCCGACTTTGTCGGATCAGAGACATTGGCCAACAGTTCGAGGCCGTGACAGTAGGTCATGGGAGTCTGCAAGAGACTTTGAATTGTCTGGAGACTCGATAAGGATTGTTCGCCAACACAAGTGAAGAACATGTTTGAAGACGCAGGAGAATACGGCTCACTCCCCAACTCTTCCTCCTGTTGAGCCGCACATGCTGGAACCACCAATTCCATCTTGCGGCATCGCTCTTGCAAATGTTCGTTGCCTCCCCGGATTTCTTGATGCTTTGGCAAGCAGAGAGCATTGCCTTGAAGGGTCTTTTGGCAGCACTTCACTGCCTTGAGTATCCGGCAAATATACTGGAGAGGAAAGCTACCATTTCCCGACTGGCGCTTGTCCACTTCCAAGTACAAATTGGTACGAGCCTTGTCAATATACCAAATCAAGAGGGAAAGTTCGAGGTGTTCAGCCGTTCGCAGGACCAAACCAAAGGTAGCAAAGGAAGCTTCAAAGTGCGCGTGAATGTTGAGCTTTTTGAAGCAACAATAGAGCCGGTCCAATAGTTTGTCCACGGAAAGCTTGTCACAAGTAACACTACGCATCTCATCGGCCCGGGGGTAATAGCAAGGCAAGACGTAGGTGTGATCCGATGCCTCGGCTTTCCATTTGCGAAGTATGTCATCGTTGAAAGAATCCGTTCGCGAAACAGGAGCTGCAATCGATTGACCAGCCTCAGGAGATGCATCGTGTTTCAGGAAGACGCTCTCACCAACAAGTCTAACCTTGTCACCGGAGTGCGATGAATCCATTCCCCTGTCTGCAGTGAGATCACCGCAATTCCGAGCCACGAAGGCCGCATTCAAGTGCAACATTGGTATTATGGCTACAGAACTTTTGTATACGATAAAAAGAAATTGCATTGAACGGAAGCTTGGGTGAGTCTTTGATGATCACCTTAAATAGAGAACGGTGTATTCCATATCAGCATAGCTGGAAGTTAAAAGCCTTGGATACCGTCTACTATAAGTGTTAACAAGTACTCCTCCACAGCGCGAGGACAGTGCATCGGAAACGTTTCCGAAGCTAGCAAGCTTCAGAGCCCACATAGCTGTCTCCCATCGCTCATATGATTCGTCTAAACCAATCAATCAGCCTTATTGACCTTACCGAAATAGGGGGGCAACTAGTCTATCGCCAGAAGTGTCTGTTTCTTCGTCCTCTTCTTCGTCGGCAGTTGCATTAGTGGCGGAGTTCCTACTGGATCGCTGGGCAGAGTTAGAGCCGCCAGTGGCTGTTCCAACCCCGCCAACGCTATTATCGTCGTCGTCGTTGATTGATCCATAGTATTTTGCTATGCTATTTTTCATTTGCGAGGGAGCAAGGAAAGGTGAGAGAGGGATGGAAGGCTGGAGGATCAATCTATGGAAGAAGATGCAGAAAGAAAAGGACGTAGAATAGAAGCGTCGCTACGGCACACACGTTTCGACCTGTCAGCAACACACTTAAAACAACACCGGTGAAGCCAACAATTAATTACTAATAGTAGACTCTAGTACTACTACTACTAGTAGCCTACTAGCTACCCGTAGTAGTCAAGCAAGCCTCTTGACTTTTCTGCTGACATAATTATTTTTTGGTCGATCCCAATACCGTACCTTTCTGTAGAATTGTACATGCTTTCTCTACTAGAAGAGGTAGACTTATTATTAACAACGCACGTTTGAGTGAAAGTTCTCTTCGCGCATCTATTTGGAATCCAAACCTGCAACATTGCCAGCTGAAGTGCAAAAGTTCTGTTTGTCTATGCGATGTCCACCAGCTGGCCTGTCAGCGTACGAATCCAATGGCGGTACAACAGTACTACTATTCTAGCAGGCACTACCGTACGGACAGTACTATTTCTGATATCATCGACAGTAGACTACTAGACTAGCTAGTAGTAGACCTAGCTAGTAGTAGTAGTAGTCTACCGGTAGTACTACTACTAGACTAGACTACTAGTAGTAGACTTTTCCGAATGAATATTGATTTAACCCTTTTTAAGCAAAGTACGGTATTATTTACTGCTGCTGTTGAAGGAGGCTTTTGGACTCACAGCTACTAGTCTACTACTAGCTAAATACTATAGAGGGGGGCTGGGTCTGGACTAGTAGTCTTTCGCTACTTTTAGTTGCCGAAGCTACCTACAAACGCATCAATTCCCCCCTGAAAGAAAGGTCAACCCCCTCACTCTGTCTAGCTACGTGGGCAAAAGAATGTGAAATCACATTCATCTTATTTGGTTTCGTTGGGGCGCACGCAAAATGTCCAAGCCTTGCACGTTTCCCCGTCGAACAAAATAGTATTATTGGCAGGTTCGCCCTTACCACTGATGGCTTTGATGACTTCATTGCCCAGAATTCCACCCAAAACAGCACAAATTGGAGCTACTTCTGCAGTCGCCACTGTAGCCAAAGTTTTCAAACTGTTGGCTTGAAAGACTTCATGATCAGCCAATGTCGGAGACGTGTTCTGAATCCATGTTTGAATCTTTCCGGCAAAATCATCGGCTTTGTCGGTGGTCGGCCACGCACCAGACAATTGACAATACTCCAAAATCGCGCGGTATTTCATCCAACCTGTTGGGGGGTGCTTCTTGTGAAACCGATTGACAGCATCTTGAAGCGGAACACTGATCATGGTTTCGAGTGGAATCTGCGGGGTCAGTGATATGGGATCTAGCAATTTCTTACCCATTTCCGGACGAAAAGAATGTTCCCCTAGATCCATGGCACTGGCACCGCAAAGTCCGAAACAATCGGCCATAAAGAATTTGTTTCCGGCACCTGCAACAATCTTGCTGATTTGAATCGCTTCCTGTGGTACAATGCGAGAGGCTACGACGATGGGAAATTCCATCAATTGATCTCTGCCATTGGCAATGAGATCCGCCACAGTCAGGTTCACAATTTCACAAGGACCCAGTAGCAAATTAAGATCCTCCACAACCGGCTTTAAGGCTTCGCCTACCGTTTCATATTTGACTTTTTTGGTCGCTTGCTCCTCACTGCTATTGATATCCTTCTTTGCTGCTAGATTTGTTCTTGCTGCTATTGTTGTTGTTGTTGTTGCAGCGGGGGGCAACAAGAAGGAAGGTGTGTCACGTACTGCATCGGGAAAGGGACGAGCATCGCAAATACTGGCCTTGACCCCTGCCAAAACAAGATTCTTCAAAATTTCGGAAGAGACGCCCGTTACATTAATATACAAAACCTAATTGTTGTTGACGGCCAATCGCCAATATTGTTGCAGATGAGAGAGTTATCGGTTGTCGGTATTTCTGTCATGAGACTTCAACATGGCTTACCTTGGCCTTCGCCATTTTTTCCTGTCGTGGTTTAATGTGTAGGAATTAGAGAGAGTGGAGAACAGTGTCAATGGCGAAAGACTGCAGAGTGCTTCCTGCCAAATATTCTAAACAAATAAATGCACTTGATTCCTTACCTGAGCCTCCTTTCCCCACAGTCGAATCTGTCGGTCGTAGACATCGGAAGCAGCGCGCTTCTTTGGCTCCTCATTTTCTTCCCTGATCATAGTTGACAGTAAATGAATGGTATTAGATTCAATTGGATTTATTATCTTCATGATTGAGCGGCGCTGCATTGGTTGTTTTGATTTGATTGATTTGTCGTTCAGCTATCTTTCGTATCGAATATCTCTCGCAAGACACCAAGTCATGTTTGGGACGTCATTTCAAACTTGGCACTCTACTACACGAAAATCCACATCAAAAATCCTTTTTATCGAGATTGACTCGAGAATACCAGGTACCAGGTACCAGGTACTTTGATTGAAGACCATGGCTTTTTAAAGATTCTCGAGGATGAGGCGCAGCCATCATGCCGAACATGAAAAACACAATGTCACTGCTCCCATGAATTTTGGTGTTGTAGCGAATATTCGATTTGTTGCTGGTCTTGATCCTCCAATCGTTCTTCGTTGCGCTTCGATTGATGGCTTGGACAAAGTCGTCGGCGGCAGTGCCTCACAACAAAACTCTGCCACAACCACACCTGGCGGATATAATAACGCGGTATATATGGTGCCAGGACCTTTGGATACGCTAATCTTAGAAAGAGCCGGTCTTATATTAGATCTTCGATCTGATAATGAACGAAAGGGCATCCGAGGCAAACAATGGATATCTTGGGCTGGGTTGGCAGTCCACGAAATCCCTCTGCAGGTGCACGACGAGAATCCACAATTATCGCCCTTCTATACGGAACAAGATTTACAGATGGTGCTTGATCAAAATTTACCGCGAGTCATCGTACAGTTGGATATTCTGTCGCCGCCTAAATTCATGTCTTACATTGATCAGCACTGGCTCGCAAAGGCCGACAAACTACAAACAGCTTCCATTACCGCCAACAGCATCAAACATAGCAAATATGAACAAACGATACAAAGATTACGCATTCAAAAATTGAATGAACGAGGCTTGATAGGATTAAACGAAGCCATCTTGGAAACGGGGCAACAAGGTCTCTGCATCGCTCTGCAGCTCATGACGCTGTTTTCCGAGAGGATGATAGAAGGCAGGAAGCAACAGCAGCAGCAGCAGCAGCAGCAGCAGCAGCAGCATCATGCTAATCTATCACAAAACCACCAAAACCAACCTATCCTTTACGATCTGATCGTCATTCATTGTGTTCAAGGGAAGGATCGGACTGGACTCTTGGCTATGTTGTGTCAAGCAATACTAGGAGTATCGGACCAAGAAATTGTCCACGATTATCATTCTTCGCAGAACGACGGAAATAACAACAACAATCGAAGCAGAAGGCGTCAACGAAAAAATATTCACGACAGCAAGGGCCATGCATCCGCCGCCATGGATCGACTCACGACGGCACCGAACGCGAAGTCTACGACAGTATCAAGCAGCGCTACCGGCACGACCTCACATTCCCGCATTCACTTGGATCCTTCGATTTTCATGGCAGCTCCGCGAGATGTTATGCAACGTACACTGCAATTTTTAAGAAAAAACTATGGTTCTGTAGCTCCCGGATATTTGACTGTGATTGGCTTCGATATCCGATGGCAACAACGATTTCGACAGACGCATCTACACTCTACACGAGGTATAAGTCCTCGACTGCCAACTGCCGCTGCTCTTGCTTGTAAGCTTTAAATGAAATTAAAGATTAGTTTTGCTGGCATCTTATGCTTTGCCAAGAAATAAAATGAAGGAGCGTTGTAATTCCAGACAAATCAATTACAAAATACTCTCTTCTTACACATGCAAGTACCTACAAAAAAATCCTTTATCCTTAGATGCAAAACGATTCTTTTTTTTTCATTACTGCATCATTCCTCCTCCTTGCTGCTTGGCTTTCGCCGCCATACGACCATTCATGAATTCGTTCGTATCCATCCACTTATTGGTCGCCGAATGAATGCATGCCACTTGAGTTCCACTCAATTTGCTGTCGTTAGGTCTACCCGTCAAGCACTTTTCCAAGGATTGCTCTGTGATGTCAGAGATAATTCCTTGTACGAGAGCTTGCTGTTGAATGTTGGCAGCGAATTGCTGCATATCTGTAGTCGACATGCCACCTCCGCCGCCACCAGCTCCTAGTGCAGCTCCGCTGTCGAATGAGTCACCGCTGCTGAAGGACGATCCGGAATCACTGAAGGAGGTCGAAGGGGTTTCTTCTTTATCACTTGATGATGAAAACCAGCCCATGATGTAAAGTAACGTTCCAGGCGTGTTGAAAATATGATCCAATAGCAAGAGATGGAATTACTGACAAGTATGTATTTAGTGTAGATCTTTACAGTGGATCGAGTCAATGTGAAGAGAGGAAGAGAGCACGATGAGAGGTCGTCGGATTTTCGATGGATTCGTGGCGTAGCTGGAGCCTGAATATTAGAAATCACGAGTGCTCGTATTCCTTAAGAATGAGGACTCAATCTTATTTTGATTCACGATTTGTATAAACGTTTTAGTTCAGGATAAAAAACATTCATCATACCTCGAGAGAACGCGGAACGTTTGGCTAGGTAGGGTGGTTTGGAGAAACTCGGCAATTTACTAGGGCCGACCTTTTCTCCGTTCCGAGGTGCCCGGGTGCGAGGGCAGACCGCTAGGGTTGCTCTCACACTCGGGTAGCCAATCCCATGTGCCAAAGGTACTGAGAAGGGTGGGTATTCGGGAGGGGAGTTGAAGAAGGGAAGTGTAGGGGAGGAAAGTGGAGTGGAGCGTAGTGTTAAGAAACTATTTTAGGTATATAAAGTTGCTTTCGTATTTGACGAAAAGGCAAATTTATGATGAAATTTTCTGCTCTTTTCGGTCTAATAAATTGCTGGATCCAGGTCTAGGCCCTTCCTTGTTTGGTAGGGATTTGACGCTGGGCTACGAGTCAGGCCTTGGCTTCGGCAGCCTGGCGAGTGGATCTTCTTCCCCGAAGTGGGAATAGTTGTATCCGATTTCTCCCGATGTGTTCCTGTTTCTGAGTGGGAGACGGGATGGGGCATTTCGGGTCATTCCGGTGACGTCGGGTTTGGGTCTCCTTGTCTCACGTTGCCTTCGGCTGGTGGCTCTGAGGTACTCTACGCAAGACCAAGAAAAAAACCAATCTTTTGAAATGTAGGTGTATGTTAAACTTTGCAGACCTGGATGCATGCATCGCTCACTACATGCCGTAGTGCAGCCTCGTGTCCTGCTTGTCTGCATCAAGTCTACTATGACAACTAAAATGGAGCAAAGGATGAAAAATGGTCGCTAAAGCGGCTGCTGTTCTCGCTGCGGGCTAACTGAGAAAATAAAAAGTATGTGACCTCCTTCTGGCAATTTGAATCTGCTATTGCCGTTATTGATTTACCAAGAATACTAACAGAGAAAAATGAGATACTTCGAAAAAAAAAACTGCAGCCTGCCCAATACACCATCCCCGGAGGAATCACGCTTGGGATCCTCTGCCTTTATTTGTTGTCGACGTTTGGATTGAGAATTGGCCAACACCAAATGCCCCAGGCCTCGACCGCTGCGGGGGATCAGTGGGTGGAAGAGGACGCACCAACAATAGTTCGAACGTTGCTGGAAGAGACAACCTGCACTGATTACTACGTACTTTTTTCAATATCAAAGAGCACGATTGGAGCAATGATTCCTGCTGACAAATGCGAATGTTGCTGTTGTCGCATGTACCTCTGCTTAATCTGCGACGGAGACAACATGTTTCCAGACACTGCTTATGAGTACATTTCCATGACCCAGGATCAAGATGAATTTACACTGTTAGCAACCCCCACATACTCTCTAACTTCGGATAGTGCAGATGGGTTTGTCTTTGAGAGCCTATGAATAGGAGTTTATTATTGCCTACTGTATCCTTCGACTGCTAGTAGTATTGAAGCAGGAAAGCGAGTGTCATTCCAGGGCATTGAAAATGGGAAAGCACTGCCGGTGCAGCAGCTGCAAACCAGAATAGCTGTGCTACTTTTTCTGACCTTGCCGGAAAAGACCCAAATGTAAGGTATTGTCGGAATTCTAGTGACTGCTTGTTTGACGGACAAGACATTGGTGACTAATGTCTTGCCAGTCTGCGTTTGTGTGGCCCAGCAAATGGTGAAATGCAGTGTTTGGACGCTCCTACGCGCTCGCTCGACCTGTTTAACGGCGGCAGATAAATGAATCAAAGCTAGTATTTACGCAAGTGTGTGTTGTTCCTTGGTAAGTAATCAACTTGGCGATAGAATGGACGAAGACGTAAAAAAAAAAAATGATAGAAAAAGTCGACCACTAATAAAAGCTAATAATATAGTTTTTCCGAGTGCTCCGTACAAACTTAAAATTCGATAAATTGCACGCTAGAGGTTAGAGGTTCCCAGCAACCACATACCGAAGCATCGCGGTGAGGTACTACTATACTAGCTCTGTTGAGAGTAATGCAAAAGAAAAAACCTGTCACTATTTAATCTTTAAATCGGAGAAATAATTTTAAGAAAACGATCTATGTGTGTATGCGCGTAGAAAGTGAAAATGCACGTTCTTGTTACGCAGCCATTTGTTGCTGGACGGGAACAGTTTCTTCCGTCAGGATGCCCACCAAATATTCGACTTGCGTCTTGTCCTTGCTGCTGTTTTCGGAATACAAAGGACCCACTTGCAAATGATTGTAAAACTTACGCCCTGTCTTGGTGTAGTTCACGATATGCAACTCGTGCTCCTGTTCGGGAGTACGCAAAACCTCTGATACCATGTGTCGGGCTGCTTGACGTTGCGATTCTGGTCCTTGCAAGAGCTCTCCAATGGGCTTGCCCAAGGCTTCTTGTTGTGAATACTCACAGAGTCCTTCCCACGTTCGATTGACGTGAACAACCTTGAACGGTGCCGTCGCAGTTGTTATGACAATGGCTCGTTCGCTGTGATCCGTGACAGCCTCTTGGTAGGTTTTGGGCAGCGGTTGTGGTCTTTGTACTGCCTTTATCAAAGCTTGACGTTCTTCTGTCGTCAAAGTTTCCATGACGGGGGCAAAACCAACAGCCGATTCGGGAGATGCTCTCAAGAAATGTTGCATGATGAGATTGACAGCTGCGTCATCAACACTTGCCTTTTCTACAGTACTTTCGGGCAGTGCACTGGGAAAATCTTGCCCAACGTACAGCGATTGCAAATCTTGCAAGCTCTTGGCATCTAAAGTTTCACTAACATGCGTAAAACCTAGAGCAGATTCTGGAGAAGATAACTGCAAGTGTTTCATTATGCAATCCGCTTCTTCTGTGTAAAGTTCTTGCTGTGGCTTGGATTCTGTGCTCTCACAAGGCGGTGTGATCGGTAAATGGAAGTTTTTTAGAACGGTTTGGAAGTCATTCCGAGTACTAGCATTCATGGTTTCTATCACATTCGTATATCCAATGGCAGATTCGGGAGAACTTAGTTGCCATTTGTGCAGCATTTGGATAAGGGCTTCGGCATTGGCGGCTTCAGCTGCTGGGTCGGGTTGATTCAAGGATTCTTGGAGTGCAGTGAAATCCGATTCGGGAGAAGCAAAGGTTAGGTCTTGGGACCACTCGGCTTCTGCTGTAGCGCCACTAGCTGAAGTGCACAGTACATGTCGTGTCCCCTTGAACTCCGAATCAGGCGATGCAACTGTCATTTGTTGAGACAGTTCTGCCTCTACAGTAGCACCACTGGCAGAGACGTGCACTGCGGTTAAGTCAGCTGCGGGCGTTCCATGCGATTGATTTATAGACCACACATTGCTGTTGCGAAGAACATTGGTGGCAGCGGCAGTTCGCTGGAAGTTGGATTCGTGTAAAAGACGACGAAGCATCAACGCCGATGCGCGAGATCTCATGGCGTGTCGGGCATGTCGGGCGGCAAGTAAAGTTGGTGAAATCATTCTAATTGATTCTTATCTGTGGTATTGAATGGCGAGAGTGTGGATCCTCTCTATTCTAATG
>Ga0210012_1002298_pt1 | contig 16747 bp, 14 predicted proteins | sample CryGeymeta201504_FD_183974 | JGI IMG/M metagenome (GOLD analysis project Ga0210012, IMG submission 183974) | Groundwater microbial communities from Crystal Geyser aquifers in Utah, USA - Crystal Geyser metaG 2015-04 (SPAdes) (version 2) | ecosystem: Environmental > Aquatic > Deep subsurface >... | reverse complement strand
GGACCCTCGGCCCTTTATGTTTTAGCACTTCACTTGCCCCCTGGAATCCTTGACCCCTTGACCCCTTATGTTTTCACCCACTCTTTTGGAGATGATCCTTATTCTTAAATCCCCCCCTGCCCCCCCTTTTCTAAAGGGGGGGAAATCATGCTTTGTGTTCACGGTCTGCGAGGATCCAGTCCACGGCCGCGGCAAGGTCCGGGGCCACTTTAGTTGCAAACACGCGGTCGGCCTCACCGGCCTTGTCCCACTCCTCCTGTCCGTGCCCGGTCAGCACCATGACCGAACGAATCCCGGCCCTTGCGGCCATCTGGATGTCCTTGATATGGTCTCCCACCATGTAGGAGGCTGAAAGATCAATGTTCAATTCGAAAACGGCTTGGTCCAGAAGCCCGGTCCAGGGTTTGCGGCAGGCACACTCGATCCGGTACTCCTCCACCTCTCCTTCCGGGTGGTGGGGGCAGTAAAAGATCCCGTCCAGGGCGGCGCCGTACTCCCTGAGTTCCTCGCGCAGGCGCTCATGAATCAGCGAAAGGGCCGCCTCGTCAAAATAGCCCCGTGCCACGCCCGACTGGTTGCTGACCACGACCGCGGCCATGCCGGCCTGGTTGATCCTCCGCACAGCCTCGCCCGCACCGGGAATCAGGACCAGATCCTCGGGCCGGCTGAGGTACCCCACTTCCTCGTTGAGGGTTCCGTCACGATCAAGAAATACTGCCGCTCGCTGCATGATTTTCCTCTGTCAACACGATCATAATTTTTGCTTTTCTCCCATTTAGTGGGCAGAAAGGGTTACGCTTCGCGTGCCCCGCTTTTCTCCATCTTTGCCGTCTGCGACGGCTACTACACTGTGGTATCTTGGGGTCGAGGATTCCAGGGTTCAAGGGGTCAAGGATTCAAGTGAAATACTGAAACGCAAGCAAAATCTCCAGAGAAAAACACTGGAACCCTAGGACCCTCGGCCCCTTATGTTTTTAGCACTTCACTGGAACCCTTGACTCCTTGACCCCTTGGCCCCTTATAAAACCGTCAACCCTCCGGCTTTGCCAAGGACAGGCGCCGCCGGACCTCACCGAAAAACCTCTCCCTGTCCTGGAACTCAACCGAGAGAACGAGTGCGAATAGGGGAAGGTCCTGCGGGCCCTCCGGAAATCGGACTGCATCCTTTTCCGTGGTGACCAGGCACTCCGCATGATGTTCCAGACCATCCCTGAAGAGAGAAGCGGCTTCCTCCCCGGTGTAGGGGTGGTGATCCGGAAAAGTCCTGCGATGTACGAGTTTCGCCCCAGTTCTTTCAATGCTCGTGAAAAACCGCTCTGGCCTTGCAATCCCCGCGAAGGCCATCACACGCTTACCCTGCAGCAGGGAAAGGGACTCCACTTCATGCGAGGGGAGCCTCCTTAAGCCCGAGGCCGCAAACCGGACAATGTGGACCGGGACCCCGGGCGCAAGCGCGCCGACCCGGGAGAGGACCTCCCCGGACGGATCCCCGCTGATCGCGATCAGGTCTGCCCGTCGTATGGCCGAGACCCCTTCCCTCAGGCTCCCGGAAGGAAGGCATCGGCCGTTCCCAAACGGGCGATCCCCGTCGAGGAGAAGGATATTGCATTCCCGCCTCAGGGATAAATGCTGGAAGCCGTCGTCAAGGATCAGGCAGTCCGGATCAAAGCGAAGAACCGCTTCTCTTCCCAGGGCTAATCGATCGCGGCCTACGAGAACCGGCGTTCCCGGAAGTTTCTCGGCCATGAGATAGGGCTCGTCCCCGGCCTCCCGAGCGCCGAGCCGGATCCCTTTTAGGTCGGATACCGTGTTGACCTCATCTCCGGCCTTTCCTCTGTATCCCCGGCTCAGGACCGAGAATCGGATCCCCTGTGATGAGAGGCTCCGGACGATATGAATCACCAGGGGCGTCTTTCCTGTGCCTCCGGCAGTGAGGTTCCCCACGGAGATGACCGGCCGGACGAGTCTTCTCGATGCGATCAGACCGTACGCATAGAGGAAATACCGGACCGCCATGACGAACTCATAAACCCAAGAGAGCGGGATCAGCATCATCCGCAGGAGTCCGACCCAGCCGCCGGTCTGCTCCCGTGAGAACGCCACAACCACTTTTTCACGGATCCCCATCTCTTCTCATCCCTTTAAAAATTCGGCCACCAGGTCGAGGGTCTTGTCGAGCGCACCCTGGTTCTCTCGGATGATCCGCATCCCTGCCTCACCGATCCGCATTCTCTTCTCTGGATCCCGAAGCAGATCGCCGAGCACGACAAGAAGTTCTTCAGGGCCTCTGACCTGCAGGCCGCCCCCCCGCTGCCTGATCACGGTTGAAATTTCCGGAAAGTTTTCCATGTGCGGCCCGAAGACCACAGGAACCCCGTAGACTGCGGGCTCCAGGATATTCTGCCCGCCGGACGGGACCAGGCTTCCTCCGACAAAGGAGACGGCGCCGGCCCCGTAGAGTCTGGAGAGATCCCCCACGGTGTCGAGCAGGAGAACGGGCTTCCCGGGTTCGGGGCGGCTCCGCCTCTGATAGGGGAGCCCTTTGTCCATGAGGAGCGATGCCGCCTCGTCCGCCCGTTCGGGATGCCGGGGGGCCAGCACAAAAAGCAGATCCGGAAATTCCTTCCTGAGCTGGATATAGGTATCGATGAGCGGGAGATCCTCACCACGATGGGTGCTCCCTGCAACCAGGATCTCCCCCTGTTCAGGGAGAAGGTAATCCCTGCGCAGGCTGCGTTTCTCTTCCACGCTCAAAGGGACGACCTGACGGTCGAATTTGATATTCCCGGTCCTGCGCACGCGCGGCCCGGGAGCGCCCAAGTCAATAATCCTTCGGACGTCCTCTTCGGTCTGCATGGAGAAAATGCTGACCATGCCCAGGACCTTCCGCATCAGAAATCGGATTCCGAGATAGCCCCGGTACGATGCCGAAGAAATCCTGCCGTTCACCACCAGGACAGGAACCTGCAGATCATGCATGGTCCGGATGCAGTTGGGCCAGATCTCCGTCTCCATAAGAATGAAGAGAGAGGGCCTGACCCTTCGGATCACCCGCTTCACGATGGGGCTCAGATCAAACGGGAAAAAAAGCACGGCATCCGCCTCCTTGACTCGGGTCTTCGCGATCTGATTCCCGGTCTCGGTCACCGTGGTCACGAGGATCTTCTTCTCCGGATACCTCCGCCGGAGTGCCCGGACCAGAGGGACTGCGGCCACGGTCTCGCCCACGGAAACCGCATGCACCCAGATGGGCTGCATCCCGTGAATTTGTGCAACCGCCTCACCGGGAAGAACCCCCAGCCTCTGCATCAGTCCCTTCCTGTATTTCTCCGTGGTCAAGAGCTTGACCAGAAAAAAGGGAAGGGCAAGCACGACGAAGATATTCAGGATCAGATTATAGAGAAAAAACACACGCGGTCTCTCTCATGAAATTCGGTTAAACGGTTTAATGGTTTAACGTTTTGAACCTTTTATTTCAAAAAATAATGGTCCGAGGCCTCGGTCACGCTCTGCAGCCTCTGCTCGGCTTCGGCCCGCAGGGCTTCCATCTTCTCCCCTCGGGCATCATCGGGAACCCGAAAGGGCTCGCCGAAGACGAGCACGGCCCTGGAAAAGGGATAGGGGAACCTGAACCGGTCCCAGCTTTGAAACACCTTCATCCGGTTGAAGCTGATGGAGACCGGCAGGATGGGGACCCCTGCGCTCCTGGCCGCAAGCAGCGCCCCGATCTGCATCCGGTACAGGGGCCCTCGAGGACCGTCCGGTGTAATCCCCCCGTTCCCCCCTTCCCGCATTAAACGGGCCAGGTCGGATATGGCCCTCATCCCCTCCCTCGACGATGAGCCCCGGATCGCCCGGATCCCGAAGATACGGGCCACTCTGGTGATGAGATCCCCGTCGCGGCTCTTGCTGATCATCATGGTCAGCCTCTCCCTGCGGAGGTAATAGCAGGTATAGAGGAGCCGGTTGTGCCAGAATGCAAAAAGGACCGGGCGTCCTTCCTTCTTGAACCGGTCCAGGCGCTCCCTGCCGACCACATCCAGCCGGAGGGTCAGAGCCGTGAGCTTGATCACCAGAGAGGCCGCGGCGGGGAGCAGGATGCCGGTCCACCTTGTATGGTTCATTCAGCCGCTTCCTCTCGAGGGTTCTCCCCCTCCTGGAACTGCCGTTCGTAGAGCTGCCTGTAGATGCCGCCATTCCTGAGGAGGTCTTCGTGCCGTCCGCTCTCCGCAATCTTCCCTTCCTGGATCACCAGGATCCGGTCCGCGCCGGTGATCGTGGAGAGACGGTGGGCGATGACGAAGGTGGTCCTCCCCTTCATCAGGTTGTTGATGGCGTCCTGGACCACGCGTTCGGATTCCGTGTCCAGGGCCGATGTGGCCTCATCCAGAATCAGGATCGGGGCGTTCTTGAGCAGGGCCCTGGCGATGGAGAGCCGCTGTCTCTGCCCTCCGGAGAGGGTCATCCCGCTCTCTCCGATCTCCGTGTCGTATCCCTGGGGCATTTCCATGATAAAGGCGTGGGCATTGGCCGCCTTGGCGACTCGGATGACTTCATCCTCGGAAATATCCTCCAGTCCGTAGGCGATATTGTTCCGTACCGTATCATTGAACAGGATGGTCTCCTGGGTCACCATGGCGATCTGCGACCGGAGGGACTTCATGGTCACATCCCGGATATCCCTGCCGTCGATCCTGATGGCACCTCGGGTCACATCGTAAAACCGGGGAACCAGATTGACCATCGTGGTCTTGCCTTCCCCGCTGGCCCCGACCAGGGCAATCACCTCTCCTGGTTTGACCGTGAGCGAGACCCCCTGGATCACCATCCTGTCTCCGTAACGGAAATAGACGTCGTCGAAGACCACCCCCTCGTGCACAGGAGCGAGTTCCATGGCCCCCTTACTGTCCTCGATCTCGGGCGCCTGGTCCATCAAACCGAAGATCCGGTCGGCCGCAGCCATCCCCTCCTGGATCATATAATGCACCTTGCTGAGTTTTTTGACCGGGGAATACATCATCACGATCGCCGCCATGAGCGTGGTGAACGCGGCAAAGTCCATTCTCCCATGGATCACGCTGAACCCTCCGATGTAGATCACGAGGGATACCCCGATCCCCTCGATCAGGTCCATGATCGGCTCGGAGAGCCCCTTGACCACATTGGATTTAAGCCGGGTACGATAGAGCTGATGGCTTCGGTCTCTGAACCGTTTATTCTCATAGGCCTCCATGCCGAAGGCCTTGACGATCCGTATCCCCGTGATGGTCTCGTGGAGGAAGCTGCTGATGATCCCGAAATTGACCTGCGTCCTGGTGCTGATCTTCCTGAGCTTCTTTCCGAACCGGACCACGGGGATGGTGGAGATGGGAAGGATCACGACGAAGATAATGGTGATGAGCGGGTCCTTGAGCACGGCCACGATAAATAGGATCACGATGGTCATGCTTTCCATGATCATTTCAGAGAGCGCCTTGGAGACCGATTCCTGTACGAGGTTCACATCGTTGGTGATCCTGGACATGAGGATGCCGGTCGGGTTCCGGACAAAAAACGACAGGGACATCTTCAGGAGATGCTCATAGACGGCGTTCTGGATGTCGCGTATGGTCCGCTGGGAGACCAGGGCCATGAAATAGGCCTGCCCGTACATCCCGAGCCCTCGGAAGATATAGACGGAGAGGATGGCTGCGGGCATGAGGGTGAGCATGGACTCTTTCTTGGAGAGGAATATCCCCTGTGCGAGCGGTCCGGCCACCCACGCCAATCCCCCCTTGGCCAAGGCAACCGATCCCATGCAGACAAACGAAAGTGCAAAATACCCCTTATACCGGATCATGAACTGGAGGAGACGCTTATAGGTTTTCATCCCTTCCCCTCGAGACATTGCACGACGACCTCGGCCGCGCGGGCCGAGGCGCCCGGTCCGCCCAGACGGGAGACCGCTTGCTTAAGTTTTTTAGAAATCTCTGCGGACCGCACCCTGTCTTTCAGGACATGGAGGACCTCCTTCATGATCCGATCGGGGGTGAGCTGGTCCTGGATCAGCTCCGGGACGATCCGTTCCCCGGCCACCATGTTGATCAGGCCGATATGGGGAACACGGACGAGCCGGCTGGCCATGAGATAGCTCATCCTCGACATCTTGTAGACGATCAGCATGGGAACTCCGAGGATGGCCGTCTCGAGTGTGGCCGTGCCCGAGGCCACCACGGCGAAATCCGAAAGTGCGATCGCATCATAGACCCGGTCCCTGACCAAGCGAATGAGGATACCCGTCTCCTGGATCATCGGCTGAATCTTTTCCTCAGAAACCGTGGGAGCCACGGGCAGGAGATACTGAATGTCCGGAACCTGTTCCCGGATCAGATGCGCCGCCTTTAAAAAGATCGGCAGGAGCTGCCGGATCTCGTTCTCCCGGCTTCCGGGGAGGAGCGCCACCACAGGAGATTTTTTCCTGAGCCCGAACTGCTCCCTGGCCTCGCCTGCAGGGAGTGAAGGCCTGACCACGTCGAGCAGGGGGTTCCCCACGAAGACCCCCTTGTCCCCGTAGAGGGGGGCCTCAAAGGGGAGAATGACCATGATCTTCTCCACCAGTTTCTGAATGGTCCGGACCCTTCCCCTGCGCCAGGCCCAGACTTGGGGACTGATGTAGTAGATGACCGGGATCCCCATGCGCCTGGCCGTCTTTCCCGCCCTGAGGTTGAAGTCCGGAAAATCCAGGAGGATCAGAAGATCGGGCCGGGCCATGCGCATCGTCTCCTTGACCATACGAAAGGCCTTAAGAATGTTTCGGACTTTGGAGAAGACCTCGGAGAACCCGGTCACGGCGATCTCTCGGTTATTCAGGATCAGATCCACCCCGGCATCACGCATCCTGCTCCCTCCGATGCCTGTAAAACGCGCATCCGGGATTAACTTCCGGATCTCGAGGACCAGAGAGGAGGCATGCAGGTCGCCGGACGCCTCACCGGCTATGATCATGATGCTTTTTTGGTCTGACATCTGCGGTCCGCTCAAGAATTTTTCTGAGCTGAAGCGGCCCTATTCTTAAATGCGGCGGCATTCGAGTGCATCACCCTATTTACGAACAGGACCACTAAGCGCCGATCTCCCGAAGGATGCTGGTCGCCACCTCCAGGGCCTTCATCCCTTCCCGGCCGGAGACCACCGGAGCGGCTCGAGTCCGGACCGCTTCAACAAAGGCTGTAAGTTCCACCTTCAAGGGCTCCTCCCTCCCGATGGAAATCTTCTCCTCGACAATCCTGGGCGGATGCCCGTCGAGAAATGCCTTTGGGTCCCCGATCCTCCGGTAGCAGGCCACCTTTTGTTCCTGAAAATCAATTGAGATATAGGCGTCGGGCTGAAAGAACCGCATCTTCCTCTGCGGGTGGGTGGAAACCCGGCTGGCCGTCACATTGGCCACACAGCCGTTCTCAAACTCGAGCCTGGCATTGGCAATATCCACATTCGACGTGATCACCGGAACCCCCTTGGCCCGGATCTCCCGGACCGGCGAGTGGACCAAACTGAGGATGATATCGATATCATGGATCATGAGATCCAGGATCACATCCACGTCCGTGGCCCGCCCCGTAAAGGAGCTGAGCCTATGGACCTCGATGAAACCGGGATTCTTGACCAGCCGTTCCAGTTCCCGCACGGCCCCGTTGAACCGCTCGATATGTCCGACCTGCAGGATCCTTTGATTCTGATCGGCAATCCGGATCAGTTCCCCGGCCTGTGCCAGGGTCTCGGTCATGGGTTTCTCGACGAGGACATCCACACCCTGTTCCAGGAAATCCTTCGCTATCTCAAAATGCGTGACCGTCGGGGAGACGATACTCACGGCATCCACGTCCGGGATCATCTCCCGGTAGCCGCGAAAGACCCTGACTCCGTGCCTTCCGGCGATCTCTTGGGCTCGGCCCGGGTCCACGTCCGCCACACCCTCAAGCCGGATCCCGGGCATCTCCGCATAGTTCCTGACATGGTGCTGTCCCAAGTATCCGACCCCCACGACGCCCACCCGAATCAACTGCCCATTTTTCTTTTTTTCTGATTTCGCCATAATATACGTTTTATGAATCGAAGGACTTAACGGGTAAAAAAGGGGTCGAGGGGTCAAGGATTCAAGTGAAATACTAAAAAGCAAGTAAAATCTCCAGAGAACAACACTTGACCCCTTGAACCCTCGGACCCTTGGCCCCTTATGTTTTTAACACTTCACTTGACCCCTTATACCCTCACACGCCCTTCCCGTACCGCTCCACGATCCTCTCCACGATATCGCTCGTGGACTTTCCCTTAACCACCGGGATCAGGGCGACCCGGCCGCCATAGGACTCCACCAGGTCTGCGCCCACCACCTCGCTCTTCTTGTAGTCTCCGCCCTTGACCAGGATATCGGGCTTCAGTTTCCGGAGCAGGTTCAACGGGGTCAGTTCATCGAAGATGACCAGATAATCCACACAGTCGAGCGCCGAGAGGATATGCGCCCGCTCCTCCTGGGAAATCAACGGACGCCGCTTGCCCTTGAGCCTGCGCACGGATCCATCGCTGTTCAAACCGACCACCAGGCAGTCTCCAAGACGCCTGGCCTCCTGCAGGTACCGGATATGCCCAACATGGAGAAGGTCGAAACAGCCGTTCGTAAAGACGACCTTGCGTCCCTGCTTCCGGATGCTCCGGATCTGGTCCTTAAGTTCCTGCAGCATGAAGATCTTGCGGGCGGAGGTGTCGAGGGTATCCCGGTCGTAATCGAGGATCTCCTGCGGAGCGGCCCTGGCCGTTCCGACCTTGCCCACGACAATCCCTGCCGCGGTATTGGCCAGGGCCGCCGCGGTCTCAAGATCGTATCCCGCGGAAGCAACCAGCGTTAAAACCGCAATCACGGTGTCGCCTGCCCCTGAGACATCATAGACCTCCCTGGCGACCGTGGGAATGACGGTGAAGTCTTTCCTGTTGAGAAGGGCCATCCCGTCCTTGCCCAGCGTGATCAGGCAGGCCCGGCTCTTCAAGATTCGCTGCAAATGCCTTGCGGCATTGAGCATATCTCTTCGGCTTTGCACGGGCCGGCCGCAGGCCTCCTCGGCCTCCTTGCGGTTGGGGGTCAGACAGGTGACCCCGCGGTAACGGCTGAAATCGTGTCCCTTGGGATCCGCAATAACTATCTTTTTCGCCTTTTTCGCCGCATGGATCGTCCCTGCGAGAACCCCAGGGGTCAACACCCCCTTCCCGTAATCCGAGAGGATCACGGCATCGCAGTCCTGAACCTGCCTGTAGATATAATGCAGGAGACGGGACTCCGAGGCCCTGCTCACCGGGGTTTTATACTCTCGGTCTATTCGCAAAAGCTGCTGGTTCTGTCCCATGATCCTGGTCTTGGTGGAGGTGGGACGGCCCGGGTCCGTGACCAAGCCCTGGATCCGGACCCCTTGCTCCTGAAGACGCTCCTTCAGGAAGGTCCCTTTCTGATCCCGGCCCACGACCCCGACAGGATAGACCCTGGCCCCCAGGCCGGTCAGGTTGGAGACCACGTTTGCTGCGCCTCCCAGAAGGGCATTCTCGGACTGGACATCCACCACCTGGATCGGGGCCTCCGGGGAAATCCGTTCGATCTTCCCCCAGATATACTCGTCCACCATCACGTCCCCGACCACGAGGATCTTCCGGCCTTTGACCTTTGAAAGGATTTCCCGTATCTCATCCCTGGTCATGTTAGTACCGTCCTATCTTGTATATTTTTCATACCGCAATAAACTGTATTAAAAATTGGTTCTTCTCCCATTTAGTGGGTAAAAAGGGTTCGAGGATTCCAGGGTTCAAGGGGTCAAGTGAAATACTTAAATAAAAGAAAAATCTTCAGAGAAAAACACTGGATCCCAAGATTCCTCAGTAAATAGCCGTCGCAGACGGCAAGTATATAGAAAAGCGGGACACGCGCAGCGTAACCCTTGACCCCTGATGTTTTTTAGCACTTCACCCCGTTAGAGGACAACCTCTAACGGGGTTCACTCGACCCCTTGAATCCTTGGACCCTCGGACCCTTAAGTCTTGAAAAGCACTTCACTCGACCCCTGGAATCCTTGACCCCTTGACCCCAAGATGCCCTGAAAAAATAGAGAAAAGCGGGGCACGCGCAGCGTAACCCTTATGTTTTCAATCACTCTTTTGGAGATGATTCGAGTTTCTCCAGTATGGCCCTGGCCAGGAGGGGGATCATGATCTCATGGTGCCCGGTCAGGGCGTATCCCCTCCCGCCCTGACGAGTGGGACGGCGGACCACGTTCTCCCTGGGCCGGTAGTGCTGAATCATGTCGAGATTCACGGTCACAAAGTCAGAAACATCGTGACCGAGGTTTCGGGCCACGCTGAGGGCCTTGAGAAAAACCTCAGGGAGAATCACGGCGGACCCGATATTCATCCAGACCCCGCCCCGCCCCAAGTCCGCCACCACCGAGCAGAGGAGTCTGAAATCCGTGAAGGAGGCCTGCCCCATGAGCGCGCCGTCCATGGCCGGGTGCATGTGGATGATATCGGCGCCCAGGGCCGCATGCACGGTTGCCGGAATCTTCTTTTTCGCCGATGCAGACAGGATACTGTACTGATGATGGGGAGGCTTCTTCGAAAGAATATACCGGCCCAGGGACTCTCCATACCCCCACCCTCTGGGAACCCCCAGAGACAGGGCGTCCATAATGTCCCTTCCGGTCTCGTCAACCATCCCGAACCTCCCGGTCCGGATCTCCTCCTCAACGTCCTCGGAACTCCCGCCGATGAGTGCGATCTCGTAGTCGTGGATGCTCCCCGCCCCGTTCATGGCCACGGCCGTAACCACGTCTTTTCGGATCAGGTGGATGATCACCGGGGAGAGGCCGCACTTGATCACGTGCGCGCCCATGGCCATCACCACCGGCCGCCCCTGTTCACGGGCATGGACCACGGCGTCCGCCACCTCTCGAAAATCTCTGGCCGCCAGGATATCCGGCAGGGAAGAAATGAACTTTGAGAACCCCTCTCCCTTGCGGCTGACACGCGCAAAGTCATGGATACCGACCTTGTTTTTGCGTTTCTTGATCGGATAGGTCTTGACCTTTTTCAGATCCATGGGCTTGTAATCTTTCATCTGCAGATCCCCCGCTTGGACTCCCGCAGGAAATCCAGGAGTTCCCGAACCTCCGGGATATCCGCCGCCTCCTCAGAAACCCGTGCTATGGCATCCTGGAGCAGGAGGTCGGAGCGGAAAAGAATGCGGTAGGCGTTCTTGAGCTCCCGGACTGTTTCCTCGGAAAAGTTATTCCGCTTGAGTCCAACGGTATTAAGGCCGTGCAGTTCGGCCCGATTCCCTGTCACATTGCAGAATGGGGGGACATCCTTGGGTACGGCCGAGGCGCCGCCGATGATGGCATGCCTTCCCACGCGCACGAATTGGTGAATGGCCGTAAGCCCGCCGATAATGGCATGATCCTCGATTGTGATATGACCCGCCAGTGTCGCGGCATTGGCCATAACCACATGGTTGCCGATCCTGCAGTCGTGGGCCACGTGGCAATAGGCCATAAAAAAGTTATGGTCCCCGATCACCGTCTCGCCGCCGCCATGCTCGGTTCCACGATTCAGGGTCACGAACTCTCGGAAGACATTGTTCCGCCCAATGATGAGGCGGGAAGCCTCTCCCTTGAATTTAAGATCCTGCGGCGGCTCACCGATAGAGGAGAAGGGAAAGAAGACGCACTCCTCACCGATCTCGGTCCACCCTTGAATACTCACATGGGATTTTATCCTGACCCCTCTGCCGATCTTCACATGTTCCCCGATCGTACAGAAGGGCCCGATCTCCGCATCCTCTGCGATCTCTGCCTTGGGATGAATCATGGATGTCTTGTCTATGCTCATCATCCTTGCCTTATCGGTCCACAATGGTGGCGGTCAGCTCCGCTTCCGCCACCTTCTTGTCCCCGACAAAGGCCTTGCCCGCAAACTTCATGATCGGGACTCGAATCTTGATTACATCCAGTTCCAGGCGAAGCTGATCCCCTGGAGATACGGGATGCCGGAACTTGGCCTTATCAATACTCATAAAATAGATCACCTTGGAGGACGGGTCTTCAACCATATGCATAGAGAGGACCCCGGCGGTCTGGGCCATGGCTTCGATGATCAATACACCGGGCATGATGGGGTGTCCCGGGAAATGCCCCTGGAAGAACGGTTCGTTCGAGCTCACATTTTTGATCCCCACGATCCTTTTCCCCGGTTCCATCTCCACAATCCGGTCCACCAGCAGGAACGGGTAACGGTGCGGAAGATACCTCATGATCTCGTTAATCTCCATCATCCTCTTTTCCTCCCGACAAGAGTTGATACAGCCGATCTACCCGATCCTGAAGCTGGTTGAGTGTCTTGCGGATCGACGGCAGGTGCCCGAAGGAGCCGGCCGCTTTCAACCAATCACGATGATCTATGGCCGGGAATCCCGACACGGTCCGACCGGGCGGGATATCCTTGGTGATACCGGACCGCCCCCCGATGGTGACGTGGTCTCCGACCTTCAGGTGGCCGGCCACACCGACCTGCCCGGCCATGGTCACGTGGTCCCCGATCACCGTGCTTCCCGCAAACCCGACCTGCGCCGCAAGGATACAATTCTCCCCGATCACCACGTTGTGCGCAATGTGGACCAGGTTGTCGATCTTGGTCCCTTTCCCGATCACCGTATCCCCCAGGGCCCCTCGGTCAATGGTGGTATTGGCCCCGATTTCGACATCGTCTTCGATCCTGACCCCGCCCAGTTGGGGGATCTTGAAATAGCGCTCCCCGTCCGGTGCGAAACCGAAGCCGTCGCTCCCGATCACGGCCCCGCAATGGATGATGACCCTTTTCCCGATACGGACGCCCTCCCGGACCTGAACCGAGGAATAGAGCAAGGCATCCTCCTCAACCACGGAATGATCTCCGATCACCACGCCGGGATAGAGCGTCACCCGGTCCCCGATCCGGACGTCTCTCCCCAAGACGACCTTGGGGTGGATGGAAAGGTCCCGCCCGAGCCGGCATCCCTCGTCCTGGACCAGGTCAGGGCTCACGCCCAGAGATTTATAGGGGATTTTTCCCACCAGGGTGGCGACCTTGGCAAAGGCCAGATAAGGATTCCTGGAGCGGATGGCCGGAATCTTCACGGGGATGCCCGGAGAGAGGATCACGGCCGAGGCCCGTGTCTTCTTCAGGGAAGACTGGTATTTTGGATTGGCCAGAAAGGTGATCTCCCCCTCGGCGGCCTCCTGAAGGGAGGCCACTCCGGAAACCCGGACGGCGCCGTCCCCTTCCAGTTCCCCCTGAACCTCGGCAGCCAGTTCCGAAAGTGTCCAGAACTTTTTTTTCTCCTGCTCAGACATATCTACTTGTTGCCCCTCTTGTCATACTCCTTCACGACCTCGTCCGTGATGTCGATGGATTTGGAGAAGAAGACCACGCCCCCCTCGGATCGTTCCACAATGGTCGTGTATCCATTCTTCTCCCCGATCTCCTGGACGATCTTGGTGAGTTCCTGCATCACACTCTGCATGAGTTCGGATCCCTTGCGCTGAAACTCATCCTGCTTGTCGGTGGCATAGCGCTGAAGATCCTTGAGGTCCTGCCTGATCTGACCCTCCCTCTCGGCGCGTTTCTCCTGGCTGAGGATGGACTGCTGTTTATCCAGGTCCTCTTTCTGCTTCTGCAGGGTCTCCCGCTTCTTGGTGATGAGATCCTCCTCGGCCTTGACCTTCTGCTCCAGCTCGCCGTTAAGTTTCCGGATCACGGCCGACTGGTCGAAGACCTTTTGAAAATCCACTACCCCGATCTTGAGTTCATTGGCCGAGGCGGCCTGCGCCCCGAAGAGAAAAAGTGCAATGATCAGGGAACTCGTCAGACTCTTTTTCGATTTCATCGGTACACTCCTATAGAAAATGATCATAAAGATCCATCCCCATACGGGCTAAAAACTGGTCCCCAAACTGAACTGGATCGTCTCCACCGAGTCGAAGGGTTCCGGATTGATGGCATTGGCCCAGACAATCTTGATCGGCCCGGCGGGTGACAGCCAGTAGAAACCGATGCCCCAGCTCTTTTTCAAGACCTCTCCGTCGGTCAGATTCGGCCTCCGGACGGCCTTCACGGCATCGGCGAATCCATCCCCATCGGTATCGGCCTCGATATAAGAGGTAATGGTGGTCTCGCTCACCGGATCAAAGGTCTTCCCTGCATCAAAAAACAGGAATCCTTTGAACCCGGCGGACTGGATGATCGGGAAATTATATTCCACATTGGCCAGCGCCAGCTTGCGGCCGCCGATCAGACTTCCGTAAAAGTTCCTCGGCCCAAGGCTCCGGTACTGGTAGCCCCTCAAGGACTCAATCCCGCCCAGGAAGAACATCTCGGACACCGGGATATCCTGCGGGGAGTTCACGTCCACAAACCCGGCCTCGGCGCCCACGGAGAACGTGGTCTTCCAGGGCCCCTGATAGAAGAGGCGGTCCGAGACATAGTACTTGTTGAAATTCGCATCCCCCAGGAGCCCGGCGAATTTGGCCGAGGCGCGGGCCAGGTAACCCCGGGAGGGATCGAGGATATTGTCCACGGTGTTGCGCCGCCAGCCCAAGGTGACCCCGAAGACGGACTGCGTCTGTGTGAGATTCGTATCGTAATTTGAGGCCACATTGGTAAATTTGATATCTTCATAGTCGAAACCGATGGACCCGCTGCTGTATTCATCCAGGGCTCTCCCGAAGGTCACGCTTCCGCCGGCGCTTTCCTCTCTGAAGGAATCATAATCGCTGATGGTCTTGAAGAGATTGAACCCCAGGCTGACCTCTCTGTCGAAGAGCCATGGCTCGACGAAACGGAGATTGAAATTGCTGTCCTCACCGCCCACCACAGCCGAAAGGTCGACTTCTCTCCCGGTTCCGAAGATGTTTTTCTGACGGATATCAAAAGACCCGATCAACCCCTGCGTGGAACTGGCGCCGATGCCGAAACTCAATGAGCCCGTCTGCTGCTCCTTGACTTTCAGATCCAGGTCCACCACCTGCTCCCCGGCCCTCCGGTTGGTGGAGACATCCACATTCTCGAAGTACCCTGTATTCTTGATCCTGACCTTGCTGCGGTCGATCTTGGCAATATCGTACTGGTCCCCCTCCCGGAACCTGAGTTCCCGCCGGATGACGTTGTCCCGTGTCCGGACGTTCCCGATGACATTCACTTCACCGATAAAAACGCGGTTTCCTTCTTCAACATCCCAGGTCAGATCCACGGTCCTGGCCTCGTGATTCAGATCGGTCAAAGGGGAAACACTGGTAAAGGCATATCCCTTTTCACCAAAGAGGTGGGCGATGGCCTTGATGTCGGACCGGATCGTCTCGCTGCTGAAAACCTCACCCTCCTTGGAGGAGAGGCCCGCTCGCAGGGCCTCATCGGGAACGGCGGTCGCGCCTCGAAAATTCATTTTCCCGATCCGGTACTGTTCCCCTTCGAAGATCGGAATGGTGACCGCAATTTCGTTCTCAGCCCATCCCCATCCTTTGAAGGCCTCATAAAAACGGTCCCAGGTCCGTCTCTTAGGCTTTGCGAAGAGAATCTCGGGTTCTCCGAGCTTGACCTCGAGATAGCCGTGGCTGTAATAATAATCTTTGATCCGCTCAAGATCAATGTCCAGGATCTCCCGTTTAAAGACCCCGGCGGATGTGAGGAAGGAGAGCATCCAGTGCTCTTTGGTTTCCATGGCGCGTTTCTTGATCTCACCGGCCTTGATATGCTCATTCCCCCGAAGAAAAATCTCGCCGATGATCACCTTCTTCCCCTCATCGATCTTGTAGGTCAGTTGTTTGTTCTGATTCTTGTCCTCTTCCTCCCGGCTCTGGATCTGGGCGAAATAAAATCCCTCGTTCTGGTACAGCTTCAAGACGGCCTCCTTGTCCCTCTTGATCCGCTTGAGGTCGTAAGGGGAACCGATCCTGGAGAGAAGCGCATCCCGGATCTTGCCCTCTTCCAGCTCCTTGTTCCCTTCAATCGTGATCGAAGAGATAATCGGCTTTTCCTCGATCCGGTAGATCAGCCGGACGCCCCCATCCACAGGCTCGCTCTCCACCTGCACATTCTCGAAATACCCTCCGGTATCATAGATCGCCCGGATGTCCTGTTGCAGGGTTGCCATGGACAGGGGCTCTCCGACTTTGGATGCGATCTTGTTCAGGATGGTCCCGCTGTCGATCCGCCGGTTTCCCACGATCTCGATCTTCCGGATGATGGGAGAGACCCCTTGCTCAGCCCATGCGTGCGGGATATAGGAGCAGAACCATGCCGCGGCCATCCACAGCCAGAAGGCCCATAGCCTCCCTGATTTTTCACCCGATCCCGGTCTTTTCTTCGCGGATATCAACGCTTCACCTCGGATTATCTATACACAGCGACAGAAGTCGTAATCAGTTTGTCATTGTCCGGCCTGCCCTCGGTTTACCGGGGCTTGACCGGACAATCCACCCTTCGACAGGCTCAGGGTGACAATTGTCATGGTGAGCTTGTCGAACCATGGATTCCCCGATCAAGCCTGCCCTCGACCACGATCGGGGGGCGGGGAATGACGTTGTTGATTTATGACGTTCTGTATATTTTCGGGCCGATCGATCTTCCCGTCTCGGCAGAATCAAAAAAACGAATGGAAGCAGAAACAAAAGGGGATCGAGTGAACCGCCCCCTTGGCTGGACCATG
>Ga0210012_1002288_pt1 | contig 16771 bp, 24 predicted proteins | sample CryGeymeta201504_FD_183974 | JGI IMG/M metagenome (GOLD analysis project Ga0210012, IMG submission 183974) | Groundwater microbial communities from Crystal Geyser aquifers in Utah, USA - Crystal Geyser metaG 2015-04 (SPAdes) (version 2) | ecosystem: Environmental > Aquatic > Deep subsurface >... | reverse complement strand
GCTGCCGTCCATCGATGCGATGGCCAGTTTGCCAGCGCAGGTATCAACCTCGTGTACTTTCGTTTAGATCAGAACGCTGGTCCCTCTGTCGCACGCAACAGGGCGATTCGCGTGGCAAGGGGCAGCTTCATTGCATTTTTAGATGCCGATGACTTATGGCATAAAGACAAGCTCGCGATCGTTGATCGGTTTGTGCGTACCTCGAATGCAAGTTTCGTGTGCCACGCCTACACCGAAGAAATGGCATTTGACGTAACCGTAAGCTATTCCGACTACAAGCCAGAGTTCTTGTCGATTTACCGTATGCTGCTACGCAACCCTGCAGCAACACCATGTACGGTCGTTCGCAAGCAGCATGCGTTAGCGTTCGACGAGACTATGCGTCATTGCGAAGATTACGATCTCTGGCTGCGAATTGCTGAGTTCTCGCTAATCCTACGACTTGTTGGTCCGCCGCTGACGCGGCTGGGCCGCCCACCACTTACTCCGGGTGGCCTGAGTAGTGATACGGGGAAAATGCGCCTCGGCGAAGTACGTGTTTACTACAACTTCTGTCGACGGGCTTGGTTGACACGCGCTTGGCTCTTGCCAGGCCTGCTGACCTTCTCGCTTTTGAAGCATGTGTATTCTCGTATTCGCAGATGCAGCCGATGACTATGCACGAGGCTCGCTCGTCCGAGTTGACGAGTGGATGGAACTTTACGCGAGACACAAAAAAGTCAACTCACTGGGTTGGGGATGGCTTGAGATGTGAATTATTCATGGCAAACTAATGATGGCTCAGGAAGAAAAAGGACCACGCTTTGCGGTGTGCTTGGCCGCCTACAACGGCATGGCCTATATCGTGGAGCAAATTGAATCTATTCTGTTTCAGAAGAATGTTGAGCTTCAGTTATTTATCAGTGTGGATCAATCTTCAGACGGTACTGAAGATCGCCTTGCAGATTGGGCGCTGTCCGAGCCACGTTTGACGTTGTTGCCTTTTGGTCAGCATTTTGGTGGTGCGGGACCGAATTTCTACCGACTTCTCCGAGAAGTTGATCTGAGTGGATTTGATTATTTGAGTTTTGCTGATCAGGATGATATTTGGCATCCAGAAAAACTTTGGCGCGCACATTCTTTGATGGCCGCTCAAAACGCTGTGGGCTACTCAAGTAACTTCACCGCGTTCTGGCCCTCTGGCGAGGCTCGCGTTGTCAACAAGGCTTGGCCTCAGCGCACATGGGATTTTCTGTTTGAGTCGGCAGGCCCGGGTTGCACTTATGTTCTCCATTCCAGTTTGGCCCTACCGCTTCAACAGTTATTGCGTAATGCGGATAAGAAGGCGCTGGGCGTTGATTACCATGACTGGTTTACCTATGCCTTTGCTCGGTCTCATAATTATCCGTGGGTAATTGACAGCTGGTCCAGCATGCAATACCGCCAGCATGCGCATAATCAAATTGGTGTTAATTCAGGATGGCGTTCGTTTTGGTTGCGTGTACGCAAAATTCTGAATGGTTACGGTTTTGAACAGTCGTTGTTGATTGCAGATTTGGTGCAGGCATCCGCGCTACCCGTGGTACAGCGGGGTCTACGTGGTGGCCGTCTAGGTTATCTGTGGCTGGCATTGCGCGCCACACAATGCAGGCGTAAGCGTATAGATCAAATCTGGTTCTTTATTTCTTGTGTGTTGTTAGCGTTGTTGAAGCCCGCAGACCGAGGTGATGCATGACGCAGCGAGTTTTGGTCACAGGGGGGCAGGGTTTTGTAGGTAAGGCGTTGGCTGCTGGTGCATTGTCAAATGGATTCGCGGTGCGTGTCAGCTCGCGCCAGAAGTTGATTGCAGCAGAAGCTCGCTTGGAGCATTCCCAAGTAGGTGATTTAGGGCCCGCGACCGACTGGTTAGCTGCGTTGCAAGGGGTTAATACCGTTGTGCATTGCGCTGGTCGGGCGCATGTAATGACGGACACGGCTGCAGACCCGTTAACCGCATTTCGCACCGTCAATTCGGCGGGGACTTTGAACCTGGCCCGCCAAGCCGTTGAAGCGGGGGTGAAGCGGTTTGTGTTTGTAAGCTCAGTCGGCGTGAACGGGTCAGAGACCGCTCTGGGTAAGCCATTTTCTGAAGCAGACAAATCCAACCCGCATAACGTTTATGCGCTATCCAAATGGGAGGCAGAACAAGGTTTGCTGCATATTGCCGCTGAAACCGGGCTGGAGGTGGTCATCATCCGCCCGCCGCTGGTCTATGGCTGTAATGCGCCGGGTAACTTTGGTTCCCTCATGCGCGCCGTGCAGCGTGGCTGGCCCTTACCGCTGGGCGCGGTGCACAACCAGCGCAGCTTGGTGGCGTTGGACAATCTGGTTGATTTCATCGTCACCTGCATCACCCACCCCCAAGCGGCCAACCAGACGTTTTTGGTAAGCGACGGGCAAGACCTGTCCACCGCCGAACTGGTGCGTGGCATGGCGCGCGCTGCCGGAGTGCCCGCGCGCTTGCTGCCGTTACCGGTGTGGGCCTTGCAAGCGGGGGCGAGCCTATTGGGCAGAGGTGATGCGGTGCAGCGCCTGTGCGGCAATTTGCAGGTGGATATTTCCAAGGCCCGGCAGTTTCTGGGCTGGGTGCCGCCGGTTTCTGTGGACGAGGGGCTGCGGCGGGCGGTGGGGGGTGAGTTGCATGAAAAGACTATTTGATCTGATCGCAGGCGCGTGCGCCGCGCTTATCTTGTTGCTGCCGCTGGTCCTGGTCGCCTTGGCGGTGCGCCTGACTTCAAAAGGGCCAGCTCTGTATTGGTCTGACCGGGTGGGGCGCAACAACACCATTTTCAAAATGCCCAAGTTCCGCAGCATGCAGATCGGCACCCCTGCGGTGGCAACGCATTTGCTAAGCAACCCGGATGCGTACTTGACGCCCATCGGCAGCTTCTTGCGCAAAAGCAGCCTGGACGAGCTGCCGCAGCTGTGGAGCATTCTGGTCGGCGACATGAGTTTTGTGGGGCCGCGCCCAGCCCTGTTCAATCAACACGATCTGATTGAATTGCGCACCCAGCAAGGTGTGCATGCGCTGGTGCCCGGCCTGACCGGCTGGGCGCAGGTAAATGGGCGCGATGAGCTACCGATACCGGACAAGGTGAAGCTGGATGTGGAATATTTGCACCGACAGTCGCTGTGGTTTGACGTTCGCATCTTGTGGCTGACCTTTGTGAAGGTGCGGCGGCGGGATGGGGTGTCGCACTAATTAATTGGGGTCAGATTCCAATTAATTTATGGCTTTTAGGGCTGTAGCCCCCGTCAACACTGCGTGAGTAGCTATTGTTTCTAAAAGTATGGTGTCAATGTTCATTCAGAAGTTTCCAAGTAGAAGTCAGGCTGTATAGCCCTTGTAGTTCATGGTGTTCATCATGGTTTGATTCCTATAGCTTCTAAAAAATCGGTTACTGCGATTTCCCAATACCGCCTACCCGCCTCGTTGACATATTTTGCTACTTTTGTCTAGTATTTTTACTAGATAACTCTTTTAAATAAAATATACTCGCGCCATGTCAATGCTCTATGAACGCGCCTTTGTGGCGCAGCTTGAAAAACGTCTCTGTGATGAAGCACCGCTGATCCAGGTGCTGGTGGGGCCGCGTCAGGTGGGCAAGACCACCGGCATGCGACAGCTGCTCAAGCGCACGTCAGGCAAGTACCACTATGCCAATGCCGATGACCTGCTGGTGACTGACCGCACCTGGCTGCTTGAGCAATGGCAGAAGGCGTTGCTGTTGGGCGACGGCACGCTGTTGGTGATTGATGAAATACAGAAGATTCCCAATTGGTCAGAGGCGATCAAGTCGCTGTGGGATGTGCAGCCGCGCCGTCTGCGGGTGGTGCTGCTGGGTTCGAGTTCTTTGCAAATCCAGAGCGGTTTGACTGAGAGTTTGGCGGGCCGTTTTGAGTTGACCCGGATTTATCATTGGACGTTTACCGAGCTCAAAGATGCGTTTGGCTATGACCTTGAACGCTATCTTTTGTATGGGGGCTACCCAGGTGCGGTGGCGTATGAGGATGACTATGACCGCTGGTACGCCTATCTGAAAGATGCCATTGTGGAGGCGGTCATTGGCAAAGATATTCTGCAAAACCGCAAGGTGGCCAATCCGGCGTTGTTCCGCCAGGCATTTGAAATCCTGTGCCGCTACCCGGCCCAGGAAATCAGCTACACCAAGCTGCTTGGGCAGTTGCAGGACAAGGGCAATACCGATCTGATCAAGTATTACCTGGAGCTTTATGCGGGTGCGTTCCTGATCTATTCGCTGGAGAAATATTCAAACAAGGGTTGGTTGACACGCAGCTCCAGCCCCAAAATCCTCGCGGCCTGCCCGGCCCTTTACACCATGACCGCCGGACCGCGGGCGCTGGCCGAGCCTGATCAGCGCGGGCGTGTGTTTGAACTGGCGGTGGGTGCCGAGTTACTGCAACTGCCGGGTGAACTTTTTTACTGGCGCGAAAACAATGCCGAGGTTGATTTTGTCTATGACTATCAAGGAAGGCTTTACGCGATTGAAGTCAAATCCGGTCGAAAAAAATCCGCGAAAGGGCTTGAAGCGTTTATGCACCACTTTCCGCAGGCATTCCCGGTGATTCTGACCCCTGATAATTTTGCCAAATTGTCTGAAGATCCAAGAAAGTTTTTGACCACGCTCTGAAACATAAAGGGGACGCTTCCCGGGTGCCGCTCCTATGCGGTATCGCCTTTGTCACCCGTCAAAATCTCTAGCCCGGTGACTTGGGAAAAGTCACGGTCATGCGTTATAAAAGCAGCAGCACCAATGTCCAGGGCGGTTGCCAATTGAATCGCATCTGGCGGGCGCAAGTGATATTGGGCGCGTAATTGCGCTGCCAATACCGCAATCGGTGTCGAGACTGGAATCACGGTGTAGAAAGACAAACTTTTCTCATAACGCTTGGCCAGCGCTGTTTGCCCGGCTTTGAGTGGACCTGTCAAGACTTCAGCCAGCGTGATGGTTGAAAGGGCTACGACCAAATCACGCTTGGCCGCCGCTTCAAACAAGCCCAGGAATTGATCGGAAAATTGGGGGTGCGATTCCAGCACATAGATAAAGGGTGCCGTATCAACCACTACCGTGGCGCCTTGTGGCAGGTTGGCCCATTGGCGTGGCGCTTTGGCTTTCATTTAAGCATCACCCCATTCGTCACGCAAGTCAGATACTGTCTGACCAACATGGGCACCCCAAAGCCCACGACCCGTGCCACGTAGGGCCAATATTCCGGACGTCAAATCAGCATCAGTGGATGGCTGTTTGATGTCTTGAAGAGGCACGATGGCTGCATAAGGTTTCCCGTGCTTGGTAATGATGCTTCGAATACCAGCATGGGCATTCGCAATGATGTTTGGCAATTGAATCCGAGCTTGCTCGAGCCCATAGCTGGCGGTGGGTGGCATGGTTGGCTCCTGAAAAGTACAGACTGTACAGTATATTGCAGACTTGAACAGGACGTTGCGGCGGGCGGCTTAAAAATGCAGCGACATCTTATTGGACAAAAGTTATAATATTGTTATTATTTTTAGGAGCCATCCATGCTGACATCCATACGTCAAATTGGGAATTCCCGGGGGATCTTGATCCCGGCCGCCTTTCTTGTGTCTTGCCAGATCGAAGATCAGGTGGATATGCAGTTGCAAGATGGCCAGATTGTGATCAAGCCAGTTCGCCGCAAACTGCGCGACGGTTGGTTTGTTCACGCGGCTGCACCATCAAAAACCGTCTTGGCTCAAGAGAAGGTAGAGGCGCATGACTGGAGTGACGCACCCGTCGTAGATGACAGCGAGTGGGTATGGTGAGCCGGGCTGTTGTAGCCCGAGGTGATGTGTATTGGGTCAACCTTGACCCTACCATCGGCAGCGAGATTCAAAAGGCGCGCCCTGCGCTGGTGGTGTCACCAGACGATATGAACACCGTATTGCCCCGAGTCATCATCGCGCCCATCACCAGTGCTGGGCGGCCTTTGGGCTGTCGCCCCGAAGTGATTTTTCAGGGGAAGAATGCGCGTATTTTGTTGGATCAGGTGCGATGCGTGGACAAGATCAGGTTGGGTAAAAAAATGGGCATGATTGATGAAAAGGTTTGGCATGGTGTTCTGTTGGAAATGCTGGCCTAAAAGGGGACGCTACCCTTTTTCTCCCACAATGCCAATATGAAAAGACTGTTTGATCTGATCGCAGGCGCTTGCGCTGGGCTGGTCCTGTTATTGCCGATTGTGCTGGTCGCCTTGGCAGTGCGCCTGACTTCAAAGGGGCCAGCCCTGTATTGGTCTGACCGGGTGGGGCGCAACAACACCATTTTCAAAATGCCCAAGTTCCGCAGCATGCAGATCGGCACCCCTGCGGTGGCGACGCATTTGCTCAGCAACCCGGATGTGTACTTGACGCCCATCGGCAGCTGACGCGGTGAAGATGCTGCTCCGGGATGGGTGTCGTATTGACCTTCGAGTTTGCATTTTCGACGACATGTGACTACCATTGGTATATATCAATTTTTAGGAGAGTGCGCATGGATACTGCACGTATTTTTCAGTCGGGCCGCAGTCAGGCGGTACGTTTGCCGAAGGAGTACCGTTTCGAGGGGATGGAGGTCGTCGTAAGACATTTTGGTAATGGTGTCTTGTTGCTTCCGGTCAATGAGCCTTGGGCCATGCTGGACGCTGCGCTGAATGCGTTCGAACCGGGTTTTCAGATCAGCCGTGACCAACCAGCCACTCAGGTGCGCGAGGAGATAGCGCCTTGATCAGCTACATGCTTGACACCAATATTTGCATCTACATCATCAATGCCCGCCCTCCCGCAGTGTTGGAGCGCTTTCGGCGGGAGCGCTTGGGAAGTATCAGTATTTCCAGTGTGACGGCCGCAGAGTTGGCCTTTGGCGTAGCTAAAAGCGGTTCTGCGCGCAACCGCGAGGCGCTGGAGATGTTTCTGGCGCCGCTGGAGGTTCTGCCATTTGATGCCTCTGCAATCTGGCATTACGGTGACCTGCGTGCCGCTCTGGAGCGACGTGGCGAGCCCATCGGCGCACTGGACACCATGATCGCCGCCCACGCGATGGCGTCCAACACCATCCTGGTTACCAACAACACCCGTGAATTCGCCCGGGTAGCGGGGTTGCGGCTTGAGAATTGGGCGATTTGACATGATGGTTAATTGGTCAATTGGGATGCCACCGGTGTTGGTGGACGAGGAGCTGCGGCGGCTGCTGGAGGGGGGATTGCCCCGCACTTCGGGCTCGCAATGACGATATGAAAAGACTCTTTGATTTGATTGCAGGAGCGTGCGCCGCGGGTGGGGCGCAACACCTCCCCTGCGGTGGCGACGCATTTGCTGTGCAACCCGGATGCCTACTTGACGCCCATCGGCAGCTTCTTGCGCAAAAGCAGCTGGCGGTAATTGGGGTCAGATTCCAATTAATTTATAGCTTTTAGGGCGGTAGCCCCCGTCAAAACTGCGTGAGTAGCTATTGTTTTTGTAGATTATGGCAACGCGGTGCAGCGCTTGTGCGGTAATTTGCAGCTGGATATTTCCAAAGCGCGCAGTCTGTTGGGCTGGGTGCCGCCGATGTCGGTGGACGGGGGAATGCGGCGGGCCGTGGGGAATGTAAAAAAGCCTGACGTCAGTGGCTGCTGACCCAATTCTCAACCGTGAGCTCTGGGTAGGCCGTGAAATCAGACACGTTGTTGGTGACCAACGTGGCACCAAGTGCTATGGCGTGCGCTGCGATCAGTTTGTCCAGTGCGTCCCTACTGCGTTCGCGGTTGGCGAAGCGGGCGGGGCCGTAGGCCCTAGCGGCCAGGGCTTCAAAGGGTGCGACAGGAACATCGTCAATAAAACTGGCCAGCTGTACCCGATTGGCGGGCTCGGCGGCACCAGAACAAGTCACCCCGTATTCAAGCTCAGCCAGCGTGATGGCTGAAATGACCACCTCGCCAACAAAGCATTGATCGAAGCGCGCCTTGACCTCCACTGGCTGATGTTTCATCAGGTAAATGCAGATGTTGGTGTCAAGCATGTACTTGGGCTTCATAGTGCCTCGCGCTCGCCTTCGATGTTGCTGCCACGCCCTTCAACCATGAAGTCGGGGGAGAACTTGGCGAGCTTGCCCAAGACATCGCCGATGCGCCGCTGGGCCGGTCGAATGCGCAACTCATCGCCTTGGCGCTCAATAATCAAGTCGATGTCCCACGTGCTGTACGCCAGTTCTGAAGGAATCCGCACGGCTTGAGAGTTGCCGTTTTTGAAAATTTTGGTGATGGCCATGACCACTCCTTTAAGGTGTAGCGTGATCCTACCCTTAATGATGGCGTTTGTAAACACATGGATGTACGCCGAGTTAATTGGGGTCAGATTCCAATTAATTTATGGCTTTTAGGGCTGCAGCCCCTGTAAAAAAAGCGTGAGTAGCTATTGTTTTTGAATAGTTTGATGCCGATGTTGGAAGGTTTGCAGGTAAATATCGCGAAGGCGCAGCAGTGGTTGGGTGGACGCTGCGGCGTATGTGCAAACATGTTCGGTTAAACATGCTGTCTTATTGCTGGAGTTGCCGATGAAACACACAATTGAAATTGACTGCCCTCCTGAAATACTGATAGGTCTGCACCTTGACGCCAAGAGGTTTGCAGATTTGATCAAGCTACAGTCGGCAACCACTTTGTTCCGGGAGGGCAAGTTGTCGTCTGGTATGGCCTCGCGCTGGTGTGGGGCTCGTTTGCTCGACAACAACGACGACGATTTCGCGCGTGAAACGGTTTTGCTGTGATTGTTATCTCAAACACCACGCCATTTATTTCGCTTTGTAGTGTTGACCTTCTGCACCTTTTGCCTTCTATTTTTGGCGAGGTGCTTGTTGCGCCATCGGCGGTAGAAGTCAAGCAAGTTGTGCGCACCTTGGTTCCGGGCCTGACCGGTTGGGCGCAAGTCAATGGCCGCGATGAGTTGCTGATTCCAGAGAAGGTCAAGCTGGATTTGGCCTATCTGCAGCGCCAGTCTCTGTGGTTTGGCATTCGTATTTTGTGGCTGACCTTCGTCAAGGTGCTGAAGCGGGACGGGGTGTCGCATTGATGTGGCTTGTAAGACACGGCGTGACACTATTTTCTTGGCGCGCGACACTTAGAGCGACAAAATCAGGTTAAATTTTGTCATTCTTTGTCGCTCCTGAGATTATGGAGCCGACGAATCAGCCCTATGAAAGTCCAACCGATGCCGCGGATCACCCCTAGCGAAGAACTCCAACTGATCGAATCGATCGTTGCGGCTCACCCGAATGGCATTCGCATTTCGGACATCGAGTCGGAGATGGTGCGCAGGCTATCCGGCAAGCTCAACCGTCGGACGCTGCAACGGCGATTGCAAAAGCTCATTGAAGCGCATCGCCTGACTGCCGAGGGTGAAAGCATCGCGTTGGTCTACAAGTTTGCATCAGGGGTGGCTGTTGCGATTAGTGGCGTTGCCGCCTCAGTCTATGTGGGCGTGGCCGAGGCAGAACTGTACGTATCTGTCTCCCCCGAGGGCGCTCGCATTCGCGATCAAGTTCGGCTACCGCTGATGAACCGCCGCCCCGTGGGTTACCAACGTGAATTCCTGGAGGCCTACCAGCCCGGAGAAACCTTTTACCTATCGGAATCGCTGCGTAGCCAACTGCACGATATGGGGCGCACAGCCCCCGGCGAAAGGCCAGCGGGCACCTACGCCCGAGACATTTTGAGCCGCTTGCTGGTTGATTTGTCGTGGGCTTCGTCCAAACTGGAAGGCAACACCTACAGCCGACTAGACACCCAAAACCTCATTGAGCTGGGGCAGGTGGCTCAGGGCAAGGACACCATCGAAACGCAGATGATCCTGAACCACAAAGCCGCCATTGAGATGCTGATCGAGGATGCGGACGAGGTCGGCTTTGATGCCTTCACCTTCAAGAACCTACACGCCGTGCTCTCGCAGGACTTGATGCGTGATCCCCAGGCCAGTGGTCGGTTGCGGCGGCGTGCTGTCGAAATCTCTGGCACCGTGTTTCACCCGGCTGCCTTGCCACAAGTGATTGAGGATTGCTTTGAGCAATTGTTGAGCAAGGCAACACTCATACCTGATCCGTTCGAGCAGGCCTTCTTTCTGATGGTGCAGATCCCGTATCTGCAGCCGTTTGAAGGTGTGAATAAGCGCGTATCCCGTGTTGGTGCCAACATTTCGCTCATCAAACACAACCTTTGTCCCCTGTCATTCATCGATGTGCCAGAGCGCGCCTATGTGGAGGGTACTTTGGGCGTCTACGAGCTCAATGGCGTTGATTTATTGCGTGATGTGTTCGTGTGGGCCTATGAACGCTCTTGCCAGCGTTACTTGGCCATCACGCAAACCATGGTCGAACCGGACCCACTGAAAATCAAGTACCGAGAGGCGCTGATCCGTGCGGTTCAAGCGATGGTCAAGGGGCAGTTGCGACCCCAGCCCGACGTGATTGCCCAAGTGGTGCGTGATGTTGTCAATGAGGCTGACCGCGATGCATTCATTCAAATGCTGACAGATGCGCTAGGCCAGTTGCACGAAGGCAGCCTTGCCAGATATCGGCTGCGCCGTTCCGAGTACCTCGATTGGCAACAGGAAAGGTATCTTAAAGTGACGGGCGACAAAGCCAAATGAAAAGAGTCTTTGATATTTGTCTGGGCTGTCTGGCTGCTCTGATCTTGTTTGTGCCCGTGTCGCTGGTGACGATGGCCGTCCGTTTGACGACCAAAGGGGCCAGCCTTGTATTGGTCTGATCGGGTGGGGCGCAACACCTCCCCTGCGGTGGCGATGCAATTAATTGGGGTCAGATTCCAATTAAATTGTGAATTCAAGATACATGGATTGCCACGTCGTCAACGACGTGTTTAACCAGGCACGACCCGATACGTTTGCTTGTGCGGTGTGAGCGTTGACATCTTCATTTGTGTTAAAAAATTGTTTAAAATCAGTTACTTAAATTCAATAACAGATTGAGATAATAAACATTACCTTAATCTGAATAAACCTATGATCACCACATCCACGCCCTGGGGGTTCTATGGCCGACAGCAAGAGCTGGCGCAATTGCGCGGCATTTTGTCGCGTCAGCGCTGGTTTTTTGTGCAGGTGGCGGGGCGACGGCGCATTGGCAAGACATCACTGATCCAGCAAGCCCTCAAATAAACCGGGCGCAAGCTCACGCTCTACATCCAGATACCCGACTCTGACCCTATCGGTGTGCTGGCCGCTTGCAACGACTACTTGCAAACCTTCGGACTGCCCCAGCGCGTGAGCAGTTTGGGCGCTCGCAACGATGTGTTATTGGCTAAAAAGTTATAATATTGTTATTATTTTTAGGAGCTATCGATGCTTACATCCATGCGTCAAATTGGGAATTCCCGGGGGGTCTTGATCCCCGCCGCCTTTCTTGTGTCTTGCCAGATTGAAGATCAGGTGGATATGCAGTTGCAAGATGGCCAAATTGTGATCAAGCCAGTTCGCCGCAAACTGCGCGACGGTTGGTTTGTTCACGCGGGGGCATCATCAGAAGCCGCCTTGGCCCAAGAGAAGGTAGAGGCGCAGGACTGGAGTGACGCACCCGTCGCAGATGACAGCGAGTGGGTATGGTGAGCCGGGCTGTTGTGGCACGAGGTGATGTGTATTGGGTCAACCTTGACCCTACCATCGGCAGCGAGATTCAAAAGACGCGCCCTGCGCTGGTGGTGTCACCAGACGATATGAACACCGTATTGCCCCGAGTCATCATCGCGCCCATCACCAGTGCTGGGCGGCCTTTGGGCTGTCGCCCCGAAGTGATTTTTCAGGGGAAGAATGCGCGTATTTTGTTGGATCAGGTGCGATGCGTGGACAAGATCAGGTTGGGTAAAAAAATGGGAATGATTGATGAAAAGGTTTGGCATGGTGTCCTGTTGGAAATGCTGGCGTAAAAGGGGCCTAAAAGGGGACGCTACCCTTTTGGCATTCCACACAGGTGTCTCACCTGAATCAAAAAAATAAGCATAATTTGTATTTGCCACATACATATGGAGTATTTTTTTATGCCACAGCTTCACTGCTATGTTCCTGATGTCATCGCAGAGCAACTGCAACGGCACGCGGCACAGTTGGGTCAAAGCGTGTCGGGCTATTTGGCTGAACTGGTCAAACGCGATGTCAATGCGGGTTGGCCAGAAGGTTTTGAGGCGGCTTTGTTTGGCCCGCAGGTCGAACGTTCGCCCTTGTCGGTTGATTCGGCCGGGTTGGCGCAAGAGCGGATCGCTTTGCAATGAAGTATCTGCTTGACAGCAACACGTGCATCCAGTTTCTCAATGACAGTCATGCCAGTTTGCGGCGGCAATTCTTCAAGCATTTGCCGTCTGATTTGGCTTTGTGCAGCGTTGTCAAGGCGGAGCTGATTTCTGGTGCATACCGTAGCGCACGTGTTGCGGCTAACCTGCAACGGTTGGCGTTTTTTTTTGAGCCTTTGCGCAGTTTGCCGTTTGACGATGCCTGCATGCACGCTTACGGACAGTTGCGGGCGGTGCTTGCCGCAAAGGGGGCTGCCATTGGCGCCAACGATATGTTGATCGCAGCCATTGGGCTCACACATCGACTAACGGTAGTGACCCACAACACGCGTGAATTCAGCCGTATCGATGGATTGAAGTTGGAAGATTGGGAAACATAGGTTCATTGGGTTAATTGGGTCTCGGCGCCGGTGTGCCGCCGGAGTCATTTGAAGAAGGGTTGCGACGGGCGATGGGGGAGGCGGACTGAAGTCCGCCCTATGGGTTCAAAACGTAAGATGCTGTGAATGAAGAGACTATTTGATTTAATCTTGGCCGTTTTGGCCGGCTGCGTATTGCTGGTGCCTGTGCTGGTGGTAGCTGTTTTGGTGCGATTAACGTCCAAGGGGCCGGCCCTGTATTGGTCTGACCGCGTGGGCCGCAACAACGCCATTTTTAAAATGCCCAAGTTCCGCAGCATGCGGGTGGGCACGCCGGCGGTGGCCACGCATTTATTGGCAGACGCCAAATCTCACTTGACCCCGATTGGCTCGTTTTTGCGCAAAAGTAGTCTGGACGAGTTGCCGCAATTGTGGAGTATTTTGGCCGGTAACATGAGTTTTGTAGGGCCGCGCCCTGCCCTGTTCAACCAGCACGATTTGATTGAACTGCGCACCCAGCAAGGTGTGCACGCGCTGGTGCCCGGGCTCACCGGCTGGGCGCAGGTGAATGGGCGCGATGAGCTACCGATTCCCGACAAGGTGAAGCTGGATGCAGAATACTTGCACCGCCAGTCGCTGTGGTTTGACATTCAGATTTTGTGGCTGACGTTGGTGAAGGTGCTACGCCGGGATGGGGTGTCGCACTAATTAATTGGGGTCAGATTCCAATTAATTTATAGGCTTTAGGGCTGCAGCCACCGTCAAAAATGTGTAAGCAGCTATTATTTTTGAATAGTACGGCGATGCGCTGCAGCGCTTGTGCGGTAAGTTGCAGGTGGATATTTCCAAAGCTCGGCAGTTGTCGGGCTGGGTGCCACCGGTGGCGGGCTCAAGGGCGGACGCAGCCCGGTGAAGCGAACCCTGAATTACAGGTCACTTCTTCGTGCCGTTGCTGACGAACGAACAGGGTTCAAACCAAACTTTTTAGGCGCCGAGAAACAGCCCCGCTACCGGACGATACGAATGGCTTGGGCTTCTCCAAACCCAAGTGATTAATGACCACCGGCGGACGGTTCGGAAATTCGGCTACAAGATTTAACTGGCCGCCCATGCTTTGCACGTAGGGCCGCAACGTTGACAAAAGCATGTCGCTGCGCTTTTCCAAACGAGAAATAGTATCCTGACCAACGCCTAACGCAGCGGCTATGTCCGCTTGTGTCTGCTGGGCAGCCAGACGCAAATCCTTCAACGTGGTCAGTTCCATCGCGCGCGTTTCAACCCTGATCTTGCGCTCTGGTGTCAGCGCCGCCATCACATCATCGAGTTTTCTTGCCATTTTTGGGCTCCTTTTCCTTTGTTGCGCTCAGGCTGGCCAGATGCGTGTCATAGCGCTCATCTGAAAGAGCAATCAATCGACGGTAAAAACGCCGCTGATCTGCCCCGTCTTTATCTCCACCAACCAGCCAAATCGCTTGACGTTTTGGATCAAATGCAAATGACACACGCCATACCTCACCGTTCCAGGCAAAACGCAGCTCTTTCATATTGGCGTGTTTTGAGCCTTTCAGGGTGTCCACTGTGGGCCGCCCCAGATTGGGTCTGAACTCTTCAAGCAATTTGGCATGCGCCAGCAATTCGTCCTGTAAGGCTTCATCCAGTGCCGCAAATTCAGCATCGAAGGCATTATGAAATAAAACGCCCCAGGTTATGCTTTGTTTATGTATTTAAGTACATATTCAGTCAAGTACGTTTTTCGCGAAAGGTTTCTGAAAGTAATCGCTGGCGCGGACATAAAGTTTTCAAAAACAGGCCGTAGACATTTTCCCTGAGAAGATCGGAAACTATGAAAAGTGCGGCAAAACCAAAAATTGCGGAGCCACAGCGCTGCGCGGTTTACGCCCGCGTCTCGCGTCGCTGATCATCAGAGCAACGCTCTGATTTCCGTAGATGTGCAGGTAGAGGCGTGCCGGGCTTACATCAAAAGCCAGCGACACCTTGGCTGGGTTTAGTGGAGCACGCCTATACGGATGATGGGGTTACGGGGGCCACTTTGGACGGCTCAGCAGCAGGTCGTCTTCTTCGGTCACTTTGGAGCGCTGGCGGGCGTAGACCGTGGCGCGCGAGACACCGCAGAGCTCGCATTGGCGAGTGATGGCCAAGTCGTCTTTCATGTCAATCCAGTCTTGGCGCATCATGATGGGCTCATCCCTGACTTTTTTTTGAGCCAGTCGAGTTCCATTTTGAGGCGTCCAATTTCGCTGTACAGACGATCGGGCTCGCTTTGGGCATCGATGGGTTTGGGGCCACGTTTGCCTTCGAACAGCGTTTTGGCTTGTTCCTGGATGGCTTTCTTCCACTGACCAACCTGCACCGGGTGGACATCGAATTCCTGACCAATCTGGTTGATGGTTTTGCCGCTGCGCAGGGCTTCCAGCGCTGCCTTGGCTTTGTCCTCTGGCGTGTGGAATTTGCGTTTCTTCGTTTCACTCATGGTTCTGGGATTTCCTGGATGTCAGATCATCTTAAATTTTTGTCTTGAATCCGGGTTCCACTTTAAGTCCTCTGTCGCTACCGCCTACCAATTTCCAATTGCAAACCACCCCTGCGTAAGTCGTTGATTTTATTGGATGTGGCCTCTTGAACAGTTAAGAGGCTGGCTGAGAACAGAGAGAGAAAACGGGGAAAATTAGGCCAAAAACGGGCAAAAATCCCCAAATTTGATAGCAAAATAGTCAAGAGGCAATTCGCGTAAGTGCGCGTCACCATTGAGTTTTTAGTCGAAAAAAAGCCCAACTGAAAACAGTTGGGCTTTTTATGTATGGTGGAGCTGGCGGGATTTGAACCCGCGTCCGCAAACCTTCTTCGAACAGTTCTACATGTGTAGCCGTCTGATTTAAATCTCGCTTTTCACATCGCGCAGTGGCACGCTATGCAAATCGCCAGCAACCTATTTTCTCGAATCGCCCTAAGTTACCCAAGGCGACCCCAGCCGAATGAAATTACCCCACAGCCTGGACAGTCCAACCTTGCGATTTGACTCCCCTTGCCCAGCCGATCGGCTGACTGTTGTGAGGCTCACGTGCAATTAAGCAGCGAGTGCGAAACGTTCGTCGTTTGCAGTTAGTTTTTTTGAATCTGTTTTACGAGCGCATTCAGCTCGACATGCCCTGCTACGCGTCCGAATCCACGTCGAAACCAGTGCAGCCCCAAGCGCTCTATTTTAGGCCTTGGCGGCCAATTGCAATAGAGGCAACAACGCTAGTGCGGAATCAATTGTGGCGTGCGCGCCCCATTCTGCTGTGTCTGCCTTCTCACCCAGGTAACCATAGTTCACTGCCACAGTGCCCATGCCGGCAGCCAGGCCCGCCACAATGTCGCGCTCGTCATCGCCCACATAAACGCATTGTCCAGGCGACAAACCGAGCCGACGCGCGGCCTCCAGCAACGGCTCGGGGTGTGGTTTGGCGTGCGCGGTGGTGTCGCCACTGATGATGGTGCCCGCGCTGGCGAACAGCGGCATGGCCCGTGTGAGCGGCTCGGTAAAGCGCGCCGACTTGTTGGTCACCACGCCCCAGCGCAAGCTGCGCTGCAGCAACGCCTCAATCAACTCGTGCACTTCTGGAAACACCACCGTATTGACCGTCAGGCGACGCTCGTAGTTGACAAAAAATTCTTCACGCAGTGTCAGAAAATCGGGGTGCTCCGGCACGATACCAAACGCCACCCCCAGCATCCCCCGGGCACCGGCACCGGCCAGGGGTCGGTAGTCTGCCACCGGCAGCGAGGGCAGCCCTCGCGCAACGCGCATCGCGTCGGCAGCCGCGCCCAGGTCAGGCGCGCTGTCGATCAGCGTGCCGTCCAGGTCGAACAGCACCGCCTGCACCTCGGCAAAAGGCAGCGTCAAGGTCACAGTTTTTGCGTGGCCAACAGGTAGTTGACGCTGGTGTCGGTGTTGAGCCAGTAGCGCTGTGTCAGCGGGTTGAACGACAAACCCTTGCTGTGCGACACCGTCAGACCCACTTTGCGACAAAACCCGGCGAGTTCGCTCGGTCGAATCATCTTGGCGTATTCGTGCGTGCCCCGCGGCAGCATGCCCA
>Ga0210012_1002285_pt1 | contig 16778 bp, 22 predicted proteins | sample CryGeymeta201504_FD_183974 | JGI IMG/M metagenome (GOLD analysis project Ga0210012, IMG submission 183974) | Groundwater microbial communities from Crystal Geyser aquifers in Utah, USA - Crystal Geyser metaG 2015-04 (SPAdes) (version 2) | ecosystem: Environmental > Aquatic > Deep subsurface >... | reverse complement strand
CCGACGCCTTTGATTGTACAGTGTAAAGTATTCTTTAAGCTCGCTTCTTGCCTCAGAAATCGATCCGTATGCCTTAATATACACCTCTTCGTATTTTACGCTTCTCCACAGACGCTCGATAAACACGTTATCCATCCAGCGCCCTTTGCCATCCATGCTAATCTTTATCCCGTTCTTGCTTAATAGTCCCGTAAAGGCCTCTGATGTAAACTGGCACCCCTGGTCGGTATTAAATATCTCTGGCGTCCCGTAACGGTCAATAGCTTCTTCAAGTGCTTCGAGGCAAAATGAAGTATCAAGCGTATTGGACAGGCGCCACGAGAGAACTTTTCTGCTTGCCCAATCCATGATGGCCACCAGGTAGCAGAACCCTCTCGGCAAGAGGTAAATACGTAATATCTGCGCACCACGCATGGTTAGCCTGGGTTATATCAAGCCCTCTAAGAAGATAGGGATAGACTTTATGCGCCGGATTGGGTCTTGTCGTCCTTGGCTTGGGGTAGAGCGCCGTAATACCCATCTTGCGCATGAGGGTGCCAACATGGCCCCGGCCTACCTTCTTAAAACCCCTATCCCATAGTTCATTGCGTATTCTACGGCTGCCGTAAAACGGGTACTTGAGATGGATCTCATCTATCGCACGCATAAGCTTTAAATCTTTTTCACTCACCTCTGCCGGATCGTAGTAGATGCTTGATCTCGATAGATTAAGAACGTGGCACTGCTTGGTCAGCGGCAGTTGATGTTCGCGATTGATCATCTCTTTACGCTCGGATCGCCTATGCGCCCGAGCGCTACTGACAAAAAATCGTTCACCATAGTCAGCTCACCGATTTTTGCATGCAGCCCTTTTACGTCTACTTCCGTATCAAGTTGTTTGCCGACGGCAAACAACTCTTGCGCCCGATCGAGAAGCTCCTTTTTCCACTTTGTAATCAGATTTTGATGGACTTGAAACCTCTGGGAGAGCTCCACCAGTGTTTGCTCGCCTTTAAGTGCCTCCAGGGCTACTTTGGCTTTGAATACTGCCGTGTGATTCCGTCTTGTTCTTTTCGTCATTTCCTCTGCTCCTTTTTAGTTATTATAGAGCAGATTTATCACTTAAGGGTCTGTCCGGTTTTTCCCGGCCAGCTCTGTATAAAAAACCCCGACTAATTTTTAGTCGGGGCTAATTTTTCTACAGTCCTACATCCTTCCGCCCAAAGAAGATCATGCTTTTGTAATCTTCCTTATGATCTTCTCTGCCGTTTTAAGTATCCTTGAACCCTGGTTATTTAGCTTATCCTTAGTTGCCGACCAGTTGCCCAAGTAAAGGGCAGATTTCTTGTTCTCAACCCCTAAGAAGCTACAGACAATATATGATACGGCCTCGGCCTCAAGCTCTTCGATATCTCTCGGAATTGTCGCCGCATGTGCGACTATGCCAGTATGGTTTAGCTCAACGTGTGCCCACTCATGAAGAAGCGTGGCGACCATAGCGGTTTTATTGGCCTTTTCGGTAACTACAATTTCCGTGCCGTCGGTGTAGCCATTTGCAAAAGTTGCTGGCTGTACCCTAACCGGCACCGGTGCCAACTTTGCCAGTGTCTCAAAGTCTACTTCTGTTGGCATAATTAGGCTTGAGCATCCAATCTCAACGGGTTTGCCTTCGGTTTGTGATACGTCAAAGACCGGTACCGGCCTAAAGTAGATTACTTCAACCGTTTCTTCCAGCTCGTTTTCCTCACCATCATTTCCGTTAACCACCTGCTTTTTGCTGGTCATCGGTGCTAGTACCCAAATAGCCGTTTCCCCTTTTTTAACGTAGCGCTCTTTCTTCTTCCAGGTGTTAAAACCAGCAAGTAGAGTAAAATCTGGTCTTTGCATGCTTGCCAGTAAGTAGTTATTCATCGAATACCCATGAAAACCGTTTGACCATTGCCTGGTAAACTCTTTAAGCCTCTTTGGATCGGTTACAATTGAGTTTGCAAGCTCATCAAGCCTTGCCTTTAATTCTTCTCGTTTCATGTCGGATTCCTCCCTTTTAAAAATTACCTTGCTTTTGTTACCTGGGAAAAAGAGGTGAAGGATAAAGCGGTCAAGGTGGAGCGCCAAACCTGCCGAACGACCTTGACAGTGCTGACCGAACCGTAAAATGGAAAGGTCAAAAGCGACTTACTCTAAAGAATTTCTTGTAATGGAGAAAAGGAAGAGGGGTTATGGAGGGCTGAAATAATAGACCCAATCCAGCTAGGATTGGGGCGTAAAAGCCCTACAGAAGCCCTCTCTCCTTTAAGCTTACAAATCCCCTATCGCCAAAAACTAGGTGATCTAGGATTTGTATCCCTAAGATATTGCCAGCGTCGCTGAGCCTTTTTGTAATCGTTATATCTTCCGGGGATGGCTCGGGGTCACCTGAAGGGTGGTTGTGAGCGATAATAATGGCGGCTGAATTGGCAAGCATTGCCCCCTTGTACACCTCGCGGGGATGCACGATAGCTGAATGAAGGTTCCCTATTGAGACTATCTCGTATGAGATAACAGCATGCTTAATATTCAGGTGAAGACAGACGAAATTCTCTCGATCACTTGAAATAAGCTCGGTTTTAACAAAATCAAGACTCGCCACATCTTCCGGCCCGGAAATAACCGGGATCTTACTCACCGCCTCCTCTCTAACGACAGACAATTTAACTCTGGCAATATAACTCTTGCCTCCTTCCTCTCTGATTTCATCAGTTCCTAACTGTTCGTTCATTCCGTCTCCTTTCACGGCGTGCCTAAATAGAGGCATGAAGCCTCCATTTTTTACGGTTTGGGATTTCTAAAATTGGATTGTTAACGTGCGGATATATTAAATAGCGGGGGTAAAAGCCCTGAAACAGCGCCGTTGTGCACTTACCTACCAACGGCGCGGCCAGCTTTAAGCCGGTAAGGGCTGAGGGATGGCTGGGACACCATCCTTCTTTTTAAGGCTACGAATGAGGTTTTAGCCGGACATTCGCCAGGACTAATCCAATATGCTAATTGGATCCAAATTTGCTGGGCCGTACCAGATCTGACCAAGAACACCTGAGGGTAACAAATCTTCAACCGTAAACAGAAACATGTTCTTGGCCCCGATGCTTGAGGCCACCTGTATTAAATTATTAATTCTTTGTGAACCGGTCGTTACCGTTAAAACCCTGAAATTACGGTAGTTGTATCTCTCGGTATATTTACCGGTTTTCCAATACTGCTGATACGCAACTATTTTGCTTTTAAAGCGATCTAAAGTCTCAGTACCCCTATCTATCTCAACAAAGAAGAAAAGCTTGCCCTGAGGCGTCTGAAGGCCGAAAAAGGCATCAGGGATAAGAGAGATTCTCTTTTCTGGGTTTTCCGGATCTTGAACCTTCTCTCTGGGTAGAAACGCCTCCCTCTTCCAGAAAAGCAGCTTTACATCTTCTAGGAATCCGTTGAAAAAGGCGCTCTTACAACAATACTTTTAGGCTATTCAAAAATTCTTACTTAAATTGCTTTGGCTTAATACCGGCATTAACCGATTTAAGCTATTTATAACCTAATCTCACACCATCACTCTTCTCTTTAAGTCATCGCAAGCACCTCTTCTATTCGTTTACTTAGGGAATCCTGGGTATTAGCTATGGTAAATATCCGCTTGATGTTAACCACTGAAGCTGTGAATGCCAACTGAAGAAGCGTTTTAGCTTTGCCGAGATATCGTGTCTTTCGCATCCCATGTTGTTTTAGATGAGCGTTCTTTCTCTCTATCTTGGATCGTTTGCGATATAGCACTTCAAATTCTTGGCAATCGTTGTTTTTAATTATTTCTCTTCTTAATTGCTCTTGCGGATGAAGCGTTATTGTTTTGCCTTTGCCGTGATCCGTGCAGCCCTCTCTTAAATGGCAACTGTTGCAGGTTTGCTTTGTAAATATGTAGGCTAAAACACTCGTGCCCTCGATGCGCTTTTTGTCTGCCATATACCCGGCAGGGCAAGTGCATATCTGTTTTTCAAAGTCTATCGCAAAGTCGCTTTTACCAAAACGCGTTCCCCTTTTGCCTCCCATAGGAATCGGCGCTATCATGTTTACGCCGTGCTTTGCGGCGGTTTGCCTGGCTTCTAATGTGCCGTAAGACGTATCGCCCATTACGGAATAAAAGTTTAACCGTTGAACTTGCCAGCATTGCATCTAAAGATTTCTCGTCCGGTTGGTTTCCCGGGGATACCGAGACGTTTGTTATTAGCTCGCTTGTTTCATCCACCATGACGTCAGCTTTGTACCCGTTAAACTTGCCCTGGCTGCTTTTGCGCCCGTGGCGCATCTCGGAGTCTTCGATACTGATTATTCTATCCTTTGCGACTCCTTGTTTTATGGCAAACCCATCACCATTTTCTATAACGTCCTGGGTAAGAACAGCCTCAAGCATATCTTTTGCCCGGCTTTCTTCTTCAGACAGGAAAGCATCTTCTAACGCGCTCAATATCGACCGGCCGTCTTGGATGAGTTTATTTAGCAGTTCTTCTCTTTGCTTAACATCATCCCAGTTAATGTCCTCTTTGTCCTTTTTATTGTAGTCTAAAACAAGGGGAGCTAATTCTAACGCTTTTTTGTGTTTATGGCAAAGCCCAAGCATTTTTCTAATAGCTTGCCTGATAAGGCTGTATGTATCTTTTACCGCCGCCGCGCCTAACACATGTGTCGAGTCGATAATTTGCAGTGCGCCATCTTTAACTATACCGGCTTGCGTTGCTAAAGCTACAAATCGCTCAAACACAAGCTTTTCTTTTTTGTTCGTTAAAAGACGTGCTCTAAATCTGCAAAGGGAGCTAAAGTCAAAACCCGCTTCATCCATAGGGATATTTAATGCCGTCTTCCATCTAAGATCGTACTTTGCACGTTCTTCTGCTTCGCGATCCGTTGTTTGATCGTGATACATTAAAAGCAATACTTTTGATAATAATGCTGGGGAAACCGATGGGCGTCCTGTATAGCTGTACATATCGGCAAAGTCTTCGTCTTTAACTAACCGGGAACCCCATTTGTTCAGTAGAGCGTATATGCTATTTTGATCGACCAGCGGTCCACTAAGCCAGGCCTCGAGATCTTGCATGCTTATCTGATCTTTACTTCTACCTAACATATGTATTCACCTCATAGTTATAGTTCGAGGTAAACGCGCTGTTTTCCTTGTATTTGCGCATATATTTTGTGTTATCAAGATATTTAATTACGGCTTAGTGCTATGCTTTAGTTGTGCTGGTTTACTTTGGTTTTGTTTATATTTTAGCCCTTATTTGGCGGGAGTTTTGCAACAGGCTTCTAGGGGATAAGAATTGATTAGATCAAGTAAGCGGCTACAAGAAAAACATAGAGAGCAACATATATATGCTGAATATGTCGACAAACGAAGATTTTATGTAGGCATGGCTGTCGCCGTGTTTGCCGCCGCTTCGCTGTTGGTGGTAGATATCGAAATTATTAGTCTAAACCGGGTGCACGCAGTAAAACTTTTTGCACCACACCTTTTGCTCATGGTTCTCTCATGGCTTGGCTTTTTTGCGGTGATTGCGTTTTGGTTGGCCGATCATAAGATGCACTCCGCTGCCGGGCACATTGAACGTCAACTCAAAGCGATCGGCGAAGCCGAGGATTACACCGGCACAGTTGACGGCGCCTCCGGCAAAACCCTTAGCGGAGTCATTATTGAGATTAACAACCTGGTAGCAACGATCAAGCAGAAAAACCAGCAGCTGGGTGCGATGGCCAATATTATCGAGCAACGCGAGCAGGAGAACCAGGTGCTATGGCTCGAAATCGAGCATAACCTGTGTCTCGCAAAAGAAGACGCCGAGCGGGATGGGCTTACCAACCTCTATAACCGCAGATGGGTCGAGGAGCGTTTCGGGTTTGAAATCGAAAAGGCCGATAAAAACAATTATCCGATATCGGTACTCATGGCCGACCTCGACCACTTCAAACAGGTTAACGACGTGTTTGGCCATCAGACGGGCGACGATGTGTTGAAAATATTTGCAGATACCCTCAGAGCCTCGATAAGGGCAAACGATATAGCGGCCCGCTACGGCGGGGAGGAATTTATCATCGTTCTTCCCGAAACGCCGGTGGAATCAGCCATGAAGGTTGCGCAACGAATAAATTCTGAATTTACCAGGGCCGTTGAGACGGAGCTTTCCGATATTGAAAGTCTAAGCTGCACGGTGAGCATCGGTTTGTCGGATTACCCGGCCTGCGCCAAAGGTAAAGACGATCTGGTCTTTACAGCGGACACGGCACTCCTTAAGGCCAAAGAAAGCGGACGCAACTGCGTACTTTACTACGGAGATATCTATAAGCTTAAAAGCGTACAAAGTAAGACCGCGTAACGTCGCCGAGCCTAATATTTAATCCTCTATGTTAGTAACCCCGCGCTTTGCTGTTGTGCAAACGCCTCATCTCGATACCCCAGGGCTCCATAAGCCTGAAAAAATCTTCGCTCGATAGCCCTGTTTTGGTGATTCTATCGTCTATGATGCGGTCGAGCTTACTATAGCCGGTTATCTGAAGCGGGGTCGTGGCGGGGGCTATTAAAATCAAGTAATCGATCTTTCGCGTCACCGAGGCCGATATGAGCCTTTTTGGCGGCAAGGGAGGGTTTTTTGTTATGTGTTCATGGTATATCAACTTTCTGTTCCGTGTTTACGGTAGAGCGAACATGCGAAGCAACGGGTGGGCTTTAAGCCATCGAGATGAGTACATGAGCATTGCTCTCAATTACCATCAATATTACAATTCAATGAGGCCCTCCGTATAGCATTAATTGGTCATTGCTTATTTGCGATGGATAGTTGGCTGTCCGGCGTCAATTATTATTTCCTACCGGTAATTTTAATTGTCGTTCATCAGTTGGCGTTCGATACATGTATGTATCGAATAATGCGGTCGATATCAACGTTCTTTTGAATCGTTACAAAAATAATTACCCTGGAATTAGCAGGTAGAAGAGGGTCGATAAAATAATTTGCAATATAAAAAAGGATTGAACCAACGGATAGAGTAATTGATAGATAGTTCACCGGTTATAGCTACGGGGGTTGCTATGAATTTGCCTAAATGGCTTGAGTTAACGTTGTTTATTATCGCGCTGCTGGTGGTTGTTGTTAGAATCAGGTATGGGCTCAAGACGTTTAGCGCACGAAAAAGCATTTTCGGTGGAGATAAACGCAACTTTAAGATCGGTATCATCGCAAACATCGGCTATGCTTTAGTTGCGCTGCTGCTCGGCGTCTATTTCTTGCTGCAGTATTTAGGGAATAAATCCTCGACGATTATCTTTGAAGCGACGTTACTTTTTCTTTTACTCGTTCTTATAGTTGAGGCCACGTTTAAGAAAAAGACTTAAAAATATAAGAAAAAGGTATAAGAAAAAAGATACGGAGAACATCGTTAATGTGCTCCGTAATACTCCGTAATATCTTGTATGATATCTTATGGAATGATATCCAACAATATCCAATAATATCTTATATATCTGCTACGATACGAGGGAGCCCGCATAGGGTATCAATAATATCTATTACTATATCTACTGCTATATCTATCGCTTTATTGAAGCATAACCCCGGTAAAAGTATGGGAAACGCTTGACAAATAGTGTTTTACAAGATACCCTTGGGGGTATAGAATTTAAAACATCGGGGGTGCGATCGTTCACCGGGGTGTCCGGCGCGCGGGTTGCGGGGTTTGCACGAAGTACTGCCCGACAGGCGCCATAAACATGTGGTAGGAGGTATTGATAATGGCTGCAAATACTAATGAGCAAGCGGAAGAACTGGATGCGCTTCATGCAGAAAAAATAAGAGCATTCAATGAGAAGATACGGGCGATGGATAAGGACGAGCTTGGAGAAGAGCTGGAATTGCTAAAGGAAGACCTAGAGGATGTCGGGATTGAGAGAAGATTAATCATCGGTCAAACCGGCGTACATATCAATGCCGTTGCAATCGAAGCCTACCGTCAGTCGTTTGACCGCGAGGCTTCCCTGATAAAAGACAAAATGGATTTAGTTAAACAGGCCTTGGGCGCCTAAGGAGGAGTGAACGTGGATACAATGACAACGCCCGTAAGGATAGATATATTCAACGAAGGAAGCTCGTGCGGTTCTGGATGAGGCTCCTATGGTTTATCTCAGGCGGAGATAAATTGGATGGTGATTGAACCGCTTAAATCCGGATATGGCGATGCCATAGCAATCAACTACTTCGATATAGGCAGCGATGATATTCACCCCGACATTAAGAGACTGGTCGAATCACAGCGCCTACCGTACCCCTTGACGTTTTTAAACGGTGAGGCCGTAAGCGCGGGCTATATTTCTTACTACGATATAGTCCAGAGGGTCGATAAGATATTTAAAGAAGACCGGCAATAACCCTGGACCCAGGCCTCTGGACCCTTAATTACCATTCAAGCTTGTTAAAGACGAGACCCGAGAGCAGTTTGGGGTAGAAATAGGTCGATTTCTGGGGCATTATTTCGCCCTGATCGGCGATATCCCGTACGCTGCTTATCTTTGTCGGGTTGAGAAGAAACGCCATCTGATAGCCGCCTTCGGCAACTAGCCGAACTGCCTCCTGCTCATCGGTTGTAAATTTAATGCTGTTTTCGATGTTTGTCCCGCCAAAGCCGAGGATACGGTTGATGATCACCTGGTGCAGAATTGTCACATCCAGAAGCTTCCAGGCTTTTGATTGCTGATCGCCAAGCAGGTCGATGATCTTGTTCTCGTCTTTTACTTTAAGCAGGTAGTAAGACTCGTTGCCGAGATACATGCCGATGGTGTGCAGGCCGGAGTTTTTCTCGAGGCCAGACATAATCTGGTCGACGGAGTCTACCTGTCGTACGTCGAAGACCTGCTTGAGATTTTCACGAAGCTTATCGTGGTTGATTTTGGGCATGTTTTTTAGCGCCCTGTGTGTTGGTAGAACGGCCAGGCCTTCGCTATCCATATTGACGAACATCATCATGGTGTAGTCAAAGGGCGCTTCTCCCGATTTATCGCCGGTGAAAAGGCGCATCTCATCTCTGTAGTTAATGGCTGTTTCGTATCTATGATGGCCGTCCGCGATGAAGAGCGGCTTGTCGTGCATGAGCTGGGTAACCTTGGCGATATCCGCAGGATCGCTTAACGTCCAAAGCCTATGATTTACGCCGTTCACCTCAATATCAATGCGCGGAGTCTCTTCTGCATGCTTATACAGGATGTAGTCGACCTTCTCTTCGGGATCGGAGAAAAGGCTGAATATCTGGCTAAGGTTCGTTTTGCAGGCTTTTAGCAGCCTCAGACGGTCGGCTTTGGGGCCCTTTAGCGTCTTTTCGTGGGCCTTTATTTTGCCCGATGAGAAGTCTTCGATTTTAGCGAGTGCGACGAAGCCGATTCTTCTTTTACGGCTTCCCTTAAAATCGTATTCCTGTTCATAAATATAGACCGCCGGCTCTACGTCTTTGACCAGGATGGCCTTTTCGATCCACTCGTTAAAAATACTGGAGGCTTGCGCGTACTTGCTGTTGGATGACCCCTGCGGCAGGATCAGGCGCACGACGTTGTATTTGCTTGCATGAAGCAGCTTCCTGTGTTCTTCCTCGCTTATCACATCATAGGGCGGGGCAACGACTGTTGCCAGTTCGCCGACGATACCCTTGTTGTAGAACATACCCTTGAAAGGTTTTATTTCTGCCAATCTACACCTTCTTCAACCGATTATTTTTAAGAATTTAATTAAGACAACACGAAGCTGTACAACCCGAAGGCTGTACAACCGATAATAAAATCTAGGTTATCTTAAATATACTAAGAAACCTGCGTGTTTTATGCAAGCGTCAGCGACAAACAGTTGTATTATTTTACAAATTAGCACCTTTTTTAAGGGGCAAGAGACCTGGGTGCAGGACCCTGATTCTAGCTTGCTTTTTTGGTTTGTTTGGACCCTGGTTTTTTTGGTGATTGTTTTGTTTGTTTGAGGGCGGTAGGTTGTGGTTTGGCGGTGGCCGGTTTTGCTGCCTGGTGTTGTTTGCCTGAACCTAACTTGGCCGCTCCGGGCTTTGTTATACCCAGTGAAAGATCGAGGCGATCCACGTATCCTTCGCCGAACCTGCCCCCAAGCATGCTCCCTCCCAGGGCGAATACAGTAGCGATAAACAGGAACACAGAGAACGAGGAGATCGTTTTAGAGACGGGGTCCATCAAGTCTATACCAAGGTTTTTCCCCACAATACCCATGAACATGACTAAGAAAAACCCCGTTATTGCGGTGGTAATAACGATCATCGCCCCGTTAAGCGCACCAGCGAGGGCAGCCATGCGCCCGGAAACGTATCCGCCGGCAAAGAATGCGGCAAAGACCGCCAGGAAGATTATCAGGTTCAAGGACATCGTTGCGAAGGAGCTGATTTGGACGGGAACCGTGGCGATATCGGCATTAGTAGCCACTAATGCGATGATACCCGCGGTCGCCATGATGAACAAAAGGAATAGGCAGGTAATCCAGCCCACGAATATTGCTCCTACTTTGATTTGAGATACGAACATTGCGACCTCCATTTGTTTTAACTACCTGTTACCAAACGGTTCCTGGCTGTGGCTGCAGACGATATGGGCATTTGTAGACTAATGTTCCCCCTTGAATAGTAACTAAAACTGAAATTTGATAAATATTTTGCATGAGTTCGACTTGGAACCGGCAGAGCTTCTGCAGCAATTAGTCCCACTGCTAACGTTCTGAAAAATATTTTTTGATACGATAAAAAATAAAATTTTAGCAAATAGGGATTGCAGCGCACTGAATTTGTAGTGGTAGAGCCCGTATTGCAAATTGATACTCGTGTAAGAGGCGCCAAATACCCCAATTTTAAAGAACCGCTTGCTGTTGCAATTGTGTATGGATGTTGTTCATTCTATACAATATTGGTAGAACAGGCAGCAGCCGGGTGTGTTGTTTAGTGTTAGACTTGCATACATCGATTTCTATCTTTTAATACATTAACGATAGGGAACCGTACGAGGTATCTTGCAGAATAGAGCGAAAGTTATGTTGAAATCTGTGTTAGAAGCGACACCGGAGGGGGTGATAAGGGCTTTCCATTTGTAAGCGATGGATTGTGCTTGTTGTAATGTAGGCCTTTTGTTTGTTCTGACAAATAAGCGGGGGATGACGATGCGAGACGACCAATGGCTCAGAGAGAAACTCGACAAAATATGGTCGGAGTATTTTCTTGATGTTCCAAAAACAGATAAAGTAATCATTCATTTTAGCAAGAAATGCAGAAACAGATTAGGCTCCATTCGCTTGGTAAATAATACACTTAGTGAGATAAAGATTAACGGGTTTTTAAAAGACCCCGATATTCCGGAATTTGTCTGCGAGGCTGTGATGGCGCATGAGCTTACGCATTATGTGCATGGCTTTGGCTCAAGTCGTCCCCAGCTGTATAAATATCCGCATCGCGGCGGTATTGTGGCCAGGGAGATGATTAGACGTGGCGTTGGCCATAAACATTATGCCGCCAAAGACTGGATCAACACAAACTGGATGGGGTTTTACGAATCAAAAGTCCACAGATAGCTCTAGTGGAAGGCCGACTTTGGGAATAATATGTTTAAAACATTCCGAGAACGTCCCGGGGTGCAGCCGGATTCGTATACCGATTTTAGTTTTGGGGGACGCGTGAAAAAGAGCAGAAACGTGAATGTCGAGAATCTTAGCGGGAAGGCTGTCTACGAGCACGAGGTTGAGATTGTCGAGCGGAAGGGTGTCGGCCACCCCGACTCTATTTGCGATGCCGTTATGGAGGATATCTCCATCGCTTTGAGCAGGGAGTATTTAAGCCGATTCGGTCGGGTGCTTCATCATAATATCGACAAGGGGTTGCTGATCGCGGGTGAGGTCGAGCACAGGTTCGGCGGCGGAATGGTCACCGAGCCGATGCGTTTAATAATCGGCGATAGGGCAACCTTTGAGTTTGAAGGCGAGCGCGTGGCGGTCGACACGATCGCTGTCGATACGGCTAAGATGTGGATACGCGATAACCTCAAATTTGTCGATCCTGAGCGGGATTTCGAGTTTGATGTCGAGATAAAGCCCGGCTCACCCGAACTTACCGATATCTTCAGGCGCGAGCAACAGTCTGGTATTCTTGCCGCCAACGATACGTCGGCCGCGGTCGGCTACGCCCCTTTAAGCCCGACCGAGAGAATGGTGCTCGGCACGGAGCATTATTTGAATTCGTCGGGCTTTAAAGAGCTGTTCCCGGCGTCAGGTACGGATGTAAAGGTCATGGGGTACCGCACGGGAAAAAATCTCAGTTTAACTATCGCAATGCCGCTTGTAGATCGCTTTATCGACAGTATCGAAGCGTATTTTGAGAAAAAGGCGGAGATCCTCGAGAGTACGACGGAGTATGCGAATGGCAGGAGGGGCGAGGATTTTGAAAATATTTATGTGTACTTTAACACGCTTGACGATCCTACCAGGGGCATGGATGGCATTTATACAAGCGTAACGGGAACATCGGCCGAGGATGCCGATTCGGGTGAAGTCGGGCGGGGAAACCGTGTCAACGGGGTGATCGCACTCAACCGTCCGATGGGAACGGAGGCTGCGGCCGGGAAGAACCCCGTGAGCCATGTGGGTAAGATATATACGGTGTTAAGCCACCGTATCGCAAACGAGGTTTATAGCGCGGTGGAAGGTGTTAAAGAGGTTTATATCTGGCTCTGCAGCCAGATAGGGCAGCCGATCGACGAGCCGAAAATAGCTTCGGCCCAGCTTATCCTTGAGCCGGGAGTAAATATAGAAAAGGTCAATTCCCTGGTTAAAGAGGTGATTGACCTTGAACTTGCCAATATCAACTCATTTACCACCGATTTGGCTGAGGGAAAATATCGGGTGTGGTAGAAATTAGATTCTCCTTTACGGTGATTTTCGAGTTCCCACTATCAACTTATATCCAACCGTCGCGCAATAATAAAAGGGGCCTTAAGTTCGGCTGTTTTTTTAAATAACTAATTTAGCAAGTATAGTAATTATTCTCTTGACAGTAATACATAATTATATAATAATATTATTACCTAATTATATAAACGCTCTATCACCCCGAGAGAATAGGATAAGCATGAAATCTGCAAGAGGAAGGATCGAGTTGCTAAAGGCAATAGCACATCCTTTAAGGATTGAGATACTGGAGCAGCTCGAAGAAGGCGTAAAATGCGTAAGCGATTTTGAGGAATCAATTGAGGCAAGCCAGCCCAATATATCACAACACCTAGCGCTTTTAAGGCGGTATGGTCTCATCGATTACTACAACGACGGAAGGTTGCGTTGCTACTTTCTCGTAGACCCGGTAGTGCCGGATGTTTTGAAAATACTTAGGAAACAATATAAGGGCAGCCTACCAGCCCCAGCCTGCTGTCCTGTTACTAAAAAGGGAACTTATCCAGGAACGAGGAGGCGCTAATACTAATGAAGATCGGAATAATTATTAGCTCAAACGACCCCGAGACCGTCTGGAACGCGTTTAGGTACGGCGAGCACGTTATCAAGGCAGGCGATGATGTTAAGGTTTTCCTAACCGGCCCCGGCGTTGAAGCAGAGCACATAAGCACCGTACAGTTTCCGGTTAAGGGGATGATGAAAAACTTAGAAGCCCTCGGTGGCAAGGTTCTTTGTTGCGGTACGTGCGCAAAGAAGATAAGGGGTTTTGAGCCACAAGCTTGTCCTGTAGGTGGGCTAAAGGATATGCACGCGATCATTAAAGAAAGCGATAGGGTCGTAACTTTCTAACCAAGAGATCGGTTATGGTTAGAGTTCGACTTTAGAATGGAGGAGACATGGCTGAGCCGGGATTGCTCATAACATTATTTTTAATAGGACTCGTTGGCGCGTTTTTCTCAGGTCTTTTAGGTCTGGGGGGTGCCATCATACTTGTGCCGCTTCTGTTATACCTCCCTCCGTTAGTCGGCGTTGGAACGCTCACCATGAAGACGGTATCCGGTATTACCATCATCGTCGTCTTTGCCTCGGCTCTTATCGGTGTGCTTACGCATAATAAGAACCGTCTCGTTTCAAAAAATCTGGTTTTAATTATGGGCGTTACCGCTGCCGTTGCATCGCTGTTAGGCTCAATCTACTCCAAGAGCACCTCAAGCGAAACGCTTTTAGTCATCTTTGCGTTCATGGCCGCTTTCGCCGCGATAATCATGTGGTTGCCTAAGACAGAGTTGGGTGAGGACATTGCACCGGAGGATGTAACATTTAATAAGATCGGGGCATTTCTTATCTCTGTTGTCATCGGATTTATTGGCGGTATGGTCGGCGCACCCGGTGCCTACATCTTTACACCACTTATGATTTATTTCTTAGGCGTCCCGACTAAGATCGCCATCGGGAGCACTTTGGGAATAGCCTTCGCGGCATCAATATTTGGGGCAATTGGAAAGCTTACAACAGGACAAGTCCCTTATCTGCTAACGCTCGCTGTAGTTATAGGGGCCATGCCGGGGGCCAGAATAGGCGCAAAATATACCAAGAGGGTCCAGGCCGCTGCCCTTAAAAAAGGGCTTGGCGTGGTTATAGCCTTCGCGGCAATCCGTATGTGGTTCGATGTTTTGCATAAGCTTCATTATCTTAAGTAAGGTTTTGATAGTAATTTATGATCAGAAAGCTCCATCTGAGGGATGTTAATCATTATTCTGAGTAAGCCTTTAAGGAAAGAGGAGGTATCTAAAATGGATACTCAACAAAAGGTATCTAAAAGGGTCTCAATCATGTGCTTTCACGATGAACTCTGCCAGGTTTTCAATGCGATGATGACGGCTTTAAGCCTCTTAAGGTCGGGCTCGAAGGTTACAATATTCTTCGGCTCACGGGGCATAAATGCGGTCCATAAGGTGAAGATCAATGAGCTTACTTGCCTGCCCGATCAGCCAAAAGAGGAAAGCGAAGCCGTTATGAAAAGGATGGAGGCGATGGATCTTCCCGATGCCGGCCTGCTTCTTGAAACGCTTTATTTTGAAGGAGCGACTATTCTTGCGTGCCCGCTTAACCTATCTGTATTTGGCATGAGTGAGGCTGATCTGGTGCAGGGGGTAAAGGTTGCCGATCCATCAACCTATTACAAAGATGTGGTTATGCAGGCCGACATGAACCTGACTTTCTAGAGGACGGTTTCATCCCTGCATCCCTGGAAAAATCGAGTCGGATATTTTAAGGAGAACTTGAATAATGGCTGAAAAGTTGGAGGTCGTCAAAGCCATACTCACCATCCTGGTTGACAATACAATAATGGAGTTTATCCCGGACAGCGGGATAGTCAAACACCTCTCCGGTCCGCAGGGAAACTTTCTTGCAGAGCATGGCTTTTCCGCTCTTATCGAGACCGAAGATACGAAAATCCTGGTGGATACCGGCGTTACCGGGATTGCCATGGAGCACAACCTGGGGCTTTTAGGCTACACCATGGACGATATCGATGTGATCGTCTTCTCGCACGGCCACATCGACCATACGGGCGGGCTTGAGAAAGCAAGAGGCAGGATAATCGCCCACCCGGACGCATTTTGTGAAAGATACCTCTCGCCTAAAGAAGGGGTGCAATACGATATTACCAGCCCCACGCCCGATCCAACAAAACACAAGGTAGAGTTTCATGCAGAGCCGATCAAGCTTGCAAGGGGCGTGATGACTACCGGCCAGGTACCAAGAAAGCACGAGTGGGAAGAAGTCAAGGTCTTCAAACGCAAAGAGGGCGAGAATCTGGTGGAGGACAAGCTGCATGATGACATGGGCATAGTCATCAACACCGCCATGGGTCTGGTGGTAATCCAGGGCTGCAGCCACTCTGGTATCATAAACACGGTGGAGGTGGCTAAACAGATCACTGGTGTAGATGGCGTATACTGCGTAATAGGTGGCTTGCATCTGATCGGTCCGGGCGAGAAGAAAATCGATAGGACGATACAGGAGCTTAAAAAGCTTAACATCAAGAAGGTATTACCAATCCACTGCAGCGGATTCGAAGGCATAAAGCAGGTGTCGCTGCAGATGCCGGAGCAATTCGAGTATTGCACCGTGGGTTGCCAGATAGAGTTTTAGGCCAGTATAAGTCCATCGGTTGTGCCGCTTGGCCGCGCCTATATCCAAAGCGACAGCAGCTAGGCTGCCGATCCCCTGTGCTTTTTTGCCATCACCTCATGCTCTTCCATCGGCGCTTCGCCCATTTCTTTGTGTTGCCTCGGTATAAAGCGGCTAACTAGATATGCCGCCGCAGCCAAAAGTGCGAGTTGTCGTATCCTGCTCATGTTTCTTACTCCTTTACGGTGATTTTCAAGTTCCCACTATTAATTTCCGACTACCAACATATACCCAACCGTTGCAATAATAAAAGGAGCCGGAGTCGGCTCCTTAGAATTTCATCCATTTATTAACTTAACTCGTCTATTTTATTCCCGCTGGCAGTGAAGTATAACATTGATAATATTGGGCTTAGACACATTTAGTTATCCTTGATTTTACTATAATTTACAATAATTACTATAACTTACGGTAATTTACTCATGATTGATGTTATAATTACCAAGAGGCAGAATGTCAAAGATACGCTTAATGCCGCACTTTAAAGAAGTAACTGAAAGGATGAAGAGTCAATCCCATTTCTAGTTGAAACATCCATGGCTCATTTATACTACCGCCTTCACTAGCATTTGGTCATCCACTGATCCTCTAACCTCAAGCTTCAGCTCT
>Ga0210012_1002260_pt1 | contig 16946 bp, 23 predicted proteins | sample CryGeymeta201504_FD_183974 | JGI IMG/M metagenome (GOLD analysis project Ga0210012, IMG submission 183974) | Groundwater microbial communities from Crystal Geyser aquifers in Utah, USA - Crystal Geyser metaG 2015-04 (SPAdes) (version 2) | ecosystem: Environmental > Aquatic > Deep subsurface >... | reverse complement strand
TGAATATGAAGGTTGTCTGTATCATGATGAATGGCGCTGATTCTTTGATGATCGTGCAACCCAATCGATGATATAACTCGGTCTTCTATCGACTTCAAGACTGCTTCAGATGGGTTTTCTCCTGGCGCAAACGAAATCAATACATGATACGTTTTATCACCTTTGGCGCGTTGATTTTTGGCCTGTGTTGCCAAGACTTCTTGAGTGGCCCACGTGGGATCAATGCTATTACAGTTTGATATTCTGACCTTGCCAACCCGTTCCTGCTTGTTTTGCTCATCGGTAATGTATTTAACAAGGCCAGAAAAGCTGCTCATGCGTGCTGATTTCTTAGGGATATGGCGAATAATCATAATTTTTTCACCACATTCAACATTGTATCCTGCGTTGTCTGAATGCGATCTAACAAAATTTTTATGTGTCGGTGATCAAAATGTGCTACGCGTCTATCCTGGACAAGCCAGAGCTTTAAAAGCCCCCCAAGCCTCCCCATGTCGGCATTGATTTTGGATAGTTGAAGTACATAATCTTTATCAATGGCACTTTGAATTTGAAAGCCCAGCCCAATTCGACGTAAATATTCAGCAATAGAAAGCCCTGCTTTAATGGCATTAGATTTAATTTCAATTTCTTCATCGGGAAGAACGGGGACACGAAGATGACGGCCGTGTTTTCGGGTGAGGGGTTTTTGATTTTTGTCCATAAGGATGCTGACCTCTAAATAAGTGGTTTGCAATCCTTTAGATACTGATTTATTTGTTACTTTTTGACGTCAAAAAGCAGGATGACCGTTGAGCACCGAAGGTGCGAATAAGGCGTGTGAAATTTGATGACCAGCTTGCCGGTTAGCTAACTTCACCTATCTTGCCCTGCATGTTGACTTCATTACTTTGGATATTAGCAGGTTTTTTTCCGTTACTTCAAGGTGATTTATCATCATAGTCATAAAATTCACTTAAAATAACCCATAATAACCTTTAGTTATGATAAATTACGTTTATGGTCGATAAAATTCACTTAAAATAACCCGTAAAGGCATATAAATTACATTTTTTCTTGCAGGCTTCATCAATATCCCATAGCATTAAATACATGAGTAATTATCAATTGATGGTCTTACATGGGAAGCTCGCTCAGCGAACGCATCACAAAAAACCAGCTCAGTAAGCAGGTGTCTGATAACTCCAGAAATAAAGTTGCCTTCCTTGCGCTTAAAGACGATATTGCCGGGGCTCTTGCCGATGGCTGGTCGATGAAAGCAATCTGGGAAACTTTAAGCATGGAGGAGAAAATATCCTTTTCTTATAAGACGTTTTGCGTCTACGTGACGCGATTGATTCATGCACCACTCAAGCCAGATATGCATAAGAACACCAAGGAAGATGAAAAGGAAAAAAGTAAATCACACGATGAAATCCGTGGATTTACGTTTAACCCCAAACCCAACTTGGAGGAACTCGTGTAATGTCAAAAATTCATATCACGTTGCAGGGCAAAGGCGGTGTCGGAAAATCTTTTATTTCAGCCACCACAGCGCAATATAAATACCACAAAGCACAATCACCGCTTTGCATTGATACCGATCCCATTAACGCCACCTTCCATGGCTTCAAGGCGCTCAATGTGGAACATATTCAAGTCATGAGCGGCGATGAAATCAACCCTCGACTTTTCGATACCCTCATTGAAAAAATCGTGCCAAGCACGGAAGATGTCGTCATTGACAACGGCGCCAGTTCATTTGTGCCACTGTCTCATTATCTGATCAGCAATCAGGTTCCTGCACTGTTGCAAGAATTAGGGCACGACATGGTGATCCATACCGTAATTACCGGCGGCCAGGCACTGTTTGATACCATGAATGGTTTCGCGCAACTGGTGAACCAATTTTCTGGCGATGTTCAATTTGTTGTCTGGTTAAATCCCTTTTGGGGCGCAATCGAGCATGAAGGCAAAGCCTTTGAGCAAATGAAAGTGTACAGGGAAAATAAAGATCGAATATCCGCCTTAATTCACATTCCTGACTTAAAGAAAGAAACCTATGGGCGCGATCTAACCGACATGCTGCAACAGAAACTGACCTTTAATGAAGTGTTGGAAATGCCAGATAAAAGCATCATGACCCGCCAACGTTTAAAAATTGTGCGTGATCAGCTTTTTGGGCAGCTCGATAGCGCCATGGTGATCTAATGTCAGGCAAACTTAATGAAGCCATTCAAGACATTGCCGTGAAGCATGGTGTGCTCTTGGGTAGGGATGATCCAATTCTTATGCTTCAGACCATGAACGAAAGACTGCTTGAGGCAAACCGAAAGGCTCAGCAGGAGATGCTGGTGCAGTTTAAAGAGGAGATGGAGCTGATTTCCTCGCAATGGAAAGATGATGCCAAAGAAAAAGCCGAAAAAGTTATCAATGCGGCGTTGGTTGGCAGTAAAGAGGCTATGAGCAGATTATTGCAGGAATCGACCAACGAATCGGTTCAGGTTATGAAAAAGATGATATCGGATTCGTTGGTGGAGGCTCGTGGCTTGGAGCAGCGGACGCGGAAGTTTAGTCGGTTTGCATTATTCTCCACGGCAGCAATTTTGTCTGGTTCTGGTATGTTTATGCTCTTTTCCCTTATTTATATATTGTAGGTAATGAATTTACCTAGCGGATGACAAATTTATACCTGGACTTTGCCACAAAAAGTTAGTATATTTTGTGGCAAGGGGACTATAAATTATGACTGAATCTATTGTAGATGCTGTAAAAAAAAGAATTATTGAGCATGGTCGAGGATGGTGTTTTACTCCAAAGCATTTTCTTGACTTGGATAGTGACACTGGCGTTCGTAGTGCGCTGTCACGTCTTCAACATGCTAAAGTGATTCGACGTTTGGCACAAGGCATTTATGATTACCCCCGTGAGCATCAGGTGTTAGGCTTACTTCCCCCCAAGCCAGAGGACGTTGCAAAAGCTATCACAGAAAAAAATGGGATACAAATTCAACCAACTGGTGCTTATGCAGCAAACCTTATCGGTTTGTCAGAGCAAGTGCCTGGCCGAATAGTGTTTTTAACAAATGGCCCATCAAAAAAGATTAAAATTGGGAAACAAGAGATATTGTTTAGGACAACAACAGAAAAAAATATGTACCCTGCGGGCACTCGTGTTGGTCTTGTAATTCAAGCAGTTAGAAACTTGGGACAAGAAAATCTTGACAAAAATGTTCATGCTAAAATTCAAAAATTTCTTGCTTCAACAAGTAAAGATGAGCTTATCAAAAATTTAAAATACGCACCCCAATGGATTCGAGCATATATTTTTAAGATTATGGGGGTTATGTAATGACACAGTTGCACCTGCTTTCTGTAACGGAACGTGAGTTATATTTTGATGCATCAGTCAATGAGTCTGGTCTCCCTTTTGAAATTATCGAAAAAGACTTCTGGGTTGTTTGGATCCTGGAAAGATTGTTTTCGCTGCCAGATTTAAATGATCATCTTACGTTCAAAGGTGGAACCTCACTTTCAAAAGTTTATGGCATTATTCAACGGTTCTCTGAAGATGTTGACCTTTCAATTGAAAAAGATTTTTTTGGGTTCGACAATGCGAATGATCCTGAGAAAGCAGTATCAAAAAAAAAGCAGCGGCTGGCTTTAGGTAACCTGTCTACGGCCTGTTCCAGATACGTTCAAAATGACCTTATGACGGCTTTAAGAGTTGCTATATCGCAGAAATTAGAGACAGCAGAAGGGTGGAAACTTATTGTAGATGCCGAAGATCCAGATGGCCAAACACTACAGTTTGAGTATCCAAGTACGACAGAGAAGAATGCATATATTCGTCCTTCAGTTAAAATTGAGCTCGGAGCTCGCTCTGAGCATTGGCCTGTGGGTAAACATAAAATCCAGAGTTATTCAAAGAACATACTTAAAGAGAAGATCCAGGAGCCAGAGGTTTGGGTTAAAGTTCTCGAAGCGAAACGTACTTTTTGGGAAAAAGCCACCATCCTTCACCAATACGCACATCTACCACAGGATAAAAAATTACCCCCGAGAATTTCAAGACACTACTATGATTTTTTCTGTCTTTTAAAATCAGATATTAAACCTTGTGATCTTGGTGATTGTAAACTTTTAGATAGAGTTGCAATTCATAAAGGCATATATTTTGCATCTGCTTGGGCTAATTATGGCGCAGCTAAGAAAGGAAGCTTGAGGCTGTCGCCACCATCCTCTCTTTTGAATGACCTGGAAAAAGATTTCGGTTTGATGAAGGACATGTTTTTTGGAAGTGTACCTGAATGGAATGCAATACTGCAGGTAATTAGAGATTTTGAAATAGAGTTTAATTCAACGGTTTGATATTGGTTATTAATAGTACTAATACGGCCTATCACTGCCTGGCACAGCAGTGACGAAAACGTGCCGTAACTGGTTACGTTTGTAGTGTGTTTTAGGCCGTTCCAGGCAGTTTTAACGACATTTGATGCATCGTAAGGTATTGATTTTTAATGTTTTATCTTGTTGAGTATCAGGCTTCGAACCAAGGTGTCGGGAGTTCGAATCTCTCCGAGCGCACCATTAAAATCAATGACTTAGCTCTAGTTTGTGTCTAAAAAACCAAGTTACTGTGACCAAAACGTGTCTAAACACGTTCAGCCGCAGCTCTCAAATGTGCACTTGAAAGATGCGCATAACGCAACACCATTTCATAATTGGACCACCCGCCGAGTTGTTGTAACTCATGCAAAGGTGTACGATTTTGCACATGCCAACTTGCCCAGGTATGGCGTAAATCATGCCAGCGAAAATTATTGATTCCTGCTCGTTTCAATGCTTTTTGCCATGCATGGTTGTTACAGCGCGTTACGGGATTATCTTTGTATGTAAAAACATACGTTGGATTTTTCCCTCGTTGATCTTTTAAAATTGAGATTGCCTGTTTGTTCAATGGAACAGCAATGGGGCGTTTAGATTTAGATTCATCAGCATGAATGAAAGCATGCTTTTTATCTAAATCCACTTCGCTCCATTTTAATTGCGTTTCATTGGACTCAACGAAGACCTGTAGCTAATGTAAAAGGGGTGCTGCGCGATAATGATGTTAAATAAAAAAATCATGATATCTTGCCATCGTGCTATTCATTGTCTAAGGTTAAGAAGGCTCATATTCCTCAGGCAATAATTTTTATAACTTATTGATAGGTAAGCCACTGGTTTGACCAGTGAGACTCTCAAGGCTATGCCTTTAGATTTAGTGATGATGGTGTCAAAATAGCACTGTGGACTTGACGGTTTCACAGGAGTTTAATTATGACAACATCATCGTATGAGAGTTTAAGTCACTCGAAGTATGACTTACGTTGCTCATCATTCACTCCTCTGCGCCAATGAACGGGTAGATTTTAAATCATTGAGTATTTTTCTTACCGTATTTAATGGCAAACCCATCACGGAATAGAAACAGCCGTCAATACGTGAAATAAATTGCCCGATATAGCTTTGAATGCCATAGCCGCCGGATTTATCTTTGTAATTGCCACTGGTTAAATAGTGTTTTATTTCACGGTCAGTCATGTTTGAAAACGTAACGAAGGTTTTATTCATTTCAATTTTTTGATAATCGTAAAAAGTGATGCCGACACTGGTGATGACTTCATGGGTTTTGCCGGCATAGCGTTTTATCATTTGAAACGCATCGTGCTCATCAATGGGTTTACCTAAAATCACACCATCTAACACAACTTCTGTATCGGCACAGAGTACCGGCATAGGTGTCAGTTGGTCCTGTAAGATTGTCTTCCAAGCAGCATCCAGTTTTTCTTTCGTGATACGCTTAGAATAAGCATCCGATGCTTCATTCGGAGCAACAATCTCAGGCGTATCAATAGGAAGAATTTCAAATTCGACTTCCATTTGTTCCAGTAATTCACGTCGTCTAGGGCTTTTTGAAGCTAAATATATTTTCATGTATGGGTAATAAAAGTGACAAAAAATTATTTTAACATGCAGAGGCAATATACTCTCTAAAATAATCAGCAAGTCGATGAGGCCTGTTGGAATAATAAGAGCGAAAAGCTTGCAGGTCGACACTCCTCATTAAACGATAACATCCAAACGCCCCAAAAATAGGCCAGAGTTTTTGGGCCAACATAAATCCCTTTAATAGCTGCTCTTTGCTCGCTATTGGTAACCACTTTTCAAAACAAGCGTTTTGAAGTTGACGATACGTTTGGTCGCCTTTTTTGATGCCATGATGAACCGTGGCTGTATAAAGAAAATTATGCAAAGAAAAAAATGGATGAGAGATCACGACTTCACCTAAATCAATCAGCGTCATTTTTTTTGTGCTTGGATTAAAGAGCATATTGTTGGTGTTAAAATCGAGTTGCACTAATGTTTCTGGGATCTGATATTCGGATAATAATGCGTATTGCTCAGCAACGTTTGGACTTAAATCGCGTAATATTTTAAGCTCATCATCTGTCATTCCATCCGCTTTTAAAAAGTCTGCTTGATTGATAATGTGGTCATACACTTTGGAGAATTTTTCCAATCGCCAATCAGGGACGCCTAATGCAATAAGGGATTGAATATGTTTCTCTGTTGCTCGTTGAATTCCTGTAAATTCTTTAACGGCCTGAATCAATAAGTCCGGCTGAAATTCATTCTTTAGATAAGCGCGTAGATTCAGTCCGGCATCTTTCATTAGAAAACAATGGAGCTCTTCGTTGATGTCAATCACAACCGGTACACGGGCATGACATTGATTCATCAAGAATTGGATGATTTGCGGATCTAACGATATATCCGTGGGCATTTGTTTTAAATAGACGTCGTGTTGCGACGTTGAAAATAGGATTATATTTGACCAAGGTGTTTCGATTAAAATTTCAGGTACCTGTTGTAGCGTATATCCATGTGAGGCCAGAGAAGTAGTTGCCCAGTTGATAATAGGTGTTTGAGTATTCATAAATCAATCCTGAACAAGTTGTATCCTGATTTTTAACTGAGAATAGTTGTTTAATGTTAGTCTGGTTGATTAGAATCAAAACTTCAAGTTGGTCATTAGGTGATAGTGATTGGTCGTCATCAGTCTAGTGCCTATGTTATGATTGTTTTTTGGATTTAATTTTTTATGCCCAACATGTTTTTAATTGCTTCTCGTGTACTTCTCATTTTTCTGTTGGGATATGCTTGTCTTGCTTCGGCCATCACGCCAAATGTCGCATCGCTTTCGATATGTAACGAGCAGCTGGTGACAGAGAGCAAAACTTCATTTTATGACAAATATAGGCATCGCTTAATTCCTGTTGTAGTTTATTCAAGATGTGTTTTAGAAAATCAATTGAAAACGGGTGCGTTTAAAGCGCCAGTTGTTATCATTAATCACGGATATACAGTGTAAAAGACAACATCACGGTTGTCGAAATGAGGCAAGCCAAACATATTGATCTTTGTGATCGAGGATCATTGTCAATTAAGCCAAAAATAAACCAAGTTATCTTGGCGTTTATTAATCAATACAAGTAGGGGCGGTGACATGAGCCCCTTATTTTTATTATTTCTATCTAATTTAGAAGGTTATTTTTATGCCTCAGATTAGCAGCAGAGGGATGGTGTTCACGGATTCTGCATTGGATGTGTTTTTAAAAGCATATGGCGATATTGATCAAGAAACGCAACAGCTCATGACGTTTCATGCTTTTTGTCATGGGATGAGTTTTTTGCCTTATGCTTTTGAACAAAATAAAGCGTCGTTAAAGCGGTGGGCAACCTTGGTGCTTGAGAGCGCTATGAAAAGAATCGTGGCTAAGAATGATTGAAGGTTAGAATAGGATTTGTTTGGATTAACTGACAGGCTGCTGCTCTAAAATTAAAATACAGTGATGTTTGTCGGTGCTGAAATTGGTCATCTGAAAACCTGATTTTTTATAACATCGAATGGCTTGCTCATTCTGTCTTTCAGGGTCAATAACAATGGCTTTGTAATTGCTTAGAAATTCCGTAATAAATTGATGAATGATCTGAATGCCTAAGCCCTTTCCGCGGTTATGATTATCCGCAATAAATAAATCCATCCCAACCATTTCATAAGACGGGTGTTTTTTAAACAAGGGGCTATCACGAGTGATCCCTTCCGGTAAGTGCTCGTGCAAGCAGTAATACTGAATAAAGCCCATGTCTTGTTGTTCATATTCAATAATAAAACTGGGGATATGATCGAGATTGACTAATCTAGGTTTGTATTTTTGAATCAGATCCTCTAAAGAGTAGGATTGATTTCGAGCATACAATTGACGAATCATGGGCTCTTGAAACCATCGGTGTAACTGTGGCATGTCTTCGAGCGTTAATGGTCTGAAATTAAACTTCATAGATTTCCTTCGTTCTGTTCTAGCAGTCTTATTAAGTTGATATCGTTTGATTGAATGTCCACAATCTTATGTCGCGATTTTTCACCTTTTTTAAGGATAATTTTTGATTTAGGTACTTTCAATAATAGGCTTAAGTATTTTATTAGAGCCATATTAGCCTGGCCTTCGATAGGTTGCGTTGTTAATTTAATTTTTAGCGAGCCTTCAAATAATCCCATGATTTCATTCTTTTTTGAGCCGGGTTGTACATACAGTTTTAATGTGATGACATTATTGCTTATTTGGTAACACGTCGATTGCATTATAAATCACTTAAAATTTATTTCTATAAAGATTGTGTATGTATGAAACTAAATACTTCTGCTGCGACACCGCGACAATTGCGACATTAATTGCAACTAGATGTTTTATATTAATCGTTTTTGTCGCAAATGTCGCGCTGTCGAAGACGGCTATTAAGATAAGGGTGTCATCTATATCTTGCAACGATATTGTCAATTTCAGGAATGGATTTTTATTGATACTCAGGCATAATAACAACCTTTTTAAGCTTTTTAATGAAAAATGAGTACCACTAAGAGGGTGCTTTAAACAAAAATTTTGTGACATGATCAGTAAGGATTATTATGTTTTCGCCTTTTTTTGATGAATTTCCTGAGTTAATCCACAGTGAATTTAGGAATGTTACCATCTTAGATAATGGTTCTACTCGCCATATTCCGCCTGGTAATTACGCGTTTTGCGAGTCATTTTGTACCGATTTAGACTGTGATTGTCGTAATGTTTTTATTCATGTTATTTCTGACAACAAGAAGAAGGCATGGGCTGTATTGCGATATGGATGGGAATCAAAGAAATTTTATAAGGATTGGTTTGGTGGTAGTAGTGAATTAGATGAATATTTCCCTGGAGTTGTTATTGACCCATTGCAAGGCGCATTAACTCCGATGACGGAAGAGTTTTTAGAGTTGTTCAAGCATATTTTGGAACAGGATAAACAATATGCAAAAAGGATAGAGACTCATTACAAATTATTCAAAGAAAAAATATCTAAAAAGAAAAACAAACAGGATACGGTTGCTAAGGTTAACCGTAATGCCTTGGGTCAAAAGATTAAGCGAAACGATCCGTGCCCGTGTTCAAGCGGCAAAAAATATAAGCAGTGCTGTTGTTTAGGTGAGCTTCGTGTGATTTGATTATGAGTATGAGCTTTAAATGAATAGACATGAATTATCTAAAAAAGTTGTCCTGATTGCGAATCAGGAACTTGCTAAAAAACAATATGTTTCCGCCATCGATATTTTGCTTGGCTTAGGGTATTTATCGCCTACCGTTCTTGAAGATTGGCGAAGAGGACGATGTGATTACCTTGAACAACGTCTACAAGTAAATTTAGGTAAATTAAGTTTTGTTATGCAATGTTTTCGAAAATGTGCAATTAATCAAAGTTTATTGCCAAGAGAAACCACATATGTTCAAAAGGCATCATCTCGTACGATTCATTTACGCTTTAGTAAAAGTGGTCAAGAAAGTATAGAGAGGCACTATCGAACGCATTATATTTCTCCTGCCTTAACAGCGCAAAAGCAACAACGTCTTATTGAAAAAGTTGAAAAATCTGCTGAACCGGTCGTTTATATTATTGTGAGCGATTCTCAGTGCTTCAAATGTGGAAAAACTTTGCCAAAAGGCAGTTTTTTAATGATGGATCAAAGTAATCCTCATTGCTTGAGTTGTACTGAATATAAGGATCTCGTATTTTTGCCGGCTGGAGATGCATTATTAACAAGAAGGTCAAAAAAGTATTCTGAAAAATCGGTGGTAGTTGTGAAATTTAGCCGTGTAAGAAAGAGGTATGAGCGGCAAGGGCTCCTCGTGACAGAAGAGTCTTTATTGAAAGTAAAAGAAGAGCCCAGTGACGGGGAGGAGTAGTTTCTTGGCGCAAATGTTGTATGGGATGCACAAAAAGTAGGTTATTATGTTTGAGATCCTTATGGCATGCTCAAATCTATTTATGTTGAATTCCAATATAAATATCTAATTCAACGCGCTGATGATCCTGCGCCCGATCATCGTAAAGCTCAAAATCTGCAATATAAGAACGTTGACCACCTAAATCACTTGACGTCATATTCCAAATATCATGCCATGCATTAATGCATACTTCAGGCATCGGTGCGGGGCCATTGGTAAATTTAGCGTATGTTTGTGCAGGGATGATAAGTTGTGTCAGGCCATCTGTCATATTGGAGATATCGGTAACTGCTTCGCCAATAAAATACGTGTATTCGCCCGATGCATCAGATTCATAGTCGGTATAAACTCGATTCCGCAGTTTTTTAAAATAAAGGCTAACTAAAATAGGTCAACTAGGCTGCTTTTTGATATTTAAGAGATGTTGTTGGTGCTAGTCTCCCAAGGTCTCGCCCTGCCATATGTTTCGATGAGTTACGATCAGGTAACGATGCCTTCATTAATTTACTAAATTTCTCGAATTCACTTTTAGGCTCATCGGCATTAACAATGTGACTCACTCCATCAAGAAGCGCTGCTGCATTAATGTGTTCAATCAGACAACCAACGGGCATCCCGGGTTGTTTGTTTTTAAGGCGGGCGAATTGGTCTGGGTGCAGGAGTAAAAGATGATCGCACAAAAGGCTCAGTGTCATGCCTCGCATAGCACCTTCATCACCTTGTTGCTTGCTCAATGTATTCCAACCCTCATGACCTTTCCAGTCAGCGATAAAAACCTCGACTAACCATCTCAATGAGTAGGCTCTTGTTATATCTTTATGTCGCCAAGAAAGAGCTGTGGCAACAATAAAGCGATATTCAGTTTCACCTTCATATTTCAAGGCAATTACAAAACGCTTTTTACCGTGTGATTTCACGATAAGCCTCGCGGCTAATAAGGTGACATTTTTTTCAGTTCCACCGCGTATACTCAATTGAGTTTCAACCCCACTCGTGCGTGAAAAATAGCTTTTGAGAGACGTATTTTTTCCGTTACGATTTCGAACCAATTGATTGGTACGGAGTTGGCTAATGATTTGAGGACAGGTCGTTACTTTGGATGCTGTATCCATAAAATTAGCATCACCATATAATGCATCTGCCAATACAGCTTGAATGTAAACTTCAGGATGATTTGTTGAAAATTCTTCAAGCAATTGTAATGCAAGTGTTTTTTTACTAGGGTATTTTGGGTTGGGTGCTGGCTTTTTTGTTCGTTCCTTGGATGGTATCCCAGCTTTTATTTCAGCCTTATTGATCTTCTTCCATGCTTTTAATGCGGGGTTGGGGATATAAAAACGAAATCCAACAGGAATGGTTACCGTATTGGTTACAAGAATAAGAAAAACGAATTCTTGCCCCATGAACCAGCCTCCGGTTTTCTTATCTTTCACCTTGTGAACACCAGCCAGCTTCGATGTATTGCGAGAGCGCATTTTGTCAGAATCATCTAAGACCAAAACACCCATGGTTATCCCATAACGTGAAATTAAGTGCGTAATGCTTGCCTGTAATAATAAATCCCAGCGTATCTTTGCATAACGAAACATCCAGCGTAATTGGCTTTCATTGCATACACCAAGACTACGGCGCGTAAATGCTGCCCAATTAAGGCTTCCAGCAACAATAAGTCCCATTAAAACAGTTACCAGCCAATTACATTGAATCTGGGTAAGCGACGATGTTTTCAGGTTTTTTAGAGAGGTATTAAGTTCAGTAATATATTTTACAACAAAATCCGGTTTACAAATCAACATCGTTAAAACATCCTTGTGGCTCAGTTCAAAAAATGGCATCATGCTTTTGTCGGTCTTCTGTTGCAGTGTTGAGTATTTTCGCAAGGCTTAAATATGAGCTCTTCAGTAGTCCGACCTCAGTAACTGTAGCGTATTTCGTTGGGTAAAGCACCTACCAAAAACTGCGGAATCGAGTATAAACACAATAAGTGTTTCCAGGTGTTTTACGATTTGAAATGGTGTTAGCTAATGCGTTATGAAAATATTTTTGCACAGTGGGTGAAATTTTTGCCGTGGATGGATTGGCTTCGTTCGTGTTATTTGTTCTGACGGTGATGCCAGCGAGTATGAATTCTGGTTGTTGGATCATTATTTTATGCATTTTGTTTTATCTCTGTGCTTGATGAGTAAGCCGTATTATCGCTTGGTTCATCCATGATTTCAACGTGCGTTATAATGAGCGTATCAATTGGATAATTTAATAGCGTCCTTATGGTATAACCTGGAAAGAGGCTGCGTTGGATAATCTAATCGATCCATTTTGAGCTTATAAGTTGATAGCTTTTAATGCAATTTGTGCGCACGCCTCATCTTGTTCACCGGTTCCACCACCAATCCCAATTCCGCCGATTAAATTGTCTTGATAGACAATAGGTAGTCCGCCGGTGATTAATGTTAGTTTTTCGTCTTTTAAGCTGGTTAAAGGAACTTCATTCTCATGTAAATAAGATAGAAAATCACGTGTATTTAATCCGTGTAGACAGGGCTAATAACCCGCGAATAAATGGCGCAGGCAGATATTAAACCTAAAATTTCATTTCTTCCGACAAAATTCATAAAAGACCATATTAAGAACAATCTGAAAAATTAATCTAAAATTAAGGGACTAATGAAACCCATGTTTGTTATCGTTCGTGATTTCGCATTCGCCTACGATATCAAACACCAATTAGCCCCTTAATTAAAGCTTATCACGAGAACCCATAAATGCCAGGTTTCATTAGCAGAGGATTGCTATGGAACCTACAGCACGACTATTTCTATGCATGCGTTGCCACACACAGGTTATTCTTTGTTCGTGGTGTGATCACGGGCAAATTTATTGTGGCAAAGTATGCGCCTCCTTCGCAAGACAGAAATCTCTTCGCCTGGCGAGATCACGGTATCAAAAAACCTTCAACGGTCGACGTAACCATGCAGCGTGCCAAGCTCGTTACCGAGCGAAACTACAAAAAAAAGTGACGGATCATACTTCACCTCCCGTGCATCAAAATGCTCCAATGGAAATGCTTGTAAATGAGTCTAAAAAGGCAGAAACAGTTCAGTTAAGGCAAGAGCTAACGTGTTGCTTTTGCCGAAAATCCGTTTCTTCCTGGATCCGTAATGATTTTTTAAGGCGAAGAGGGCATAAAAAAACAATTCGATCGCAAGCTCATGCTCAAGCACCCTAAACATTAACGAACCACAGGAGGGAGATATGACAATATCTCAAGAGTTAAAGGCAAATATATTGCGCTATCATCATGTTGAAAAATGGCGTGTAGGAACGATTGCGTCTCAATTGGGCGTGCACCACACCACCGTTAAACGTGTGCTTTCGGAAACGGGCGTTGATAAAAATAGAGTCCTCGTTCAGCGTTCCATCATCGATCCTTTTTTATCGTTTATACTCGAGCAGCTGAAACGCTTTCCTAACCTTACGGCCCGTCGCTTATATGACATGGTAGTTGAGCGTGGCTACCCAGGTGGCCCCGATCATTTTCGCCAACTTATTTCACTTTATCGGCCAAAAACACCTGCTGAAGCCTATCTCCGACTAAGAACATTGGCTGGCGAACAGGGACAAATTGACTGGGGTCACTTCGGCCACATGAAGATTGGTGATGCAAAACGGCCTTTGATGGCGTTTGTCATGGTGTTGAGTTATTCGAGAAAAATTTTCCTGCATTTTTATTTGAATGCGCGAACTGAAAACTTTTTACGTGGCCATGAACTGGCTTTTAATTATTTTTCTGGCGTACCTCGTGTTGCTCTTTATGACAACCTCAAGTCGGCCGTGCTGGACAGGAAGGGCGATGCTATTCGTTTTAACCCAACCCTGCTTTCGTTTGCAGCCCATTATCGGTTCGAACCAAGGCCATGCGCAGTCTATAGAGGAAATGAAAAAGGGAAGGTCGAGCGCTCTATTCGTTATATACGAGATAATTTCTTTGCAGGTCGCCAGTATAAAAGTCTTGCCGATCTCAATCAGCAAGCACTCACCTGGTGTGACAATCAAGCATCGAACCGGCCTTGCCCTGAGGACAAAAATAAAACGGTTCATGAGGTTTTTTTGGATGAACAGCCACGTTTGATTCCACTACCTGATAACCCCTATCCTTGCAACGAAGTCGAGACGGTCACGGTTGGCAAAACACCTTATGCTCGATTCGACTTGAATGATTATTCAGTGCCTCACACCCACGTCCGGAAAGCACTCACGGTTCATGCAACACTCGATTTCGTCAGTATTCTGGATGGCGTCACGGTACTTGCAAAACACGTGCGTAGCTATGATAAGGCGAAACAAATCGAATGTGATGAACACATTAACACACTGGCCGATCGTAAACGAGACGCACGACAACATCGGGGGCAGGATCGACTTATTATGACGATTGACTGCGCTCGAGAGTTTCTGAAGATGGCTGCGACCCGTGGGTATCCATTAACCTCAACAAGCAACCAGCTGACATCACTACTGGATGATTATGGTGCCAGCTTATTAGAAAAAGCGATGGCTGAAGCCCTTCTGAAAGAATCACCACACCCTAATTCCGTTCGAATTATTTTGCAAAAAATACTGGATGAACGTGTCGAGGCACCGTTGGTGACGTTCGCACTGTCCAAGGACAAACGTGTCACCGAGATGGTTGTAAAACCACACTCATTAAATCAGTACAGCGTGCTTGATTCAACTGTATCAACTTAAGGAGTAAACGCATTATGTTATCCGAATTATTATTAAACCGTGCGACAGCACAGAAGCTTCATGGCGTTATCAGTCACCAGGATGATATTACTGAAGAAGGCGCTTTCTGGCTTGAAAAATTCGTTGCTTGGGAAGAGCGTCATCGTTCGCAACGGAGCCTTGATGGTCGATTACGCAAGGCACGCATTGGCCGCTTCAAACAGATGAGTGAGTTCGATTGGCAATGGCCAAAGCAATGTGACCGTGCCGTTATTGAGCAATGGATGGAGTTGGATTTTATGGAAGGAGCCAACAACCTGATTCTGTGCGGTCCAAACGGGGTTGGAAAAACCATGATTGTCCAAAATATTGCATCTCAAGTTGTACTTCGAGGAGGTACGGCATTATTTACTACAGCTGCGGCCATGTTGAATGAGCTGGCTGACTTGGATAGTGATAGCGCGTTACGTCGCCGGATAAAATATTACACGCAACCCGCCTTGCTGGTTGTGGATGAAGTTGGTTATCTTTCCTACTCTAATCGGCATGCCGATTTGCTATTCGAGGTTGTTTCTCAGCGTTATGAAAAAAAATCAACCTGTGTCACGACTAACAAACCCATTGCAGACTGGCGAGAAACTTTTCCTAACGCAACCTGCGTTGTATCGATTGTTGACCGATTACTCCATCACTCCGAAATTATATCCATCGAGGGCGAATCATTTCGGCTTAAGGAGGCGATGGAAAAAAACAAAGAACGCAATGCAAAACGAAAAAAGTCCAAAAAATCAGATGAAGATGAGGTGAAAAATCATGCGTGATATCATGTTGGATGCGTTATTACCCTATTCCATGTCGGATGAAGCAGCATATAAACTCGTTAATTTTTTTGGTGATCTGACTCGTAGTTTAGAGTGTATTTATCACGTTCAGATACAACGCCACCATAAAAAAGTAGAGTCGGAATTTTATTGCTCTATGTCTGACGTAATGAAGGAGGATCCACCGTTTTAACTACATAAGACACTTTTGTTATAAATTGATCAGGTCGAGGGATTGGTAAAATTCTTGATCAATTTATGCCTGCGCCATATATCTGCGGTTTTGTACCCCTGTTAACAATCCGCTCATTGCGGCTGTATATGCTTTACCTTGCGAAGTAGATATACCAATTAAATTACACTCGTCCATTTTTGAAAAAGATACTAAATTTCCAACAGGATCTACAATAGCAACACAGATAGCAATTTGTAATGTTTTAGCATGAGTGATGGCGGACTGTGTAAGTGCGGAAGCTAATTCATAAGTAATGAAAGGTTTTTCTATAGTGAATTGCATTTATTTTCTCCGAAAATGAATTGAAATTCTGAGATAAGGATTAGATACCTATGAGCTGATATTGATTACCAATGCCCCATGTTTTTAGCTGATACCCATGGTTCTTGTGGAGGCAGCGCTTGCCCCTTTTGTAGTAATTCAATAGAAATATTATCAGGCGAGCGGATAAAAGCCATATAGCCATCACGAGGTGGTCGATTAATCACAACCCCCGCATCGATTAGTCTTTTGCAGGTTTCATAAATATCATCAACGCAATAAGCTAAATGGCCAAAATTGCGTCCTTCGGGATAGGGTTGTGGATCCCAATTGTACGTTAACTCAAGCATGGGGCCATGCTTTGTATCCGCCTGTTCGAGATCGTTTGGCGCCACCAAAAAGATCAACGTAAATCTACCTTGAGTGTTTTCGGTGCGTTTTACTTCGATGAGCCCTAGTTTGTTACAATAAACCATCATGGCTGCACAAGTCAGTCGCCCTCGATGATGAAAATACAAGCCACCAACTGCATTAAATAAGACCAATCTGATATAATACGTGAAGT
>Ga0210012_1002244_pt1 | contig 17017 bp, 14 predicted proteins | sample CryGeymeta201504_FD_183974 | JGI IMG/M metagenome (GOLD analysis project Ga0210012, IMG submission 183974) | Groundwater microbial communities from Crystal Geyser aquifers in Utah, USA - Crystal Geyser metaG 2015-04 (SPAdes) (version 2) | ecosystem: Environmental > Aquatic > Deep subsurface >... | reverse complement strand
ACGCCAAAAACTCGGCGTAGTTGCGCGGATAATCAACCCCAGCTTTGGGAGTCTTGCGCTGAGAGGTTGTGACCTTTGATTCCATTTCATAATAGTAGCATTACCGTAAATAGATGGATACCCCACAAAACCAAAACCAAACACCAATCCGTTTTATTGGCCTACCGCAAGTAATGGGTTTAACCGGCGTGTCGCGCACGTCTGTTTATACCATCCCCGATTTCCCCAAGCCTATCAAAATCAAAGGCGCAACAGCTACGGTACAAGGCGGCAGCCGCTGGGTTGAGTCTGAAGTAATATTATGGATGCAGTCTCGTATCGAAACGCGCGACACCCAACCCCGTTCCATTTGCCTTGGTCTTTTCCGTGGTCGCCCAAGCAAAGCTGAACAGGTAGAGGCCGAGTGTCAAGGCATTACTGTCCGAGCGTTGCGCGCAGCCGGGAGGGCGTAATCATGACTATCTCATCAGTAGCAGCAAGTGTAACGGTGCTAAAAACAGGAGCAGTCCAACCAAAACAACAAAGCATTAGTCCTCAAATGGAATTTTCAATCTCATTGGATACGAAAAAGGACACCTATCGCGCAACCGGTGGAGTCATCTTTAAATGGGAAGGAACACACTGGCAGTCGCAAGAACCGATGAAACTTGAATCCGAAGCATTGCGGTTTTTGTTTAATGTTGCCCCCGACCGAACCAATGAAAAGTTGGCAAAAAGTGCTGTTGCAACAGCTGCTCTTTACCTCAAAGAAATGCCAGAGCGCTTACACTCAGGAGGTTTTCCTACGCCAATCATACCGACACTAAACGGCAGTGTCGAAATCGATGGCGGATTCACGAAACTGCGTGATTCGCGACGGGAAGACGGGCTGACTTACGTGATTAACTGTAAGTATGAGCCGCTTTCGCCATGCCCTCGCTTCGATGCTTTCTTGACCGAAGCGCTACCAGATGCCGATGTGCGAGCGTTTCTACAGGAGTATGCCGGATACACCCTATTAAGTGATACGCGGCATGAGATTGCGGCATGGCTGATTGGCGAAGGGGGAACGGGCAAGGGGACTTTTGGAGTCATCATGCAGTCGCTGCACAGGCAGTGCGTCGCTCTTTCACTCGACGAGCTTGACCGATTCAACCTTGCCAAGCTACCGGGCGCAAGTTTGGTCTATGTAGATGAAACCCCCCAGGGAAGGATTCACGAGCAAAAGCTTAAGTCTTGTATATCGGGCGACACGATAAACTCAGATGTCAAAAATCGCGACGCAATCACCTTTGCGCCAACCGCAAAATGGATTGTGAATGGGAACAACTTGCCTGTGATTTCTGATTACACATCCGGGTTCTGGCGGCGTTGGTTGATTTTTCCTTTCCACGTTAAGCCAGCAAAAAAACAGCCGATGTTAGCGGAAACCATTATCGAGACAGAGCTGTCAGGTGTGCTGAACTGGGCATTAGTGGGACTGCAGAGGCTATTGAAGCGCGGTGAATTCCCAGTTTTACCTATGCAGATGCAGAAGTTTGCGGATGCGGTAAAAACTGACTCGAACAGCGTTTTAAGTTGGATTGAAGGCCAAGATGTTGCGATTTCTGCAACAACCAATGCTGAATCGTCAGTTTATCGCCATTATTCCAAATGGTGCTTAGAAAACGGAATGAAGTCGGTTAACTCGACAAATTTCTGGAAGCGACTTGCCGTCGCTCTCCCTAATCTTGCCCACTCGAAGCCGCGTAAAGGAGGGAAACAAGTTCGGTCGATAAACGTCTCGGTATCAAACTTGTCTGATGTGGATGATCACTATGGGGAAATGGAATACAGACGCGCAAGTGGCGGGTATTAAGACAGGTTTGAGGCAGACTTTCTTTAAGTGTCTGCCTCACCCACAGCCCAATGACCACCACACTCTCCACCAAAAAAGAACAGTGAGGCACGATTTTGAAACAAACCCCCTATATAACCTCACACGCATACGCACAAACCCGCGCCCCCCTATATACAATTTCATTAAAAAACTTGCCTCACCCCTATTCCCCAAGCCTAAACCCAATAAATACGCACCCTACAGGTGAGGCAAGTATGTCTAAAAAACCTGCCTCAAACCTGTCTCACTTTCAAAGCTAAAGGCAAGACCGGCTCCGCCAGGGCAGGGGGATAATCCCCCTGCACCCTTGTCAAGGGGAAAGGGTGCCTCATTCGCGGCTCCCTCTCCCCTTAACTATCCCCACTCTTGCCCCTGTAGGTAGCGCAGAACATCAAAAGTGGGCGTATGGTAGGGTTTGGATTTTGTGCGCCAACGAGCGCATGCCGTTGCCTTTTGTCCTGCCATGCTTTGAAGATTTAAACACAAGAAAAGCCATATGACTGTCCGGACGCAAGGAATCGGCGCTTGCGCCGAGGAAGGCGCCCGGCTCAACGAGCCTTGGCGAGGCGGGAGTTCCAGGTTGCTTGTAACTGGATAAAATCGGCAACTTATTATGGGCCAGCCAGGGTTTCCGCTTTTCACGCGATAGCGGGAAAAGAAGAAAAGTCGAGCGAATGAAATATACAGGACACGCCATGATGCCAATATCATGACAGCGCTGATGTTAAACGGCATAATCATACGTCGCGCTTTGGCTATTACAATGAAACTCATTGCTGACCAGTAAGTTCGCCGCATCCAACCAGGGACATTAAACGAATGGCAATCAAGAAATCCGAACTCTATAGCTCCCTCTGGAAAGGCTGCGATGAACTCCGTGGGGGCATGGATGCCAGCCAGTACAAGGACTACGTGCTGGTACTGCTGTTCGTCAAATATGTGTCGGACAAGTATGCCGGTCAGCCAGATGCGCTGATTGAGGTTCCCGAAGGCGGCAGCTTCAAGGATATGCTGGCGCTTAAAGGCGATAAGGAAATCGGCGACAAGATAAACAAGATTATCGCTCGTCTCGCCGAAGCCAATGACCTCAAGGGTGTGATTGACGTTGCCGACTTTAACGATGCCGACAAGCTGGGCAAGGGCAAGGAGATGCAAGACCGCCTGTCCAATCTGGTCAGCATCTTCGATTCCCCTGGACTGAATTTCAGCAACAACCGCGCAGAAGGCGACGATATTCTGGGTGATGCCTACGAATACCTGATGCGCCACTTTGCGACCGAGTCCGGCAAGAGTAAGGGGCAGTTCTACACCCCGGCGGAAGTCTCACGCATCATGGCAAAGGTCATCGGCATCAATGCCACAACCAGCCAGAGCCAGACCATATATGACCCGGCCTGTGGTTCCGGCTCACTGCTATTGAAGGCGGCGGACGAGTCCAAAACGGGTGTCACCATCTACGGGCAGGAAATGGACAACGCCACGGCCGCGTTAGCCAAGATGAACATGATTCTGCACGACAATCCGACTGCGGAAATCTGGCAGGACAACACTCTATCCAGCCCTCATTTCAAGGATAGGGACGGCAACCTTAAAACATTCGACTTCGCAGTCGCCAATCCGCCGTTTTCCACCAAGGCGTGGAGCAACGGCTTCGACCCAGCCAACGACCTGTATGAGCGTTTCGCCGATGGTATTCCACCACCCAAGAATGGCGACTACGCCTTCCTGCTACACATCATTCGTTCGCTCAAGAGCACTGGCAAAGGCGCGGTGATTCTGCCGCATGGTGTGCTGTTCCGGGGTGGAGCTGAGGGTGGTATTCGCCGCAACATCATTCGCCGTGGCTACATCAAGGGCATCATCGGGCTGCCTGCCAACCTGTTCTATGGCACGGGCATCCCTGCTTGCATCGTCGTACTCGATAAGGAAAACGCAGCAGGTCGCACCGGGTTGTTTATGATTGATGCCAGCAAGGGTTATGTCAAAGACGGCAACAAGAACCGCCTGCGTCATCAGGACATCCACAAAATCGTGGACGTGTTCAACAAGCAGCTTGAGGTACCCAAGTTTTCACGCATGGTCAGCGTGGCGGAAATCGAATCCAACGACTACAACCTGAATATCCCGCGCTACATAGATAGCTCCGAGACGGAAGACCTGCAAGACATCGCTGCACACCTGAAGGGCGGTATCCCCAACGTAGACATCGAAGGCATGTCTGGATATTGGGAAGTGTTCCCCACATTGCAAAAGCAACTGTTCGTCAAGGGAGCTGGTTACAGCCAAATGAAAGTAGCAGCGGCACAAGTGAAGCCCAACATCTTCACTCACCCCGAATTTGTCAGCTACACGCAATCCGTCAGCGACCTGTTCCAGAGCTGGAAGAAGAACAACACTGCACAGCTAAAAGGCATCAGCCAAGACACCCACCCCAAGCATCTTATCGAACTGCTGTCCGAGGACTTGCTGCAAACCTTCTCGCAAGTGAAGCTCATCGACCCATACGACGTGTACCAGCACCTGATGAGTTACTGGTCAGACATCATGCAGGACGATGTGTACTTGCTTGAGGCAGACGGCTGGCAAGCGGGTAACGATGCCAGTAATGGACTGATACCGCCCCAGCTCATCATCGCCCGTTACTTCGCCGCCGAGCGCGATGCGATTGAACAACTGGAAGCCGGACGCGATGCCATCAGCCGCCAGTTGGAAGAGTTGGATGAGGAACACGGCGGTGAAGAAGGCTTGCTGTCTGACGCCAAGAATGACAAGGGTAAGCTGACCAAGGCCACCGTTGCCGCACGCATCAAGGACATCAAACACGACACGGATGCTGCGGATGAACGCAAGTTGCTCAATGCATACCTCGCCCTCATCGAGCAGGAATCCGCCGCCAGCAAGAAGGTAAAAGATGCGCAAAAGCAACTGGACGCGAAGGTTGCTGCGCAATATGCCAAGCTCAGTGCCGATAATATCAAAATTTTGGTGGTGGATGACAAGTGGCTAACCACGCTGGCTGCCGATGTGCAGACCGAGCTAGACCGCGTATCGCAAGCCCTGACCGGGCGTATCAAACAACTCGTGGAACGCTACGCCGAACCGTTGCCGCAACTAGCCGCCGATGTGGCAGCACTGAACGCCAAGGTCGAAGCACACCTGAAACAGATGGGGTTCCAGCTATGACTAAACTCATCCGCAACTCCACAGCCGAGTTTTTGATGTTCACCAGCCAGGCGGGTGAAGACAGTATCGAAGTGCGTGTTGAAGGTGAAACGGTCTGGCTCACGCAAAAAATGATGGCGCAATTGTTTGGTGTTGAAGTGCCTGCAATTATCAAGCACATTGCCAACATCTTGGCGGAATCCGAACTGACCGAGGCAACTACTTCCAAAATGGAAGTAGTTCAACAAGAAGGCACAAGGTCAGTACGTCGCACGGTGGATTTTTATAATCTGGACATGATTATTGCCATCGGCTACCGCGTCAATTCCAAACGCGCCACTCAATTCCGCCAGTGGGCCACTCAGGTACTCAAGCAGTTTGCTATCAAAGGTTTTGTGCTGGACAAGAAGCGGCTGGAAAACGGCAGCTATTTGGGTGAGGACTACTTTGAACAACTGCTGGCTGAAATCAGGGAAATTCGCCTCAGCGAGCGTAAGTTCTACCAGAAGATTACCGATATTTATGCCACCAGCCTTGATTACAACAAGGACGCAGTTACAACCAAAGCCTTCTTTGCCAAGGTGCAAAACAAGCTGCACTATGCTATCCACGGACACACCGCCGCCGAACTGATAGTTGAACGCGCTGATAAGCAGCAACCGCACATGGGCTTAACCAGCTGGGCCAATGCTCCAGAAGGCAAAATTATCAAAACCGATGTCGTGGTCGCCAAAAATTATTTGACGCAAATCGAGTTGGAGTCGTTAGGTCATATCGTCAATGCCTATCTGGATTTAGCCGAGGAACGCGCCAAGCGCAACATCCCGATGACCATGGAAGACTGGGCAAAACGCCTGGACAGTTTTTTGGAATTTGATGAGCGCTGCATCTTGCAGGACGCGGGCAAAATTACCGCCGAAATTGCCAAGGCTCATGCCGAAAGCGAGTTTGAGCAATACCGCATCGTGCAAGACCGCTTGTTTGAATCGGACTTTGATAAATTGCTGAGCGGTTCATCGCCTGACGGCGAAATGGATAATGGGGTGAATAATGGAAAGTTGATAATGGAGAATGGAAAATGAACAACGACCAGCATTCTCAACTTCCAACTGTCAACTCTCAATTGAAAGACGGCTACAAGCAGACCGAAGTGGGGGTAATTCCAGCGGATTGGGGTATTCAGAGTCTTGGCTTTATTTGCGATGTTCGTGACGGGACTCACGAATCGCCACGATTTTTTAAACATGGCGTGCCGTTCATTACGTCAAAGAACATTGTTGATGGGCATCTCGATTTAGAAAACGTAAGCTACATATCAGTGGATGATGCCATTGATTTTGATAGACGCTCCAAGGTGGACAGACTCGACATCTTGATGTCAATGATTGGCACTATCGGAAGTGCTGTCCTAGTGGATTGCGAGCCAAGCTTTTGCATCAAAAATGTTGCGCTCATAAAGCCGAAGAAAGCTGTACCTGATTTCCTTATTCAGCTTATCAATTCAGCCAATTTTCAGCGGTATTTGGCAGGCAACTTGGATGGGGGTATTCAGAAATTCATATCTCTAGGAACACTTCGTCAGCTTTCTATTCCTCTACCCAGTGAAGCCGAACAACGCGCCATCGCCACCGCGCTAACCGATGTGGATGCGTTGCTTGACGCACAGGACAAGCTCATCGCCAAGAAGCGCGACATCAAGCAAGCCGCCATGCAGCAGCTTCTCACGGGCAAGCAACGCCTGCCGGGGTTTAGTGGGGAGTGGGAGGTAAAGTGTTTGAGTGAAATTGGAGACATCTCAAGTGCCGGTGTGGATAAGAAAATGCGTGCAGGTGAAACGCCTGTGCGCCTTGTCAATTATCTTGATGTCTATCGAAAAGACTTTATTTATTCGGATGACTTAAATCATTGGGTTACTGCGCCACAACATCAGCTAAAACGCTGCGCGGTAAAGGAAGGCGACATATTCTTTACTCCATCTTCGGAGACGCGCGATGACATAGGTAAATCTGCTGTTGCGATGGAAGATATTCCAGATGCAACATATAGCTACCACGTCACCAGACTTCGTTTGCGGGATGATTGGAATTTGAGATTCCGCACCTATGCGTTTAAAACACGGGCATTTCTTGACCAAGCTGAAATGCTATGTGACGGCAGCGGTACACGCTATGTAATTTCACAAGGAAAGTTCAAGAGCATGACGGTTCAAGTACCTCCAGTTGAAGAGCAAACCGCCATCGCCACCGTGCTCTCCGATATGGATTTCGACCTTGCCGCCCTTGAGCAACAACGCGACAAAACCCGCGCCCTCAAGCAAGGCATGATGCAGGAGCTACTGACTGGAAGGATACGACTAGTATGAGCACTGTCGGACAAATAGAGCGTGCCACCCAGCAGCGTGTGGTCAAGTTGTTCCGAGAAACGCTGGGCTACGACTACCTGGGCAACTGGAGCGACCGTGTAGGCACTCGCAACATCGACGATGCGCTGGCACGGCAGTTCCTCAAGAAGCAGGGCTATGACGATGCGCTCATCACCAAGGCGCTGCACCAGCTCAACAAGGTGGCAGGCGACCAGACCAAAAGCCTGTATGACTGCAACAAGGCGGTGTATGAGTTGTTGCGCTACGGCGTGAAGGTCAAGGCGGACATCGGCGAGAACACGCAAACGGTGTGGCTGATAGACTGGAAGAACCCGCTCAATAACCACTTCGGCATTGCCGAAGAGGTAACCGTCAAAGGGGCAGATGCTAAAGCCAATACCAAACGCCCCGATGTGGTGCTGTATGTGAACGGCATCGCACTCGGGGTGCTTGAGTTGAAGCGTTCCACCGTGTCGGTGTCTGAGGGCATACGCCAGAATCTGGACAACCAGAAGAAGATATTCATCCAACCCTTCTTCACCACCATGCAGTTACTGATGGCGGGCAACGATACAGAAGGCGTGCGCTACGGCACTGTAGAGACCAAGGAAAAATACTACCTGACGTGGAAGCAAGACAGCAGCATCGAGAACTTGCTCGACCGACACCTGACCCAGCTTTGCGATAAGACGCACTTCCTCGAAAACATCCATGACTTCATCGTGTTTGATGCGGGCGTGAAAAAGCTCTGCCGCCACAATCAATACTTCGGCGTGAAGGCAGCGCAAGACCATGTGAGACGCCGCGAGGGCGGCATCATCTGGCACACACAAGGCAGCGGCAAGAGCCTGACGATGGTGTGGCTGGCGAAGTGGCTGCGCGAAAACGTCAAGGATGCACGGGTGGTGGTGATTACTGACCGCACCGAGCTAGACCAGCAAATCGAGACGGTGTTCAAAGGTGTGGATGAGGACATCTACCGCACCCAGAGCGGGGCTGACCTCATCAGCAAGCTCAACGCGACCACGCCGTGGCTGATTGCTTCACTCATCCACAAATTCGTGGGCAAGGAAGATGACGAGCAGGTGGGAGACATTGCGGAATTCATCGAAGAGATGAAACGCAACCTGCCTGCCGACTTCAAAGCCCGTGGCGACATCTATGTGTTTGTGGACGAGTGCCACCGCACCCAGAGCGGTGAACTGCACAAGGCGATGAAAGCGATTTTGCCGAACGCGCTGTTCATCGGTTTCACGGGTACGCCGTTGCTCAAAGCTGACAAACAGAAGAGCATCGAGATTTTTGGCAAGTACATCCACACCTACAAATTCGATGAAGCGGTGCGCGACAAGGTGGTGTTGGATTTGCGCTATGAGGCACGGGACATCGACCAGAGCATCACGTCACCAGCAAAAATCGACCAGTGGTTTGATTCCAAGACACGTGGGCTGAACGACGTTGCCCTGGCACAGCTCAAGAAAAAATGGGGCAGCATGCAGAAGGTGCTCAGCTCCAAATCCCGCCTGGAGAAAATCGTCGCCGACATCTTGATGGATATGGAAACCAAAGACCGTCTGCAAAGCGGTCGCGGCAATGCCATGCTGGTAACGAGCAGCATATATGAGGCGTGCAAGTGCTACGAGTTGTTTGAGCAATCGGAACTGGCTGGCAAGTGCGCGATTGTCACCTCGTATGCGCCATCACCGTCTGACATCAAGGGCGAAGAAACCGGCGAAGGGCTGACCGAGCGGCTGAGGAAGTACGAGATATACAACCGGATGCTGGGCGACCAGGCCGCTGAGGATTTCGAGAAAGCGGTGAAGAAAAAATTCATCGAGCAACCCGGTCAGATGAAGTTGCTCATCGTGGTGGACAAGCTGCTGACGGGTTTTGATGCCCCTTCTGCTACCTACCTGTACATCGACAAGCAAATGCGCGACCACGGTTTGTTCCAGGCGATTTGCCGCGTCAACCGGCTGGACGGCGATGACAAGGAATACGGCTACATCGTCGATTACAAGGATTTGTTCAAGAGCTTAGGCACGGCCATTCACGACTACACATCGGGTGCGCTGGACGGCTATGACAAGGAAGATGTGGCGGGGTTGCTGGTTGACCGTTTGCAGATGGCACGGGAGCGACTGGAAGAAGCGCGTGAGGCAATTAAGGCACTGTGCGAACCAGTTGAGTCACCCAAAGATACGGCTGCCTATCTGCGTTATTTCTGTGCTACCGATACCGCCGATAAGAATCAGCTCAAGGATAATGAGTCCAAGCGCGTGACGCTGTACAAGCTCACTGTGTCGCTGATACGTGCCTATGCTGATATAGCTGGCGAAATGACAGAGGCGGGTTATAACGCAGCACAGACCGAGAAAATCAAGCAGGAGGTTGACCACTACGAAAAAGTGCGCAGTGAGGTCAAGATGGCGAGCGGTGATTACATCGACATGAAGATGTTCGAGCCTGCAATGCGCCACCTGATTGACACCTATATCCGTGCTGAAGAAAGCGAGAAGATTTCCGCCTTCGACGACATGAGCCTGGTGCAGATGATAGTCGAGCGTGGTGTAGATGCGCTAAAGGAGTTGCCCAAGGGGATATGCGATAGCCAGGAAGCCGTCGCCGAGACCATCGAGAACAACCTGCGCCGTGTCATCATCGACGAGCAGCCCATTAATCCGAAGTATTACGAGAAAATGTCCGAGCTGCTGGATAGCCTGATAATCCAGCGTCGGGAAAAGGCATTGGAGTATGAGCAGTACCTTTCTGAACTTTTTACACTGGCAGATAAGGTGCAGAAACCCGGTGGGACTGACTATCCCCAGTCTTTGAACACAGGAGCCACGCGTGCCCTGTATGACAACCTCGGGAAAGACGAAGACCTGGCCCTCGCGGTGGACTATGCTGTGCTATCGAGCAAGAAGGATGGTTGGCGTGGGCATAAGGTGAAAGAAAAAGAAGTGCGTTATGCCATCAAGCGTGTTCTGAACGACGAGAAGCTTGCCGACGATGTGTTCGAGCTGGTGAAGAACCAAAGTGACTACTGACACACACCAAATCAGGGTGAGCGGGCTGACAGTGGATGTCGTGCGCAAGGACATTAAGAATCTGCATCTGGCGGTCTATCCACCAGTAGGCAGGGTGCGCGTCGCTGCACCGTTGCGCGTGAGCGATGAGGCAGTGCGCTTAGCAGTTATCTCCAGGCTGTCATGGATTAAGCGGCAGAAAAGTAAATTCACCAACCAAGCGCGGCAGTCTGCACGTGAATATATGTCTGGGGAGAGTCATTACTTTCAGGGCAGCCGCTACCGCCTGAATGTGATTTACCACAACGGTGCAGGGCGGGTCGCCATCAGGAATAAATCTGCCCTTGACCTGTACGTGCGGGAAGGCAGCGATAGAGAGCAGCGCGAAAGGGTCTTGCTGACTTGGTATCGTCAGCAACTCAAAGAGCTGATTCCGCAGCTGATAACTCACTGGGAACCCATTGTCGGCGTGAATGTGGCGGAATGGCAGGTAAAACAGATGAAGACCAAGTGGGGTACGTGCAACATTGATGCGCAGCGTATCTGGCTGAACCTGGAGCTTGTGAAAAAGTCCCACCAGTGTCTTGAGTACATCATCGTGCATGAAATGGTGCATCTGCTTGAAAGGAATCACAATGACTACTTCGCCGAACTGATGACTAAATTCATGCCGCAGTGGCGGCTGCACCGCGAGGAGCTGAACCGCTCTGCGCTGGGGCACGAGGAGTGGAGTTACTAAATGAACATGCTTGGTCTAATATGTTGCGTATTGACCAGTGAATTTGAGGAAGGCGAGTGATGCAAAACAAAATATTGTACGAAGGGCGTTTGGCATGTCGGTAGATGACTACTTGCGCGGGCTGCTCGCAAAGTATTCGGTATCAACTGATTCCGCCTCACCCTTGCGCACTCTCGCGACTTACACCATCTATCCGGTTATACAACGCTGGGCGGACGAGCATCTGCGGGAAGTTACTTTCTCAGGTTCCTTCGCAAAAGGCACTGCGAACAATTGCTCCAATGATTTGGATTTGTTCATCTCACTAAAGAGCACCACGCCTGGCTCCCTCAAGGACATTTTTCAGAGCCTCATCAACTACTCTACACATGCAGGATGGTCACCCCGCGGTCAAGATGTTTCTGTTGGTGTGGTTGTGGGTGGCTACCACATAGACCTTGTACCGGGTCGCGTTCAAGATGGCTATCAGAACTGGCATTCACTGTATCGCCGCAGTGCAGATTCCTGGACGCAAACTAATGTGCAGAGTCATATAGACCTTGTTGCTAACTCTGGCCGCATTGAGGAGATTCGTTTGATAAAACTTTGGCGCCATCTCGCGGGACTTGATTTCCCTTCATTCTTATTGGAACTAGCGGTGATTGAGGCGCTGAAAAACAAACTACGAGGCAACGTCGCGGCCAATTTTTCATACGCACTCGAGTGGCTGGCCGCCAACATTCAGACAGTCCGCTTGATAGACCCCACCAACACGAACAACATCGTGTCGAACGACATCACGGCAGCGCAGAAACGGCTCATTGCCGATTCGGCGCGTATGGCGCGTGCCAAGCCGAATTACTCAGACTTTGTTTGGTGAATTATGCCCGTTAATATCGCTGACCTATTCGCTGGATTGCAAAGCCGACTGAGTGCTGACCTTACAAGCACACGTGCCTCAGTTGAGCACGCCGGTGATATGGGTGGCATCTCTGAAGAAGACTGGCGCAATCTTCTAAGAAGACATTTGCCGGAGCGCTACTCGGTCGAGAAAGCTACCGTTATAGATAGCGGCGGCGCATCTAGTGACTCGATAGACATCGTTATCTTTGACCGCCTGTACTCTTATCTCCTGATGGAAAGAAACGGGCAGTTCTTTGTTCCTGCGGAAGCGGTCTACGCTGTCCTTGAAATAAAGCAGGCCATCAACAAACAGCACTTGGAATATGCAGGCGACAAGGCCGCCTCGGTACGCTTGCTCTTCCGTTCGAGTGTGGCGACAACTGACATTCGTGGTGTGACACCGAAGAAGGAGCCAGTTCGCATTTTGTCTGGCCTCTTGGCTCTAACGAGCGACTGGACACCAATGCTCGGTAAGCCTGCGACTTCGGTTCTGGAAGGACAGGATGATGCACATTTTGTTGATATCTGTTGCGCGTTACAGGCTGGCGCATGGGAAGCGCAACGCGGCGCGGACGGCCAGCTAGAAACAACCTCCTGTACAGCTGAGTCCGCATTGCTCTTTATGCTCCTTACTCTTGTGAGGAGACTTCAGTCTGTCGGAACTGTTGCGCCGATTGACCTCGCTTCATATGCGCGCTGGCTAAAATGAGCCCTAAGGAAATCCCAAGAACGGCGACAAAGTGAAAGTGCCGGCCAAGTATGTGCCGCACTTCAAGGTGGGCAAGGAATTGCGGGAGCGGGTCGGCGAAGGTTCTGCTGATTGAGTGTCAGCACATGTAAAAGGCTTCCACGTGATGTGGAAGCCTTTTGTTAGGTTGTTAAAGCATCATTCATTCACCTTTACGGCAGCGACCATGAGATTTTAAATGCTTCGTCCATCGCAATATTGAGCCTGCTGTGCAAGTTGTAGTACTCCTGAAAAAGCTGGTCGCGCGTACGTAATTGAGAGATGCGCTTCTCGATAAACGTACGGATGCGATGACGCGATGTTGGGATACGATTTTTGTATTTATCCCGGATTTCCTCTTCAGTGTGTCGGATGATAACGCACAATGAATCCACTTCAGACGTCAGTTCATTCAGTTGCTGCCTTAATCCCAATTCGTTTAATTTTTTCATGTTTTCACTTTCTCTATGATTGAAATGGCCTTGCATAGGAGAGATGGATTGCATGAGCATATAAAAAAATGCCCCTGGAAAAAGGGGCATTGTGTTGTTGAGAAGGTCATCGGCATCAGTGAGTGGCTCTAGCCTTGGTGATGGTTGCGCCCTTGCGTGTACAGGGCAGGATATGTCAAAGTAAATACGCTATAACATACTGAATATGCGCTACTTATTTTTTTAATATAACGGTGAAAATTTGACATTTTGGGTGCTGATTGATATAATTAAAACTTATAGAAAGATTGCAAATCATCATTTTTTGCTTATCTTAAAAAGGAGAATATGAACGCTACTTCAATAATGAATTTGACGAACTTACTAAGTGGTTTTGCAAGTGATGTTGTTGATGCTGTAAATCATAGAATAAAAGCCAGGAAATATAAAAAAGAGCTGGAGAGTAATTTATATGGCTCTTATTTTTTGCTTGTTACCGCAACCTTGATGGATGGGTTGGCGTTTGATGAAGCAATAAAGGCCGAAGTACTTACCCGGGCAAATCGGCAAATGCGTTTGCTTTCTTACATAAAAGAATACGGCTACCTGAATAAAGTAGACGGGTATCCGAACGTTGGGTCGGCATGTTTTCCCGATAGAGTGGTATACATCGGCAAGAACATCGAAAAATTCTCAAGTCTGAACCCGGTGCTGCGGGAGTATGCAGAAATCTCAAGATTTGCGGAACGCACCCACCATGTGGTAGTCGGCGCAATATGCGCAAGATATGGAATACAAGTCGTGGCCAAATAATCCAGGTCGCATTCCGAAAAGCCCATAGTCAGTCGATATGGGGCTTTTTCATTTGGCAGGATGGCAATGGTCAATTGATTACACATTCAATTGACCATAGCGCTCGTCGCCGATAGCTTGATTGCACAAATAATTGGTCAAGCCATTACGTAATAAATTACGCAAACCTTACGTATTACGCAATTAATTACACAAAGAAATACAGAATAGATTACACAGTAGATTGTGTAGATTTCCTGTAGCTATTCAAAATCGGCAGCGGTTTCAGCGGGTCGCGCCCTGTCCATTCTCGATTCGGATACATCTTTACATGATTCTGGTGAGCGCGACGATGCAGCCTGGTCATAAAGCTGCGGATACCTGAATGCATCGGTCGCCTAAGTTGTGCGGCAAAAAAATTAGGTAGTTCTTCAGGTGACTGTTTAAGTAGTTTTCCAATGTAGAAATCAAGTTCCTTCTGTTTCTGCGGTTGGAAAAACCACGACCAGTGCGTGCCACCACCGTGCTCACGAGGTCTGGCAGCTTCGTACAATACATAATCTTCCCCCCACTTTATGCGGCCAGCATTCACCCTGGCATCCTTAAGCTTTGTGTTGTCACGAATGACACCATCGCCGTCTGTGGCAATAAGGAACCACTGATACCCATCCTCCATGACCTCGGTCGGAAGCGGGCAAGCGACCATCAATGCGCTGGCTAGCCCCTTACTTTTTCGGTATGCCCGTTTGGACGGCGAGAGGTTTGTCCCATAAAACTCGGCGTACTTTTCTGCGCGCTTTTTTAATTCATCCGGTGTCGAGCAGGTACCACTCAACCAATACCAGTACCCGCGCGGAATCATCCGCAATAGATACTGTTGTGCTGCTATCTGGGAAGCTGCGAGGAACATGATTGTCTCCTTTGGTTGATATTTGCTTAACGAGTAAAGAGACAATTGGTTGACGTAAAAGTTCTATAAGTCGTTGATTGTAGAATTATATGAGGATTTCCGATAATCGAGGCGGATTTAGCTAATGAAGGTGGATTAGAAATAAAAAATACATGGCGATGCAAAACATCTCAGGTATATAGTTTTGGTTTCTGGTTGGCGCATCACCCGGAGATGGCGCTCCTCTTTTCCTTCTTTTCGAAGTAGGAAAAGAGGAGCGCCATCTCCACCAGATTCCACACTCAAGAGGCGTATGCCTCGGGTCTGCCAAGACCCAACCTGTAGCTCGCCAAGCTAACGGGTAGCACAACTTGGCGCCGGATGCTGTGAAAGCAGCATGTCCGGTGCGAGGACGGGGCTGCCGGGTAATCCCGCTTACGCGGAGTAAACCAGTAGTTCCAGTCCATATTTTCTATTTCGTGACATGTCACGAGTGGAGGTGTGCGACCAAGACAGGGATGCCAGGAGGAAATGCCTGAACATCCTGTCCAACAAAAAAGTCAGTGTAAGCCTGACCGCTGGGACGCATGAAAGTGCGTAACGGCTGCTGATAGGGGAGGTTGCCTATGCGGAAGAAAAATCCGCATCGGTGCTATGTCCAAGTGGACAGAGGCATCGGGCTACCCGAGTGTGAACGGAGTTGCGTCCGGAAGCACGGAGGAGCGGTTGATAGCTTAACCCGTCGAAGCACCTAAAAACTTGAAAGAGCTATGGTGCAATCATCAGAGATACAAAAAAGCCCGTAAGGGCCTGGCGCTAGGAGGGGAAGTTCCTCCGCGAATCATCGAAACGAAATTCAGTTCGTAAACTTATCACTTTACTGCCTTCAGGAAGTTGAAAACAGGGATTTTATGCACCTGTGATTGAGGCTGAATAATTCGGATGATGTCTATGTATCAAAAAAGTATTGTTGGAATAATTGGGGAAATATCGTGTATTTGGTCTGGGTGGTTCCAGGTCGGCAGCAGCATAACGAGCTGTGGTATATGCAAGGTGTGAGAGCGTGGTTCGAGTAATGAGTAAATGCAATGTCCGAAAGACTTGCAGAGGCGAAAGCCTGCGGGGTGGCACTCCGTATCACCGAAAGGTGGGAACATGAAAGACTGAGGTTGTGTGCAAAGTGTGGAAAAACGGCGGGAGCCGTACTGGTGTAGTACCACGAAGTAGCTTGGCGGCTTCTTCGTGGAGATGTAGCAACTGTCAGGGGTTTGGCGACCACTGACTCAATGAAACAAACGGGCAGCAGCAATGCCCAGGGATGCGGGAAACCGTAGGGATAATTACGTCCATAACAAACGCGGCTCACCACTACGACCGGTGCGCTGTTTTATTTAAAAGAAAAGGAGGCTGTCGAAATATTTAAAAGAAAATGCGGTAATCCGCTCGTGCTGGCACAACCAGTGCAACCCGCCAGAAATGGCACCGCACCTCCCAATCTTCGGATTTGGGAGGTGTTTCCGCTTGTCTTTCCCGCTCATGCCCTGCGCCTTTGGTATAGTGTTCGCTTGAATGGCTTATTCATAAAGGGGTTGAGGGATGGCTGATGTAAATATCAAAGAATATATGTGTATAGGTGGGAATAGCGTCTCGTATAACAAAACTCGCGCTCTGCGAAAAAACCAGGCGATATTTGTGCTACATACAGGCGGTACAACAATAGTTGCTGATAAAGACAAGTACCAAGGCGAGCACGACCAAGCGTTTGGTTCAATGGATGATGCGGTTGTTTGGTTAAATAAAGTGGCTCTATATGATTTACAGTGGATAATGCGACAATTTGACCATGAATAGTACAACTTTATTTGGCATGGCGCTCGGCCTACAAGCGCCTTGGCAGGTGAACGATGTTTCGTTCGCTGCCGAAGCATCCAATCGGAAAGAATTACACCTGCATATCGGTTTTGCGCGTGGCTCCCGTTTTCCTGATGAGACGGGAGTCGCCTGTCCCGTACACGATAAGGTAGAGCGCAAATGGCAGCATTTGAACTTTTTCGAGCATCACTGTTTTTTGCATTGCAGCGTACCGCGTATCAAAACCAGTAACGGCAAAGTAGTGACCGTCAGCGTTCCCTGGGCGCGTCCTGAA
>Ga0210012_1002231_pt1 | contig 17083 bp, 16 predicted proteins | sample CryGeymeta201504_FD_183974 | JGI IMG/M metagenome (GOLD analysis project Ga0210012, IMG submission 183974) | Groundwater microbial communities from Crystal Geyser aquifers in Utah, USA - Crystal Geyser metaG 2015-04 (SPAdes) (version 2) | ecosystem: Environmental > Aquatic > Deep subsurface >... | reverse complement strand
TCAGCAAGAATGGGGCAACGCCATGCAGTTGCGAGAAGGACGGACAGGCCAGCTTAAACTAGACTGAATTCTGTCTTGACGGATGGGTCCACCATAATGCGATAGGCGTTCGCTGGAATTCAAAGAGCCAATTCATGAATGCGCCTGACCCTTTTTGCGGACGGGGATATTGTAGTTACGTTGACCGCAAAGAGAACCTGACTCACTATTTCCGCAATCATGCTCTGGTGGATGCATTCTTGGATCAGTTTGTAACTGATGGCGCGCAAATATTGCGCACCTCGGGAAAGCGATCTACAGACCTCGGGGGATCGAATCCACAGTCCCCCAAAAAACCGGCCTCCATAGAACAGAGATTACCGGCAGAGATTATCCTCACCTCCATAGAACCCGGTGGTGGGGATGACTTGAGTTCCAAAACCAAACCCAAACCCCCAGTCTGGCAGGAAGGCGAATTACGGGGAAATCTTGAGGAGTTCATTGCCGCAGCCTTTTGGATGGAGAGCAAGACAGAAGGCGTCAGGAAACCTACTGCCTTTAAATCATCTGTCAGAAAGCGAATCACAGCTGAGGGACCCAATGCTGAGGATTGGGAAACGCTTACGGCATGGCGTGCAGCGCAAGCAAAACCGGCAGCCACAGAAAATCCGGAAGAGGCTAAGCTTGCTGCCGAGAAGAAGCTACGTCTGGCAATTGTAAAGCAACTTTATACGGAGAAGGAAACGACGGAACAAGAGGGAATCGAATCTCGTTTTGCTGCGCACGTTCAGATTTCTAACGTGCAGGTCTATAGGGCCTATTGCTTATATAGGCTGGATTCCAAAATGGTGATCGGCGCTTTTAACGAGTGGCTTTTAGGTGAATTGCAGTAAGAACGTAGTGGCAAGAATCAGCTGCTGCTCTTAATCGATGACAGCAACTCAGGTGCTACTCAAGATGGGGGGACGTCGGATGCGTTTGCATGTGAGATTGCGCATTGCCTTGTCCTGATACTCGCTGCAGGCCGCGCCAACATCAACAAGCAGCTTGGTTTCGGTGTTGATGGAGCAATCGGCAAGGCGGGAAGTAGCCCGCATGGAGTTGCCTTCCACCAGCAAGTGAGTGTGATCAGCTAACTTGATGGCCTGATATTCACATTCGGTGATGGTTCTTGCGGCAAAGAATTTCAAGTAAAGCGGCGTCAGTTTATTTCTGACGCCGTTTGTCATTCAGTGACGCCGATGATCAGAACGGCGGATCATGCGAATTACCTGCGGGGTTGGTTTGAAGGATATTGTGACGGGTGCGACTGTCGTAATGGCGACGAATCTGGTTGCTGTATCTATTTTCGAAATCGTTCGTAAATACTTGCAGGAAGTCGAGGATTTCGACTGCTGCCTCGTCAGAGAGCGGTCGCAGCGGGACACATGGATAGCTTGAGTCGGAGCACATGAGTTTCCTCGATGAATTGATCAACGGCCCGGCGCAGCACGGCGCTGGGTGGGTAGATTGGGTTGCGCGAAGACATCCATGTAAAGCTTCTCGTCGAGCACCGGCAGGTCACGTTGCGCGGCGGCGGCGAGCAGTTCGGCGGCCAGCGTGGTCAGGATGCGGTAATTGCCGGCGGCGTGGTCGCACAGGGCATGGCGTAGTTGCTGCGTCATCAGGCTGGCGTTGCCGGCTCCGGCCGTCAAGTGATCGAGACAGGCCAGCAACTCCTCGCGGCTGGCAAACTCGGTGGCCAACCGGGTACGGATACGGCTACCCAAGGGAACGAGCTCCTCGCGGCGCAGCTTCTCGACCAGCCTCGCATCACCCGCCATGACGATGCACAGCAGCGGCTGCGAGTCGAAACGGGCGCTGGCCAGCAGGCGCAGCTCGGACAACACCTGCGGCGTCATTTCCTGCGCCTCGTCGATGAGCAGGACAGGACGGCAGCGGCTCGCTTCCAGATGGCTGAACCAGCGCTCGCGCAACGCCTTGAAGCCGCCCCAACGGTTGGAGGGTTTCAGCGGCACCGCGAAGATGTCTCCGATCTCGCGATAGAAATCCGCCAGATTGCTTTGCGGATGGTTGATCGCGCCGACGGTGATGTCTGGGAGCCTCTTGAGCCGTTCGGCCAGCAGGCGCAACACGATGCTCTTGCCGCTGCCGGGATCGCCGTGGATCATGGCGAAACCGCCTTCGCGGATCTGCGCATGTTCGATGCGCCAGCAGAAGTTCTCGATCTTTGGCGGCACGTAAATCGCGTCGACCGGCAGTTCCGGGGAGAAGGGATTCCATTTTAGCCCGTACAGGGCGAGTAATTTCTGGTTCATGCGATGTCCTTGTCAATGGTATGGTGTGTCGGCGAATAAGCGGGCGGCACGCCCGTGGCGGCGTAGTCGGCCAGCAGCTGGGCCATCAAAGCGGGAAGGCCTTTGGGCTGCAGCGGCGACAGGTCCGCCGTCACTGGCGCCAGACGTTTACGCTGGCCGTTGGCATTGGCTGACTTGTCCAGCGGCTTGACGGGACACAGGATGGCGCCGGTACGCGGGTCGACCAGATCGACCCGTGATAGATCCCAGCGGGCATACTGCAGATGGACGTGTTCGAGGTGGCGATACAGGGAAGGTATCTCGAAGCGCGCCCCGTCGAGGCTCACCGTGCCGTCTGAGCGCCGCTGTTTGCGCTTCACCTCGATGCGAAACGCGGCCAACAACGCAGCGGTAGCCGGACATTCGCGCCGCACGGTGGGGCCGGCCAGATAATGGGCCAGCGGCGTGGCGCCGATTTCGGTGTGGCGTGTGCGGTGATATTCCTGTTCGGTCCAGGCCTGGGTGGCCAGATTGAGCGCATCGAGGGTGAGGTTTGCTTCACCTTCGAGCATGGCCATCAAGCGTCCTTCGATGCGCCCCCAAAACGATTCTTGTTTGGCGTTTTGGTAGGGCGAATAAGGCAGAGTGGTCTGATGCAACACCCCCAGCCTGGCCAGCCCGGTGGCAGTTTCCTCCGCCAGCATGGCCGCGCCATTGTCGGTCATCAGGGCGCGCGGCAGACCGCGTTTCATGAATGCTTGCGACAGGCCGTGAATCAGGCTCTCGGCGGTTTCATCGAGATACCATTGCAGGTGGCAGACCAGCCGCGAACGGTCATCGATCACGCCCAGCAGCATCGGCGTCACCCATTCCCCCTGGCGCGTCAACACACGGCGGGAGCCATGATGGAAATCCAGATGCCACAAGGCGCACACGTGGTCGACCTCGAAGCTGCGCACTTCGAGCCGTTCCAGCCGGTCGCGTGCGGCCAGAGCGCCGGCGGTGGCGCGCTTCGGCCTCGACTGGCGGAACATGCCCTGCGCTTTGAGATAGCGCCGGATCGTGGGGTAGGAAGCAATCGCTGTGTCGTTCCCTTTGAGTGTTGCGCGGAGATTGTCGAAATGGAGCTGCGCGGTCCAGCCCGGATGTTCGCGATACTGGGCCGTCAGCGTCTCGATAACCGGGGGTGTCAGGCTGGGGAAGCGGCCGATGTCACCGCGTAGCCGATCCTTCAATGCCGCCACCGGATCGTTGGCGCGGCGTGCCGCGTAATACCAGCGTTCCAGTGTCGACACGCCAAATTCGACATCCAGCCCGGATACCGGATGGCGCCAGGTCTTCGCGGCGAGCTGTACCAGTGCGGCCTGTAACGCGCCGGGTTCGGGCGGTGCGGCCAGCAAGGGGCCGATGATCGAGAAGCGCAGCCGCGCCCAGCGGTCACGTTTGAGCGGATCGGTTAATGTGTTCAAAAAGGTCTCCCGACGATGCGCTGCCGGCGGCAGCGCTTGTGGGAGCGAAGATTACAAACCTTCGTAAAGCTTGGCTATTGACAACTTCTGCGGGTGATCAGCACCCCCCGTTCAGGGTGACCGGATACCCGACTGTCAAAGGGGAGAGGAAGATCAGGATTCGCCGCATCGGTTCTTCCGCCACGCCCGCAAAGCGTTCGATCAGGCTGGCGGGAAGCAGGCCCAAATCAACTGGCGGCATGAAGCGGGCGCAGGCGGCCTGCCACAGCGGCGTCAGCGGAAACTGCTCAACCCACCAGCGTCGCCAGCGTTGGATGGTGCGCGCGGGAACTTGCAAAACCTCGCCAAGCTGCGCCACTGCGGCTGGTGCGTCAGTTCGACCTGCCGACATCAATACCACCGCCAGCCCCAGGTACACGCGCCTGCCGAGGAAGCGCACCGACATCGACGTGGTGCGCTTGCGGCACTGGCTACAACAGAAACTGAAGCGTGATTCGTAGTCGGCACGAGCCTCGTCCGGACAGCAGCGTGGTTTGCGGGGATAGTTGGCGCGATGCAGAGCGCCACCACAACGACACCCGACCGACCGCGCTTGCGCCGCCAGTTCAATGTCAATTTGCAGGAGAAGTTGGAAAAAGTTTGGATTTTGCAGGAGGGCGTGGCACACTTTGAGGGTCTCTTGTCTTGGTAAACCAGAGACTCCCCCAAAAGGTTCGTTTGTTCAAGTTCCTTGAGGGGGATCTTCTCCGAACCATCACGCTATTTGACCGGCAGCGCGGAAAAGACCATCGGGATTGGTGACCCTACTCAATTTGTCAGCTCAGATGCCATGATGTCTTCCAACATCTTCGTAAAGCCATCACCGTTCTTAACCACCAGCACGCGGTTCAAATCACCGTCCATTACGGTCTCCGGCGAACTGCTGTATCGTCCAGTTAGCGTGCTGAAGAAGAACCAGCGGCCAATCAGGCGCTGCAAGACATGTTCAACGACATTGAAACGATTCCGACCGATCAAATAGAATGCATAGGCATATAGCAGCGCACTTTGCGAAGAAATCATTTCGCCACCACGGAATCCAGCGCCAACAAGGCTGCTAAGAAACTGGTGCCAACTCGTGATATTCAATACCTCGCTCTGCGCCTCCTGCAACACCTTAAACTGCGCCTCGCGCCGCTCAACAGAGAATTCACCGGTGTCCATGTTCTTGCCCCGCAGCACCTGATAGACACTCTTGAGACGCCCGCGTCCGAAGCCCAGTGCAATGGATACTCTCAGCAACTGATCTGGATCTGGCTGTATGAAGTAGTTGAAAGGCGAAGCGCCCCCTGCCTGGTGGGGAACCTTGCGAGATTGGCGACAGAAGTCTTCAAGCGCCTTTCGCCCCTCATCCCAGAAGACTGAAAGCAAGGTCAAGATGAAGTCGGCCTGTTTCAGCTTCACACCCTCACTGTTGATGCGCACAAAGATATCTGCTACCTGCTCTTCATCAACAGTTGGCGCAATTTCCAAGGCGGTAAAAGGAAATTTCTGCAGATCAAACAAACGGTCAAGGTTATGGGCTATCGCCTCTTCTTCATCGTCTGTCAGCTGCGCTTTCTCGGACAATCGATTGATGAAATCATTTACGAGCTTTCTGCTTGATTTGCCGGATGCCCAAATTTCAGAAATGTTTGAAATCCACTCCGGATCGCGACGTATAGCGGCATCCGCCACGTCAAACTTGCTGTCGCGCGGGCGAAAGGCAATTTCAATCTGCCGCTCCTGATAGTCTTCATCGAGCACTGTCTTGCCACGGAAAACCGCATAGAGTGAGGTAAGTCGCTGCTGCCCATCCACAATTAGCAATGACGGAACATGATGGGGCTTCTCACTCGTGCCAATCTGCTTAACGCCTTGTACCGCTTGATTCGCCCAGAACAGCAAATAGCCTACTGGAAAGCCTCGATACATCGAATCAAACAAATCACGTACTTTGGCGTTGGACCATACGAAAGGACGCTGGATGTCAGGTAAGCCAATATCACCGATGTCGATGTAATGCAGTAGCCCGGCAAGGTCATAATCGACACGCTTAAAACATGTTTTTAGTTCGCTCATAGATTTCCCTTCTTCCCTTCCGAATCATTCAATCCAAGGCAATCCAGCGTTGCATATGTATCAAAATGCGCTTGTGAGACGACCAAGCAAATCAGCTTTCGGCTGAACAGATTCCCATGCGCGAGTAAATATTGCCTCCGGATCAGGCGTAGCGATGGTTTGCTGCATCAACTCAGTTAATGATTCTTGAGTGACTACGAGAATGCCCAGTTTTTGAGCCTGTTCAAGGTCGGCTTTCACCTCATCCTTTGTTTTGGCAGTCACAATGACTGGGAGCAGTTTTAAGTGGCCGTTCCCCGATGAGGCTAAACGCTTCCTGACGGATTCTGTTCGATCAATCAAATTCGCCAGCTTGTTCTCTGCCTTGAGTAATCCCGTGGTGCACTCTACAACCAGCACATTACCTTGGGGGCTAGTGGCGAGGATATCTGGCGCATCAGAAGATCGCCCCGTCCCACCAATCTGGTTAACGTTAAAGCCAAGCATCCACATCAGCCATGCGACGCCAAATTCAAAATCACGCGCATTCTTCCTTGGCTTTTGCTCCTCAAATAGATAATCGCGTAGCACTTCCAGACGGTCATCAAAAGCTTCTAGTGAAACCCGGCGGGAATTCTGTGAGTGTGCCGGATCAGCTACCCAGCCTTGGTGTTGCGCAAAACCATCGTACGAGGCGACACAATGCAGCACCGCGCCTTGTGGAATTTCGACTCGCCCGACGCCATGATTAAAATTGTCTTGCATTGACCACGCCAATTCCTCACCCTGCAAAGCACCTCGCTCCACAACCTTGCCGTGCATAAATACACGATATCCAATCTGACATTTGCTGGAATCCAGTGATTTTGCGAGAAAGACAGATGGCCTAGCCTCAACGCCGCCAACTACCGATTGAAAGTTAATTGCAGCAACGTGATATGCCACAACCTCAATGTTTGCGGAATCGTTTCGTGCCCCACCTAGAACGAGAAGTGATAGCAATTCATCTAACGAATCGAAAGGTGTTATTGCTGCCTTAAGCTCCCAATCGAATTTCCTCTGCTCTATGAACGTGTATTTTCTTGCCCCTGAAATTGACAAGACGGAAAGCCTATTCCCGCTGGCTACCCCCTCTTGATGAAATGGATCAAAATACGCCGACATTCTCCCATCGTCTTCTGTAGGAAAGACAAGTTTGCCAATAGGCGTAGCTAACGTGCCATTTTCGACAATACTGTTAACGAACTCACGCACGCTCAACCCAAGATCGGAAAAATTGAAATGGCCGGCCACAATACTTGCCGTTTCAACACTCATTTCAGGGATCGAGGAGGATGCTGTATTTAGAAACAATCTTGCCTGTAGTAGCAGGTACTTTTGATCATCTTTTTGCACTGCAAAATAACTCAAGCCAATGTTCGAATACGCATTGATCCAAGGATCAATGGTAGAAAAGAATTCTTCAATGCGATCTTTATCGTTTGGACTCATCTGTGAAACACCTGCGCCAGCAGCGCATCGAAAATGCCTTGCGCCTTCACGGTGGCGGCAGATTGTTGAGATTGTATAGAGCGCATCGCGCTGAAATGCTCGATAAAATCATGTTGCACATCCATCGACGGCAGCACCACAGGCAAGCCGCGAAGCTGGGTCATATTGATGCTAGCCAGATTTGTTGTGCGCTTGGCACATCTTAGGAAATATTCGCGGGTTTTTCCGGAGAGGAGATAGGTCACGAAGAACTCAGGCAGTGCAAGAGATTGGTTGAGTCGAACACGGAAGATATGGTTCTGGTGAATGCAGTCTGAAATATCCTGCTCCCATAGCGCGCCACGCCCAAGTTTGTCGAAATCGCCTCCCTCGGTCATTACCACGTCGCCACGCTGCAGGGTTAATTGCGCTACATCTCTCGGCAAGACCTCAATGGTTTTCAGTTCGGTAAGGTCAATATGGCCTTCTTGCACATTCGCCACACGAAGATAAGGAACAACAACTGTTTTCTTATCGCCAAATTTTCGGCCTTTGGTCACGCCTGAAACAACCTCTGCTATATCTCCTAGCCGATGTTCAGGCCACCCCTTCGAGTTCGTCGCCGGATCACCAAACATATCGAGAAACAATGCGGGGATCAGATCGGCAGCTTTTTTCTCGGCCTCGCGCCGCAGCCGCACAATGCCCTCTGCGCGGGAAAGAATATCCACGATGCGGTGCTGCTCAACGAGAGCTGGAAGTGGGAATTCGATTTTCCCCAATTCAGCGCGACCAATTGCCGCAAAGGTAGAGCCTTGCCCCATGCTGGCAAGCCGTGGTTCGGCATGTCGCAAAGCAAAGCGAAGGTATGAAGGATCAAGCTGTTTTGGATTTGCACGGATAGCCGCCAAGCCACGACCGATGCAGCACTGAGTTGATGCAAGATTCGTTGGGCCAACAGGTGCTCGAACCGAAATCAAAATATCTCCGGCTTCTGCAATTTTCTTTGGAGCATTGCACCATTTTCTCGGTGTTGGACTAATTTCACCGAACTCTGTTTTACCCTGAAAAAATGGTAATCCAATGCTTGCTTCGTTGTAAGTATCTCCGGGAGGTGATTGACCCATGATGATCTCAGCAACATCCGGCAAGAACGCCGAAGGCAATGTACTCATACAGCTTGCTCCGCCAACGCCACACGCAACGCTTCCACTTCTCCGACAATCTCCACCTCAATCGCTGCCAGCTCATCCAGCAGTTCGCGCGGGTCGCGATGCTCGACGGCGATTTGGCTCATCGGGCGGTAGCGTCCGGCAGAAAGGTTAAAGTCGTTGATGCGCAAGGTGGCTGTATCTGCGAACCACCATTGTTGAGTCCATTCCGCTGCTGCATCACGCGCTGACCATTCTGCCCAACGCTCTGTACGGGTTAGGTAGGCATCGGCGAGCATCGGCAGATCGTCCGCCTCAATCGGGGTGTCGTGGTTGGCATCCAGCTTGTAGCCGTCGTTATCAGCATGCAGGAACAGCACCTTGTCTGTCGTGCCACCTTTGCGGAAGAACAGCACTGAAGTCTTCACTCCCGAGTACGGCTGGAATACACCACCCGGCAGCGACATCACTGCTTCGACGGTGTTGTTCTCGATCAACTGGCGGCGCAATTCCTTGTGCGCACCCGTAGAGCCAAACAAAACGCCTTCGGGGATGATGACCCCACATCGCCCTCCAGGACGCAGGCAATCCATCATGTACTTGAGGAACAAGATTTCAGTGGAGGTGCTGGTGCCGACCTTCACTTCGTCCACGATGCGATCTTTATCCACGCGACCGGAGAAAGGTGGATTTGCCAGTACGACGTGGTAGCCCTCCAGCGGCAAGCCCAGCTCGCGCTTCTTTTCGTTATCCAGCGTCGTGGTCAGTCCGTTGCGGAGCAGGATGCGCACATTGGGCAGGCCACGCAAGGTGAGGTTCATGGTGGCGAGGCGCACCATCTTGGGATCAACATCGTTGCCGTAGAAGGTGCTGTTTTGCAGCACGGATACTTGCGCTGCCGCTAGTTTGTCGCCAATGCCGCGCTTTTGCAGCTTGCCATCAAGCTCGTCCTCATGAATACCGTTGGGGGAGGAGTTGGCTAGGCGGATATGATTGAAAGCAGCAGCAAGAAAGCCCGCCGTGCCTGCCGCCGGGTCGTAAATGGTTTCGCCGATCTTGGGATCGAGCATTTCCACAATGGCACGGATCACATGACGCGGGGTACGGAACTGTCCCAGTTCGCCCGCCTGTTTGATCTGGCGCAACACATGCTCGAACAGGTCGCCCTTGGTGTCGGCATCGGCCTGATCCAGCCGCAGGCCGTCCACCAGATTGACCACCTGCGTCAGAACGGTAGGCTCATCAATAGAGAGACGCGCGCCATTCATGAAGTTGAAAGCAGATCGCTCGGCCACTTCTGCAAAGAACGGGAAGACTTCATCACGCACGAAGCGCACCAGCGGTTCACCGCTCAAGCCCTTGGCCCATACAGACCACTTGAAACGCTCCTTGCTGATGGTCTTGGCATTGGCCTCGGGGGCATTGAGAGGGTTGCGCAACGCCCATTCACCTGTGAACAGGGATTCGTATTTCTGCTTGAGCACCTTGGCCTTCATGGTGTTTTCGGCATCAATACCTTCGATGAGGTAGAAGAAGAACAGGAAGGACAGTTGTTCGGCGTTGCTCATCGGATCGGGATAGCCACCACCGTAAAGGTAGTTGCGTATCTGTTCGATGGATTGACGCATTTCTGGAGTTAATGGCATTGCGGAGGCTTTCTAATTCTGATTACTGCAAATCGGCAGAGCGATGTTGGGGAAGGGTGTCGCCTGCATTTTCTGCTGTCTGGAAAACATTGGCATTGAGGCTTTCCATCACCTCGTCCAGTTGGGCTTTGCCTCCGAATGTGCGCAAGGCATTCTGATAGCCTCCCTGCGAACTGAAGATGGGCAGGGCAAAGTGGTCGCTGGTGAATTCGTCCCATGTCTCAGCGTTGGCTCGTAACTGGCTGCCAACCACGCGGAGGAGGTTTTCTTGAGCGGGGTTAAGGTCTGTACGCGATACCAGCCATGCCTCGAATCGTGCACCAAGCTCGTTGGTTTTTTGCTCCGATGCTTCGGGAAAGACCATGTTGCCGTTTTCATCCACCGTAACCCATTCGCGTGTGGTCGGGTCGATATGGTCGTCGATGTCTAGCGACAACAGGCGGCGCGGCTCGTATTTCTTTTTGCTGGGTTGCTTGGCGATGATAACGCCGCCTTGGGCATAGGCATCGTCGTCGCCGTGATAGTCCGCTACGCCCACAAAGTCGAACATGGTGAACAGCGGCTTGTTCTGCGATTTTCGTGTGCCGCGTCCGCGCATCTGTTGGTACAGGATGACGGATTTGGTGAATCGGGCAAACACAAGGTTGGTCACTTCCGGGCAGTCGAAACCGGTGTCCAGCATGTTCACCGACACCAGAATCTGCGGAAATTTCTCTTTCTTGAAGCGCTTGATCTTGCCCATGGCATCCACGGTGTCATCTGGCCCCATGCCGGAAACCACATAGTCGGCATAGCGCACATCCGGCGAGTATTTCTGATCGGCGAATGCTTCGTCGAACATCTTGGCCAGCGTCTCGGCATGGCGCTTGGTTACGGCGAACACAATGGTCTTGCCTAGCAACGGTTTGCGCTGGATACCCTTGTGATCGATATACCCGCTATCCATTACCTGACGGAATTCGCGCACGAGCGCACGGTTTCGCTCGGGGATGGTGAAGCGACGTTCCAGTGCATTCGGATCAATCACGACGCTATCGGTTTCCTTGAACAGTGTTTCGAATTCCTGCCGGGTCTTGGCATCCATTGCGGACCAGTCCAGTTCATCGCGCTTGACCTCGAAACCTCCCTCGGCGGCGGTCTTGACGGTCTGGGCCTTGTATATCTGGTAAGGCACGAGGTAGCCATCGCTGATAGCGTCTTTCAGCTTGTAGCTGAAGGTAGGTTTGTCTACCTCGAAGAAGCGCAGGGTATCGCGCACGAACAGCTTGTCGTCCTCGTCTTCCGTATCGGTGTTTTCACCGCCGACGCAGGGCGTGGCGGTCAGGCCGATCTGAATGCCGTCGAAGTGTTTGAGTACGCCGCTCCACTTACCGTAGATGCTGCGGTGGCATTCGTCCGAGATGATGAGATCGAAATACCCGGCGGAATATTCGCCGTAGATATTGATCATGCTTTGCAGCGTGGTGATGGTAATTCGTTTTTCATCCTGGAAGCGGCGGCCAGAGCGCAGCACATAGGATGGGAAATCCGCCAGGTGCTCGGCAAAGGCGTCCTCAGTTTGCAAGGCCAGCGGGATGCGATCCACCAAGAACAGCACACGGGTTACAGCATTGGCCTCGAACAGGCGCTTGATGAGCGCGGCGGCAGTTCGGGTCTTGCCCGTACCGGTTGCCATTTCCACCAGCAACTTGCGCCGTCCCTGTTCTATTTCCTGACACAAGGTTTGAATGCACTGCTGTTGGTATTCGCGTCCGGCAATCTTTACATCAATGGGAACAGAAGCCGGTTTGCGCGCGACTTGCAGGGTGGCGAAGCGACGCTCCAAGTCATCCTGTTTGAAAAAAGTCTTGACCGGGCGCGGGAAGGCTTCGTGCTGCCATTCCCAGAATTGAATCTCATTGCCGTTGGCAAGAAAGATATAGGGAACCTTGAGCTGGCGAGCGTAGTTCTTTGCCTGCTCGGCAGCATCGCCCGGACTGAAGGAAAAGCGCTTGGCTTCAATTACCGCAAGCGAGCGGCCATGCCGGTCACACAGAACATAGTCGGCACGGGTGCCATCTTCTAGCACCACTTCATAGCGGACGCTGAAACCATCGGAAAGACTCCACCCTTGCGCGGCGATCTGGCTGTCGATGATGACCCGTGAAAAGGCTTCGTTGGAGGATTGCATGGGGCGAGAAGGTAACACAGCGCAGCATAGGTTTGAATATGCCAAACGGCCTATATACCGCCAGAACTGGGAAATAGGTTCTGCCAAGGTATGCGAATTTGTTGGTGATGGCATTTGCCGTCACCTTTAAACACTTTGAAAGGCAATCAGCATGAGTACAAAACTAACCAGTTTACTTCGCAAACGTGAGCAGCTTGAGCAGCAAATATTGCAGGCCAAACAGCTTGATAAACGCAAAACGCGCGCGCAGCAAATTGTCATTGCTGCACTCGATAAGCATCAACGCCTTGTACTGGCAGATGAGGAAATCTTGCGCGACCGTGTGGAATCGGCTTTCGCCGAAATCGCGCAGTATTTGCCATCCGCCTGACGCAGAAAACCTTCTGTTTTCTTCGTGAGAAGCGGGGAGGGGATGCGAAAGAGGTTGCGGAATTACCTCTTCGCTTCTCGTCCCCGCATCTCCTAGGCTAACGTCAGAAGCATTCACAAATCGATGGGACGTGTCCTTCGTGGCTTACGCCACGCCGCCTAGGGGCGGGCAGGGCACTCACGCCTGGGGGCGTGCTTCCATCGTTTCGCTCACGGCATCCCCGCATCCCTTCGGTCGCGGGCAACCCCTTCCGCCCTGCGGGCGGACTGCGCGCGATGAATCCGCGCTTGCCTCGGCTGCCGCCTTCGGTTGCCGCGTTCGCGTCAATCGAAAACATCCTCGTATCGCATAGCGATACGAGTCCGTTTCCCAGTCGCTTGCGCGACTGCTGCGAAAGGGGTTGCCCGCGACCGAAAGACTGGTTGGGGATGCGGGGCTTCGCCCCCCACTCAAAGACCGGTCGCTGGGGCGACCTAAATCCGCTGGGGCGGATTTTCTTTGGCGGCTCCCCCCGTCCAAAGAGATGTGCGCTTGGGCGCGCATCTCTTTGGAGGCTGCGACAAGACGGCACGGAGAGGCCGTGCCTTTGTCTTTGCCCCACGCACAATTTCGCTGCTGGTTCGCTTCGCTCGCCAGCGTGAAATTGGCGCGGCTCCCACTTGCGCGCTTCGAATTTGAAATAGCAAATCCCCCAATTTCGCGCCCTGAAAATAGGTTTCAAAAACTCGTGCCATCCTGAAATTGCGGTTCATGTGAAATCATTTTTGGAGGTGCAAATGGAAAATCAATTATTGGTGATGTTGCTTCAAATGGAACAAACGGTCTTGAGCTACACGGCTTGGCTTGGCTTGCTTTCAGCGTTTCTGGTCTTTGCGTTTAATTTGAAACCGGAAAGTCGGCTGCATCGCACTTTTTGGATTGCGTCCGCATTGTCTGTATTCGCGCCTTTTCTACATTACACGACAAGGCTGATTCTTTCCTACGGCACAGATGGACAATTCCAGCTTCTGATTCCGCCAGAAGAAGGCAAGTTATGGGCCGAATTATGGTTCGGAGGTATCGCATGTGCGTTAGTTTGGTTGCGTTTTGGCGTACCGCTTCTTGATTGGGTTCTGGCAAAGATCAAAAAGAATTCGCACTTGGAGCGAAACCACAAAACCGATGTGCGTGAAATTCACAAGTTTTTACCTACTGCGGCGATTCAATTTCAGCCTCTAGAGTACGTCGATCTTAGTAAAGGAATCTTCCTTGGCCTCGACGAAGATGAGAAGCCGATCTACATCAATATCCCTTTGAGCACTTCTGCGCCGCATATCCAAGTCGCCGGGACGACGGGTGCCGGGAAAGGGGTGTCTTTGGGAGTCATGGCCGCACAGTTCCTCGAGCGAGGTGAGGCAGTTTTCTATTGCGACCCAAAAAATGATGAGTGGGCTCCGCATGTCTTGCATGCGGCTGCGCAGCGCACCGGAAAACCATTCCACTTCATCAACCTGAATCGTCCGCATAGCGCACAGTTCAACCCCTTTGTTGGGGTGACGGAAGAGGAGGCGTTTGAATTGTTCCAAGCGGGCTTCTCTCTGACCGATCGAGGAGATTCCAGCGATTACTACACCATTGCCGACCGCCGCGAAGCGGGCATTACCGCAAAGCTGATGGCCGAGCAGAATCTGAATATTGCGCAGGCCTATGCCGCACGTCGGGAAGTGTTGCAAGACCCCGCGACGGGCGCAGAGAAATTCGCAGGGCGCTTGCGCGAGATGGCAGAGACGCCTTCGATCAATGCCGGGCAAGAGGCTGGTGTGGATTTGGAAAAAATCATCCAGGAGGGAGGATGCATTTACTTCGTCGGCAGCATGCGCAACGACATTATCAAGACCGTTCAACGCATCCTGCTGGTGCGACTTATCCAGTTGGCTGAACGCCGGGATCGGATGACCGGGAACTTGCGCCAGGTTTGCATTGTGTTGGATGAGGTGAAATATCACCTGTCTCGTCCTGCACTTGAGGGGTTGGGGGCGGCGCGAGACAAGGGAGTGCATTTGGTGCTTGCGCACCAAAGCCTTGGGGACTTGCGTGACTGCCCAAATGACCTGAATGCGGACGCCGTCGTTGATGCTATCGTTGAAAATTGCCGTATCAAGATTTGTTACCGCCTTCTTAATCCGGTTACGGCCGAGTGGTTCGCCGCCATGTCTGGGACCATCCAGGTGGACGATGAAGTTCGAAATGTGCGACGCAACGTTGCTCAAAGTGAAACCGTTTTGCCGGAGCGGAGCATAAGGCAGACGGAACGCTATTTCGTTGATGTGAACATGCTGCTAAATCTCCCGCACGCCGTCGGTGTGGTGTACGGGGATGGCTTGCCAAAGTTCGCCAGCATCCGCCCGATACTGGTTGAGAAGAGCATGCAATCGATTTCGATCAAGGCCGTGAACGGTACGAGCGCACCGTGCGCAAAAGATGCGATCAACCTTGGTTGAAGGTGCGGGTATCAGAACGAAAGGAAAATGATATGAAGACTGACGCGATCAATCTGGATTTTTCATCTATCGAAACAGTCGGCGATGGATATGTTAAGACCGCTCTGCTAAACGAAAAAGAGTGGAAGACTAACTTGTGGAAATACGATTTTCGTAGTTTAGTTCGTGATGTGCCTGCAGGCAGGGCAAGTATTCATGAATGTTCCAATGATCGATTCATCGTGAAAATAGAGGTGCAGCCGAGCATTGAAAGGGCAGATATAGAAAAAAGCGCTTTCTTTGACACATTGAGCGAAGCTGCTGAATTTGCCGAATCATTCGTTTGGGAAATCAAAGAGCAGGGCGGTTTTAAGTGGTATCGAATTGATGATCGTGATGAATATCGCTCATGGATCGCAGTAGTGGGAGAAGGAAATACCGCAGTTTTGTCTTGCTATGGTAACAACGAGTTTCACATCAAGAGGAATTTCTGGCCGCGCTCTGGTGAAAGCTACGAGATAAACGCCTCTCGCTATGATTCTGGTGATGACAAACATGCCGTACGAACCTTCGAGGAAGCAGCCGCTATTGCCATCACCTTGCCATCGTTTCTTGCTGTATTAGGCTCAGTGAAATAACCATATCTGACTGCAATCGCCATCATGCCTTGCCTGCGGCACCGCACTCAAAACACCTGCGGTGTCGTGCTAGACATCATGGCTCACTCAAGCAACGGCAGCTTTGGAATGGCTCGGCTGCGCCCAGCCATGAGTGCGCAAGCGCCTTTTGTTTTGCGCGCCCTGCGCGCTTTGTGGCTGCTACAGACTATTTGCTGTTGCCATAATCCTTGTCTGTCCAATCCATCGGTGTCGCCCAAGCTGTGAGGGGTTCGCTGCTCGTAAACGCACCAGTCACGCCATCCTCAAGGGCACGGCTGAGCCGTGCCGCTTCACGCGCCCCAGCGCCCGGTTCCTCCCTGCGATCGGACTGCGGCCTCGGCTGCACCTTTCGTCTGTCATGCCTGCTGCAACTCGCAAAAACGCTCACCCCATCCCAGCCGGGGTCGAGGCGACACCGACGGCATGGACTTAACAACAAGGAGAATCAAAATGAGCAACGAGAAAATCAACGCAACCAACCAAAACCGCGACTCTTCGTCGCCCAGCGAGGCTCGCCAACAGCATGAATCAGACAATCCATTTGCGGACTGCGCAGTGATCCACAGCTACACGCGCAAGCAAGCGCTTGAAGATGGGTTTCTGGTGGATTTGATGCAGAACGAAATGGAGGAGGTATGCAGGCAGCACTATAAACATCCTATTGCCTGCACCTTTCCGGTTTTCGAGATCATGCAAAAGGCTGTTGAGAATCCGCGCTACTGCAACGACTACGCGGGTATTCTTCACGACATGCTGTATATGAGCCGCGTGCATTATCAGTTTCACGGGCACACCGCGCGGCTGTTCCAAGTCATCATCAAAGGAGCGGGGCGCAAAAGCCTCTATAGCTTCAAGCTAGTTTGTCATCCCGGAGATAGCGCCGAGCCGGTAATGACCATCATGCTACCAGAGGAGGATTGATCGACAAGTCAGTTGAACGAGGAGCCAAGCCAGTGGCTGATTTTGGCTGACTCCTGTGTATTCCCGGAGAATTTAAAGTGAGGTGTGGCACTTTCTCGGATGCAAAGCGATGCAGTTAATATTGAGCTTGACTGCTATCAGCGTTGATCGGATACCGGTCAGCATTCATTTTGGTTTTTCCTGATATCCGCGAACTTCGCCATGCACGGTAATATTCATGTACTTTGATTCTCTTGGCAACTTATGGCTGTTGCCATGAATATCTATGAAGTGGGTTTTTGTCTTTGGATCCTTTGGCATTACATCGAAATGAAATCTCTCTGGTACGCACCATGAGTATTTCCAATTCTTTGGGAATGGAGCAGATCCATGTTCCTCACCACCGTCCTTCCATACCCAGCCATCTTGATCGA
>Ga0210012_1002222_pt1 | contig 17121 bp, 15 predicted proteins | sample CryGeymeta201504_FD_183974 | JGI IMG/M metagenome (GOLD analysis project Ga0210012, IMG submission 183974) | Groundwater microbial communities from Crystal Geyser aquifers in Utah, USA - Crystal Geyser metaG 2015-04 (SPAdes) (version 2) | ecosystem: Environmental > Aquatic > Deep subsurface >... | reverse complement strand
GGTGGCTAAACAATCGACCGATGAAGTGTTTGGGGTACATGACACCTCATGAGAAAATGGAACAACTGAAAATTAAGTTAATATCAACTTAATTGCCAAGTGTTGCACTTCCACGTTGAATGTACACAGCGAGTATATTTTAGTAATCTTAACCCATAGTGATATAATACCTTCAGAACATTTTCAATTTATACAGTAGATTTAGCATACTAGTATTAGTGTGAACTGAATTTACAAAATTCATAAGGAGAGGACTTATGGCTCGAAATGGTAAGAAGAAAAATCCTGTTCATCAGGTAGGATCAAAGTCTCAAGGAAGGCGATATGGAGATACTCCTGGTACGAGAAAGCCTGTACGGCGTTATAACCAAAATCGTACTCAGGGATCAGTACGAGCGAGTTCTGACTCCCGTTCTTCCACCTCAGTTCCTGGTCAAGATTCTTCAAATACAGATCGGCAGGAATCACGGTTGCTGCAATGGATTGCTGGATTTGTAACGGCATTCATGTCATGGAGTGGGTGGGAAACGATTTCGACTACCGTGAGATGGGATTCATGGCCAGCATTTGCAAAAAGTTCCATTACATGGCTAGGAATTTCAATTTCTATCACTGTATACCTGCTGGTTGTAATTTTTCATAAGATCACCTCGCTCAACTGGTGGTGGTCTATTGGAATTGTGTGGGTCGTACTGAGCTATACACTCCTGTGGGTACTTCTTGAAATCCCGCGGTCAACGTGGAAAATCATTAACCTCAGTTTTCTCGGGGTCCTGATTTTCTTAAAGTTGTTCGTTGGATCGGATTGGGATTGGGTAATGGCTGCGTTTGTAGCACTATCTGTTCCATATATCATGAGTGGGCAGTTTATTTTTGCTACGGTTAGTCGTTCAGACTCAATAAGTCTAGAAAAGGCAGATTGGATCAGTGCGTGGTTCAAGGTCATGAAACAGTTTCCTGAAGCCAAGTGGTATCATCACTTTACTGTATGGCTTGAGTACTACTGGGCTGTAAAGTACTCGTATAGCCCAGCAGGGATCCATGCCGATTCTACTTGGTTGGCTGAGATTTTACCCGGAGGGTTTAATCCTGGGGGTCGAACTATTGCCTGGGATCGGGTAAATGAGTTCCGGTATCGTGACGTTGGCGTGCTTTTTGAGTGGCCATCAAGTGGGTGGCTTGAGATTCGTGCCAGTGCGAATGAGAGCATTTTCATGTTTCTGATTCGCAATCCACGAGAACAGCTAGGAGTGCTCAGTAAGTACCGTTTCAGTCTTGTTGATGACTGAGCGATAGAGAAAGGAAAACAAAAGGGCCCGGTAACACAGATGTGTTACCGGGCCCTAATTTTTGCAAAGCATAAAAAAGGCGGAGAGCTTGGAAGCTCTCCGCCAATTGACAAACATGTGGTCTATCTGAACGTTCCCGCTGCGGGGACGTTCGGGTCGATAGTTGGCAGGGTGATGGTCGTGGTGACCGGGCCGCTCCCAGTCAAAAGTAGTGCGGGACTGGGGTTGATGACCATTGTCCCGAGACTCACGATCATTTCCTGATTGGGGCTGTATAAATAATTTGCCCCCGTGGGCAGTTGAAGAAGCAGCATGTAGCGACCAATCCTTTGGCTGCCGCTGCAAGCCCACCGGTACCAACGGACGGCATCGTCTTCGTTCGTGTCGGGCAGGAACTGTGCCACGGCACCGAAGTCGATGTCTCCCCATTTGAGCGCACTGTGACGCCCACATTGAGATCCAAAAGTGGATAGGAACTTTTCGGTAGAGAGAGATCCCAGGGGATCCGTTCCTCCGGCAGTGACGGTTGCAACAGCCGCATTGTAGGCAACCATCTCTGTCTCTGGCACTGCGTGCAAAGTTGCATTGCCAAGGCTCTTGCCCTGGACCGCGATCCGGACGTCGGTGCCAAACTCGACGGGGTAGTACCCTGTCAATTGCAAACTCCCGTCGGCACCTTTGTTGAGGATGAGTTCCCCGTCAATTTCTTGGAACGGGTAACTCGTGATTAGCGGGGCGGCGATGTCCTTTTGGTTAAGCTGAGGAATCCCCATTAGGACCCCCAAAACAGTCCCCAAAATGATGACGACAAGTCCTCCCCCCCACCCCTTCATCCAGTTGGAGGCGGATTCACTTCCCCATGCGAGGAAGAAGGCCAGGAACAATGCCCCGACAACGATGGTCCCCCAGTTGAAGCTGGGGACCCAGCTTCCGAGGAACCTCTGAAGGGCAAAAATTCCCAATAGGACAAGAATCATCGGAACGATTTTTTGCTTGCTGAAGAAACTAGTCATGATGTGCCTCCTTGGCGATTGACTCTGAATGTGAATTCAAAAAAAGTCGCCCGGAGGCGACACGGTTACTATATATAACAAGTAATTTCAGTTATTTAGCTCCACATAGGAGCTTTTGCTGAAATTCTTGTGAAAATGGTTGCTGTGTCGTTTAGTTTCTCGTTGAAACTAAGTGTGAAGTTGTTAACGTTCTACTAATGCCTATATAGCACCTAAAAGCACACTTGTCAAGACTATGGGGTACTTGTGTTGGTGGGGTTAGTTAAAGAAAACTATGTAATATGATCTAATATGAGTTACCGTGGGAGAAGGTGAAGGATCAAAAGAATAACAGAGGGGAATAAATACAAAGAAAGTGCTATTGCAAGTAGTTTTGTAATGTTTGCAAGTTCCCATCGTTTTTTACTTATCAAATAGCGACCCAGTTTAAATGCAAGTGGATACGTAGCGAACAGTGAAAAAGGTGCAATAAAGGAAGCTACGGTTGCAGACGTAAGGTATGGTTTGAGTTTAAGGATGGGATTAATAACAAGAACGCTGACCTCCTGTAGTTGAAGTAAACCAAATACAATAGCACCAATAAGGGCATATCCTAATAAAAAGATAATGAGAGATAGCAAAACAAAGTACATGTTCTTCATATGTGTATTATATCGTAGCACGTATTACCTTGTGTCGAAATAACAAGAAAAGGAATATTTGAAATAAATGTAAATCTGTTACGTGTCGTGGGTTGAAATTTTGGCATATTGGTTCCCTTTACATTTATCTGAAAATATGTGTACAATGGTTTTACTAACGATTTATGCGACAACTGCTCAATACTATCTATTTTATGTTTGACTTAAAGGAGGTGACATAACAGATGCCATCTCCATTCCCAACAATTAATGTTCCAACACCTGCAGTTGGTGCACAGGGTACTTTTGGTGAGTTGCTCAATAATTTTATTACGTGGGCAATTGCTATTGGTGCAATCATCACTTTGCTTTTCATTCTCATGGGTGGTTTTAACTATGTCACTGCACAGGATGATGCCGACAAAGCTGAAGGCGCACGAAAGACAATTACAAACGGTGTAATTGGACTTATTATTATTGCATCAGCATTTATCATTTGGAGGCTTGTTGTAAGTATTTTGAATTTGGACACCATTTTTGCTTAAAAGTGATTATTGGGTTCAGTTCTTTAGCCTATGGGAATACCATATGCAAACAGTAACGCATGGTTTGTGGTGTAGTCACAATGTATACACACCACACCATGTGTTTTCTGCGTTTTAGAGATAGATAATAGTTATATATGTGTGTTGCGGTAGTTTATTAAGTAGGGGAATTTACAGGTATTGTCTTAAAACTTTTCTTATCGTATGCTGGTAGATATATGAATAGGATACGTAAAGTACTGAGTGTTCTGACAGTTGCCCTTATTGTCGGTTTAGGTTTTTCGGTTGCCATGGTGTCTCCCGATACGTCTGAGGCATTTGTTCGTTCAAGTAATACCAACGTTTTCACGGGTCGATTCATTCCTGCTTTTGTTGGGGGGGCCTATGATCCATCACCAGCATTTTCGCAGATTGCTGGTTTGCCGGTATATGTTTTTGCATATGACTTTTGGAGTGGTGCTAATCAGTCGGGTGAAAATTCGTGGATTGTGTCTGATATTGCGGTGCGTACCCAAGTTCGTGCAGATGGTAGTTTTCAAGTGCAAGGACTGCCTACCGCATCTCATTACGGTGTGTATTTTCCGTTTGCTCTCGATGGGGGAAGAGTAGTTCGAACTGACTGTACACCAAGCAATGCTGACCTTGATCCTTGCAGAAATCTTATTGCAGACTCAACGTTCTTTAGGATGCCGGTGTCTGACGATAGGATAGTAGATGTATTTTCATATGCAGCACAGTACTTAAACCAAACGCCAATTGTCGTCCAGAGTCAGGTAAATGTCGGTTCTGGGTACGAAAATATTGCGATTACGCATGCGTTCATAACGAATCGGACAGAGGTTGATATTGCAAATAATATCAATACTTTTCCACTTATCCCGAATACGACTCTTAAAGTAAATTTGGCTTCTGCATTTTCAGCAGATGATTCATATGAAATATGGGCCTTGCGGATAGCTGAAAATGAAACTGATGTAGTGTTGGGAATTAATCCAACTCCAAATGATATATTGACGGAATTTCCTGTGGTTAAAGGCAGGGCACAAAAGATACAAGAAGGGGTAGCTCCATTCTCGTATTACGGTTTTGAGGCATATGCACCCCCAGGATACTACGTAGTTATAGCGTGGCGTCAAGGTTTATCTAGTCCAACGTATGATACGTGGGATGGTGAATCGGACCTTTTTTCAAGAGAAACTGGTATTGCTCAGTATTGGGTAAGACCTCCAGCAGACCTGTTCTCTGAGTCGTCGGATTGGCAATGGGTCAATAATAATTTTTTCGAATCAATCGTTATGCATCGGAATCGTATTACAGTTTGGGGGGTTGTAACTGATGAGAGTGGTCGGCTATTTAATGCAGATTTTGGTACAAATGTTAATGCAATAAGTAGCACGGGATTACCTTACGTAGGCATATTTACTGGGATTCCCAATGATGTGATTTTTGTTTCGCCAGAAAATAATCAAACAATCTCTCATTATCAGGAACCATTACTAACAGAAAACCCTTCTTTTGCACCTCGAAGTATATATATTCTCCAGTTAGATAATAGAGGATTTACTAATGATCCACTTTCAGATGATATAACCGTGTATTTGGATACACCGACAGTTGGGGATGAATTTTCTGAGTCACCTCGAAGTACAGGTTTAGTTAATAGCTTTAATGGTCCACAAAGATTAGATATTCGGGTAACTCAATCGGCTGCAGGTTCTACAGGGGGGCATGACAAAGGTATCTATTTCAATGAAATTTTGGTTCCAGGGATTTCGCTTCCCGCAGTGGGTTCTGAAGTATCCGTTCAGGTTGTTGGGTCTAACGATTCAGTTTCTGCAGAACAAAAAATATATTCTGTTAATAGGTTAGGTCAACTCTATATACCACCCGGGGACCTACAGCCTGAGATTGCAAATTCTTACGAGGATCTCACTTTTGTTGTTAGGATTCTTTTTGCAGATGCAGTAAGTTTTTACTCAGTTGGGCAAGGAACAGCCAATCAATTTTTTAACGGACTCGTGACTATAGATAGTTTAACGCTCGACCAATTGGCTCAAAAGAATAATCCGGATTACAATTTAGAAATTCTTAACTTTGCACGTGATATTTTACAGCCTGATGAGGTTTATGCAGGTTCTAATAATTTGGTTGCTGCAACAGTTACTTTAAACATAAGTCCAGATCAAAGAGTTGAAGGTCCTATTACTGCTCAAATGTATCATACTATAGATGGATCTGGTTCCCAGCGAGAGGTATTCCCATGTTTAAGTTGTAAGATAACAACTGATGAGGCTGGAACTAAAGAAGTTCAAAATATTCCAGGGGATCCTGCTAATATTACTGGACAGGCTATTTTTTATGTGTGGATGCCCGTTCCCACAGACAGTGTGACAATAAAGGATTACTGTATCAATGCCGGAATACAAAATTGTGAAAATATTCCTGAACTACCACAAACAGGTGATTATGTGTTGGTTATGAGGGGAATGGTTGATGGCCAGGTCAGGAATGTACGAGCTAGTTTTTCTGTTGATTCCACTCCAGAAGTCGTCCCAGATCAAAAGATTATAACTCTTGCATATGATTGTAATTCATTTGGAGAGGAAGCAAAATTAAGTGCATATGAAGGTCAAAATATATTTCAAGAAGTTGGAACCAAAATTATTTCCCTTGGTACATATGGATGGTTAAGAGGATTTCTTGCTGAATCAACGTGCTCAGCAGGTATGTTTTTTGTTGATTCTGTGCCAACATTTTTTTCACTCATTTATAAGTATGGACTACAAACACGGGCTCTCACACAAGACCAACCTATCGGTCAAATCTGGGATATCACCAGAAATGTAGTTAACGTTTTGTTTATTCTCATGTTTATACTCATTTCAATAATGACTATTATGAGATACCAACCAGAGCAATGGCACATTAGAGTCCTACTGCCCAAGCTACTAGTTGCTCTGGTACTAGCAAACTTTAGCCTGTTACTGGTGCAAGCTTTGCTTGATCTTAATAATTTTATAACGTATACCATTTTCACTCTATCGGGAGATGTATTATCTAGCTTTCAACTCGCAAATGGAACAGATGCCATAGCTGCGAGCAAAATTGGTGGAGGTGTTGCAACAGCTGTCGTTGGTGGTTTGGGTGGGACAATGGTTAATGCAGGAATGGGACTTTTGTCATATAGTTCATTTGCAATTGGAGCACCCAGTATTCTTATCGCCATTGCTTCCTTTGCATTAAGTTTTTTTGTAGTGGTGTTTATGCAAGTATTGTCACTCCTTCTTATATTCATGATGAGGTATGCGGTAATATGGCTTCTTGTTGTTGTTGGACCTGCAGTCATGCTTATGGATGTGCTTCCGTGGTTTTCTGGATGGCAAGACCGGTGGCTCAAAATGGTTATTGGTGTTGCGTTTATGCAAACTGCAGTAGCTGGGGTACTTGCGGTAGGAGTGCTAATTATGTCTTTTGGTTCGCAAGAAAATTCATTCTTCGGAGGATGGGGAATCTTTGTAATTGGCATGATCATTTTATACATGGCGTTTAAACTTCCAAAAGAACTAATGAACAAATCAATGTTAGGTGGATTTAGTGCTCCTGATATTAGCGGAGGGGACTTCTCCGAATTTAGGGCAAATGCAGAAGAAACACGTAATCAAGGATTCCAAGACCAGGCTCGAGATGAGGCACTTCACTTATCAGAGACAGGTCAGAAGGCAACTGGAGCACAAAAACTTGGTATGAGACTCGGTCGTACTGCTGGACGAGCGTTTAGGCTTCCAGCCAATTTAGCGACTGGGGGAATGTTTGATGCAGTTCGAGACTATAAAGATAATTTTGAAGATCTTAAAGACGATGAAGAGAAGAAGGGTCGAAAACAAGCAGACCATATCCTATTTAAAGCCTTTAAAGCACAAAATAAGGCAAGAGGAAATAAACTTAACATTAGTGAGGCCATGTTTGAGCCATTACGGGCATTGTATGGGAGTCAGGCAGGTGACGATCTTGCACTTACTGATATGAGAAATAAACCACTTAAGAATTCTGAGGTGGGTGTAGAGTCTGCTGTTGGCAATGCTTCTTCTGACTACGGAACATTTAATGACTTGGCAGGTTCAGCAGGTAATCGCCTTGCATTTATGGAGTTTCTAAAACGGACGAATACCATGAATCCAAGTGCGCGTCAGCGGTTGCTTGGTCAGGCTAATAAGTACAAATCAAATCCAGGTGCTGTCCCCACACCCTCTCCGGATCAGCCTCCAACACCACCAGGTGGCGGTGGAACCCCAAGCCCATAGTCTGTAGTATAATATCTCCAGTAGCCGTTTTGTAAACCAGAGTGTTTTAGCGTGTAAATGGGTTATGGAAAGGAGATAACGTGGATTCTACGTTGAGGAAGGCTTTACAAGCGGGGTATCGGTCAGCTCGAACACATTTACAGCGAGGCTATGGTATTCCAGAGTATGTTTTTTACGGCTGGATAAATGCAATGCGTTTATCTCACTGGGACTACTATCTTGAAGATAGTGGAGGTAATGCGATTTACTGGGGGGACAATGAGTTAGTATACTTATGGGAAGTTTTTGATCACGACGACGAAACGATATTTGATTCTGACGAGGGGGGTGTTAATGAGTGGTTACTTCTTCATACGATGCTTAACCTTAAGGGTCAGCATCATATTAGGGTATTACTCAAAGGAAAGGGGATTGGTAAGGGGTTTGGTAATGCTCAAGAGTTTATTGAAGCAATAAAATATGGAGTTGCTCATGTTGGCAATTCCTACGGGTCCTACGTCGAGTGAGATGTAGGGCCCTTTTTATTTTTATAGTAGAGGCTATAAAACAATATAGTTATACCTAGGGTTACGGTTGTAATCACAATCATTTTTCCCATACTGTTTAGCATCACGGCTGCAAATCCAAGGATTGAACCTGTAATCATATAGAGCCAAATAATCTTTTGTTTATTCCAACCAGCATCAAGCAAGAAATGATACAAATGTTCACGGTCATTATGAAGCGGGCTTTTACCCGACAAAATCCTTTTAGTTCCAACAAGCATTGCATCAATAATTGGAATTGCAAAAACTACTAACAATGCCGCAACTTTTCCTCCCGATAAAACGGCAAGAACTGCAAGTAAAAATCCTATAAAAGTGCTTGCACCAAACCCAGGGAGCATTTTTTCGGGTGGGTAATTGAACGGGAAAAAGGCTAGTACTGAACCAGCTGCAGCAACTGCAAGGATCGCTGTTTGCACTTGATAAGGGTTTCCAGCTTGGTACTTTAAGGCAACAGCAGCAATCGTTAAAAAGGCAACAGTTGCTACTCCTGGAAGTTGACTAGCTCCTTTAGTCCAATTAGTTGTATTTTCTAGAAGCATGACCCAAAAAATTAGCAAAATATCACCTGGGATTACTAACGTAAAATTATTGATAACAATATTCCACATATCAAAGTATGTTGCATCACCGGTAAAAGGGTTTGTTGTGTAAAAAGAAACGCCGGCAATAACGACAATGATTCCAGTTAAAACTTGAAATCCAAGTCTAAAAAGTGGTGCAATATCATACTTATCATCAAGTGTTCCTACCGTTACATTAACTAGAGAACCGGCAAGGATTCCCCATAAAAGCACATCCCTTTGTGCAAAAAGGATTGAGGTAATGGTAAATGCAATAAACATAGCAATCCCTCCGGCACGGGGAAGAATAGTAGTGTGCAAAATTGCAGGATGAAGTCTGGTTGGGTCATCTACAAAGTTTGTTTTTATTGCAAGTTTTTTTACAATTGGAGTAAGGAGAAGTGATATTAAAAAACTTGTGGAAAAAATTATAAGATACATGAAGTTTTTTTCATTGCCCTTGGTGGTAACGAATGCTACTATTGTAACATGCGACGTGCGTTAATTTTTATTGCAATAGGTCTAATTTTGCTTGGTGCAACAGGCTGGATACTTTATCCTAATGTTCGATCTGACATTTTAGAGCGGATACCTTTTTTCAATAGTACGCCTGAAAATGTAACACTAACCTATTGGGGACTATGGGAGCCTAAAGAAGTGATGCAGCCACTTATTGATAAGTATCAATCCGAGAACCCTCATATAACGATAGAGTATGTCGTAAGAGACCCTGCAACCCACTACGATGTGGTTAATGCGCGCATTGCAAGTGAGGGCGCACCTGACATTGTGAGGCTTCATTCTACGTGGGTTCCATCAATGACACCATTTCTCTCGTCAGCCCCAAAATCTGTAATATCGGTTGATGATTTTAAACAGGAGTTTTTTCCGGTAAATCGACAGTTTCTTGTTAAGGACAATTCTGTATATGGATTACCACTTATGATCGATGGTATTGCACTTGTTTACAATAAAGACTTGTTTGCAGCTGAGGGGATTACAGCACCGCCTACTACATGGAATGAGTTTAGGGATTATGCAGCACGGTTGACTCGTGTAAATAGTAATGGTGAAATGCTTCAGTCTGGAGCTGCAATGGGGTATGGAGAAAGTATAGACTACTCGGCTGATTTGATTGCTCTTATGATGGCCCAGAATGGTGCAGTATTTCAGGATGAAGCCGGAAATGTAACGTTCCATAACTCTTTGTCAGCGGTTGGAAGTAATCTTGGCTCAGAAGCACTACAGTTTTATTCGCTCTTTGCAAAATCTGAAAAGAGTTGGGATCCAAGGCTTGGTAACAGTACAGATGCATTTGCCAGTGGGAAGGTTGCAATGGCTTTTTTGCCAAGCCATCGAGTCTTAGAGATTTTAAACAGTTCTCCAAAGTTTAAGATTGGGGTTGCAATGGTTCCGCAGCTTCCATCTCCAACTGGAGAAATCCGCTCACAATATTGGGCAAACTTTTGGTCTGAATCTGTAGTTAAATCTTCACAACATCCTGAAGAAGCATGGAAGTTTTTACGATGGTTATCTAGAGAGGAGCAGTTAATTTCTCTATATAAAAATGAGAGTACCGTTCGTGCATTTGGGGAACCATACCCACGAACGAGTATGGTTTCTTCTCTCAGTAGTGAGTTGTATACAGGGCCATACTCTGGGCAAGGCCCTTCCTACACATCTTGGTATATAGCTTCAGGTGCATTCAGTTCTACATTAAACAATCCAATTGAAAAAGCAATTATTGAGATGCTTGATAATACTGCGCGGGGGTTGGAGTCTGGGCCTGAAGGGGAACTAATAAATGCAGCAGCAAAGATTCAACAAGTCCTTACCTCTATAAAAGCACAATAGGCTTCTACAAAGGCTCAAAAGCCGCCAAAACTTGACAGATTCTAGGATGTTTGTATAATGCAAGTTGCAATGGTTGACACATCAAACATCACGTTACTCGAGGATCGCGTCCTCGTTAGTGCAAAAAGCAAAGAACAAAAAACTGAGTCGGGTATTATTATTCCTGATACTGCTGCCAAGGAAAAACCAGAACAGGGTGAGGTACTTGCAGTTGGTACAGGTTCAATTCAAGAGGATGGTTCAGTACGAAAAATGTCGGTTGAGGTAGGTCAAACAGTTCTTTTTACTAAATATTCTCCCAACGAAATTACGATCGATGGAAATGAATACCTAATAATTAGAGAGAAAGATATTTTGGCAATAATAAAATAATCATGGCTGCGAAACAAATAATATACGGAGAAGAAGCTCGCAAAAATCTTAAAGAAGGAGTAGACGCTATTGCTACTGCTGTACGAACAACACTGGGGCCTAAAGGTCGAAACGTTGCAATTGCATCATCTTTTGGTTCACCAACGGTAACTCATGATGGGGTTTCTGTTGCTAAAGAAGTTGAGCTTAAAGATCCATTTGTAAATATGGGTGCACAGCTTGTTCTTGAGGCATCAAGTAAAACAAATGATGTTGCTGGTGATGGAACAACTACTGCAATGGTATTGGCACAAGCTCTTGTTGATGAAGGTATGAAAAATATAGCAGCAGGAGTAAATCCAATGGTGCTTCGAAAAGGATTCCATAAGGCAGCTGAGTTACTCATTGAAGAGCTTAATAATATGAAAAAGGTTGTTTCAACAAGAGAAGAAAAAGCTCAAGTTGCAACAATTTCTGCAGCAGATGCTGAAATTGGTGAACTTATTGCAGATGCTTTGGAAAAGGTTGGCAATGAGGGAGTTGTTACAGTCGAAGAATCTAAAGGTTTACAATTTGAGATTGATTATCGAGAAGGTATGGTTTTTGACAAAGGGTACGTTTCTCCTTATTTTGTAACTGATCCACAATCAATGGAGGCCGTTTCAGAAAATCCAGTAATTCTTATTACTGACCAGAAAATATCATCACTCAGCGAGTTTTTACCTACTCTTGAAAATATTGTAAAACAAAGTAAGAACCTTGTTATTATTGCCGAGGATATTGATGGTGAGGCGCTTGCAACATTGGTTGTTAATAAACTCCGAGGAACATTTAATGTACTTGCTGTAAAAGCTCCAGGATTCGGAGACCGACGAAAGGCAATGCTTGAGGATATTGCAACACTTACTGGTGGCGTAGTTATTTCTGAAGAAGTTGGAAGAAAACTTGATAGTGTTCAACTTGAAGATTTAGGTACTGCTGACAGAATCGTTACTACCGCTGATGAAACTACCATTGTAGGTGGTAAAGGATCGAAGGAAAATATTGATGCTCGCATTGCACAAATTCGTCAACAAATGGATCAATCTACTTCAGATTATGATACCGAAAAGCTTGCAGAACGTCTTGCTAAATTAGCTGGTGGTGTTGCAGTTTTGGGTGTTGGTGCAGCTACAGAAGTTGAGATGAAAGAAAAAAAGCATCGAGTAGAAGACGCGGTAAATGCAACTAAGGCAGCTATTGAAGAAGGTATTATCCCTGGTGGTGAGGTGGCTGTCATTAAAGCGCGAAAGATTTTAGAACAACATTTTGATGATGAAGATGGAGTTGCTTATAAGATTGTTTACAAGGCAATGGAAGCACCTTTGCGACAGTTAGTAAAAAATGCAGGACAAGATGATGGATGGATATTAAAAGAAGTTGAAAAGAGTGAAGAACATGATTTTGGGTTTAATGTTATGACTGAACAGTTTGGTTCAATGTACCAGGCTGGTATTACTGATCCACTCAAGGTAACTCGCTCAGCCATTCAAAATGCAATCTCGGTTGCAGTGAATATTTTAACAACAGATGCCTTAATTGCTGATGATCCTGAAGACAAAAACGATGGCGGTTCATCTCCTGCAGGTATGGGTGGCGGAATGCCAGGAATGATGTAGTCACATACTACATTCATACATTTTTCATATCTTTACTAACGTAAACGGGTGTCTTTTATATTAAGTTCATTCAAGATCTTTTTGTAAGATTTCAGTATTACGGCTCTGTGGTCAATAACCCATGTCTGGGAGAGTGTGAGGTTTGTTTTGTTTTTAAGTCGATACTTGAACCGTTGGATATAGCCTGCAAATTTGTTTAATGTAGATAAATGTAACGGAGTTTTTGAAAAATTATCTATCGATTTATTTGGATTACTCCATTCCTGGGTTTTAAGCTTCCAGAAGTTTGGAAGAAATTTACTTACCCACGCATTTCCATAAAGAAGTTTTTCATAATAATAATTGTTGTTTATGATCGGTTTCATGTGGGCTAGTTCCATTGCAGTAAACAGATCTTGATTTTTAAATAATAGGTCTGAACTTTCAATAATCATATTTGTGCAGAAGGTGCTAGCATTATTGTTTTTATTGGTGTTGGTGCGTTTACCGATTATCGTTAATAGTAATAAGAGTACGAGTCTTGTAATCCATCCAGCATTATTTTTTGTAATGATAAAAATATCAATGTCACTATCTTTTCTAGCATTAAGGGCTGCAGTGCTTCCTGTTACCCCAACAAATTCTATAGTTGGGAGTTTGTGTGAAACCAATGAGAATAATCGTTGTGCATAGCTAATTCTTTCCCAGGAGAGGTCTCTTATGCTTGTAATTTTATGATCATCCCACGTCGAAAGCCCAAGTAAGGTTCCCTTTTTGCAGATGGCTACATCGTTTTGGGGTAGGATTTCGTGTGTGTTTAGTTCATGTGGGGAGTATTTATATACTTCAAACTCTGTAAGAGGAAAATTAAAAACATGATGATAGGCTAGAGTGAGTATGATTGTCTCCAAAGGATTTACCATATGTGCATCATACCCTAAAAAATAATAGTGATGTTTTAATTCAAACCCTCTAACGTATTCAGCTCATTAATACCAGGTTGTTGGTTTGATGGAGCAGGTGTATTGGTAGGTAGTTGATCTGGTTCAAGTACAAATAATGCTGTAATGTTTTTGTCATTTGTGTATATTGAGACAGTCATATTTTCTTGTAGAATATTTTGGTCAGTGATTTCAACTCTTACATTTTGAGGTTGGAACTTTGATACGACATATATTTTTGTAAACGGATTAAGTGTGAGTTGAATACGGCTTCTGTCATCTCTAACAACGGTAACAGTATCTTGCAGAGTATCGATTCTCTCAATTTCTCCTACAAAATTCGCTGGTGTTTGCAAAAACTCAAGGTATTCTGGTATTGGAGTTGGGGTAGGGGTTGCTTTTGGTGGCGTGTCTCTAGAGTCAACATAAGGCTTATATATAAGGAAATACCCACTAATTCCGGCTGAAACAAGAAGAATTACTACTATTAACAAAATAACACGCAAGATTATTTGACGTTTTGTAACGTTGTTACGAAGCTCTTTTGGAGGTTTTTTAGAAATCACAACTAGATTTTACACAAACATATATAAAACGTACAGTGTGAGGATAATACTAATGTTTAGTTGTTAGTATAATTCCCGAAACTAGTACGATTAATGCTCCTATAATAACCAATACCGTTACTTCAGTTGTTCCTCCAACGGGGAGTTGATTGGGGAGTGGGGTTAATGTTGCCGTTATAGTTACCTGTGGAGAAATGGTTTGTGTTGGACTAATAGTAGGGGTGGTTGATGTTCCAACCGTATATGTTGCTGATTGGGCTTGCGCAAGAATATTGGTATTCGTCCCTACGTTATAAACAGCTGAGTCTGATGAAAACGCAAGTGTTGCTGTGCCTGAAGAGATTGTAGAGAAGTTAATTGTTGCAAGTGTAAGGTTTTCTCCACTGGTGCCATTTCCACTAACCCCACCCTCAAGGATAAGCACTCCTGCAGTTGACCCAATGTTATTTTGGTACCAAATATCAACAAAACTATTAGAAGTCGTTATACTAGTTGGCGACAGGATTGAAGAGGTATAGGTTATTTTTGTTAGCACACGGTCTATTGTTTCTCCATTGGTATTAACAAGCACCGTTGCAGAAATTGTTTGTCCTGGAGACACTGATTGAGTTGAGGGTGTAAATGATAAGGCGGCCTGGGCTGCAAGGACTGGTTTTGTTGTTAATACAAAAAGAAGAGTTGCAAGTGCAACAATATAATATTTATTCATGACAATAGCATAACAACCAATAAAAACCCCGTCAATGAACCGTATTTTTGTTGACGATTATGGGCTTTTGATGCTAGTATCAAATGGAGATGAAATTCATTTTACAGTTGTCCAAGATTGCATTTTTCCTTATGTTAGTCATTGTTGTAGTGGGGCGAGGACTTGATGTTGAGGCGGCGACTGCATGTACAAGTTTTGGGGTTCCAGGAGAATGTGTTCCAAACGCGTATTGTGGTGCATCTTTGACTGCTGATGATAATGCTAATTGCACAGGTTCAGGTATTCTCTGTTGTCCGAATGTCCAAATAACCCCCGTACCAACATCGATTCCCGGACCAACACCAATTGATTGTACTGACAGGATTATTGTTCCAAATCCACTACTAATTCCAAGTTGTGCTCTTAAAGAAATTCCCACTATGGGAATTTTTGTTGTTAACATGGGAATTATTACAGGGGCGGTAGCTGGGTTAATTATGTTGTTGTATGGGGGAATGCTCATTATAATGGCGGGAGATGATACGGCTAAAGCAGAAAATGGAAGAAAGGCAGTTATGTGGTCGGTACTAGGACTTATTGTTGCAGCATCTTTGTTTACGGTAATGCAATTTGTAACTACGTTACTTAATGTTCCGGGTTTTGGGTATGTTGGAACGGCTTATGCTGCGCAAGAAGATGCAGTACAAACGTATCAAGTTTTTGGGACGATCAGGGGTGTGGGTGACGATATCCTTCCTGGTGCGAAGGTTGTTTTGTATCAACAGGTTGATGGTCAATGGTTTGTTTGGGATGGTCAATCCCAAGGTAATCAACGTAATCCTTATGAAGTTGATGTGTTTGGACACTATCAATTTTTTGCTCCGGAGGGAACGTACTATACAGTTGCATCAAAGTTTGGATACCATTCTGCACAATCGGATTCTTTTGTAGTAAATGGTGCTCCCATAAAACAAAACTTAACACTTGAAACGGCGTCATCGATTTGGGTATATATTTTGTATTTTGGAATTATGCTTTTTGTAGGATCAGTATCATATTTTACGATTGTTGGAGTTGTTCGGTGGAGAAAGCGTGTTGAACTAAAACGATATGCTCAGGGTAAACTCAGGGAAAATACATCTAGAACTAAATCCACTCAAGACCCACTTCAATAATGATTGAGTCTAAGCTTAATCTCAAGCGAATAGCAGGTATTGTACTTATTGTAATTGGTTTATCTGGTTTCTCATATCTGTTGTGGGTTTATGTTATTTGGTCAAATACATTACCTGTATTTCCTTCAGAATCGATCTCTGATATTTTTGGGACACAGTCTGTTTATGCAAATAGTGGTGGGTTTGGCGATTTACTAGCAAACAATACAGGTGAAGATGTTGAACCATTATATAGATTACCTGTTGAGCAAAAAGGTGTTGTGAAAGGACTTCAAGATAAAAATAACGATGGTATTAGCATTACCATTCCTCGTCTTGGAATTACCGATGCTCGTATTGCCCTTGATGTGAATGGGCAAGATGAAAAAATTTATGATTCTGTTTTAACGCAATCAATTGCACATTTAGCAAATTCTGCCTATCCGGGTCAGGAAGGGAATACGTTTTTGTTTGGACATTCTATGCTTCCTCTTTTAGCATCAAATAATTACGAATCCATTTTTACAAATCTTCCTCAAATGAAGGCAGGGGATGTGGTTTCAATTGCTATGGACAATCACATATATACCTATGAAATAACACATACTGGGGTAGTGGAGCCATCAGATGTATTTATTATGAATCAACCCAAAAACAAACACATGATTACACTTATGACCTGTATTCCTCCGGGATTTGCAAATCAGCGTTACATTGCAGTGGGAAATCTAATAGAGGTTAAATAAATCTATAGGACAAAGTGTAACGCTATGATAAGGACAATATTAATAGCAGTCGCAATACCTAAACGCCGTAAGTCTTTTTTAAGATATGTTTCTACTTCGTGTGCCATACTTTTGATATTGTATCAGATTGTGATCAAATCTATGTGGGAAGTTCCCCTAAGTACGTTTTGCGTAATAATCTGCTAATATATGCATATGGATAAAACAATAATTAGTGTTTTAGGTGGATTGGGAGGAATGATCGGTTGGGGGACATCAGATTTTCTTGCAAACCAGTCATCTGAGAAAATTGGTCACTTTAAAACATT
>Ga0210012_1002217_pt1 | contig 17137 bp, 11 predicted proteins | sample CryGeymeta201504_FD_183974 | JGI IMG/M metagenome (GOLD analysis project Ga0210012, IMG submission 183974) | Groundwater microbial communities from Crystal Geyser aquifers in Utah, USA - Crystal Geyser metaG 2015-04 (SPAdes) (version 2) | ecosystem: Environmental > Aquatic > Deep subsurface >... | reverse complement strand
TAATAAAGTTACGCTACTCTGTAGCTTTTGAAATTTATTTTTTATTATCATTCTACAAAGGTTACGCAACTTTGTTGCTAGGAAAGGACTATTTTAGATTTTATAAATGTCACTCATGTTATTATTACAGACCTAATTTTTTGACAACCAAACCAGTAACATCTGTTCCTTCTGCCGAATACAAAATATACGAAGAGTTTGTACCGTCTAATTCATTCAAAATAAGAACATAGTTATTTTCTTTTCCTACTTCTTTTATCGCTTCACGGATTTTTGCATAAATAGGAAAAAGCAAGTCATTTTGTTTTTTATTAAAACGCTCTTCGGCTTGTTTTTGCTTTTCTTCAAATTGAGCATACAAAGCCTGTAATTCTTGTTGCGCCTGTGCTTGTAATTGTTGAGTAGTTGCTGTTTTTTCTAGTTCTGCTCGTCTTGCTTGGACTTTTTGAGCCTCTCCCTCTAGATTTTTCTGAATGACTCTTTGCAATCCTTCTAATTCTGAGCTGGCTGCTTTGTATTCAGACATCATACTAGCTACCGAATCTACTTGTACGTATCCAATTTTGAGGGTTTGAGCTGTTGCTTGTGTATTTTGGAATACTACAAAAGCAAATAAAAGACTTAGAGATAAAATTATTTTTCTCATAATTTTGATGTAATTTGTTTTAAAAGTGAGTTTGAAGGGATTATTATTAAAATTTTTTTATTGTTGGATTAAAATTTATCCTTTATCAATAGAAATATTAGGGTCTTGTATTCCTAATTCTTCTAAGACAAAATCAGTAAAATTATAAGTTTCATCATAGAAAAGCATGTGCAAATCACTTGCTTTATCAAACATAAAATGGAGTTTCTTTTGTAAGGAAACAATACGAACAGCTTCCATTATTTTGTCTTGAATCGGACGAATAAGTTCACGTCTTTTCTGAAAAAGCATTCCATTTGCCCCAAAAATACTTTCTCGGTAAGCAATCAAATCGCTTTCTTGTTTCTGAACTTCTTTTTGTTTTTTGGCATACATTTCTTCTGTCAGAAGCACTCTTTCAGCTTCTAATTTGGTACGGCTGTCCAAAATTTCTTGTTGTTTTTTGGCTAGTTCAGCTTTCCATTGTTTGGTCATTTCTTCAAGCTCTGTATTAGCTTGTGAATATTCGGGCAAACGCTCCAATATTTTTTGAGAGTCAATATACCCAAAACGCTGTGCCGAAGCCGTATTAACGCTACTCAAAGCCATTATTCCTACAAAAAGCAACGTAGAAAAAGCAAAAGCGATATGTTTTTTTATTTTAGTTTTTAAATACATTTTCATCATATATAAGTATAAAATTCAAAATCATTGCCAAGTTTTTTAGAGTTACTAGTAATCAGTTACTAGTTACCAGTTTTTAACAGTTACCAGTTAATTATGAAAATCCTTATTCTTAGAAATTTGTAATTTCATTAAAATTAACTGATAACTATTTACTGCTTAACGTATCTGCTGACCAATAGTAAAGTGGAATTGCGCTCCATTTGCACCTGGGTTTCCAGGAATATCATCAAATCCATACGCCCAGTCAATTCCTAAAAGACCAAATGCTGGCATAAATATACGTGCGCCAACTCCTGCCGAACGTTTCAAATCAAAAGGTTGAAAGGTCTTGAAACTACCCCAGTTATTTCCACCTTCTGCAAAAGCAAGAACAAAAATAGACGCTGCTTGATTAAGTGTAACAGGATAACGAAGTTCCATTACAAATTTATTGTAAGCCACTCCCCCTTCTTGTCTTGAATCACTTGGAACAACTTGGTTGTCTTCATAACCTCTAAGAGCAATAATATCAGAACCCAAAAGTAAATTTCCAAATCCTAAACCTGCACCACCCAAAATAAAGCGTTCAAACGGACTTGTTGGTGTAGAAGAATTATATGAACCAATGAATCCCATGTGCGCTCTTGCACTAAATACAAGGTCGCCTACGATTGGTGTGTACCACGAATTATCAAACATCCATTTGTGATATTCTACAAATTTGAATATTTCTGCATCTTCGGCTGTTTCGTAATTTATATCTCTGAATGCTGAATAAGGTGGTGTAAGTGCCAAACTAAGTGAAATACTAGCTCCATTACGAGGATAAATTGGACTATCTATACTTGAACGAGAAAGTGTTGTGTTAAAAACAATATTATTAAATGTTCCATCACTAATCCCTCTAAAACCAAGTCTTGTATAGTTATTAAGACTATAACGCAAATAAGAAAGTGAATTGCTAAGTGTAAAATAATTATCAGGAACTCTCAAACGACGACCCAAAGAAAGTGTAAGACCCGAAACTTGAAAGTTTCCTGCACTCTTTCTTGTAAAAGTGTTAATATCTGTCTGAACTGAATGTTGTAAGCTGATAGAGAATGAATTTGGTTTTTTACCTCCCAGCCAAGGTTCTGTAAAAGAAAAAGAATAGGTCTGAAACTGACGACCACTAGCTTGAAAACGCAAAGAAACTTGTTGCCCATCGCCTTGTGGAAGTGGCGACCACGAACTAAAATCAAATAAACGACTCGAAGAGAAGTTATTAAATGTAAGTCCTAGCGTTCCGATGAAGCCAATTGCTCCACCTCCCCAACCACCAGAGAGTTCGATTTGGTCATTTGGTTTTTCATCTACGGAATAATGAATATCAACAGTTCCGTCAGCTACATTCGGAATTGGATTGATTCCAATTGTTTCAGCATCAAAATAACCTAATTGAGAAAGTTGTTGTTGGGTACGAAGAAGAGCCGAACGACTAAATTTCTGCCCTGGTAATGTATAAACTTCTCTCAAAATAACGTGATCTCTTGTACGAGTATTTCCTGTTACAATTATTTTATTGATAGTCGCTTGGTCGCCTTCATAAATTCTCATTTCTATATCAATAGAATCATTATCTACTCTAATTTCAATCGGCTGAATATTAAAAAACAAATAACCATCATCCATATAAAGCGACGTAATATCCAAACCTGTTGGGTTATACGACATACGTTTTTGTAAATCTTCTGGATTATAAACATCTCCTTTTCTGACTCCCAAAACAGAAGCTAAAAGTGTATCCGAATGTATATAATTACCTGACCAAGTAATATTTCGGTAGTGATATTTATTTCCTTCATTAACAGTCATTTTTATTTTGACACCGTCTTCTACTGATGAAACAGTATCTGAAATGATATAAGCATCTCTATAACCTTCCTTATTATAAAAAGCAATTAATGCGTTTTTATCATTTTTGAATTCACTAGGGATAAATTTAGAAGACCTAAATATATTCCACGGCGCAAACTCTTTCGTTTTTTTCATTTTGCGCTTGAGTTTTTTGTCTGCGATGGCTTCATTTCCTTCAATCTCAATTTCTTGTATTCTTACTTTTTTGCCTTTATCGACATCAATTTCTAAACGAATACTATTAGCTAGAGTAGTATCTTTTTTCTGAACGATATTTACTTTTACATTTCTGAATCCTTTTTGAATGTAATGCTGTTTGATAGCTACTTCTGTATTTTTGATGATAACATCGTTTACAATACGTCCACGAACGAGCGTTACTTTGTCTTTTAAGGTATTTTTTTGACCTTTTGGAATTCCTGTAAAATCAAAACGAGATAATCTTGGTCTTTCTGTCAAGACAAGTTTCAAGAATACTTTTTCATCTTCAATTTTATCTATATCTATGCTTATATCTCCCAAAAGACCTTGTTTCCAAAGTTTACGAATAGCAAGTCCAATACCTTCTCCTGGTATGAGTATTTTGTCTCCAATACGCAAACCTGTAAGTGAAATTAGTGCATTTGGGTCAAGATAACTTGCGCCTTCTACGCTAATTCCTCCAATGGTATATTCTTTTGGGTTGGCGTAATCAAAATCTTTTGTTGAAGTAGTTGAACTTGTAGAAAACCCTCCCAAACCTTTGAAAGGAGTTGTTTGAGCAATAACAGATACGGAACTAGCAAAAAATAAAGAGAAAATAATACAGAAAAAAACAATCGTTTTTGCGTGATTATTTTTAAATATAGAATGCAATGAATTATATGAATACATAAAATCTGAAGATAGTAAATGAGTAGAATAGCGTAGCTTTTTCATAAATTGAATGATAGAAGCTTGATTTTTTGTTTTGTTAAAAGTTTGTCCTCTGTTTTTTTATTTTCTTAAATTGGTAGGACATTAATTTTTAAATATTTTTTATTGTTGTTGTTTTACTTTATTTTAAATTTGTTCACTTGTTTTACCAAAACGTCTTTCTCTGTTTTGGTAATTTAGAAGTGTTTCGAATAAATGTATTTTTCTGAAATCGGGCCAAAGTACATCTAAAAAAGCGAGTTCGGAGTAAGCCACTTGCCAAAGCAAGAAATTACTAATTCTCATTTCGCCACTTGTGCGAATGAGAAGTTCTGGGTCAGGAATAGAAGCTGTATAAAGGTGTTTGGCAATCAAATCTTCGTCTATTTGATTTGATTTGATTTCTCCTTGCTCTACTTTTTGAGCAATTTTTTGAATAGCCGTTTTCATTTCTGTACGTCCACTATAACTCAAAGCAAGTGTCAAGACCAGTCTATCATTGTGTGCTGTTTTGGCAATTGATTCATCAAGTTGTATTTGGCATTTATCAGGAAGCGATTCTAGTTCGCCTATTGCACCCAATCGCACACCTTTTTCGCTCAATTCTTTTACCTCACTACGCAATGTTGAAACCAAAAGCTGCATTAATCCGTTTATTTCATCTTCAGGGCGTTGCCAGTTTTCAGTAGAAAATGTATAGAGTGTTAGGTATTTTATACCCATTTCTACACACCCTTCTATGGCTTCTCTGACTGCTTTTACGGCATTTTTATGACCAAAAATTCTAGAAAAACCTCGTTGTTTTGCCCATCTTCCATTTCCGTCCATGATGAGAGCAACATGAGAAGGCATACGAGTTTTATTCAATAATCCTTGTACTTCTTCTTTTGTACGAGATGATAATGGAACAAATGCTGTAAAGTTTTCAAGTTCTTTTGTTTCTTTTTTGGCGGATTCTTTTTTGACTGATTTCATAGTTTGCCTCCCTTTTAGCTTTCCTTTTGGTTGCTTCAACTTACTTTCAAATGTCTAAATAGGTTTGATACTTTTGAACAAAAAATTATGCTCTTTGTATTTTATAGATTTAAGACAATACAATTTGGGGTGCAAGTTACGAAAAGATTAGTCAAATTCAGTTTTCTATTTTCTTAAAACCTTCAAAAACTACTCAATAATTAATGTATTTGAGGGTACTATTTAAGAAATTAGGAATCAAACACTTAGGTAATTGACAGAAAGACGGCAACAAGTAAAGAAGCGCAGCAATCTAAATACAACTATACTCTTAAAAAATGAAAAATGAGGAGTAGGCAAAAATACCAACAAAGGCAGGGAAAATTGATAGCTCTAATACAAATCAAATTTTAATTCCTACAACAACTACATCATCAGTTTGTGCAGTTTTATCTTTCCAAGTTTCAAATGCTGATTGAATTTCTGTATGCATCTGACTCATAGATTCAGAAGGGTTTTCATTGAGAAGCTGACGAAAACGCTTACTACCAAATTTTTTATCATTTTTGCCTCCAAATTGGTCAGGATAGCCATCAGAGAACAGATAAAACTGAGTTTCTTTTTGATACTCTAAAGTATTAAGCGTAAATACTTTTTCTTTTTTTCTTCTTTCTCCTCCTAAAGCAGCACGACTTCCTTTTATGATTTGGATAGTTTCATCGCTAGGAGTTCTATAATATAAAGGACGATTTGCGCCAGCATAGTATATCTTTTGCTCATTTTCAATAACTAAAATAGAAGCGTCCATTCCTTCTCTGACTTTTACTGTTTGGTCTAATGAAGACGACGACATAAATGCTTCTGTAATTCCTTCATTAAGAGCTTCTAAAATTTGATGTGGCTTTACAATTTTCTCTTTTTCTATAATTCGTTCTAATAAAAAATAGCCTACAATCGTCATGATTGCCCCTGGTACGCCATGTCCTGTACAATCTGCTGCAATTATTATTTTATAATTATTATCTTCTAAAGTAATATTTCTAAACCAATAAAAATCACCACTAATAATATCTTTTGCTTTATAAAAAACAAAAATCTCTTCAAAAGCAGCTTTCATGTGTGAAAGGTCTGGAAGAAGCGCAAGTTGTAATCTCTCAGCAGTACGAACACTTGCCTGTATATCTGAAAAAAGTTTTTCTACCTGTACACGTTGGTCTTTTATTTTATCACTTTGTGCTTGCAGTTCGTGCGAATACTGTGTAACAATCTGATTTTGTTGCAAAAGCTCTTCATTGTAAGTTTCTATATCTTGACGTACTTCGGTTACCTCATCAATATTACGACCAGCAAAACCAAAAGCAATTCCTAAAAAAATAGGTGCAGTATCAATAATAAAATGAAGAGGGTTGAGATGATGAACATTTATGAAACTTTCAATACTAAAAGGCAGCTCTTTGAGAAATAATCCATCAAATAGTAAAGAAAAAACAGGAAAACAAAAACCAAAGGCTATACCAAACAAGGAATATTTGAACGTATAAGATTTACGAGAAGATAAGGGCATTTAAGAGTAAAAAATATAGGTAAACTAAAGCAGAGTAATTATCTCCTATTTTTCTAAAAAAAAATTTAGAGGTTTAGAGTAGGTCTTACAATATACGAGAATTTAGTTATAAATGTTGAATAAAAAACGTAAGGGTGTATAACAAATTAGCTACGCTGCTCTTTGGGTGTCGTTTTTTCAATTTTTTGGCTACTTTAACATACATAGACAGGGTTAAAACCCTATCGTTTACCCATAGTCTAAAATAGATTTTTTTTAAAGTAAAATAGTCAAAATATTGAAATTGAGTAGGGAAAAGGCATGCCTTTTCCTAAACATATTGTGTATTTAGGTAAAACATAAAATGCAAATACAGGAAAAGACATGTCTTTTCCCTACAAATACAGCATTTTTATTCAAAATTCACTGTTTTTTGTGAAACAAAAAACATGTGGGTAAACAGTAGCATCTAAAGTAGCATCTAGACTCTTTTGTGTTTTTTTGTCATCTTTTGAAAACATATAATTTGCTATTTTTTAGTATAAACTGTCTGACACCTTGGAAGGTGTCAGCTACTATAAAACCTAAGACATTTCCTTCTCCAATTCCTTCAATTTTGCTTCTACTTGTACTTTAATAACTGGAATGGCTTGTAAGACAAATTCTAATTTATCTTTAATTTGTGCGATTGTCCAGCCGTTTTCTTGGCTTGATTCGATTTCTGAAAGTGTGGTATTGAACTTTGTAAGACCTGTATAAGCTGTACATGATTTGAATTTATGGACAGTCTGACGGAGCGTGTCTAGTTCTCCATTTTTAAATTCTTGTTGTAACTGTGCTGGATATTCTCTTAGATTTTTATCCAAAATTTGTAACATGCTTTGGACAAGCAGCGGCTCATTATCTACAATTTCATAGATTTGAGAAAGGTCAATTTTTTCGTGGTAACTCATAGTATTAGTGTTGGTAAAGGATAGTAGTTGTTGCCAAATCTGAAAAGGATATAAAGGATAAATCAATAAATTTGTTTTATTGTTTATCAAATGTTGTTCTTTTTCTAAAAAAGTAGGTTCGACAAGCAAACATGTCGAAGAAGAATTCTTTTTGGTTGTACTTGTATTTTTTTTAATAAAATTTTGTTCTATAAAAATAAAATCTATTTCTGAAAAATCAAACTCTGAATCAAATGTTGAATTAAACTCTGAGTTTTGTTTTACCTCAATTTCTATAAATTTCCCTCCAACAACTTCTACCATATTTTGAATTAGTTTTTTGTGGATAAAATTCTCTCCTAAATAAGAAACTGTTTTTTGAGTAGATAAAAAGGTTTTTATTTTTTTTGGAAAAAGACGAATACCACTTATTTTTTCAAAAGAATCAGATAGAGCAATTAAATTTTCAAAATTATTTTTACTTTCAAAATCCGATTGAATAAAGTTTTGTGTTGCTGTTTTCTTTAAATTATTAGCTAATAAATTTGTCCAATCTACTCGTAATTGTTCGTTTAATTTGGTCAATTCTTTTTGATGATTGACTTCTAAAAGCTCAGTATCTTTGGTAAGTTGCCATTTTTCATTCAAAAACTCAACTTCTTGTAATTTATTGTGTTCTTCTAAATTTTTTAACGATTGATAATATTCTGTTTTGTTTTCTATCAGACATTCTAAAAAAAACTCTTTCTCTTTATTTCTGACTGTGAATAAGGTATCTACATAAAAAAACTCTTCTTCATAAAAGACTTCTAGGTTGTTGATAGCTAGATGTTTTTGTTCTTTGGTTGAGTTTTTTGCTTCGTTTTTTAAAAGAAAATCAATGGCTTCCTTATGAACTTTGAATGCTTCAAACTTTTCAAAAAAATCAACTTCTTTATTTTCATTGATTTGCCAAATGCCTTGACATGTTTTTGTAATAAATCCTTTTTCATCTACATAAAAAATTTGAATGCGATTCGCAACAAAAGAAAGTTTGCGAGCATTAAATTCAGTAGCAGAAGATGTATTTTTTGATAGGATTTTATTAGGCACTTTAAAGATTGACAAGAAATAGAGTGAAATAATTTTAAAGTAAAATATACCTAAAATTACGAAAACTATCTAATTATTTTCAGAAAAAAATAAACCTTGCTACTAGTAAAGCAAAGAGGATTATAGTTTCGTGCGTTTGCCCTATAAATCTACTCAATTTTAAAGTAAAAAAACCATTCTTCATTGAAAAATTAGGGCAAACGCACGAAAAAAAATTGTACTCGTTTAAAGCAAATCAAGCTAGTTTTTAACTTTGTAAATTGAATTTACTCTGATAGTTAAAGTGTGTTTAAATACACTGAAAGCAGTATAAAAAGTTTCGTGCGTTTACCCTATTGAAAAATGGTTTTTTCTATACGCTACTTTAATCCATTGGATTTTTTTGAATTTCTTATAACAAGGTTTCGTCGTCTTGATTGTCTTTTTTTCTAAAGTCATATACTTTTTTAGCTCCGTAGGCTGCACCTGCTGCCAAAAGAAGAGAAAGACCACCATCTATGGGTGCGCCTATGGCATTGGGATTTACAGGAAACCCACCTCCTTGTGCCATTGCAAAATCTACAAGGAATAAATTAATTACTATAAATAATATTTTTTTAAACATAATTTTTTTAATATGATGATAATTACATAAAATAATACACAATTATTTTTATTCTTTCAAAATACGTACTGTCATTGTTTTTTCAGAATCTATTATCTGAAGTAAATAAAGTCCAGCAGCGTGTTTTTCTAGGTTGATTGTTCCTTCCAAAAATGCACCTTCTTTGGTTTTGATTTCTTCAACAATTATTCTTCCTGTTGCATCAAAAAGGCGAATGGTATGGTTTCCTTTTCTGTTTGTCTTTAGGCTATATGAAAATTGATTTGGAGTTGGATTTGGATAAACGATTACTTTTTCGTTTGTAAAGAAATCTTGATTTGCATCAGTTTTGAATATTAATACAAAGCGTTTTATTTCATTTCCTTTTTTTGCTTGAAATGTATAATCTCCTTCTGTACGCAGATTATGAAGTGAATCGGTCAAAGAATCGTATAAATAAAGCTCATGTTTGGAATGAAAATATTTCATCGAACGAAGCGTAATTTGATATTCTCCGTCTGCTAAAATATTCATAGCCAAAGGTAGTTTTTGTTCGGAATCAAAACTTCCCAAACCATTGATAGCAAAATATTCATTTTGTGCTGTTTTTGTATTTTCGTTGTATGAGTAAACAGTAGCACGTTGATTATTCATTTTATGAAGTTTGGCAGCATCATAGTTGGAATCAAAATTAGGTGTTGCTCCCTTTTCAAAATAAATAGTGGTTTCGTCTGTATAATTTCCCTTTTGAAGTGCAATTTTGATTAATCCTTCTTTCAGATTTTGTGTTTCGGTAGTTTTATAAAAACGTGTATCTGTTGCCAAACGAACGCTATTATTCATATTTACAGTTCCTCCAGTAGTTGTTCTGACAAAAAAACCTTGCATAGCTGCAATTTCTTTTTTACCTCCATTGTTTGAAACTCCATTTACATATTCAGCAAAAATACCTTGATATTGATTGACTGGAATATCGATATAAATGGCATCTTCAACTCCTGTAGAAGCAGCCAAAACCAATTCCCAATCAATAGGCGATGGATAAGGGTTTCCGATTAAATTGTATCCTTCTTGTCCGAACCCTCCCCCACTATTTGTTAGGGCAATAGACTGATTTCCATTGTTTAAAGTTCCTTTTAAATCTACGGTTACACCTGTTGCGATATTGGCTTGATAGCCTTTTGTAGGAGTAAGGTTGGGTGTAGTAGGAACTTTATAATTTGAAATAAAACGATTGTAATAGGCACTCGTTGTCGTTCCTGCGTTGGTTTCTTGATACTCAAAAAAAGTAGGAAAAGGACGAGTAAAAGCTGGTTCGGATGCTGTATTGTAATCTGTATTTAAAACCAAATTCATATTATCTCCAAATTGAGCAACAGTAGCATCAGAAAAAGGAGAAGAAAATAAATGATAGCCTAATCCATTTGTACCACCCAAATCATCAAGGTCAGGCAAGTGTCTTTCCATAATTACATTCCCCACAACTGTATTGGTAGGAGAATCATTGATAACTAAAGCTGTTTTGTTAGCAGTAGAAAGCAAGGCAAAATCGGTATCTGTACCTGTAATTTCTATTTGTCCCGTTGGTTCTAAATGTAAAATTTCTACAATACTCATATCGCCTGTAATAGTGAGTTTGTTTCCATTATTTACTTTTATTTGATTGATAGTTACGTTTTTATAATCTGTAAAATCAGAAGTAAAAGTGAGATTTTTATTTACGACAACATTTTCAGGATAATTTCTATTTGCTGTTGGTTTGATGGTATTTCCTGCAACGGCTGCATCAACGGCTTGTTGAATCGTAGGATAAAAAATTCCTGTTTCTACCAAAAAAACATCGCCCGAAGAAATAGTACTTCCTTGTATTGCAAAATTATACGTTCCTTCATCGCAATCATTATTGTTTATGGTAATTGTTGCTGTTTGTGTTCCTGTTGTAGAAGGCGTAAAGGTAACATCGAAAGTAGTTGTATTTCCTGCTGCTACGGTTGTGTTAGTTGTAAAATTACTGACTACAAAATTGGCTGCGTGTGTTCCACTAGACAGAATAGAAGCGATTGTTAAGTCTTTTGTTCCTAGATTTTGAATGGTATAAGTAATCGTTTTGGCAAGGGCAGTATTTCCAAAATTAGTATTATCGCTTACATCTGGGTCAGTATCTCCATTGGTAATAGAAAGGGCATTTCCCAAAACATTTATTTCTTTAGAATCCGAAACGCTGACAGTTTGAGTAGCCGTTTGAGTATTTCCATTTCCATCGTTTGCTGTCCATGTTACTGTTGTAATACCAATAGGAAAAGTAGCAGGAGCATTATTCGAAAAAGTAACTGTTCCACAATTATCCGTACCTGTTGGTGTTCCCAAAGCTATTCCAGAAGCCGTACAAAGTCCTGTATCTGTGGTTGTCGTTATGTTTGTAGGTGCTGTGATAGTTGGGTTTGTAGTATCTGTAATGATTACATTCTGATTTGCCGTAACTGAATTTCCACTTGCATCTGTAAACGTCCATGTTACGATGGTTGTACCTTGTGCTGTGATAGGAAATGTTTGTGCCGTCGTTCCTGTGATTGTACCACTACAATTATCAGTTGTGGTGGGTGCAGGAATAGAAGCGACCGAACATTGAGCCGTTACATTTGTCAAAGTAGGAATTAGTGGGTCTATATTGTCAGCCGTTCCATTTCCATTGATAGCAAACGTATAAGGATTTTCATTAGAATCATTGTTAGCTATAGTTATGGTTGCCGTTCTGTTTCCAGTTGCAGAAGGATCGAAAGTAACTGTAAAAGTTTGGTTTGCACCTGCTGCAATCGTTGAGGGGAAAGTAGGTAATCCACTCAATGTAAAATCGGTTGCATCTACTCCTGTAATCGTAATAGTATTTACTGTTAAATCGGCTGTTCCTGTATTTTGAATGGTATAAGTCTTAGAAATAGTATTTGTACCACATTCTAAAATTGCCCCAAAATCAGTATCATTGGTAAGGCTTGTAGAAGTCGTTCCACTTACAATATCATTGCTGTTTCCTTGTAGATTTATTTCGGGATTTGGACTCTCATATGCTCCTGCGTCAGGTCGATTATCTCTAGCGACACCCAACTGGTCGGTAGATAAAATAGCATCAACGCACAAATCTTTTGCTACGCTAGTAGGCGTTAGAGTAAAAACTTCTAATGGATTTCCTCCTATGGTTTGTAGTGTCGTATTGATTACGTCAGTAGGTATGGCATTGGTTACATTTCCTGTTGTTGTTCCTGTGAGAGTGCCTCCTGTTGTTATTCCTAGTACATTGTGTCCGTTGTCAGAACTGAAAGCACCAAATAAATTTTCTGAGTCATCAGCAGTAGCCGTATTTCCTAAAATAATACAATGATTAATTTTTACAGGAACAGTAGTTTGATTTATGATTGCTCCTCCCTTGCCTGCTGTATTATCATATATGGTACAATGATTTAAAGTTAAATCAACGCCTGAAGAAATAGCAATTGTTCCTATTCCAACGTTAGTAGTACTATTTTGAGTAAATGTAGAGTTATTTATGGTATGTATGCCATCACCAGTCATCCGTATTGCTCCTCCTCTTGCAGGACCACTTGAAGGACCTTGTACTTTATTATACTTAAATACACAGTTGTTTATTACTCCTTTTTTACAGAAAATATAAAAAGCACCTCCGAAAAATCGATCTTCGTTTCTTTCTATGATACAATTTTCAATACGATAAGAAAAATTTGAATTATTACGTGTTCTCATATACAATGCACCCCCAAGTTGATATGTATTCCTGTTATTACGAAGTATAGAATTGGTAATAACTAAAGAGCTAGCATTGAGCGTTCCTAAGTTCCAATATAAGTTCCAATATATAGCAGCTGTATTACCACCATTTTCTTCTACTATACAATCATCAATCAAAACAGAAGGAGAATTTACAACAGTAGGAGAAATGTCTAAATGTACTGAGGTAGTAGCATGGCTCATTGTTAGGTGCTTAAAATTTACAGAAACTGCTTGAGCTATTATGATATCAAATATAATTCCTGTCTCTGTACTACGTCTGACACGCAAATTATCTCGTCCAGAACCCAAAATTGTCATACCAGTACTGATGTCGATTTGAGAGTTAAGGTTAATCACTCCTGTAATTCCTGTCATATCAATCGTATGAGGGGCATTGGCAGCATTTCCATTGGCATCTGCAATAGCTTGACGGAGCGAACCTGCACCCCCATCATTGAGATTAGTAACTGTATAAGTAGCTGCTTTTATAGAATAGGAAATCCAAAAAAGTAAAAATAATAATGTATATAGTTTGATAAAATAGTTTTTCATAATTGTACTTTTTGGTTTATTTAAAACAAAGTAAGTGAGTAAACTTTGTGCTTTTGATGTCTGTTTGTAGTAATATTTTTTGTTTTACGATTTAAAAATATAGTTTATTAGCTTTTCTCTGACTTTAATGTATCTGAATGGTAAATTTTTGTATGTGAACGGCAAGAATTATTTTTTTGATAAATAATTGCTTAAATTTTGGCTATGAAACACAATCTATTTTTATCTAGGCTTATCACTGGTGTCTTTTTGCATTTATTTTTATCCTTGCCTTTTTTGGTGTTCGGACAAGAAAAACAAGACACCACTCAAGTACGAACATTGTTACGAAATGCTCAAAGGCTTTCAATGAAAAATGCAGACTCAGCTCTGTTTTATGCAGAAGAAGCTAAATCAATAGCTCAAAAAATTGATGATAAAGTAGGGTTTGCAAAGGCAATTTATAATGAAGCCTTAGCCTATATGATGCTGGATAATTATTTTGCTGCTGATACAGGGTATCAAAAATCAATAGCACTTTTTAAAGAACTCAAAGACACAAAAGCACAAGCCGTTACGTTGGCAAACTGGGGATTGAATTATCAAAATCAAGCAAAATACGAAAAAGCTGTTGAGGTATATGTAGAGTCTTTGAAGCTCAATCAACTTCTGAATGACTCCTTAGAAATTGCTAAAAATTATGCTAATCTTGGAATTGTCTATAAGCGAATAGGCGATTTTGAAAAAGCATTAGGTTATTATCAAGAAGCAAAAACGATATTGAAAGCTCAAAAACAAATGAAGTTTGTGGCACTTGCTCTTAATAATATTGGAATAATTTATAAAGATACAGACCAATTTGAGGAAGCTCTGTCTGCATTTAGAGAAGCCTTACAGATTTTAGAAAACGATTTTGATACCAATAAAAATAATATAGCAGGAATTTATAACGGAATAGCCTCTGTTTATAAACAACAAAATCAATTTGATTCGGCTTTAATCAATTATCAAAAAGCAAGAAAAATATTCATTCAAGCCAACTCAAAAAGTGGAGTTGCAGGAACAACAATCAACTTGGCTAATCTTTATTTAGAAAAAAATCAACTTACAGAAGCCCTAAACTATGCCCAAGAAGGATATAAAAGTATAAAAGAACTTCAAAATTCGGAGCGTTTGCAGACAGCACACAAAACCTTAGCCGATATTTATGCAGCGCAAAGCAATTTTGAAAAAGCCTTTTTTCATCAAAAAGAATATCAAACCATTAGAGATAGTTTGTTTACAGAAGAAAATAAAAACGAACTTGCCAAAATGGCAGCTAAATTTGATAGTCAAGAAAAAGAATTCGAAAATCAAATTTTAGAAAAAGACAACCAACAAAAAGAAATTGAAATCAGAAAAGAAAAACAATTTAACCGAATTTTGATGCTTTTTATTGGTTTAATTGTTCTGCTTCTTAGTGGTTTAGCTATTTTGTTTTATCAAAATCAAAAGAAAAAATTACTTTTAGAAACTAAAAATAATGCTATTCAAACGCTACTTTCTGAATTGCACCATAGAGTAAAAAATAACCTTCAAATTATAGGAAGTTTGTTGAGCATTCAGGCTAGAAGGTTAGAAGAACCTACAGCCAAACACGCCATTCAAGACGTACAGAGTAGAATCAGAACCATGACACTTATTCACGAAAAACTCTATCAAACCGACTTGCTTACCGAAGTAGAATTAGATGAATATATCATAGAATTACAACAATTTTTGTTTAGATTGTATCAAAAAGAAAATCAAATACAAGCAATTATTACAATTCCGAAAGTAAGAATAAATGTAGATAAAGCGATTCCGTTAGGACTTATCTTGAACGAATGGATTACCAATTCTTTAAAATATGCGTTTCCTGTTTCTGAAAATAAAAGTGTAAATATAATCAGCATTTCTTTACAAAAAAAAGAAAATCAGTATTCGATTATTTACCAAGATAATGGAATAGGAATGCAAAAAGAAACTCAAAATAATACAATAAAATCAGATACACCCACAAAAAAGAAAAAATCAATGGGAACGCAGCTTGTAGCATCTTTGGTAGAACAACTCAATGCTACTCAAAAAGAACATTTTGAGGAACAAGGCGTTTGTTTTGAATTGATTATTCCTTCATAAATCTAGCTTTACTTTTATATGCAAAAAATAAGAATTCTGACCGTAGAAGATGAGCTAATTATTGCACAAGATTTAGAAGAAATTTTGGAAGAATTGGGCTATGATGTCATCGAAAATGTTAGAGATGCCGATGCAGCTATTCACGCTATCAAAAAAAATAATCCTGATTTAGTGCTATTAGATTTTAGGTTAGCCAAACAAAGTACGGGGGCAGAAGTAGCACAATTTATCAGAGATGAAAAACTGCCTATTCCTTTTATTTTTCTGACTTCTCATGCTGATCCCAAAACCGTTTCGGTAGCTACCCAAACAATGCCGTATGGATATATAATGAAGCCTTTTGAAGCACAAAGTTTGTATGCAGCCATTGAAGTCGCTCTCATCAATTACTCTAAATTACATGCTGATTCGAAAAATAATCTTGAAAAAATTAGTGAACAAGAAGGCGTTTTGTTTAATGATTGTTTGTTTGTTAAGTATAGAAATCAATTCATAAAAGTAGCTATCCATAAAATAGAATGGCTTTCGGCTGAGAATAATTATACTACCATTCATACACAAAACAGAAAATATATCATTCGAAATTCATTAACAAATGTGCTAGAAATTATCAATAAAAAAGAATTTTTGAGAGTCCATCGTTCTTATGCCGTCAATGTCTCCAAAATTGATGTTATAGAACGAACAAAATTAATTATCGACGAACAAGAAATTCCGATTGGTCGGTCGTATCAACAAGAAATTATTTCTCAAATAAAAATACTGACAGGGGAGTAACTCAAAATAAAAACGCATATTCTTTTATGAATATGCGTTTTTGATTTACCAATAAAGTCGAAATAGTAACTCTTTATTTAGCAGGAAGAATTTTGCCACTCACTTCTCCAAAACCAATTCTTACATTTTCATTCTGACAAAAACCACGCATAACAATCGTGTCATTATCTTGAATAAATTTGCGCTCTTCGCCATTTTTTAAGGTAAGTGTCTTTTTGCCTCCCCAAGAAAGTTCTAACATAGAGCCATACGAATTTTCATCTTTTCCACTAATCGTACCCGAAGCACACATATCGCCCACATTGATATTACAACCGTTTACGGTGTGATGCGTGAGTTGTTGTGCCATATTCCAATACAAATATTTGAAATTAGACTTTGATATTGTGGTTGCTTCTTCATTTTGAGGAATCAAATCTACTTCTAAATTGATATTAAAATTATGTTTTTTGGTATATTTTAAATAATCCAAAACTTTTGGGTCTTGCTCTGGACTAGCCACTCTAAACGGCTCAAGGGCATCAAGCATAACCACCCAAGGCGAAATAGAAGACGCAAAACTTTTTCCTAAAAATGGTCCTAATGGCACATATTCCCACTTTTGAATATCTCTAGCCGACCAATCATTGAAGACAACCATTCCAAAAATATGATTTTCAGCCTCTTCAATAGAAACTGAATCTCCCAAAGAAGTAGATTTT
>Ga0210012_1002211_pt1 | contig 17175 bp, 9 predicted proteins | sample CryGeymeta201504_FD_183974 | JGI IMG/M metagenome (GOLD analysis project Ga0210012, IMG submission 183974) | Groundwater microbial communities from Crystal Geyser aquifers in Utah, USA - Crystal Geyser metaG 2015-04 (SPAdes) (version 2) | ecosystem: Environmental > Aquatic > Deep subsurface >... | reverse complement strand
AGAGAAACTAAAAGATTTGTGTTATGTAAAATATCCCGGGCATGGCAGATATCTCTGTAACCCTTACAGAGAAATTCTGCCATACGTAGGGTGCTCTTCTCTGATGTCAGCCACGTATTCGAATTAACAAAAATTGAAATCACAATAAAAAATTGTGGAGGTCTATCTATCCTTTACTGCATAGAGTACTTTTGTATCCACTCAACTCATCTTCCCTACAATAACATTGAACTGCTTCTACTAGTAGCCTTGAGGGACTAGCGCGACTACAGGTTTCCCTCCTACAACCAACCAACCGACCGACCAACCAACCAACCAACCGGCCGACCGAACCAAATCTATCTACAAAAACAAACAAGAAGAAAAAATGGGAAAGAACAGCCACAGCCACAGCAGCAACGGCAACAATAAGAAGAAAAATGGCAAGAAAAAGACCAAGAAAAAAGTACCTTCTACATTGAACGACACTGCGTCGTCAGCTTTGTCTTTTTCATCGAACTTTGTTTCTGAGGCAGGTCCTGGATGTTACATTGCCCGGATGCGTCATGATAACAACAACAGGAAGAAAAATTCCCAAACAAGCAACAACAACGATTGGGTATTGGGATGGGAAGATGTTGCTAACGAAGACTTTGAGGAAGACGAGGTTCCAGAATTGGCCATGGATCCCGACGAAAAGACGCTCAGTGTTTGCAACACTCGCAATGTACCCATTGTGGCGTACATTACTGTATACGAGACCAATGTCCGAGGACGACAAGGACAATCGTTGCCAAAGGGTTCTACCACCAACAATGCAGGTGTGACACGAGAATGCATTACCTTTATTGTTTTGTGTCCACCACACGTTTTTTGTCATTTGTGTCATCTGGATGTCCCCGAATCTGTGGACCTCTTTCGTGATGTCGAGTTAGAAAGTGACGTGCAAGAATGGAATCAGCATCCGAATCCATTGGATGCTCATCCGCAACCATTGGGATTTCCATTGCAAAGCAGCAACAGCAGCAGCAGCAGCAACAACAACAACAACAACAGTAGCAGCAACAGCAGCAACAGCAGCAGCAACAACAACAACAGCAACAGCAACAGCATGAACAATACTAATATTACTAATGATAGCAGCAACAATGACAGTACCGATACCAACTTTCTTTGCACACAGGGTGTTGGGGGAGAGTTGACTCACTTTTTCAATGGTAATTTGCATGCTATTGATTTTCGGTGCCCAATTGGGACACCCCTTTTAGCCACGGGCAATGGAATCGTAATGGAGGCAAAAGATCACAATACATGTACGGGGATCAGTACGAACAATCTATTCGAGTGGAATTCCATAATGTTGAAATTGGATAGCGTTGATGACAGCATACAAGGCGAAAGCAATGACGATCATGAGCACACAAAGGCAAGCTCCGACAATAGTACCAACAAGAGTGGACCACTGTATGTGGAATATGTGCATATTCGAAAATCGTTTGTATCAGAAGGAGATCGGGTGATTCGAGGCCAAGTCATTGGGGAAAGTGGAAGTGTGGGATTTAGTCCAGAACCTCATTTGCACTTTGCGGCCTATCGTAGCAAAGACGACACGGCTCCAACGGTCCAGGTGCAGTTTCAATCAGCTGCGGATGCTGGTTTGATATATGTTCCTGTCGCTGGGAACTTCTATGACGAAAATGGGCCCAAGTAAAGGAATAACGCACGACCAGAACAATTTTCACTTTTTCGGTCGATAGATGCAACACATGCGATGCCTTTGGGAATTGTCAAGATCTGTAAAATAAATTGACAACCAAAGTCATGAAAGAATGCTCTACCAAATTCATTATATGCGAATGCTTTTGAGATCTCTGATCATGGCAAGTAGACCACAATGAGAAAAAATGTTCAGATAGGCACTCAAGGACAACAGTCTGCCACTCGGCATGTGGCTGTCAATTGCTGCGTATGGCTTGTTGCGTGGATAGAGAACAGTGAGATGAGCCGCAGGCTGGCTGTTGCTGAAATGCATGGCACTACGGGAATGAACTCTCTAGGGCTGTCAAGCTTAGCAAGACTGCCACTTCAACACGGAGGCATGAATACAAAGAAAAATCAAGATGCGGGGAAATCAGTCTTGCACGGAGACTGCGCAAGTGGTCACAAATTTGATGTTATGATGACATCTATTTTCAAATAAGCCCTTTTTTGGATGCAATTTAGTTTTGGTTTTGAGCAGAGGTTGATGAAATGAGACTAATTAAAAAGGGATAAGAAGATAAAATTATTCGTCGAAAGAAGATGCTGACCAAACTAGGATTTCGTTGAATCAATACTCCATCGCGAGCTGTGCAAACGGATTTCGCCCTGAACTGCGCATGTAAAACCCGCCATCCTCAATCTGCATAGTATCGATAGACTGTCGTTCCTTTTCTGCCTCCTCTGCTCGAGAGAGGGAAACAGCAAGTTGGTTGCGAATGGTTTCCCAACCATCTTTGCCCAACATAGCTTTTATTCGACCCGACACAGAAGTTGCGCCGCTTTCATTCTCCTTATAAAATTCAAGGAACTGCAAGTCCAAGCGGGCTTGGTCTTCTGATTTGTGAGCAACCTTATTGCTTCCTGCCAGTGTGTGAGCGCTCATCTCTGCGCCAAGAAGAGCCGTCAATACACCAACAAGTTTCTGTTCCGTCGATGTTGGATTTGCTGAACCGACACACCATCTCAGACCCAGTACGAGATGCCCCACAGATGCTTGCATGGCAGATTTCTCCAGCTCGGCGGCAGAATCGGGTGCATGGGAGAAGTGAAGCAGAAACTGTTTGGAGGTGGAGGCATCCTCAAGCCCCACAATTTCGTTTGATGCGATCAACATACTTTCGTTCGTCTCTAAGTCACGAGCATAGAATTTTTGCTCCATGGCATTCGAGTATAGAACCTCAGCATAATGAACATAGACCAAGCTGGGACCTAAACGGCGGGTGCGAGAGCTCTGTATATCCGAGACGTATCCTACTACCATCCCTGGCTTGACAAGTGACAAAATATCTAGCACGCCGACTTCTGCATTTTGAAGGACCTTGAAGGACCTATTTGCAGGGTGCAGTACCCATAGAAGCGAGAGTGCTGAAAAGAAACATTTCGCTGCAGCATTCTCCATGTCATGAGCAAATGTGCTACTCATTCTTTGTTCCAAGGCCGATTCTGACCGAAGAGTATCCTCGGCAGTGCTCGTAGATAAAATAGAGTCGTTAAAGTCACGACTTGTCACAGCTGTACACAAACGACTCGCAAAATGGCTTAAGCGTATGGCCTCGTGTTTTGCGTTGTATATCCGCTTGAAAGGAGACTGATGATGGTAGCCGATATTCTCATCGTCAGACTCTCGGTCATCCTCGCCAAAAAATGACCGTGCACCAGAAGAAGCCCCAAGGAAGCTACCAAACCTCGCCACTAGCGACACAGCCAGTGGGAGGAATTGTTCACATATAAGCTTGAAAATTTGGCGATCGCGGCACGGCTGGACACACACCTCATTCAGCAAGTCCAGCGTTTTCTCTCCCTCCTTTAAGGCATTTTTTGTGAACGAACTTGACTCCAGAGAAGATAGACATGCCAACATGATATGACGATGAGCGACACTGAAATCTGCCGCTAAAGCTGAAAAACGCTCCTTACCGGAAACAGTCAACGTAGGATCTTGCCTTGAAGCTCCTAAAACGGACTTGAAGCACGAGAGTGTACTTCTCCACAACAAATGAAGCGGATCATCCTGGCCGGAATTCGTGAAGCGATTCCCATCTGATGACGCTAAATGAGACCGACTAGCGTCTTTCTCAGGAATGTACCCTCTCATGGAAAAAGAGGGACTTTCGACGGTTTCGTTTGAAGCCCAAAGATTTCGAGATCGATCCAGGAGTGGGTTTCTAGCAATCATAGCGAGAGCTCCACATTTGTACAAAATCTCAAGCATTCCGTTGTCATTGGTTTGGGAGAGGACTAAAACTAGATCCACCAAAGCCTCGAAGACGCCAATGTCTTTGTTCTCCTCCTCATTTTTAGACACCGAGACGGCACTCGTCAAACTCACCACCAGATCCATAATGCGAAGCTCTATGAATGTAGCCGAAAGCAAGACCTTTGTCCTGCTTTCTGAGGAGAGGTTGAAGTCGATAAATTTGTTGGTCAGCATGGCGAGTAGAACCAGGCATGTCTTGATAGATTCTTTTCGGTAGACACAGCTTGGAAATGCTTGACAAATTTTGAGGAGCTCTCCAATGGTGTATAAGAGCTCACTAACAGCGCTTTCTTCGCTGCTCGAGCGCGGCATTTCCCCTTCTTCCAGCATTTTCAAGATACCGATCGCCGAAGCAAGTAGCATATTTTCGACACGAGTGCATCGGTTAGCATTCACGCTCAACACTTTGAATAATTTGGCGGCGCAGACAGAGATCAAACCCAGGCTTTCAACTAAGAGATCCAGATTGCTCGTGTTTGAACGATGAATGCTTTCAGAAATCAACATGAGTACCAGTCCGGCCATTGATTCCGCTATCTGCTCCTCATCTTCTTGACTGATCACAATTGCCTTCGTTTGACACTGTTCAATGCTGACAGCGTTGCTCTTCAAGACTGTCAGAGTCTCTAGTGCTCCCAGAAGGAACTGGTTGTTGCCGTCGCTTTGGAGAGCCAACGCACCCTGGGAATCTTTCGCTAATCGAACTAACACATCAATGCACTTTCTCCAATTTTTCAGCAATTCAAGCTGACTATAAAAGCTTCGAAGTGACGATGCGACTGAGGAAATGCTCTTGCCATCGACTTCGCCACATTTATCGGACAGAGAAGAAATTAGTCTTGCGATCGAATATACATCAATAGAGGAGTCACCCATCGAAGTAATTGGGAAACATCGAAATACAAAGCCGGGATCAGCGAGCAGCAATCTGCTTGTAGGGAGCACAGAGACAGCTGTATAAAAATTTGAAATAGCACCCCTCAGGTCTTCGCTCGCAATGGACATGAAATTACTTGGCATGCAAATGAGCTGGACAGAGTTTTCCTGCCACATTTTCAAAAGCCCGGTGTTGGCCTCTTCTGTTGAAAGACGAAGGAAATTTACAGCCGCGGCCAAAAATGAGAACAATTGGGCAGATCCTTCGACGCTCGGAGTAATTTGCGCCTGCTGGAGAATAACTTTCATCAGTCCAGTATACGTCGCAGCTTCCTCTTCATAAATCCTTTTGAAGTCAATCTTTCCTTCAAGCTGAGTGGAAAGAAACTGCAAGCAGGCACTTGCCAGTTGAAGATCTTGCAACAGAGCTTCGTTGAGACTTCCACCCTGTGATTCTCTGACTCTGTGAACATTTTCAGCCACACTTCGAATCGATACCATGACACTAGAAACCAATTTATCTACTGCTGGTCGTACGGTAGATGCAGGAGACGCTGCTTCGGTCGTACAGCAAAGTATACGAAAGGAGAGAATGCCCAATGTAATGTCTTTCACGATTTCATTACCCTTGGTGCTACGAATGGCCCTTTCGCACAGAGCAACGACTTGTGAAAGAACACTAGATCTCATCAGCACATTGCTCAATGGATTGTCCATTACATTCTCCTGGCGCGAAACCATTCTGACTTGAGCGATACTGGCATGAACAATGTCGAGAGACAAAGCCGGGAAATCAAATGGCCAGCTGCTTGCCGTGCTGGTATCCAAAAATCTCGCCAAGAGCTGTAAATTTGTCGGGCTTACAGAATCCCAGTACGATTTGATAGTTCGCTTTGTTCGCAGCTGCTGCGGTATAGCGGCGGCTACCGTCAACAATCGGCGCGGACTCACCAACAAGATATGATCTCGCTGCTCCACACTCAACCTTTCGTTGCTCTTATTCACATTGGACGGTACGCATGCTGCCGACCAAAATTTAAGAAGTATCAAAGCCTTCTTGCTTGTTGCAATGATGTCTTCCAGTGGCGACCCGCCTATTTCTGCCACCATATCATATTCAATATCGGATCTTTCGATCAATTTGTTGATGGCGATCCGGGCTTCAGAATCCTTCGTGGGACTTGAGGCGTTTCCAGCAATAGTGGAGCTCCACAGTCCATACTTACTCTTCAATTCACTTTCTTCAATAGAAGCACTTTGCAGGATGCTTCTTTCTTGTGCAAAATTTTCGATCGAATTGCCAATGCTCAAGGAAATGGGCAAAAGAGCATAGTACATGACCGACTCCCCAAGATTATTCAGTGCCAGCATTTCTACCAATGCGTCACGAATGTTAGTAGCGACAGTCTGGATGGTCAGAGATTCGCAAAGCAACACAATTGAATCGAGTCCCTGTAAAAACGAAGAGACGAAATCCAGCACTGATGCCACGGTCGTCAAGGAGGTCTGTTCACGCGACACATTGGAGAGGCTTGCGCCCAGCAGAGGTGACAGGCGAACGACGCCACTCCAAACCAACGTCAAGTATTTCTCAACTTCAGCGTCGGAGATTTTATTAGAGAAGGTGACGGAGCTCAAACATGCAACCAAGCCATGAAAGACACGTGAGAGGGGATACACCAAAGAACTCTCCTTAAATGCTCTGGAATTACCCAATCGGTCAAATCCTTCCGCAAATGTCCAGGCCCATTCGACAGAAGCGCCGGGTAGTAAATCTGCGACAACATTCAGAACCAGCTCATTGCACTGCGAATCAAGAACAGTGAGAGCATTCAAAAGGAGAGAAGGACCCGACATTTGAACCACGGATCCTTCTTCCAAAAAGGATCGTGCTATATCCCGGCAGTTACTGGAATTTCCGACATGTGTCAACGTGGCAAAAGATTTCAAAAATCGCAATCGATTTTGGTGGAAATCACTTTTCGTGTCCTTTGGGTCCAGTGCTGCATAATAGAGAACCCGTTGTAGGAGCGCTGGATTGAGAGTCGTGACAGCAAATTCCACTTTGTTGGCATTGTAACATAGTGTTGCAAGGAGTTGAATCAATGGAGCTACGGATGCCAATAGCTGCTCTTTGCTAATTCCTTGCTGTTCGTCGAGTCGGACGGCATTGGTGACCATCAGAAAGGCCGAGTCCATTACTCGACAGAGCGGTGATGCAATATGCGCGGTGTCTGGTGCTGTGGCAGCCTCCCAGGCTGTCCAGAATGGCTCGCATAACATAGGGCTGTTACGATAAATAAGCGAAGCTTGGTCGCATACCATGGCCAAGTTTTGGCAACCCGCGTTATCCAGTACTGACAAAATAGTGCCCTCGTAAGCTACAACAAGTCCTGTCAATAATTCATGCCCAATGCTAGCGTACACGAGAGATCCTGCGTCCATTTCCGTTTCCTCTCCATCGGTTGGTGCTGTGTTCATGGTCAATGCCGATTCACTCCCTGTTGCTAGTAACGAGTCGTAGGCTAGACGATACATTCCATTGTCAATATTTCCATTGGAAGGATTCTTGACCAATGAATCCATAGCGTTTCGCAGCGTATCCAGCGCCCCGTGTTCTTCCGCAGCCAAAGCAAACATCCTTTGCGACGTAGCTCCCAAAGTCTGCCAGTATCCATTTTGATCATCACCCTCTGGCGAATTTAAAATGGCATCATACGCCAGACGGTACAACAGCGAAAACGAGAATAGGGCCAGCGACTCGGGAGAATCTTGGTCGACTTCTTTATCGACCTGTTCCATGCATTGAAATAAAAGTGCACTTAGCGCTTCCAATTCTCTTTCTGTCTCTTCTTCTGAATTCTCACTCTCTGGAAGTAGTCCAATCAAAAGCGGATGAGTGCCGATCCAGTTGAGCGACTTGCCATCATTATCGTCCAAGACTCGCCACAAGGCCGTACATTCGGCACACAAAATACCCGCCAAGAGCGGTAGTCGATCCAGTTGCGCCGATCGGAAAAACGACTGTGTGGATGTGAATCCCAAAAGCAACAGCGTAAAATCAACACGACGAATACCGCCCTGAATGCGATTGTAGCAGAGGACAATGAGTGTCTCCAGGGCTTGCAATCGTTCCTGCTGAATCAAATTCTCGTGCGCCCGGACGCATCTTTCTTGGAATTGGTTCCAGGCCACATCTCTCGACGACGACGACGACGTCGACAGGTTGCTAGCGGACGAGTCATGCTGCAAATCTCTGCAGACCGCTATTTGTTCCCGTGTGCGAGTCGCCGAGGATTCGGTTTGAAAACCAATCGAAATCAAATACCGAAATATGCCACGATCGTGGCCACTTTCTTGAAACATTGCATCCAACGTGTCCAAAAGCTTCTCAATGATGCGAGCCACGTCTGTATCTTCTTGCTCCTTGCGAAGACACTCGGTCAGGGACGTCAACCGGGCGATGCGTTGTCTGTAATGGTAATTCATCACTTGTTCCACCAGAGTGCAAGTTCCCAGCAGAGACTGTAAGTTGGTCGTTTCGTTCAAGTTTCGCAACGAACTCATGGTCAATCGAACGGCAGTGCGTTCACTAACTCCCAACAGGGAAGCTACGGCTTGGAGGTGCTGCTGTCCTTGTGGAGATGCAAAGGCGGAGGGGATGGTAGTGGCATCACTACCAGCAGGTGAATTAGAAGACGCTGCCGATGACAAAGATTCGTTCACTCGTAGACCTCGGGATGTGACACCGTTCACCAATGCTTCCCATACATCACTGTACTTAGAAGGACTGTGATCGTCCTGAAACCGCCGAGCCAGAGACTCGAGACGAGATGAAAGCTGGTTGTCGTCCAATTCACCATCATTCAACAAGTACCGCAGCGTCTCTTCATCATCGTCGTCAAAGAACGCAGAGGCATCCGATGCCATGCTTATTAGTTATCAATCGTTATGTGATTATTCGGTGCCTAGTAGACTACTGCACTGAGTACTGTAGTAGATAACAGATAACTCTGCTACTAGTGGAGTGATTGTGATGAAAGGTGGTTCGTTGCTCTTCGGTTCCTCTCGATTGCTCCAAGCCAACATGGATTAAAGAAGCAAATATGCGTCGTAAGTTCATGAATATATCCTGAACCCTAATAATATTTGTTCTACTCCAAAAAAAACCTACAAAAATAAATAATTTATTCGTCGTCACTATCAGAGGAATGATCAGAGCTTTCGCTTTTGGAACGGCTACCTGGTACCAAGAATTACATTGACTTTAGCCAAATATTCCCGAGGAATTCCGACCAGTGGACAAACTTTGACCATAGTAACACGTCTTATTTGACAAGCATATTCATTTTTTTAAGCCTTTTAATTTCAGTGCTTGATTCCGCACCTGCCTCCTACCTGCTTGTCTGCCTGCCTGCCTGCCTGTCTGCCTGTCTGCCTGTCAGTCTGTCTATCTCCAGGTTTGGCTTGTTCGGGTTGCAGCTCGTCTGCAGTTCAGTCAATTTGGCCAGCTTCCTACTACCGCCAGCCTACTAGCCTGCCTCAAATTGGTATGAAACTTGTAGCCCGGCCGCGATCTGTTTGAAATCTAGCAAGATTTTTACGGTAGCGTCCGCGCGTAGTAATGATGCGGAAGGAGATTATTATTATTTGGTAGGAAATCATGAAGTCTTTGCATTTGCTTTACGCTGATCAGTTTGCCAGAGTGTACCATACTACCACTCTCATTACTATGTCAAAAAAAAGACACGAGCCCAACTGGTTGACATCGCGACGGAAAAGAAAAAAAAGAACTCGACCAGTAGAAAGTGTCGTTTATCAGATACCCCCAGCGAGGTCATCAATATTTTTCAAATACTGGAATTAGTGATTGTTCTGAAGCCTCATGCTAAGAAAAAGAAGGCGGCCAATCGAGGCCCTTTGAACAAGAGAAGCCACTCACGCCAACTCGATTTTTTTCTATCTCTGACACCACGTCGTTTTACTATTATTAAGCATATGAGTGCGTTCGCAGAAATCTTTTTTGATTATTATTATTTTCTTCCGAGAAGAAAGAATATCCGTAACCATGAAAACCTTTACCTACATTGCTCTTACTCTTACTCTTGCTCTTCTCGGCATGGCCTCGGCCTTCTTCAAGCCTGCTCAACCCGTTCAGGCCCCAAACAATGCTGTTGCCATGAATGCGGAGCTATTTGGACTCGATAATCCTGGTATGTTGAAGAGTGAAGAGATTCGTTGGCGGACTTTTTATCGCTTTTTAAAAACTCGTATTCTCACCTGCCTTCCTTCTATCTATCCCTTAAAACAGGAATCGAAGAGGATACCAACATTAGTCCTGCTCGCAAATGTGGCTTCTGTATGGGATGAGCCGGACAGACAAACTGCCCTGTCAGCGGCCTTTAAGGTTGCTGGGTCGTTTGTTGCTTAATCACGACACCTGCAAGGGGTGGCAGAGACAGAGGCGTTGACGCAGCCCCTTCGAGGCTGTGCCCTTTTCACTCTGCTATTACTTGTTAGGGAGTCTTCCAAGAAGTAATATTATATTTGTGGCAGTTCATCATTCGAAATGCCAGATTCTTTCGTCGATAACGAGTTTTTCTCTCCTATAATGACGCTATGTTCTCTAACACTAGAGTGCAGGAGCTGATCAGAGGAATAGAGGGCTAGTCGTTGACAAAGAAAACTGACATTCCAAAAAATCAATCAATAGACAGTGATCCTTCCTGAATGGAATTCTGGTCTTATGACATTGTGTTGTTAGACTAGCGAGCAAGCTAGAAGGCATTAATCTCTAAAGAAATGTGTCAACCTGTGTGACTCATGAATAGTTCATTTCGTTCGATTTATTACGAGTCGCACCTCTACCATCTACCACTATCATCAGACTATTCCTCTTCCACAGGAGGAGACTTGACGTATCCTGGCAAAGTCGTTTCCCTCTGAGGATCGACGCGATCACCAATGAGATCCACTAGGGGCTGCAGCTCCTCCTCGTACTTGCGCCAGGACTGCAAACTGTGCTTGTAGATACCCTTGCGCACTTGTGTTGTCGACAAAGTATTGACGGCATGCTTCTTCTTGTGAAATTCTAGCACATCGTCGTGCCAATCGAGCCTGGTAGCTTCAATAATGCTTTTGGCCATTCCAGGCATGTCATGGACCAAATCCTCGTATCTTACGTGGGTCACGCGTCCAGGCAATTCTTTGTCCCAGTGATCCATCAGGTCACGGTAGCTGTGATAGAGCTCGGCCAGACTGCTAAAGTCACTGGTGTAATCAAGAGTCCCTGGTAAAAAAGGAGCGAAAGGGCAGAGTGATGAGAAAATAAAAATCTGGAAAGTCGACCACGACCCCTGCACCAAATCTCAGAACTTACCGGGAGGAAACTCGTGTTTGTAAGCGCTAAATATGGTATCCATGGGCTCTCGAATAACGTGAAGAATAAGTGCCTTGGGAAACAACATGTGGATGAAGCCAATGTTGTAGTAGTTATTCAACATTTTGTCGACGAAACGTTTGGGTTCAGATCGAGCCTTCACTTCTGTACTCTTGGCCGTGTTGGCATCAATGACTTCCCAACGCTCCTTCATTTCAGCCACAACGTTATCTGCTTGTTTCCTGACAGTGTCGGCTAAAGCATTTGGATCACCTAGCACGGATGCAGAAACAATTTCGTTGCGAATCTTATCTAGACGACCATTGAAGACGGAATCTTCACCCGTTCCAACAATCTCCGGATGGGCATCCAAAACTCTTTCCAACAGAGTTGAGCCACTGCGAACAAAGCCAACGATAAAAATGGGCACTGCACTGTCACTGCCGACTTCCAGAGGCCAAAATCCTTTGTGGAAAATTTGCATAGTTTGCGATATCTTTTGTTTCTCAATTCCACCCTGCCAGGGTGGTAAAGCGGACATTTTGAATTTGTAGGAACGAGTCAAGTGATCCCAAGCTTCTGCCGTATCCTTGGTCTTGACATCGTGATACGTAAACATGACATGATGAAGACGGTTCAGATTATTTGCAATCATTTTCTTCTGTTCGTCGTGTTGCAACGAGTTGATCATACCTTCCAGTGAAGGAATAAGGTCGTTCAATCGAGAAACAATTGCATCCCATCCACCGGGAACATAATCTTCTTTCGCCTGCAAAATTCTGGCCAACCCAGTGTAGGCATCCATAAAGAAATTCTGTTTGTCATTTTCCAGGGTTGCCATGAGATCCTTCCCAGCATCTTCGTACTGCCCTAAAATAATCAAAGACGATCCTCTCGATCTGTCATAAAGTATTGATAGCATGATTGAGCGTTCGTGCAAAACATGCATCTATTCATCACTGCAACAAGTAATTCATAATTCCTTACCCCAGGGCATCCAAATACAATGGTTCCAACTCCAAACACTTGGTGTAGGTATCTACGGCTCGTTCAAACATGTTGGCCATAAAGTATACTTTACCAAACGCCGTGTACAGGGCGCACAAGAGCCCATCGGTACTTTTTTGCGGATAATCCAGCATGACCTCGTCTGGTACGCTGCGAGTTCCGGTGCCAGACAACTTGGTCTCCTCTCCTGTTTCCAACATGCGCTCTCGTTTGGCCAGCGCCATAGCAATAGCTTTTTCGTACGTTGCAATAGCTTCCGGTTGCTTGGTACCTCCATCGTGGTAAGTGACATCGTAGAGGCGCAGGGCATCTGCCAATTTAATGGCTTTAAAGACATTCTCGGGATCGGCTTCGTATTCTTTTCTGTACTCGTCGATGCGTTCTTCGTATTGATATCTCTGTGGGTCTCGGTTGGCACTAGCAGCGCTACTGCTAGACGTTTCTTTTGAAGAAATCGGCGTTTCCTTTGCACCACCGCCGCTAGAGGGAGAATTGACAGTGGCAGCAGAGTTGGTATTGGTAGTAGTTCCAACACGAGGAACTTTGCGACCTCTCTTTTGGATGGTTGTCACAGCTTGTTTGTAACTGGTTGGCCAATTGGATGCCGCAGATGGCAGAGGCGATGGACGAGGTGATGATCCTGATTTTCGATTACCTGGCGTTGAAGAAGGCATTGTGTTGGGAGCTTTATTCTTTTTCTTTTTGTTCATCATCTTTTGGGTGTTGCCAAGATCCTGGGCGACATTACGATCTTCGGGAATGTTTAAGTGAAAAGCCTTGTCCTTGTCGAAGGCTAAATGGCTGCACAATGTAAGCACCAAAATGGGTAGAATCCAAAAGATAAAGAGAGAAACCGTTATGCCAGGAGAAGGCGATGATATCTCAATAGCTGCAGCTGTGGTGGTGGTGGCGACAGTGGTGTTTGAAGAGGAGATTGAGGTAGATTTCACATCTGTTTTTTCTCTGGTGCTCTCCTCCTTAACTTCACGACCCTCTGCGGAAGGCTCAGATTTTTTGGTGTCCGCCATGGGTAGAAGTTTATTGACTGCCGACTTCTTTATCCTGTACAATGAGTGGGGAGGAGGAGAACAGGCAATGCTGTGGTGTAGTGCAACGAGTGTAGCTAGTAGTAGACTAGTAGTAGAGTACTCGTACACTACAAGTTTTGTGTCCTCGTTGTTGCTATTCAGTGGAAATATTAGCGACGCACACTTGCTTCTTCCAAAACTCATTATATTTTGTTGTTGTTGCTTGAAATGAAGTATTTTTTTACACGCGCAAAATCCATAGAGGGTGCCCCATGCCCCATCACTTAGTAGCTAGCTAGTACTCACTTCGAAGAGGTGCGTTCATCTACCACAGAAACTAGCTAACGAAGCAGGATATAAAGTAGTCTACGAAAAAAATCTTGTCGTACACAACTTCTCCCTGTAGCAGCGGCCAAAATAAGTCCTCAATACTCAATACTCAATATAGCTGGAAAAAATGAAGTCTCTCCTTTCGAATACGAGTGCATGCCTTCTGCTCCTCATTACTCTCGCATCAACTGTATCAGAGAGTGGAACAAGCTTGCAGCTTAACAAAAGGAACTTTAGCGATCTTACAAGAGATAAAGCCGTTATGATACGATTTGTCACGAAGTGGTGCGATTATTATTTTTCTTTTGAAAATATTTTTGACATCGTATAACACGGTCTGTCATTCATTGGGAAAAAAGACAAAAAGAGCGTAGTTTCTATTCTCACCCAACATTTTTCCAACGAACAACAACAACACTGCAGGTGCGAAATCTGCGAAGAGACTCAATCAGACTGGGACGAGTTGTCCAAAGAATGGGAATCACACCCGATTGGTTTGGTTGCCGAAGTATGTTGTGACTCCGAAGATGGAGAAGAAATATGCGAAATATTTGAAGTGAGCGGATACCCATCCGTCTACTATGGCGACCCCGACAGTCCCGAGATTTACAACGGAAAATTGGATCATGAATCCTTGTCGAAGTTTGCCAAAGACAACTTAAGCTCTTTGCCTTGCTCTCTGAAAAATCTTGTTGCATGCGATGACGCTACACGAAAGCTCACTCGTGATTTGCAGGGGAAGACCATGGAGGAACTGGAACGAATGGAAGAGCGTGTGCTAAACTTGGTGGATCAGGAACAAAAGAAGTTTGATAAGTTTGCTTTGGAGATGCAGAAAAAGTATGAAGAGATGGCAAATGCGTTCAACGCGAAGATAGACAAGCTCCGGGCCGAGAGTGGCTTCAAATGGATACAGCAAGAGCTGATGGAGCGAGAGCGACAAAATAATGAAGATATATTCAAAGATGTCGTCGACAACGAAGACGGAAGTGAAAGCCAAAAAGACGAACTCTAGTAAAATTAAAGGTATCATTTCTTCGCCATTCAATAATCCAAAATACTGCGTTCCACATAGAATCACGCTTTTCCCGAAAAAATACTGGTGGTTCGACTGTTTATTCTTTGGGGGGAATAATGTTGTCAATGAGACTGTAAAGAAGGACTCCTCCGATACCAATCGAGCAACCAATAAGTTTGATGGGGTCAAGAGACTCTCCCAAAACAACGGCGACACCAACAATGACAATGACACGCTTGGCAGTGTTGGCGACACTCTGGGTCACGGCTGAGGTCTTCTTCAATGTCATGGTTGCAACCTCATTGTACCCATAGAACCAAAGACCAGAAGCGACCAAATTCTTCCAAACGGCAGGTGTTGTCTTTGCAATTTCGACAAATTCTCCGAAACGGCTTCCCTCTTTTGCGATAACAAAGGGAATGCTGAAGAGGAAACCCATCATGGAGGTAATGGCAAATTGGTTACCAACGCATCCAAGGCGATCCTTGAGTCCCTTGGTTTCCATCACCTTTTTGTTCTCATTACCCTTGACAGCAGCAAAAGTGTTGGCAATGCAAGCCGAGATGAGGGCCGACCAGGCGAAGTCAAGTTCCTTCACAGAGGCAAGAACGACTCCTCCAATAACAATGGGCAAGCACAACCACTTGGCTTTGGAGATCTTCTTTCCGTAGAAAAAAGTGGAGAGGACAGCAGCGAAGGCGGGTTCGGCAGCCTTAACGATTTGAGCAAAGGAAACAGCCCCCATTCCCATGGCAAAGACACTGGCGCAGTGGGCTCCCATGAAGCAGAAACTGACAGGGATGAGCTTGATAAGGTCTTCCTTGGTTACCTTGGGCCTTTCACGTGCATCGGGTGCTAGCCACAAGAAGAGTCCATAAAGACTTCCAACGAAAAGCTGAAGACTGGACAAGGTCATGGGGAAACCAGTCTTACCTCCAGCGGCATTGAGAGCCAGCTTGTTGGTGATGTTGTACTGTCAAATGGAAAGAGAATATTGGATGAATGAGAACAAAATCAAGTGGTAGACGCTAGTACGGTTGGACAAAATGAAACTACTAGTGCAGCACTCACGTAATAGTTTCCAAGGTACCAGAGACCAAAGTAGATAATGAGACCAATGTCGACAGGAGGCTTTGCGGAATCTCCTCCACGGCTTTCAAGGGCTTCGGAAGATGCCAAGGACTGTATATTGATATGTCATAAAGGAAAAACACAAGTATGATCTGGTGTGAGAGTCCATCAACAGGAAAAGTCACTCTGTTGCACCGCCTGTATGGTAGAACAATCATGATCTATACTGCAGGGTATTGTGCCGCATAGTAGACAGCATCATTCATCGGATGCTAACAATGCCACAGCCGGTCATTGGTTCGCCAAAAAAGCAGGCGCATTGCCTTCGTATCGAGGGAATCTTTCTTGGCATAGGATAGCTAGACATCCTCTTTTTATCGTTGGAATAAAAACGAAGCCTAGAAAATTTCAAAATTTGTATGTGGCTTACCATGGTATCCATTCGGTTTCCGTTGATATCCACGGCTTGCACCATGGGCTTCTTGGCGAAGCCAGCCTTTGGTGCAGCTGCAGCTCTTTGGACAATGCTGGAAGCACCATTGAGTCCAAAGGCCGAAGTGGCAGAGACACTCAAAGTAGCGATGACGAGGACAGAGGTAAGCTTCATCTTGATTAGTAGAAGTTATTTAATGGTGGTGAGAAGATTGCTATTGGTAATGACTAATGGCCAGTGCGAAAAAATTAGAGATGGGCGAAAGCGCTCGTTTGAAAGAGCCGATAAAAACAGCCGATTTGATAAAAAAATCTGCACATCAACGTGCTTTGAACCAGACAGCATCAGAAATCCAAATCTGGCACCTTTCAGTTGCCTTCATAACCTCAAAGATTCAAGATACGGTCTTTCAGGCAATGACGTCATCGTTGTGAGCCGCAGAATATTTATTTGACGGGTTTTCCGGATCTTTAATCGATGATCAGGCAATCACGTCAAAGCGAAGCTTGACGCTTCTCATCCATCACAACACAAAACATAAACAATCCAATTAACAACAACTACCTGTAACAACAACCGTACAAACCCAACCAACAAAAGCGAAACAGCAACCATGGCTATGACTCTTATGAACTATGTTTACTGGGACATCCCGGTAAGGAACGCTGCAGGTCACGGAGAGCGGGATCATCACGATTACAACAAAAGGCTTCTATTTCTCATTTTTCGCATTGCTTTCTCCCTCTATTTTGTGTATCTTCTTTTACTCTATATCGGTGACCTCCTTTCCTATATATAATGAACAATTACCACGCACTCATCATGATTCTGTAGGAAGCACGCGTCCCGTTCATCATTGCGGACTTGATCATTGGCATTTCCCTCTGGTATGTCGAACAGGGTGTTCAAGCGAAGAAAGAACTCGAAGAAATGAAACTCAAACACGAAGAACAAAATCACGAAACCCACAAAGAAGACAAACGCATTCAAAAAGCTGCCGTACGGGATGAAAAGAAACAACTCATGAAAAACCAA
>Ga0210012_1002197_pt1 | contig 17259 bp, 19 predicted proteins | sample CryGeymeta201504_FD_183974 | JGI IMG/M metagenome (GOLD analysis project Ga0210012, IMG submission 183974) | Groundwater microbial communities from Crystal Geyser aquifers in Utah, USA - Crystal Geyser metaG 2015-04 (SPAdes) (version 2) | ecosystem: Environmental > Aquatic > Deep subsurface >... | reverse complement strand
ACCCCCATGTCAAGGCCGACGCGGCGGCAGCACTGGAAGCCTGGCTGACCTCTGATGCCGCCAAGGCGTTGATCGACGGCTACAAGCTGGCTGGCGAACAACTGTTCGTGTTCAACGCCCAGCCGATGTAAACCATGAGGGGCAAGGCGGCTGCTCAGCGCTCGCTTGCCGGTGCGCCCCGCGGCGGCGGGGATGAGGGCGGCAAGGCCCGAACCGCAGCCGGTTATTCGTCGCGCGTGCCGTGAATGGCAAACTGGTCGAGCCCGGCCTCGGTCGGGGCGATGAAGCGGTAGTGCTCGCGCACCCCGGCCTCGGTCAGGCTGCGGGCCACCGTCAGCACCGTGTTGGGGTCGTGATCGGCGCAGAGCGCCGCCATCTGCGCCAGTTCCTCATGCGCCACCGGCAGCGCACCCGCCAGCGACGGCGCGCCGTAAACCTGCACGAAGTGGCGCGCCAGATGCGCGGCGAGGGCATCGTATTCGCCCGGTTCGATCCGGGTGACGGCGACGAAGGTCACGCGGCCGAAGGTTTCCACCCCCAGCCAGCCGTTGGCAAAGGCCTGGCGCGCCTTGCCCACCAGATCGGCCTCGGTCCAGTTGGAAAACTCGAACCCGCCCGAGATCGCCCATTCGCCGGTGCGCGCCGGGCGGGCGAACACCCGCTGGTCGCTGGCGTCGAAATGGATGGCGCGGGCCAGCAGCATGTCAGACCTTTTCGATCAGGGCGGAAAGCGGGATCAGGCGGGTTGCGGCCCCGGTCTTCAGCACCATGCCGAAGTTTTCGTCGAGCCCCAGAAAGGTGCCGACCAGCCTTGTGCCCTCCAGCGGCAGGCTGATCGTCTGGCCCAGGTTCCACGCGAGGCTTTCCCATTCGCGAAACAGGCTGGCCCTTCCGCTGGGGTCGTCGAGGTCGTTGATCCAGACCAGACTGTGGCGCGCCCAGGCTTCCAGCAGGGTGATCGGGTCGATATCGGCACCGCCTTCCTGATCGAGCGCGGTCCAGTCGGGGGTCTGTCCGGGCTCCAGATCGTCGGGCAGCCCGAGCGTCAGATCCAGCCCGACCACCAGCCAGTCGGGCACGGCAGCCGGGTCGCGCGCGGCGGCGGCGACGCGCAGCCCGCCGCAATGGCCGCCGTTGAGGCGAAGGCCGCCGGTCCAGTCAAGGTGCACCGCCAATTCCGGCGGGGCCAGCGCGCCAAGCGCGTTCTGCGCCCCCACCGCACAGGCGCAGAATGCGGCCATCGCCGGTTCCAGCGCCACCTCGGGGGCCAGCACCAGCGCCGCCCGCAGCCGCCCGTCGGTAATCGACCAGGTCAGCAGACCCGAATCCACCCCGCGTTCGGCCTGCCCGCAGGCGACCCGGAACGGATCGGCCGGCCCGGTGGCAAGCCCTTTCATCAGCGGTGGAAACAGCGGAATCCGGGTCATGCGTGGCGCTCGGCGATCAGGCGGCGGGCCAGAGTGCGGAACACCTGTGCCTGCGGCGAGGCGGGGTGCGAGACCACCACCGGCGCGCCGCCATCCGAGGCGGTGCGGATATCAAGGTGCAGCGGAATCTCGGCCAGCAACGGCACGCCCAGCCTGGCCGCCTCGCGCGCCACCCCGCCCTCGCCGAAGATATGTTCGACGTGGCCGCACTGCACGCAGATATGCACGCTCATGTTCTCGATCAGCCCGAGGATCGGGGTGCCCAGCTTGTGGAACATGTCGATGCCCTTGCGCGCATCCATCAGGGCAATGTCCTGCGGGGTGGACACGATGATCGCGCCGTCAAGCCGGGTCTTCTGCGCCAGCGTCATCTGCACGTCGCCGGTGCCCGGCGGCAGATCGACGATCAGCACGTCAAGCGCGCCCCACTGGACCTGGAACAGCATCTGTTGCAGCGCCCCCATCAGCATCGGGCCGCGCCAGATCACCGCCTCGTCTTCCTGCGTCAAGAGCCCCAGCGACATCAGGGTAACGCCGTGGTTGCGTAGCGGCAGGATGGTCTTGCCATCCGGCGAGGCCGGGCGACCCGAGACCCCCAGCATGCGCGGCTGCGACGGGCCATAGACATCGGCGTCCAGCAGCCCCACCCGGCGGCCCTCGGCGGCCAGTGCAGTGGCCAGATTGGCCGCCACGGTGGATTTGCCCACCCCGCCCTTGCCGCTGGCAATCGCCAGGATATGCGCCACGCCGGGGATCGGTTCCGGCCCCTGCGGCGGGGCGGCACCGTGGGCTTTCAGATCGGGCGGGGTGGCGATGGTATGGGCGGTCATCACGATCGAGACCTGCGTCACCCCCGGCAGGGCGCGCAGCAGCGCCTCGGCGCGCGTCCGCGCCGCTTCCATCCGCTTGGCCCGCGCCGGGTCGATCTCGAGCACAAAGCGCACCACCCCGCTTTCGACGCTCAGCGCCCGCACCATCCCGGCGCTGACGATATCCTTGCCGCCGACCGGGTCGAGCACGGTTTTCAGCGCCGCGAGAACGACGTCGCGGGTGACACTCATGCGGCGGACCTGCTGACCGGGTTGCGAGACTCGCGCGGTGCCTGGTCGAATTCGTCAGTCATCGGGCATTTCCTTCCCGGTTTTCCCCGGTCTGCGCGGCGGGCATCAGCTATCGCGGCGTTCGGCAAGATCGTCGTCGGTGGTGCGCACCCGTGGCGGCTCGGCCCCCGCCAGCGGGTTGTCGGTGCGGTGCATCTGCGCCTTGACCCGGCAGTCGTCGCACATCTGGATCAGAAGCTCGGACCCGGCAGCGCTGAACATCGAATGCCTGCCCGCCAGCTTTTCGCTGACCTTCAGAATCGTCGATTTCACCCCGAACGGCTTGCCACAGGTGATGCAGGCAAAGGGGTCCTCCTCGCGCAGCACGCGCTGGCTGAACACCGCATCGCTGGGGTCGAACTGCGCCACCAGGGTGATGGCGCGTTCCGGGCAGACGCTGGCGCAGAGCCCGCATTGCAGGCAGGCATCCTGCTGAAACCGCAGTTGCGGCGTGACGGGGTTGGCGGTCAGCGCGCCGGTGGGGCACAGCGAGGCGCAGGCCAGGCACAGCGAGCAGGCGTCGGCATCGACCGCCACCGCGCCGTAGGGCGCGCCGGGCGGCAACGGCAAGGGGGTGGTGGCCTCGGGCAGCAGCGCCTTGGCGGCCAGCCGGGCGATCTGGCGGCGGCTGCCCAGTGCCAGCACCGGCGTGACCGCCAGCGCCGCCGGGCGGCTGGTGTAAAGCACTTCGCTGAGCGCCTCCGGATCCGCCAGATCAAGCAGCCGCAGCCGCCCGGCCCCGCCCATGGCCCCGGCCAGCGCGATCTCGGCCAGAATCGGGTCGCGCTCGCTGCGCGGGGCGGCCAGCAGATCGACGCCGTGAAACCCCATCGCCAGCGCCGCCAGCATTTCGGCATGGCCAAAGGCGGCCAGCGCCGCCACCGCCAGCGGAATCACCTCGGCCGGCAGGCCGCGCCCGAAGCGGGCGGCCAGGGTGATCATCTCGGCCCCGAACTCGGCGTCATGCACCAGCAGGCGCGGGTGGCGGCCCCCCGCCGCCAGATAGGTTTCGGCCAGCACCCGCATCTGATGCAGCACATGCGCCAGCGGCGGGGCATCGTAGCTGATCGCCCCCGAGGGGCAAAGTGCAGCGCAGGCACCACAGCCCGCGCAGATCATCGGGTCGATATCGACCTGATCGCCAGCGGGCACAATGGCCCCGGTCGAGCAGACATCAAGGCAGCGGTGGCAGCCCACCTGCCCGGCGCGGGAATGGGCGCACAGGGCCTGATCCAGCCCCAGATGCAGCGGCTTCTCGAAACTGCCGACATGGCGGGCGGCCTCGAACACCGCAGCCGCCACCGCGTTCGGATCGTTCGGGTCGGCGCGCAGATAGCCGTCGCGCTTGAGCGGTGCCGAAAACAGCGGCGTGCCTGCGCCGAGATCAAGGATCACGTCGCAGCGGGTGGTGGCCCCGTCGCGCGGCGCGCTCAGGCCAAAGGCCCCGCGTCCGCCCGGCTCGATCACCTGAAGCGCATCGAAATGCAGGGTGAAATTGCCCAAGGTTCCCGCGGCCCGGCGCAACCGCCCGCGCACCACCTCGTAGCCGCGCGTCAGCGGCAGATCGCCCGCCTCGGTCAGCAGCACCGTGACTGCCAGCGTGTCGGCCAGCCGGTCGGCGGCGGGCAGCGCCACCCCGGCTCGTCCGATCACCAGACAGGCGCCGCCTGACGCGACATCGAGGGTGCGGGTGGCCGGGGCCTCGATCAGCGCCGCAGCCACCAGCGCGGCCATCTTGGGGGTGGCAACGGTGCCATCCGACCACCCGGCCCGGTCGCGCAGATCGACGAACAGCGGCAGCCCGGCCCCCAGATCCTCGGCCAGTTCGGCAAAACGGGTGGCTTCCTGCGCACAGGCGATCACCGCATCCCCGGCCAGGATCGCCTTGCCGGCCGCCGCGATCTGGCTGGTGCAAAGGGCACTGTGGACGCGCGAGCAGCGCAGCCCCGTCGCCTGCCCGATGCGGTCGGCGTCGATCTTCTGGCTTCCTGAACAATCACATAAAATCAGATGCTTGGCCATGATTTCCCCGTGCGGCCCCGGCACTTGGTCAGCGCTGCGGGCGGTGGCATGTGCAAGCTAGGCATGAAGCTACGGCTCCGTAAAGGCCCATTGCAAGTAACCGGCGGTTGATTCGCCGATTTCGGGGCAAAAATTTCCGATCAGAACGCCACGGATTTTGGCGCGGGACAATTCGTCCAGCGCTCCGGCGCGGGGTTGCGCGGCAAGTGGACAAATTGTCCACATCTGGTCGGGTCGGTTGCCAAAATGGCTGATTCGCGCCGATTTCGTTTGGTTGCATTCGCGCAATTGGGGCAGTCTGACGGGAACAGGGCACCAGGTGCCCGCCCGGGGAGGGGCAAGCTGCAAGATGGCATTGGTTCGCGCGTCCATGCCGGTTGGCATCGTGGTTCGCAAGACGCCCGGCGTCACCCGCTGGGTGGCCTGGACCTGGCAGGTGATGGCGGTGCTGCCCGGTGCCGGGCCGGCCAACTGGCGCGAGTTGCGCCGCGAGGGCGGGGCGGTCGAGTATCACGCCGCAACGCTGCAACTCGATCTGTGGTCCTCGGATACCGAGGCCTATCTGGTGGCGCTGGCGGCCAGGACTCCGGGCGTGATGGTGGTGCTGAATGGCGCAACCGATCCGGCCGCCGAGATGCCCTGGGTGCCCGCGCTGATCACCGCCTCGCCCTACGACGGGCAGGATTACATGGACAGCGGCGAAGGCCTGATCGAGATGGTGCCGATGCCGCCGGGGCTGATCGCCTGGGTGCGCGATTTCGTGCGCGACCATCACGCCGAGGTGCCCTTCGTCAAACGTCGGCGCGACGCCGAGAGGGTCGATCAGGTCGAGGATGGCAAGGGCGACGCCCGCATCCATCAGTTTTGCGATGTCTATCGCGCGCCACGCGCGGCCAGCCGGGGGGATTGCCGATGACCGGCCTGCCCGATGATTTCTGGTCGCGCCGCCGCGCCGCCGTCGGGGCCGAAGCCGCCGCCGAGGCCGAGGCCGCACGACTTGCGGCACTGACCAGCGCGCGCGAGGCGGCGGCGCTGGCGCAGAGCGGCCGGACCGACGCCGAAATTCTGGCCGGGCTCGGGCTGAAAGACCCCGACGGCATGATCGCCGGCGATGATTTTGCGGCGTTTCTGCGCGCCGAGGTGCCCCAGCATCTGCGCCAGCGCGCCCTGCGCCGCCTGTGGGGGTCGAACCCGGTGCTGGCCAATCTTGACGGGCTGGTGGACTATGGCCTTGATTACACGGACGCGGCCACGGTCGCGCCGGGGATGATGACCGCCTATCAGGTGGGCCGCGGCATGGCGCAGCACATCGCGGCACGGGTTGAAGCGGCGGCCGCCGAGGTGGCCGATGCGCCCGCCAGGGCGGTGGCGCAAGCAGAGCCAACAGCCGCGCCGGAGCCGACAGCCGCGCCGGAGCTTGCCCCGGTTGCCGCGCAAGCCCCGGAAGGGGCAGCCGATTGCCCGCCCGCCGCACTGCCGCCGCACCACATGCGTTTTTCCTTTGCCGAGGTCATGTCATGAACCAGACCGCCGCCGCACCCGAGATCGGGATCACCGAGGAAGACCGGTTGCGCGCCGATCTTTACGGCTTTTTGTCGGCGTTGCTGTCTACCCCGCCTGATCGTATCCTGCTGGCGCGGGCGGCGCGGCTGACCGGCGACGATACCGTGCTGGGGCGGGCCATCGCAGCCCTTGCCCGGCTGGCGCAGGCGGCCACTCCGGCAGCGGTCGAGCGCGAGTTCACCGATCTGTTCATCGGGCTGGGGCGGGGCGAGCTGTTGCCCTATGCCAGCTACTATCTGACCGGGTTTCTCAACGAGAAACCGCTGGCGCAGGTGCGCCGCGACATGACCGCGCTTCAGATCGCCCGCGCCCCGAACGTGTTCGAGCCCGAGGACAACATCGCCATCCTGATGGAAATGATGGCCGGGATGATCGAAGGCCGGTTCGGCACCCCCGCCGCGCTTGCGGCGCAACGCGATTTCTTCAATCGCCACATCGCTCCCTGGGCCGGACATTTCTTTGCCGATCTCGAAGGCGCGAAAGCCTCGGTCTTCTACGCGCCGGTGGGGGCGGTGGGGCGGCAGTTCATGCAGATCGAACGCGAAGCCTTTCGGCTTGGCGGCAGTTGAGGACATTCCGGCAGGCGCTCGCCGCCTGCCACCGACCGGGCGCAAGGCTGCGCCCCGCAACACAGGACAGGAACCGAAAATGGCCAAGACATCCGATCCCGCCACCACCGCCAGCCGCCGCGATTTCCTGAAGCTGGCCAGCGCCGCAGCCCCCGCCGCCATGGCGGCGGTCGCCCTTGGCGCGCCCGCCGCCGAGGCCGCCCCCGCCGCCACTGCCGGGGCGGGGCTGCAAGATACCCCGCATACCCGCGCCTACTTCGCCAGCGCCCGGTTCTGAAACCCGCCATTCCGCCCCCGGCCGTTTGCCGGACCAGCAAGGGAGACACGACATGCTGAAAAGAAAAACCAGCGCAGCGGCCCGCAGCGGCCAGCGCAGTTCGCTCTTGTCCGCCGTTGCGGATAACTCGCTTGACCGGCGCGCCTTCCTGCGCGGCTCGGGTCTGGCGATCGGCGGGCTGGCCGCCCTTGGCGCGACCGGTGGCACCGTTACCCGGGCGCAGGCGCAGGCTGCCGTGGCCGGTTCGATCACGACCGTAAAGACCATCTGCACCCATTGCTCGGTCGGCTGCACGGTGCTGGCCGAAATCGACAACGGCGTCTGGATCGGCCAGGAGCCGGGCTATGACAGCCCGTTCAACATGGGCGCGCATTGCGCCAAGGGCGCGGCCGTGCGCGAACACGCCCATGGCGAGCGCCGCCTGAAATACCCGATGAAGAAGGAAGGCGGGGTCTGGAAGCGACTGAGCTGGGATCAGGCGATCAACGAGATCGGCGACAAGATGCTGTCGATCCGCGAGGAAAGCGGCCCGGATTCGGTCTATTGGCTGGGTTCGGCCAAGCACAGCAACGAACAGGCCTATCTGTTCCGCAAATTTGCCGGCTACTGGGGCACCAACAACGTCGATCACCAGGCCCGTATCTGCCACTCGACCACGGTATCGGGGGTGGCCAATACCTGGGGCTACGGCGCCATGACCAACAGCTACAACGACATGCAGAAATCGAAGGCGTTGTTCTTCATCGGCTCCAACCCGGCCGAGGCGCACCCGGTATCGCTGCTGCACATCCTCAAGGCCAAGGAAGAAAACAACGCGCCGCTGATCGTGTGCGATCCGCGCTTTACCCGCACCGCAGCACATGCCGACGAATACGTGCGCTTCCGCCCCGGCACCGATGTGGCGCTGATCTGGGGCATCCTGTGGCACATTTTCCAGAACGGCTGGGAAGACAAGGAATACATCCGCACCCGGGTCTGGGGCATGGACCAAGTGGCCGACGAGGTGAAACGCTGGACGCCCGAGGAAACCGAGCGCGTCACCGGCGTGCCCGGCAGCCAGCTTGAGCGCGTGGCGCGCACCCTGGCCAACAACCGGCCCGGCACCCTGGTCTGGTGCATGGGCGGCACCCAGCACCATACCGGAAATTCCAACACCCGCGCCTATTGCATCCTGCAACTGGCACTGGGCAACATCGGGGTGTCGGGCGGCGGTGCCAACATCTTCCGCGGCCATGACAACGTGCAGGGGGCGACCGATCTGGGCGTGCTCAGCCACGACCTGCCGGGCTATTACGGTCTGGCGGCCGGTTCGTGGGCGCATTGGGCGCGGGTCTGGGAGGAAGACCTCGATTGGCTGAAAGGCCGTTTTGCCAGCATCAAGGATGCCGAGGGCAAGGACGTCAGCCTGATGAACACCAACGGCATTCCGGTCAGCCGCTGGATTGACGGGGTGCTGGAAGACAAGGCCAACATCGACCAGCCCGACAACGTGCGCGCCATGGTGCTTTGGGGCCATGCCCCGAACAGCCAGACCCGCGGTGCCGAAATGAAGACGGCGATGGAAAAACTTGACATGCTGGTGGTGGTCGATCCCTATCCCACGGTTTCGGCAGTGCTGCATGACCGCAGTGACGGGGTTTACCTGCTGCCGGCCTCGACCCAGTTCGAGACCCGCGGCTCTGTCACCGCCTCGAACCGGTCGCTGCAATGGCGCGACAAGGTGATCGAGCCGGTGTTCGAAAGCCTGCCCGACCACACGATCATCGCCAAATTTGCCGAGAAGTTCGGCTTTGCCGACCGGCTGTTCCGCAATATCGAGGTGACAGACGGCGAGCCGGTGATCGAAGACATCACCCGCGAATTCAACCGCGGCATGTGGACCATCGGTTATTCCGGCCAGTCGCCGGAGCGGCTGAAACTGCACATGGCCAACCAGCACACCTTTGATCGGACCACCTTGCAGGCGATCGGTGGCCCGGCGGATGGCGAATACTACGGGTTGCCCTGGCCGTGCTGGGGCACCCCGGAAATGAAGCACCCCGGCACCCCCAACCTTTACGACATGTCCAAGCCGGTTTCCAAAGGCGGCCTGACCTTCCGCGCCCGGTTTGGCGTGGAGCGCGATGGCCAGAACCTGCTGGCCGAGGGGGTTTACAGCCAGAACTCGGAAATTCAGGATGGCTATCCGGAATTCACCATGCAGATGCTGATGGATCTGGGCTGGGACAAGGATCTGACGCCGGACGAGCTGGCGGCGGTCGAAGCCACGGGAGGGCCGAAATCGAACTGGAAGATTGACCTTTCGGGCGGCATCCAGCGGGTGGCAATCGCGCATGAATGTGCGCCGTTCGGCAATGCCAAGGCGCGCTGCGCCGTCTGGACCTTCCCCGACCCGGTGCCCTTGCACCGCGAGCCGCTCTATTCCAACCGGCGCGATCTGGTGGCGGATTATCCGACCTATGCCGACCGCAAGCTTTACCGGCTGCCGACAATGTATGCCTCGATCCAGGAAAAGGACTTCTCGAAAGACTATCCGATGATCCTGACCTCGGGGCGTCTGGTCGAATACGAAGGCGGCGGCGACGAAAGCCGGTCGAACCCCTGGCTGGCCGAATTGCAGCAGGAAATGTTCGTCGAGATCAACCCGCGCGACGCCAACAACATCGGCATCCGCGACCGCACTCAGGTCTGGGTCGAAGGGGCCGAAGGCAGCCGGGTCAAGGTGATGGCGATGGTGACCGAGCGCGTGGGCGAGGGCGTGGCCTTCATGCCGTTCCATTTCGGCGGCCACTTTCAGGGCAAGGATCTGCGCGACAAATACCCCGAGGGGGCCGACCCCTACGTGCTGGGCGAATCTACCAATACCGCGCAGACCTATGGCTATGATGTCGTCACCCTGATGCAAGAGACCAAAGCCACCCTCTGCAAGATCAGCGCAGCATAAGGAGTCCGGAACATGGCACGTGTAAAGTTTCTCTGCGACGCCGAGCGCTGCATCGAGTGCAACGCCTGCGTCACTGCCTGCAAGAATGAACACGAGGTGCCCTGGGGCATCAACCGCCGCCGGGTGGTCACCATCAATGACGGCAAACCCGGCGAGCGCTCGATCTCGATCGCCTGCATGCATTGCTCGGATGCGCCCTGCATGGCGGTCTGCCCGACCGACTGCATCTATCAGACCGCCGACGGCATTGTGCTGCACAGCAAGGATCTGTGCATCGGCTGCGGTTACTGCTTCTACGCCTGCCCGTTCGGCGCGCCGCAGTTTCCGCAGGCCGGCAACTTCGGCTCGCGCGGCAAGATGGACAAATGCACCTTCTGCGCGGGGGGGCCGGAAGAGGACAACTCGACCATCGAGTTCCAGAAGTATGGCCGCAACCGGATCGCCGAGGGCAAGCTGCCGCTCTGCGCCGAGATGTGCGCCACCAAGGCGCTGCTGGCGGGTGATGGCGACATGGTGGCGACGATCTACCGCGAGCGGGTGGTGGCGCGCGGCTTCGGCTCCGGGGCCTGGGGCTGGGGCACGGCCTACGAACGCAAGGCCAACAACTGAGTCGCCGAACCCGGCGGCAAGGGGCGGCTGGCGCACCTGCCGCGATGCTGGCCCATGGTGCCCTTCGGGTGTCATGGGCCGTGGTTCGGCGCGACACGAGGATGGGGTGGTGGCGATGGCACCGATAGGAATTTCCGGCCTGCTGCTGGGGCTGTTTCTGGCGCTGGCGGGCGCGGGGCCGGTGGTGGCACAGCAGACCACCACGCCGGTTGACCGCGCCGCTACCGGCGGGGCGCAGACGCTGGCCGATATCATGGCGCGCCAGCAGGGGCTGACGGTCGATGACGCCTTTCGCCGCAGCGCCACCGGCAACCCCGATGCCGCCGCGGCCGCAACCGATCCGCTTGGCACCCTGGGCGGGGTGGCAGACGCCGAGTTGTGGCGCGCGCTGCGCTTCGGTTCGGCCGAGGTGACGGTTTCGTCGCGCAGCCCGGCGGCGCAGGTGGTCATCCAGGATGGCGGCATGCGCTGGCTGAAGTTCCGCGCCGGGCCGCTGGCCAGCTATGGCGGCTGGCTGCTGGTCGGGGTGGTGGGGTTGCTGGCGCTGTTTTTCCTGCTGCGCGGCCGCATCCGCATCGAGGGCGCGCGCAGCGGGGTCACCATGCAGCGTTTTTCGGCGCTCGAGCGTTTTGCCCATTGGTTGACGGCGGGGTCGTTCATTTTGCTGGCGGCAAGCGGTCTGACGCTGCTGTTCGGACGCCGGGCGCTGATCCCGCTGCTTGGGCAGGATGCCTACGCGACCATGGCGATCGGCGGCAAGTGGCTGCACAACAACGTCGGCTGGGCCTTCATGCTGGGGCTGATCCTGATCACCGTGCTGTGGATCGCCCACAACATTCCCGACCGCCACGATCTGAAATGGCTGGCGGTGGGGGGCGGGCTGTTTCGCAAGGGCGTGCATCCCCCGGCGCGCAAGTTCAACGCCGGGCAGAAGCTGATCTTCTGGGCGGTGGTGGTGCTGGGGGGCTTGAGCGCGGTTTCGGGCCTGTCGCTGCTGTTCCCGTTTCGTCTGTCGCTGTTTGGTGCCGCTTTCGATCTGCTGAACGCCACCGGCCTGCCGCATCTGCTGGGCCTGGCTGATCTGCCGGGCACGCTGCTGCCGCAGCAGGAAATGCAACTGGCGCAGCTTTGGCATGGCATCATCGCGTTCGGGTTCATCGCGGTCATCCTGGGCCATATCTACCTGGGCTCGCTTGGCATGGAGGGCGCATTTGACGCCATGGGTTCGGGTCAGGTTGACGTGCAGTGGGCCAGGGAACATCATGGACTCTGGGTTGACGAGGTGACGGCGGCCAAGGCCGCTGCCGCCCCTGCCGCCCCTGCCGCCGAGTGACCGGTCGGCAAGACAAGGAACCCGAGAATGAAAAGCATGATCTTCGCGTTTGTGGCCATCATCGTGGTGGCGGTGCTGGCCGATGTCGGGCTGGACCATGCCGGGTTTTCGGCACAGGACGTGACCAGCGGCCCCGATGTCCGGCTTGACTGAACCGGCATGACCCCCGCGGGCCGCACCCTGTCGGCGGACCAGGCCGTGCCCGAGACTGGCGCGATCAACCGGGTGCTGGCCAATGTCGCGATCCTCGTGGTCGATGACGAACCGGGGATGCGCAACTTTCTGCTGCGCACCCTTGGCCCGCGCTGCAAGCGGATCGAGGAAGCGGCAGATGCCGAACAGGCCTCGAAGCGGCTGGATGCGCAGCACTTCGATCTGGTCATCCTCGACAATGTGATGCCGGGGCAATCGGGGCTGGACTGGCTGGCCGATCAGCGCCGGATCGGCTTTTTCGCCGAGGCCATCCTGATGACCGCCTATGCCGATCTGGATACCGCGATCCACGCGCTGCGGGTGGGGGCGGCGGATTTCGTGCTCAAACCCTTCCGCTCGAACCAGATCCTGAACGCGGTGGTGCGCTGCATGGATCAGCGCTATCTGCGGCGCGAGAATTTCCTGCTGAAATACGAACTGCGCGCCGATGGTCTGACCGCGCGCGGGCGGCTGATCGGCAGCTCGCCGGGGATCGCGGCGGTGCGTGCCACGCTGGAAAAGGTGGCGCCCACCCCGGTGCCGGTGCTGTTTACCGGCGACAGCGGCACCGGCAAGGAGATCGCGGCGCGCACCCTGCATGCCCTGTCGGATCGTGCCGACAAGCCGTTCGTGCCGGTCAACTGCGCCTCGACCGCCCCCGAGCGCATGGCGCTGGAACTGTTCGGCGAGATCGGATCGGCGCGCGACGGGCTTTTGCTGCACGCCTCGGGCGGCACCCTGTTTCTCGACGAGATTGCCGAACTGCCGCTGGCGGTGCAGGCCACGCTGCTGCGGGTGATCGAAGACAACCGGCTGCGCCCGGCGGGGGCCGAGCGCGAAATCCCGCTGAACCTGCGTTTCGTCTTTGCCGCCAACGTCGATCTGAAGGCGGCCGTGGCGCGCGGCGAGCTGCGCGCCGATCTTTACCACCGCATCAACGTGCTCGAGATAAACATGCCGCGGCTGCGTGACCGGGTCGGTGATATTGCCGATCTGGCCGAGCTGTTCATCGGTCAGTTCGCGCGTCGCCTGGGCGTGCCGGCGCTGGCGCTGCCCGAGGCGGTGGTGCTGAAGCTGGCGCGCTACGACTGGCCGGGCAACGTGCGCGAATTGCGCAACCTGATCGAGCGCAGCATGATTCTGGGTGAGTTCCCGCCCGAATTCGCGGCCGACGGGGGCGGGGCCGAACCCGAACCGGCGGAATCGCTGCATGCGGTCGAGCGCCGCCATATCCTGGCCATTCTCGAAGCCTGCGGCGGCAACCGGGCCGAGGCGGCGCGGCGGCTGGGGGTATCGCGCAAGACCATCGACCGCAAATGCGCGGCCTGGCATGACTAGGCAGCCTGCCGCGCCGATCCCGTTCCGGCGCTCGGTGCGGGCGCGGCTGCTGGCAATCGCGCTGCTGCCGCTGCTGATCGTGCTGCCTTTGCTGCTGGCGATGGCGGCGCGCAACTGGTCGGCGCGGTTCGACGAGGTGCTGATCGCCAAGATCCACGGCGAGCTGACGATTGCGCATCAGCATCTGGCCGGGCTGCTGCAAGGCCGGGGGGCCGGGATCGCGGCGCTGGCGGGGTCGGCCGAGTTCGCGCGCGAGGTCCGCGGCACCGGGTTTGCGGCCTGGCTTGCGACCGAGCGCACCCGGTTGGGGCTCGATTTTCTGGATTTGCTCGCCCCCGGCGATGCGGCGGGCACCGGGGCCGGGCGCTGGCCGGTGGTGCAGGCGGCGCGGGCCGGGCAGCAGGCGGTGGCGATCGACATTTTCAGCGCCGGGCAACTGGCCCGCCTTGACCCGGCGCTGGCCGAACGCGCCCATATTGCGCTGGTGCCCACCCGCGCCGCCGTGCCGACCCAGCGCCAGCTCGAGGATCGCGGCATGGTGGTGCAGGCGGCAGCCCCCGCGCCGGGCGGGGTGCTGGTGGGCGGGGTGCTGCTGAACCGCAATCTGGACTTCATCGACGCGATGAACGATCTGGTCTATCCCGGCGGCAGCCAGGGCACCGCGACGCTGTTTCTTGATGATGTGCGCATCAGCACCAATGTGCGGCTGTTTGCTGATGTGCGCGCGCTTGGCACCCGGGTTTCGGCGGCGGTGCGGGCGCGGGTGCTGGATCAGGGCGAGGTCTGGCTGGACCGCGCCTTTGTCGTCAATGACTGGTATGTTTCGGGCTATGAGCCGATCATCGACAGCTTCGGGGCGCGGGTCGGGATGCTTTACGTCGGTTTTCTCGATGCGCCCTATGCGGCAGCCGAGCGGCGCAGCCTGATCCGGATCGGACTGATCGTTCTTGGCGTGGTGGCGCTGGCGGTGCCGGTGCTGCTGATCTGGGCGCGCGGCATCTTTGCCCCGCTCGAGCGGATGACGGCGGTGCTTGCCCGGGTCGAGGCGGGCGAGGCGGGGGCGCGGGTGGCGGCATCCGGTGGGCGCGACGAGATTGCGCGGGTGGCGGCGCGGCTTGACACCCTGCTCGATCAGGTGGCCGAGCGCGAGCAGCGGCTGCGCGAGCACGGCGAGACACTGGAGGCGCGGGTGGCCGCGCGCACCCGCGATCTCGAAGCCGCCAACCGCCAGCTTGACGCCACCACGCGGCAGTTGATCATCTCGGAAAAGCTGGCCGCGATCGGCGAGATCACCGCCGGTGTGGCGCACGAGATCAACAATCCGCTGGCGGTGATTCAGGGCAACATCGACGTGGTGCGCGACGATCTGGGGCCGCGCGCCGAACCGCTGCGCACCGAGTTCACCCTGATCCAGCAGCAGATTCAGGCGATCCACATTCTGGTGACCAAGCTGTTGCGCTTTGCCCGCCCCGAGGAATACGCCGAAACCGGCACCGGCCACGACCCCGACGGGGTGATCCGCGATACAATGCCGCTGGTCAGGCATCTGCTGAGCAAGGCCGGGGTGGCGCTGACGCTTGATCTGGAATCGGCGGGGACGGTTTCGATCAACCCCACCGAGTTGCAGCAGGTGCTGGTCAACCTGATCGTCAACGCGGTGCAGGCCATGCCCGAGGGCGGGCCGTTGCAGATCGTCAGCCGCAGCGTCCGGCGCGAGGGCAGCGCGTGGGTCGAGATCAGCGTCAGCGACAGCGGTGTCGGCATGACTGCCGCCGTGCTCGCGCGGATCTTCGATCCGTTCTACACCACCAAGCGCGGCCAGGGCACCGGGCTGGGCCTGTCGATCAGCCACACTCTGGTGGCCCGCGCCGGGGGCGATCTGCGCGCCACCAGCGCCCCCGGTCAGGGCAGCCGCTTCGTGATCGCCCTGCCGGTGCGCGCCGATCCGGCATGATGGCTCAGGCCTTCACCCGCTGGTTCCCAGGTTCGCAAAAGGCGCGCAGGCTCAGCGTGGCGGGGTGGGGCTCGGCCGCGCCCACCAGCGCGTAAGCGCCGCTGGTGGGGCAAGCCTTGTCCTGCCCATTGGTGCGGCGCACATAGCCATAGGGCACCTCGAAAAATTGCCCTGGCCTTTGCGCTGCGGTATAGCTGAGGGGGTGATCCGGCACGGGGGATGCGACGATGGCGCCGATGGGTTTCTTTGATCTTTCGGATCGTTACGCGAGCTTGGACGCGAAGAAGGACCCGCTGGTCCGGATCGACGCCGTGGTGCCGTGGGCGGAATTCCGGCCCTGGCTCGAGCGGGTCTGGCGCAAGCCGGATGCGGCGCGCAAATCCCGCGCCGCCTGCGCGCCGATGGACGCGGTGGTGATGTTCAAGACGCTGGTGCTGAGCGCGCTTTACAACCTTTCTGACGACTAGATCGAGTATCAGGTCCGCGACCGGCTGTCGTTCATGCGGTTTCCTGGGGCTGGGGCTCGGCGACCGGGTGCCCGAGGACTGGGCCGACAAGCCCGGAAAATCTTATTACGGCTACAAGAACCACGTCAATGTGGAGCACACGCACAAGCTGATCCGGCGCTACCATGTCAGCGATGCCGGCGTGCACAACAGCCAGGCGGTGGATCAATTGTTGACGCGGGGCAGCACCGGCTCCGGGGTGTGGGCCGACGCCGCCTATCGATCGGCCGAGATCGAGACGGCGCTGAAGGCCCGGCAACTGACCAGCCACATCCACCGCAAGGGCAAGCGGGGCAAGCCGCTGACCGAGCAAGCCCAAAACAGCAACCGGACCAAATCCACCGTGCGGGTCCGGGTCGAGCATGGCTTTGGCGCGCAGGCCAACGACATGGGCGGCCCCCTTGTGCGGACCATCGGCCTGGCGCGAGCCAAGGCCAGGATCGGGATGAAGAACCTCGCCTGCAGTAAGCGCCGCCCGCGCCCCATTGATTTCGCGCGTTTCTGATGGGTGACGGGTCTGCCAGAAGGCCTGCGCAAGCAGATGGAGGCAGGCATGGCGGATGGCGGGGATGGGTTTGTCGGGCGGTGCGAGGTTGTGGAGCCACGGCGGCGTGGCAAACGGCATTGGCCGGATGAGGTGAAAGCGCGGATTGTGGCCGAGAGCCTGCAGCCTGGGGTGCGGGTTTCTGATGTGGCCGGGCGGTATGATCTCTTGCCCCATCATCTTTCGGACTGGCGCCGTCACGCCCGTCAGGGGCTTCTGGCATTGCCTGCGCATCTTATGGACGTGCTGCCCGGTCCACAGGCGCTCGCGACGGAGCCAGCGTTTGTTCCCTTGGCGCTCGCCCCGGATCCCGATCCGGTGCACGCAGCGCCGTCTGCGGTTGCCGCCGGAGTTGTCACGATCGAGGTTGGGTCTGACGTTGTGCTGCGCATTGCCAGCGATGTTGCGGTGGAACGCGCGGCCGCGCTGATCCTGGCGCTGCGGGGTGCGCTGTGATTGCCGCGGGCCAGCGGCTGCCGATCCTGATCGCGACGCGGCCGGTGGATTTCCGGTGCGGGCATCAGGCGCTGGCGCTGATCGTGCAGACCGAACTGAAGCTCGATCCGCATTCCGGGGTGACGGTTGTGTTCCGGTCGAAGCGGGGCGACCGGCTGAAGATTCTGGTTTGGGACGGAACCGGGATGGTGATGATCTACAAGGTTCTGGAACAGGGCAGCTTTGCCTGGGTGAAGACCGGTCCCGAAGGGATCGATCCGTCCAGTGGACGGATCGAAGGGATGAACGCGCGCAGCGCTGGGGTGCAGGACGGGACGATGCGGCTGTCGCGGGCGCAGTTCGAGGCCCTGTTTGAAGGACTGGATTGGCGGCGGGTGATGGCGCAAAGGGTGCCTGCGCCGACTGCGGCAGGATGACTCACCGGG
>Ga0210012_1002195_pt1 | contig 17261 bp, 15 predicted proteins | sample CryGeymeta201504_FD_183974 | JGI IMG/M metagenome (GOLD analysis project Ga0210012, IMG submission 183974) | Groundwater microbial communities from Crystal Geyser aquifers in Utah, USA - Crystal Geyser metaG 2015-04 (SPAdes) (version 2) | ecosystem: Environmental > Aquatic > Deep subsurface >... | reverse complement strand
TATGAATAATATATGGTCTGTAACTCATGCTAAACTTCACAATAAAAAAACCGGAGAAATATTTTTATTAAAATCAGAAATATCACCCCAAGCAGAGAACATGCTTAATAAATTATTCAAAATTTTGTCACACTAATTTGGCAGAAGTCAGGAATAATTAAACAATTGCAAAAAATTAAATAAATTATTTTTATAAATCATCAAAAGGGGATTTTATATTTTGTAAACTTTTAGTCGATACTTATGTGTAAACTTCGGTTGAAGCGCGCTCACCAAGAAGCAGACCAATCGCATCAACCAAAATTGATTTGCTTGCGCCTGTTTTGCCTGTTATAATATTCAATACCCGCTCAAATCTAACATTGAAATTTCAAAACCAATACGAACGTTGCGCTGTGGAAATCCGAATTATTTATTATCAGCTTCTATACCCGGTTCCGTAATACGGTATTAACTCGCTGCCAAGATATTTTAACAGTGCGGTAATTACGCCAAGATCATCCAGGTAACCGAAAAGCGGCGCTATGTCCGGAATAGTATCAATGGGTGAGATGAAATAAATTAAAGCCGCAACAACAATTGCTTTACGATGCCACGATACATAATCATCCCGCATATAGTTGAACAAAGCCATAATATCTTTTGCGAAGGAAATTTTCTTCCCGACCTTTTCTAACTTTGTCCATAAGTTTCCTTCAACGTAGTCAATCTTGTTTTCGGTTTCTGCTTGCCCGCCAAAATCGAGTTCGTCGAAATTTAATTCTTCTTTTTCAAGAATGTCATTTAAGTCATTGTTTTCCATAATTTACCTCTTATAATGTTTATCAAACCAATCGTAAACGGTTAGCCACCACAAACGTGCGTTTTGCGGTTTGGTTACAAAATGTGTCTCATCCGGAAAGTATAAAAATTTACTATCCACGCCAAGCCTCTGCAGTGAAGTGAATAACTGAAAAGCCTGTTCTTCCGAAACTCTAAAATCAAAAGCGCCGTGAATTACAAGCATTGGAGTTTTTATATTTTCAACGTATCTGTGCGGCGACCACTTTTCATAAAGAGCGCGGTTTTGCCATGGTGTGCCTCCATTTTCCCACTCCGGAAACCATAATTCTTCGGTTGTGCCGTACATGCTTTCAAGGTTAAAAACGCCGTCGTGACATACCAAAGCATTAAACCGGTTATTTTGAGTAGCGATCCAATTAATCATATATCCACCGTACGAGGCACCGGCAGCAAACGTATTGTTTTTATCTATAAAATCGAAATTTGAAATCGCATAATCGTACGCGCTCATTAAATCTTCATATGCTTTTCCTCCCCAATCACCCGAAATTTCATCGGTTAGCTGCTGCCCGTAACCAACACTGCCGCGCGGATTAGGAGCTACAACTACGTAACCGGGCGCAGCAAACATCTGCATATTCCAGCGGTAATGGAAATCGTCATTCCAATGTCCTTGTGGTCCGCCATGTATTAAAAACATCAAAGGATATTTTTTTGCCGGATCAAAAAACGGAGGCTTGACAATTATTGATTGAATTTTTGTGCCGCCCGCGCCCTCACACCAAAATGTTTCGATCGGGTTCATCTCAATCCGGGCAAGGCGTTCTTCATTCAGTTTAGTAATTTGTGTAATTGTTTTACTTCCAATAGGCATTTTAAAAATCTCGTGCGGGAGATTTGTCCTCTGCTGTTTAAAGTAGATGTTCTCTCCGTCTTGTGACAAAGCTATTGAACTGTTGGAATGTTCTTCCACAACTGGCTCAACTTTCCCGGTCTCAATTTCAATTTTAAATATTGATTCGTAAACAGTGTTTGCCGCAACAAAGTAAATAAACTTAGAATCTTTTTCCCAGACAAATTCACCAACCGAAAGATCAAAACCTTCCGTAATATTTTTTAATGAACCATCGTTGCGGTCGTAAAGAATTATATTTTGTTGGTCAGCTTCAAAGCCTGCGCGTTCCATTGAAACAAAAGCAATATATTTTCCATCGGGTGAATAAACCGGCTGATTATCATTCCCTTCGCTTTTCGATATTTTTAAAGATGGTGTCTGACTTCCTTTTTTTATGTCATCAAATTTGATAATAAATATATCATTGTTAGTGCTCGTTGCTAAAAAATCTGAAGTGTTCATCGTAAACGCTGCTTCTTTACTGTCGGGCGATAAATTGTAATCGTTGCTGCTTCCAAGAGCAATCGGAGGAACATCGGAGTTACTCATCAAAGTAAGATCCGTAAATTCAGCACTGCTAACATCAAGCAGGAAAAGGTGGCTTCGTTTATCACCACGCCAGCCGTCCCAATGGCGATACATTAATTCTGTAAAAATGCTTGCTTTAACTTTGCTGTTTTCTTTTTGTTGATCGCGGGTTTTATTGCATTCTTCGGTTGTACAATCGGGATAAACAGACGATACAAATAACATTTTTGCTCCGTCATTCGACCATTCAAAACCCGAAGCGCCCGTATAAATATCTGTCAATTGCTTTTCGTTCGAACCATCAATATCGCATGCCCATATTTGTCCGCCGAATGAATATGCAATACTTTTTCCGTTTGGTGAAAATTTTGGTGAGGACTCTCCCTTTTCACTATTCTTAAATGGACGCAGATTACTTCCGTCTGCATCAATTAAGTAGATGTCCGAATTTCCTTTATTTAAATCCATGCTGTAATTTGTAACGGAAAAAGCGATTGTGCTGCCATCGGGGCTAACATCGAATGAGCCGATTCTCTGCATATCCCACAGATCGTCAATTGTAATTGCTCTTTTTTCCTGCGCAAAAATTAGGATAGGAATTAAGAGAAGAATAGAGAATGTTTTTTTCATTTTTCCCTCGATGTTAGTTAAGATTTTTGATGTGAAAAATAACGGTTGTTGCTTAGAGACGCAAGAAAAAAGAATTCGGCCTGCTTTTAAAGACAAAAAAAAATCAAAAAAATCCTTCATGTGGTTATTTCCTCAATACATTGCTTTTTAACAATTTTTTACCTTTATAGCATCATTAATTATTTGAACTTAGGAAATTAAATGCAGAGTATAGTAGTATTGGGAGCAGGAATGGTTGGCAGTGCTATAGCAGCCGACCTTGCTAAAAATTGTGAGATAACAGTTGTTGACCTTGATGTTAAAAATTTAACCGCCTTAAAAACAAAGCATCATCTTAACACGGTTTCGGCTGATCTCAGAAACAAAAATCTTTTAAAAAGCATAATTAAGAATGCACACCTTGTTATTGGAGCCGTCCCCGGCTATATGGGCTTTGATACTCTTAAAACAGTGATAGAAGCCGGAAAAAATATTGTGGATATTTCTTTCTTCGATGAAGATCCTTTTCTGCTCGATGAACTTGCAAAAGAACATAATGTTACTGCAATAGTAGATTGCGGTATCTCACCGGGGCTTAGCAACATAATTCTTGCCTATTATTCCCGCAAATTTACGGTTGAAAAATATGAATGTTTCGTGAGCGGGCTTCCATTCAAACGTGTTCTGCCGTATGAGTATAAAGCGCCTTTTTCGCCAATTGATGTAATTGAAGAATATACAAGACCGGCACGTATTGTTGAAAATGGGAAAATAATAATTAAGCCCGCTCTATCTGAAATTGAAGAAATTGATGTTGAACCTGTGGGCACACTCGAAGCCTTTAATACCGATGGTTTACGGACGCTCCTTAAAACGATCGATGTACCGAATATGAAAGAAAAAACTTTTCGTTATCCGGGGCATATAGAGTTAATTAAGCTTCTTGATGCGAGCGGTTTTTTTAGTAAAGATTATGTTGAAGTGAACTCGATGAGTGTTAGACCTATTGATGTTACGGCAAAATTGTTATTCCGCCATTGGAAACTCGGAAAAGATGAACGTGAATTTACTGTGATGAAAATAAATATCGAAGGTGAAAAAGACGGCAGCCCGCATAAACTTACTTGCTCCTTATTTGATGAATATAATCCCAAAACAGGCATAAGTTCTATGGCACGAACGACAGGATATACATGCACTGCTGCTGCGCGTTTAGTTCTTGAAAACAAATTTAATCGCAAAGGCATTTGTCCGCCGGAGTACGTAGGTCTCGAAAAAGGTAACTACTACAAGATACTTGATGAATTAAAAACCAAAGGAATAGTTTTAAAGTGGACGGGTAAATAGCGGCAGTTAAATTAGTGTGTCACCTTACACAATATGATCCGTTAGTTAACGGATCCTCGAATAAAGCAATTCCGGTGTAAAATTTTTAGATTGCTTCGCTTCTAATGACATCCTATCCCGCTTGCGGGATCACTGCGAGGAACGAAACAGTCTCACTTTTAGAACTGAGATTGCTTCACTCGAGGACTCGTTCGCAATGACGATAAAGTCATTCTTCTGATAAATAAAAGCAATTCCTTTTTTGGTAACTCGCAATGACAATTGATTTTGAGATTTTAGAGATGCCCTCAAGTAAAAAAAAAGACGCTCAGCAGAACGTCTTTTTTTTTGAGAAGTCAAAATTACAAACCGGTCTTTTCTTTAAGAAGTTTTATTTCAGCTTCGAGTTGTTTTATTTTTTCCGCATACTGAGGAAGATTACGCATGTGCGCTTCAATTTTTAATGCTGTTTTGTACTCTTTTGCTGGAGAACCAAAATAAGTAACACCGGATTCCGTAATAGATTTTGATACGCCCGATTGAGCATAAATAGTAACCTTATCGGCAATTTCAAGATGACCGACAACACCAACCTGACCGGCAATTAAGCAGTTGCGACCAATTTTTGTGCTGCCGCTAATTCCAGCCTGCGCGGCAATTGCAATATTTTCGCCAAGTACAACATTGTGAGCAATCTGCACAAGGTTATCTATCTTCACACCTCTTTTAATTAACGTTGAGCCTAACGCTGCTCTGTCTATTGTTACGTTTGCCCCAATCTCAACATCATCTTCAATTATAACATTTCCTATTTGTGGAATTTTCTCCCATGCGCCATCTTCACCCGGATGAAAACCAAACCCATCGGAACCGACAACTGCACCGGGATGAATTATACACCGTTTTCCAATTTTACACTCTTCGCGCACACTCACATTTTGAAAGATTAGAGAATCATCTCCGACCTCAGCATTTTCAAGCAGTACAGTGTTGTGAAATATTTTTACGTTATCTCCAATTTTACAACCTTTTGAAACAACTACATTTTTACCGAGTGCAGTATTTTTACCGACTACTGCTTCAGTATGAACAAATGCGGTTTTATCAATTCCTTCCAAAGGAAATTTTGGAGGTAACAAGGAAACGACGATTTGAGTAAGAGATTTATTGGGATCTTTTACTTCAATATAAGTTATGTCTTCTCTTGTTTTATTAAAGCCAGGCTTGACGAGAATCGCCGAGGCTTGAGTGTTCGTAAAATATTTTTGATATGAATCAAGATAAAGAAATGTAAGATCACCCGATTTGGCTTCTTCAATTTTGGCAAGTCCGGTAATGTTTATATCACCGTTGCCGGTAATTGTACCCCCTACAAGTTTAGCTATTTCGGTTAGTTTAATTTCCATCCGCTTGTTTACTCTAACTTTAATCTGTCGAGTACTTCCGAAGTTAGATCATATTCTTCTTTAGCAAATAGCAGCATAATATCACCGCTGCGGTCGAATACAAAATCGTAATCTTCTTCTTTTGCAATCTCTTCAATTGCTAAAAACACTCTGTTTTGAACCGGCTTCATCAACTCTTCTTGTTTTAGAAAAAGCTCGCCGTTGGTGCCAAATTTTTCTTCGCGGAATTTAGCTATTTTCTGCTCGAGTTGCACAAGCTTTTGTTCCATCTCTGCGCGGGTTTGATCGGTCATAATGAGTTTGCGTTTTTCGTATTCGTCAAAATTCTGTTTCCACTCATTTTCAAGTTTAGTCAGTTCGGCTTGCCATTCTTGAATTAATTGATCGAGTTTTTGACGAGCATCCTGGGCATCAGGAAGATTATCCATTATAGCATCCGAGTCAACATAGCCAATTTTTAACTGGCTAAATGAAAAGCCCGCAAACAAAAAAACAAACATGAAAGAAAATTTTAGGTACTTCATAAAGGAGCCTTATAAATTAATCAAAAAAGTATTTTGTAAAACTTCAGGAAAAATAAAAGTTATTCAAGAATCTTTTCGCCATGGAGCCAAATTATAATAGATAGAGAGAGTGCCATATTGAAATCAATTCATTCCCATTAGCGGGAAAATTACAAAAAGAATATTTCCAAAGTTTCTTAAGAATAATCAGTTACAAATATATAAACGTTTCATTTGTTTAAAAGTACAAAATGGTTCTCTCCAAATTTAAGGAAAGAACCATTTTGAAAACTATCGAGGAAGGATTATTTATTTCCTCTTTTAAGTTTATCCATAACCTTATAGGTTATATCAAACGCGCTATCTGCGTAAAGAAGAATTATATCGCCGCTTTTATCAAATACAAAAAGCATTCCTTCTTCCTTTGCAACATCTTCAATAGCTTTATAAATTTTTTCTTTTACAGGATTAAAAATTTCTTCTTGTTTAAGATAAATTTCACCGGTTTGCTGACCAAATTTTAGTCTCCTAAATTCAACAATATCCTGCTCTTTTTTAATTAGGTCCTGTTGTGCTGCAAGTTTTTTATCGTCAGGCATATTGTTCGCTTGTTTCTGATAATCACCAAGCCCTTGCTGATAAACCGCAGTCATACTGTCTAATTGATTACTCCATCTTTGTGTTAAAGCGTCAAGATCGCCCTGCGCTTTAATCGCTTCGGGAAGCTGGGTTAATATTACTTGCGAATCTACGTAACCAAGTTTTAGCGGTGTCTGTGCCGATAAGAAAGTTACACTTGCTATAATTGCAAGAAAAGTTAAAAGAGTTTTTTTCACTATTGTTACCTCAAATGATTTAAGTTAGTTAATTATTAAAATCCTCTGCCAAATTGGAAGTGGAATAACCAGGCAGGATCTTTTCCGTCTGTTATTTGTCTGTCGAATCCATATCCGAGATCAAAACCGATCAACCCGATAGGATTAATTAAAATTCTTGCTCCAAAACCTACCGAACGGCGCAATTCAAAAAAGTCAGTTGTTTTGATGTCTCTAAAAACATTACCTGCTTCGGCAAATGCTAATACATATAGCGGCATCGGTTCGAGCGTTATTGCAAAACGTAATTCTGTTGTGAATCGCGACATCACTTTTCCACCTATAACGGTTCCTGCAGAATTTCTTGGTCCAACAGTCCTATCGTCATATCCTCTTAATGGAGATGTTGCAATCACTAATCCGTTACCGCCCATATAAAAATATTCAAACGGTTGAATTTTAGTTCCCGCTTCAAGTTCTCTTAAATATCCCAGGTCGGCGGTTGTAAAAAGCACAATCCTATTCGAATTAAAAATTCTTTTGTACCATTCGGCTTTGAAGCCGAGTTTGAAATAATCTACATCGCCGGGCAAAAATGGTCCGCCCGATATTTCTCCATCAAGCGCTACCGATGACCCGATAGAAGGGAATATAGGGTTATCTATATTTTTTCTGCTGATTGTAGCTCCCAAAGTAAACTGTTGGGTTTTACCTTCGGCATAAAAATTTTGTCCTTCGAGAACATTGTTGTATTGATATCTGAATAAACCCTGTACATAAAAGAAATCATCCGGCCATTTTAACCGGCGACCGACTCTCATTGTTCCGCCGGATTGCCGCAGATCGTAAATATATTGCTGCCGCGTATCAAATACTTCAAAGCCGAGGAGTGTTGGTGAATCGAACAACCAGGGTTCCGTAAAACCAAGAGTGAACGTTCGGTAAATACTGCCAACGCCAAACTGCCAGTTAAAACTTAAAATCTGTCCGCCGCCCAATGAGAAGGGTTCGGAAATAGAAAAGTTGGTTAAAGTAATTCCCACCGCACCGCTGAATCCAAAAGCGCCGCTGTACCCTACCGAAGCATTTAGGTAATCGCTCGATTTTTCTTCAACATTAAAATTCACATTTACCGTGCTGTCATTTGCGAGATTATAATCAATACCTTGCGGGCCATAAAGTTTTTCTACGTTAAAATATTGGAGGTTTGCAAGTTGCTGCACGCTTCTAAATAACAGGGCTCTGTTAAAAAAATCTCCGGGAATTGAATAAAGTTCGCGGCGCACAACTTTATCTTTAGTTTTAGTATTGCCTTCAATATCCACCCGTCCGATTTTAAATTGGTTTTTTTCTTCAATTCTAATCAGAACATCAATTGAATCTTCCGCAACTTTTGTTTCAAAAGATTTAAGGTTAAAAGTTAAATATCCATTATCGAGGTAGAGCGCATAAACATCCGTCTGCTTTTCATTGCCGCGCAGGTTCTGTTCAAATTTTTGATAATCGAATACATCCCCTTTAGCAAAATCTAATCGCTCTGTTAAAACCGCATCGGGATAGATGGTGTTTCCTTCCCATTCAATGTTTCGGATCTTGTATTGGGGTCCTTCGTGAATGTTCATAACAATCCGCATATCTTTTTTATCGTTGTAATAGATAAGTGAGTCTGCTAAAATTTCTGCATCACGGTAACCATTCTTTAAATAGTATTGAACTACTAGCTCTTTATCTTTTTCATATTTTTCCGGTTCAAAATTTGCAGTGCTCCAAAACTTCCACCATTTTGATGTTTCAATTTCATCCATTTGACCGCGTAATTCTCCGTCGTCGAAAGATTCGTTGCCAGAAAATTCAATCTCGCGAACTATAACTTCTTCGTTCTCTTTAATTTTAACTTTTAATAAAATTCTGTCTTTAATTCTATCAATAAGATTTGTATAACGCTGCTCTCTTGAGGGGTATTCAAGTTCATATTCGTCTGAAAGGTCTTTGCGGTTTTGCCAGATGACCGTAATTCCATCATCGGTTGTATCGGCTCTAAAGAAAGTATAATTGTTAATATCTATTTGCGTGTTAAGATAACCTTCGGCTTCATAAAGTTTTTGTATTCGGAGTTTAAGACGATTTACTTCCTGCGGTTTTAAGATTTGTCCGCGGGTAAAACTTATTTTTTCTTCAATGTCTTTTTCACTTACTTCGTCATTGCCTTCGTAAACCACTTTTTCCACACGGGGATATTCCTCAACCTTTAATACAAGGAATACGCCGTCAGCAATTTGTTTTTCAATTTCAATTTTTATATCGGAAAAAATATTTAAAGCCCACAGTCTTCTAATTGCATTTAATGTTTGATCTCCCGGCACCTGAATTTCATCGCCAACTCTCAAACCCGAATTTGCAATAATTGTTGCCGCATCTGCTGATTTGCTGCCTTCAACTGAAATACCCAGTATTTTATAACTCGTTTTTGCTACCTGCGGCTGTGCCTCAGACACAAAGAGAAGCAGTATAAATGCAGTTAAAAGATATTTAAACATCTTATTCGGGGAGGTTAGAAACATTCTTTAAGCCTTTTTCATTCTTTTGTATTTGTTCGCTTACTTTTCCGAATCTTCTTTCTCTATGCTGAAAATCTTTTATCGCTTCGTATAAATGTTTTCTATCAAAATCAGGCCAGTAAACATCGGTTATAAAAAATTCGGTGTAAGCTATTTGCCATAATAAAAAGTTACTTACTCTAAATTCGCCGCTCGTTCTAATTAAAAGATCGGGATCGGGGATATCTTTAGTTGTAAGAAACTTCGAAAAGTTCGCTTCATTAATTTCATTTTCACTTATTTTTCCTTCTGAAGCGAGCGCAGCAATTTCTTTAACTGCTTTAATTAGTTCCCATCTGCCGCTGTAACTAAGCGCCAGGTTAAGCGTCATCTTTTTATTGCCCGCTGTTTTTTTAATTGTTTCGCAAAGCTCATTTTGAACTGCTTCGGGCAATGATTTTATATCGCCTATTGTTTGCATCCGGATATCATTTTCATGTAATTCTTTAGCTTCTCTTTTAAGGCTGCGCAGTAAAAGTCTCATCAAAGTGGAAACTTCATCCTTTGGTCTTTTCCAATTTTCGGTAGAAAATGTATAGAGGGTTAAATATTTTACCCCAACCTGTGCGCAGGCTTTAACGATGTCTTTTACTGTCTCAACCCCGCGTCTGTGCCCGGCGACTCTCGGCAATGCTCTTTTTTTTGCCCACCGTCCGTTACCGTCCATTATAATCGCTATGTGAACGGGTATTTCACCCGCTTGTTTTAACGCCTGTTGAAGTTTACTGTCGGCATCTGAGTTTTTTTTGCCCAAATTCAGTCCTAAAAATGATAAAGCGTGTAAAGTTAATTGTATGTGTTTTTAATGTCAAGGTAAGCTTTAACAGTTAAACAACTTACTACTTAATATTGTTGTTGTAAAACTATAGAGATGAAAGGAATAAAAAAAGGGAAAAACCGGAATTAGAATAAAAAGGCGCCCGGGGATAGGCGCCATTGTTTAGAGTTCGTTTAAGAGAAGAGTACCTTTTCACTATTCCGCGAATGACGGGCAGTAATAATTTCTTTTTCCTCAATCTGGATAATTTTCAAACTTTTCTTTACTTCCTGCGGCAGACTATCAATATGTATTCGCAAATGTTTGTAATTTTCCCTGGGTACTCCCACTAAAAGCATAACCCGTTTGTTTGTAAATTTAGTATGTCTTGTAGCAAGGAAATTCAATTTTTCTATTAAACGCGGATCATTAAGATCGTCATCGGTTAAGGTTATACCGATTGCGTAATTTTTTTTCATCCTGGCAATTATATCCACATCAAAATTGCCTACTAATGAAGGTTCCGGCAAATATGTGCCGAACTTCCGGCTTACTGTCATGTATCCTAATTTCCAAAACTGTTCCACTAATAAATCTATACTTTTTCTTTTTCCAAGTTCCAACATTGTAACCTCCGGCTTAATTAATATGCGGGATAATAGGTATCAGCGGTGTAAACCGAATCCTACCAATTATTTTTATGTTTGCAATCTTATAAAATTTGAATTTTCTAATTTCACTGCTGTTCAATAATTTTCCGTAAATAACTTTGTGTCCGCTCTCCCTTCCTATAAAATATGGGTCGAGCACAATTTCATTTAATCCGTACAAAAATCTAATTTGATTTCTGTTGAAAATCGCGTTTTCAAATATTTCTGATTTCATAATCTTTCTCCAATATTAATTTAACCATCTCACCACACCGACTACCTTGCCGACAATAGAAAACTCTTTTCTGCCGGTTACATCTATCGGTTTGTAATTATCATTCTCCGGGATAAGCCGGACTTTATTATTTTTATTTTCAAACGTTTTAACCGTTACCTCATCTTCGAGCATTGCAACAATTGTTTCGCCGTTTGCAGCCTCATTTTTGGGAAGAACAACTACAAGATCACCCTCAAAAATGCCGGCGTTAATCATACTATCGCCTTTAACTCTTAAAGCAAAGCAGTTATCGGTGCTTTTCATAAACGAAGGATCTATTATCAAACTGCCTTCTACATTTTCAATTGCCGTGATTGGGGAACCGGCAGCCACACGACCGATAATCGGTACTTTGGCAAAATTATCATTTCGCTCAAATTGTGGAAATTCATCGGACGGTTGAAGCGAAATACCGCGGCTTGCGTTACTTTCGATATTCAGGTATCCTTTTTTCTCAAGAGCTTCAAGATGTCTTTTAACGCCGAATGTGGAAACTATATTAAATTTTCTTCCGATCTCGCGTAAAGTGGGAGGATATCCATTTTCATTCCGAAACTGCTGAATGAATCTTAATATTTCTTCCTGTCTGTCTGTCAATCGTTTTTTCATAAGGTGCTCATTTGTTCACTACAAATATAGTGTACAGATGAGCACTTGTCAATAGTTTGGACGAATTTTTTTTTAGAAGGGATTTGCCCGCTTGTTTTAGAATGTTGAAATTAGAAAAATTTTAAACTTAAATTTTTAAAAAGGATTATAATGAATTGAGATAAGTAATACGGCGGGTCAGAGAATTTGATTGCGTTTACGATAAGGATAATTATTTTTGTAGACTAATTGAAATGCCCCGCGGTATTTATATTGATAACAAAAAAGATCAGTAATAAATAACGCAGGGCAAATATTAAACTTCTACTCCTTTATTGGATAAATGAGTTAACCAGTTAAATTTATCTTCAATTTGTCCGTAGTGAATTGATGTTAGAGTGTCAAACAATTTTTTATCAAGTTCGCCCACCTTACCGTTGTTAAAAACCATATTGGTATCTTTATAAGTAAGTGAACCAACCGAAGAAATAATTGCAGCGGTGCCTGTTCCGAAAACACCAACCAGGTTGCCGTTTTTATAAGCATCAACAACTTCGTGTATGCTTATCAAGCGTTCGGTAACATTTTTACCCCAGTCCTTAAGGATATGTATGACCGAATCTCTTGTGACTCCGGCTAATATACTTCCTGTTAGTTTTGGTGTTGCAATTTCATCTTTAAAATGGATGAAAATATTCATTGTACCAACTTCTTCGATATATTTCTGCTCAATGCCGTCCAACCATAATACTTGAGTAAAACCTTTTTTGCGTGCTTCTTCAGCTGCGAGCAGGCTGGCAGCATAGTTGGCAGGAGTTTTGCAGTCGCCGAGTCCTTTTCGCACAGCGCGGACATATTCATCGGTAACTAAAATTTTAACCGGTTTGAATCCTTCGGGATAATAGGCTCCAACCGGTGAAAGGAGAATAATGAACTTATACTTCACTGAAGGGCGAACGCCGAGTACGCTATCTACGCCAATTAGAAATGGACGGATATAGAGAGCTTCTCCCCGTTTTGCAGGAATCCAATCCTGCTCAATAGAAACAAGTTCCTTTAAAGCTTCCATTACGAAATCTTTATCAAGTTCCGGGATGCAAACTCTGCGAGCAGAGCGGTTTAGTCGTTCGATATGTTTTTGCGGACGGAAAATTACTGCTTGATTATCATCGGTTCTAAAAGCTTTTAATCCTTCGAACACTGCCTGCCCATAATGCAATACCATTGATGCAGGATGAAATGATAAATTTTCTAAAGGTTTGATTGTTGGATTGTGCCATCCCTGAGAAGGGGAATAATCCATCTCAAAGATGTGGTCGGTAAACAGCAATCCGAAGCCGGGATTATCAGGAATTACAACTTTCCCGCTTCTTTCTTTGATAATATATTTGATTTGTTCCATGATGCTGCCTGTTTATTTTTAGAATGAACTTTACCCATCTTAAATAAATATGCCCGGTGGAGGGCTGCTACCGGGCATTAAATAGATCCACTAAGCGGGGTAGAACTTAATGAATCCTATCATTAAAATAAATTTGTTAATTTTTTTATAAGTTTTTCTGTCACAGCCCAATACTTTATTTTGAGAATGTCCTGTTAAATCGTATTTTGAAATTAAGAACTTATTTTAATAATAAGATGTCGCTTAAATAAGAGTAATTAACAATTTGCACGGGTAAATTTACAAATGAAATCTTTATTTAACAAACTCGGATTAGCAATTACTTTTTCGCCCACCGGAAAAGCTTTGCTTGCTGAAGCAAAACGCCTCACAGAACTTTTTAACGCAAGATTAATGCTGATTCATGTTGGTGAAAAAAATGAAACAACTGAAAGATTACTTTCGGAATCAATTTCCAATTCAGGACTGGATGAATCAACCATCGAAATAATCCGGACAAACGGCGATCCTGCTGATACAATAATAAAAACAAGCCGGGATGCATGTGTAGATTTGCTAATTGCCGGCGCACTGGAAAAAGAAAATTTTATAAAATATTATATCGGGTCAGTGGCACGAAAAATTATGCGCGAAGCCGCTTCATCTGTTTTGATATTAAAATCACCGTCCGAAACCCCGAAGAGTTTTAAGCGTTTTTATGTGTCGACAGACTACTCATCCGAAAGTGAAAAAACAATTTTAACAGCATATAATTTTGCTTTGCTCGAAAAAGCTGATGATTTTGTTTTAGTGAAAGATTTTCATGTGCCGGGTCTTGCTTCAACAATTCAGGGAAGCGGCTCGCTGGATGAACTCGAAGCAGCACGCGAACAATGGGAAGCCGAGGAAGAGATAAAAATGAGTCTGCTCGTTTCTGAATTGAATCTTAGAGGGATAAAGGTTGATATACGCTGTCTTTATGGGAAGGAAGGCTGGGAAGCTGGTAATTATGCGCGAATTCATAATGCAGATATATTTGCGGTTACGCCTCCTTCAAAAAAATTAAAGTTTCTTGATAAACTGTTTCCGCAAAATATGGAACATGTTATAAAAGAACTTCCTGCAAATCTCTTAATTGTTAGGTAACAAGTGAGCGCAGGATCTATTACAGTTTTTTTATTAAGTATAAGTATTATGCTTTTTTTCGCAAAGCTGCTCGGGGAGTTTTTTACTAAGATAAAGCAGCCGGCAATAATTGGTGAAATTCTCGCAGGCGTTTTATTAGGTCCTACCGTGCTCGGAATGATTTCTCCCGATATGCTCGAATGGCTATTTCCTAAAACAGGCGAAGTGAAAACTGCACTTGACGGATTCACAACAATTGCCGTTGTTTTGCTCCTGCTCGTCTCCGGAATTGAAGTTGATTTCGGCGTAGTTTTGCGTCACCGGAAAACGGCGTTTTCCATAAGCTTAATAGGAATCATAGTTCCATTTGCACTCGGATTCGGTATCTCTTATTTATTCCCCGAAATGATGGGTGTGCAGGATAAAAACATACATCTATTGTTTGCCCTTTTTATTGGAACCGCTATCGCAATTTCTTCACTGCCTGTAATTGCAAAGATATTAATCGATCTTAATTTATTTAAAACTCAAATTGGGTTTATAATTATCGCTGCTGCAATGTTGAATGATTTACTCGGCTGGCTGATTTTTTCTGTAATACTCGGGCTAATGGATAACACGGGGCGTTCTATTGGTTTCGGACAGACGATTCTTTACACAATTGTTTTCGTCGTTTTCGTTCTATTTGTAGGGCGAAAATTAATCAACCAGGCAGTTCCATGGATACAGAGCAAGCTTACTTTTCCCGGCGGCATTTTAAATTTTATTTTGATATTAGGTTTCCTAGGCGCAGCATTCACTGAATATGTAGGTGTGCATGCAATTCTCGGAGCGTTTATTGTTGGTATTGCAATAGGCGATTCTGCACACCTAAAAGAACGTACACGTGAAATTATTCAGCAGTTTATTACAAATATTTTTGCGCCGCTGTTTTTTGTTTCAATTGGGTTGCGTGTAAACTTTATTGCAAATTTCGACTTTGTAATTGTTTCTGTTTTGCTTGTCATCGCTTTAATCGGGAAAGTTGCCGGCGGAGCTATTGGTGCGCGTATTGGCGGGTTGTCTAAAAATGAATCGCTCGCAGTCGGCTTCGGTATGAGTTCGAGCGGCGCAATGGGAATTATAATTGGCGTTATTGCACTTGAGGCGGGGCTGATAATAGAGGAAGTTTTTGTAGGACTTGTGATAATGGCTTTGTTTACCTCAATTGCAAGCGCACCGATGATGAGCCACTTCTTAAAACGTAAAGAAAGTTTTAGACTTCAGGATTTGCTTTCCCCATCCAATTTTCTTTACTCCTCGGCTACGGATAAAGAAACTCTTTTAATTGAACTTGCAAATTTTGCCGCGCCAAAAGTTAAAATCCCTGCAAAAGAGATACTTCAAAAAGTTATGGAACGAGAAAAGCAGGGCGCAACCGGAATTGCAAATTATCTTGCAATACCCCACGCAAAAATAAAAACAAACAAACCTTACGTCTTAACCGCAAAGATTAAAGAAGGGATAAACTTTGGCTCAGTGGACGGAATTAATTCGAGAATTGTTATTCTTCTTTTAACTCCCGAAAACAAAAACGAACTTCAACTTCAGCTGCTTGCCGAAACTGCAAAGAAGTTCAGTAACAAAGAGAAAATAGAAGAACTGCTTTCTATAGATGATAAAAACATTTTTATTGAAATGTTAAAGCAGATGTAATTTAACCGCCGAATAAAAACATCCACAACACATAATCTAAAATAAGAATTAATGCCGCAGACAATACAAACGAACGAATAGTTGCAAGACCAACTCCCTCGGCGCCTCCCTCGGTGTTAAAACCAATATGACATCCGAGCAGCGAAGTTACTCCGCCGAAGAAAACAGCTTTTATCAAACCGGAAATCAAGTCCATCACATCGAAATATCTTTTTACGCTTTGAAAAAAAACAGCAAACGAAACATTAAGAAAATAATTTGAAACTAAAAACGCACCCATTATTGCAATAGAATTTGCAAACACAACAAGCACAGGCATCATTATTATTGCGGCAAGAAACCGGGGCATTGCAAGATAACGCACCGGACTTATTGCCATTGTTTCAAGCGCATCGATTTGTTCGGTTACTTTCATTGTACCCAGTTCGGCGGCTATAGATGCACCAACGCGCCCGGCAATAACAATTCCAGTTAAAACCGGACCCAGCTCCGTAATAATTGCGCGGCTTGTTGCCGCACCGAGAAAAGAAAGCGGCGCAATGCCACTTAATTGGTAAGCTGCCTGCCATGCCGCAACTGCCCCGGTAAATACGGCAATGACGATCACAAGTGGAAGAGAGTTAACTCCGATATGTTCCATCTGGTAAATTATAAGTTTGTAACTGCGCGGAATAGAACTAAAACCTTTTATAATTCCAAATAGTAGGTTTGATACCTGTCCTAATTCTCTTAAAAAACTTATTGTTTTCGCGCCAATTTTTTGAAAAACAGTTGTTATCACTTTTCTTCTTTTATTAATTGCTCAAAATTAATAAAAATTAAGACCTTATGTGGCAGCCGGAGCTGCTTAATCATTTTAAAATCTTTTAGAGCTTTCAGAATTATTCCTAATGTCAGTCCAATAAATAATTCATAGCGCGGCAAGCCGCAATTTTGAATTATGAATGTTGAATTTTGAATGAAACGCAATCCCGCTTGCGGGATAAATATCTTGACATAAAAAACAAAGATTTAAAAGGCAATACTATAGGGAATAAATATGCGGCTTAAAAAAATGGTTCACACAAATAGTTGTTTTCCATAACATAACTGAATTCGACATTTTTAAATGAACTAATCTATATGTATATCATTAATTTACCTTACGCAGATATTGTAGTATTCGGAATACATTTCAACTCTCAATGCCCATTTTGTAATCCTCTAACCTGGACAAGCCCCCGCGGGGCGCATATGCGTCAACTTAATTTTATTAATAATTTGTGTAAATCATTAAAATATAATTGAATATGGTTACTAAATGCTTCTGTTTTTTATATGGCACTC
>Ga0210012_1002192_pt1 | contig 17290 bp, 23 predicted proteins | sample CryGeymeta201504_FD_183974 | JGI IMG/M metagenome (GOLD analysis project Ga0210012, IMG submission 183974) | Groundwater microbial communities from Crystal Geyser aquifers in Utah, USA - Crystal Geyser metaG 2015-04 (SPAdes) (version 2) | ecosystem: Environmental > Aquatic > Deep subsurface >... | reverse complement strand
TTATTTTGCTGATAAATGCCGAAAATCATTGAATTATACGTCGCTTAGAGGTTCTTTTTGGACAGCAGGAAATGACAATAAAGCCTTTTTAGCAATCTATGAAGTGCATACAGGCAGACAACTAAAAATAGAAAATTACGAACCTTGGTGCGCTGGTCTGACTTACGAAAATCTCAAGAAACAAAATTCAGAAGCCGATTCTCTTTTCGCAAAAGGAGGTGTTGATTTATTCAATAATGAATTTATAATCTATAAAGAAAATCAATGTACGATTCGATATTTGGTCGAAGTGTATTATTGATTTTTCAACTATTGGCAAGGTCAAGACCATTGCCAAAGTTAAAAAAACACTCAAAACCGTTGCTCGTGTCCTCACGAGCGACCAATCGAAAAAATAAAACTTCTCAACTCTAAATATAAACCTAAAATGAAAACACTCTCTTTGATTGACATACAGCTTGTAGCACACGAGCATTTCAAAAAACGTGGTTTTACGACTACTTTAGATGTAAAAAATGAACTTCGAAAACAAGGTTTTCACGCCATTCAGTCGGAAGTTTCGCTTTGGATGAACGAACTTGCCACAGAAGAAAAATGGGATTATGAATGTAATGGAACGTTCAGAATGTATTCTCTAGGCGACGATGAGCAGTATTCGGCAACGCTTTATATGGTAAAAGGAAATGCGTTTTGGGAAGGCGAATTACATGGACAAACGATTTGGATTACTCATGGTGCAATCGGAAGCACGATGCAGAACCGAACGGTTCACGAACATACTTTTCCAAAAAGCCGAATTGCGTGGGCAAATTGGAAACAAATCATTACCAGAAATTATCAACACGGTTTTAAAGCCATCGAAAATCCATTTATTGCTCATTTGCGTTTGCGTTCATTATATCAAAATTATAGAATGCAGAATCCTGTTTCTTGTCTTGTTTCATATAGAAACACCAAAAAATATATAGCAAAAGGCAATCAATGGATAGAAATGCAAGGAAATTATGTCTTAGGTTGGGAGCTTCCAAAACAAGAAAAAGAACTCAAAAGAATGCTTCGTAAAAGAGAATGGAACAGCGTACAAGTCAATTTTCAGACTGTCCATGTGCATCACGAAGAAACTTCTCATAAAGAACCTTTATTGGTAGAAGAGCTTTCGCAGCCGATTATGGAAATTGATAATTCGAATATTTATGAAATAGAATTATCCTATCCAAATGGAGAAACACTTTATTTAAGTGCCTACGATTGGCAATGGGAAACAGAATTATTGCCTTTAGTTCGCTGGCTAACCTTATAAAAATGTCGTTTGTGGGGACACAAACAATGGCAAGTTAGATTTTAGAAGTAAATACAGAATACCAATTACAAATTTGAAATTTCAAAAGTATTTTCTCTGTGTTTTCTGTGAACTCTGTGTTTAGAATAAAATTAGAATTTCAAAAGTAAAAACCGTTTTTAGAGTAATTCTAAAAACGGTTTTTCTATTTATTTAGAAATCTATAAATCTTCTATTTCTTGAATAGAAAGATTAGTTTTTTCGCTGATTTCGGCACTAGGAAGTCCTTGAGATTTCAAAAAGAGGGCAAATTCTAAGATTACTTTTCTCTTTTTTTCTGCTTCTTCTTTTTCTAATTCTAGTGCTTTCCTTGCTTCCTCGGACTCCTTTTTTGCTTCTTCGGATGCTTTTTTAGTTTCTTGAACTTCTTTTAGGAGCATATCTTTTTGTTCTTGTAAGAAAGAAATTTGATTATCTCTATCTATCAATACTTGTAAATACTCATCTTCTACATGCATTTTCTCCTCTAAATTGGGAGTATTAATATTGCAGCCTGTAAACGACGAATTACTCGTTTCATAAATTCAGGAAAAAAACGACGCAAAACTCTCAAACGATGCTCATTATTTTTGATTTTTGATTTTTGGTCAAATAATTTTAAAAGTGCATATAGATTTTTTTTGTAATCATTTTCTTGATAATCTTCTTCCGAAATCTGTTTTAAATTGGGAAGTTGAACTACGTACATATCATAACTCAAATTATCTATAAATTCGTTGTGCTTGGTCAGATTTTTACCTTTAAAAACACCTTCTTTTGTACGATTTATTTTTATCAATAAATCATTTATTTCATTTTCTATTCTAAAATTAAGAATAAAAATAGGAATAAGACGTATTGGTTTATAAAACGTTTTTATAGAATGTGTAAGAGGGTCAGTAATCTCTTTTTCTTGTTTTTGTTGAAAATTACGACTAATGTACCTCTTAAATCTAAAAATATCATTAGGTTCACTTGCTTTTTGCAATTCTATCATAACCAACTCTTCTTCTCCGTTTTCTAATTCGATGATTGCCTTAAAATCTAAGTGAAAAAGGCGTATATCATCTTGTGTAGAAGGGTCAGTAATAAGGTCTTGGTCATAGCTTTCTAATTGCGTATTTTGATGTTCTTCAAATTTATTTTTTTCAGAATGAGTAAGAGGTTGAGGCTTCAAACTAATAATTTTCTCATTAATTAATGTTGAAATTACAATTTTTGCACTCTCTATATCTTCCATCAAATAACGAAAAACAACATCATAAATCGGATTAGGAATTATGATATACTCACTTTCATTATCAAAATCAAAATTTGTGTCTTCCATTTTTGTATTTATTTTTTTTCTAATGCTATCTCGCCGTTGTCAGTATCTCCTTCGACGATATTATTTCTTAGATCATCTTTATCTAATGTTCTGTATTTTCGGTGGCGCATATAATCCATAAAATAACCTGCTGCTGGAAAAAGCACAGACATTACTAAGATAAATGCAATTAATGCCATTTTGCTACTCATAACTATATTTTTTTTAATGGTAAACTATTAATTCTGAAAACGTGTTGTTTTCTTTTTTGTTAGAATTGTTTTTTCAAATTTCTTGTATTCATTCTAAATTCTATCTTCTAAAATCTAAATTGGTTTCACCATTTCTATAAAGAGTTCTGTTCCTTGTCTTGGTTTGATGCTATTGTAACATCTTTTTAATGTTTTTATTTCAAAATAAGGTTCAAAAATTTCTCTGTATTCATTTGCATTTCCTCCAAAGGGTGGACTATCTTGTTCTTCTCTAATGGGAAAATCAAATAAAAGTCCGATTAGTTTTCCTTCTTTTTTCAAAAGTTCCTTCATTTTTTTTGCATAATCGGTTCTCAAGCGTGGGTCTAAGGCGCAAAAAAAGGTTTGTTCGACAATCAAATCAAAGAAATTAAAGTATTCAGAATTTTGTCCTTCAAATTTAAAAAAATCATCTTGAAGCAAATGTTCTTTTGGAAAATCTAGACAGCGTTTTGAAAATGCCTCTAAAGGCGCAGCAGCCAAATCAATGACATAAACATTTTGAAAACCTTTTTTGTGTAAATATTCAGCTTCATGACTACTTCCACCACCAGGAATGAGAATTTTTAATTTTTTATTTTCTTTTGCTTGTTCTTCTGATTTTTCTGCTAATTTATCAAAATAAGCCACCAAAGGAGGACTAGCATAACCAATATCCCAAGGCGTATCCGAATCTTTATAACGATTTTGCCAATAGGCAGTATCAAAAGAAGTAGAAGAAGTATTCATAAAATGAAAATTATTTGTATGTGTTTGGAATACAAAATTACAAATTTCTCAGCGAAAAGTAGCACCTGCTTCTTAGTCTATGGAATAATTATGATTTTCCTTTTTCAAATTATAGAATTCTGATAAAAATATCGTATTTTTGTGGCAATGCACCTAAAAAATATCAATTCTAATAAATTGTCGTTTATGAAAATTTCAAAAACACATCTGATTAGCTTAAAGCACAAAACATTAAAATATGAAACTTTTGTAGTTTCTGTTTTTTCTATTTTTACTAAAAATACTTACTAACCGTTTACTTTTTTGAAAGATAAACGGTTTTTTTATGGAATTTGATTTGGTGTTTTTTCAAGTTCTCAAAATAAAAGTCTTATAAAACTCAAAAAATACAATTACCCAACAAAAAATAGATTTTCACTTCCCCAATTTCATATTACAAACTCTTATGTATAACTCAAACAACGCTTCAAATTATCGCTATCGTCGTATTTTATTAAAATTAAGTGGCGAGGCTCTTATGGGAAACCAACAATTCGGAATCGATGCCGAAAGATTAGAACAATATGCGCTAGAAGTCAAAAAAGCAGTTGATGAAGGCTTACAGGTAGCTATCGTAATTGGAGGTGGAAATATTTTTAGAGGCATGCAATCTCCTAAAATCGGAATTGACAGAGTACAAGGCGATTATATGGGAATGCTTGCCACTTCTATCAATGGAATGGCGCTACAATCTGCCCTTGAACAAATTGGTGTTTATACTCGTTTGCTTTCAGGTATCAAAATGGAACAAATTTGTGAGCCCTATGTGCGTCGTCGTGCTATCCGACATTTGGAAAAAGGGCGTGTAGTTATTTTTGTAGCAGGTTTGGGAAGTCCTTATTTTACGACTGATTCGGCTGCTTCTTTGCGTGCTATCGAAATTGGTGCTGATGTAGTCTTGAAGGGAACACGAGTAGATGGCGTTTATTCAGAAGACCCAGAGAAAAATCCAGATGCAATTCGTTACTCAAATCTTTCTTTCCAAGAAGTATATAATAAAGGTTTGAATATTATGGATATGACAGCGTTTACACTTTGTAGAGAAAATAATTTGCCGATTATCGTTTTTGATATGAATGAAGAAGGTAATTTATTGAAAGTATTACGTGGCGATGAAATTGGAACGTTGATAACGGAATATTAATATTTCGATTACGGATTACGGATTACGGAAAATATTCTTTTTTCGCAAGTCGTTTGTTATGAAAAATTTAACCAAAATGAAAATTCCAATTATCAATTCTCGTTTAAAAAGCTATTTTTTGAATGGTTTTTTAGTTTCTCTACTTGTTTATATTTCAGCAGGTGCATTATTTATTTTATTACCTATTCTTTTTAACTTGAGAATACTTAAAGATTTCAAAAAAGGAAAAGTATATTTTTTTGTAATAAGCATTTTTATAACTCTACTAGCTATTTTTCAAGTCTATTATATCGACAGCATACAACAAATATATAGTTGTCTGCGTTTTGGTTCAACTCAATTTTCTCTAGGAAATAATGCTTTTGTTTTGATTGTTCTTTCGGCTATGCTTTGGGAGGTTTCTATTTATTTTAAAGAGAGAAAAATACAGACTAATTAAAAATCTATACAGGACATGTTCATAAAAAATAATTCATTTTAAAAACAGTTACAATCAAAGAATTTATAGCATTTTTTTGACTTTGACAGTCCTTTCACAAGGCTGTCAATAGTTTAAAAAATAAGCACTTTGAGCCAAACTATTGTCAGAGTTCTTTTGGACTACCAAAAACTACTGACAAAGTTTTTATGAACATGCCCTGAAAATCTATATAAACAGCAAAAACTCTCCTTTATTTTTTAATAAGGAAGAGTTTGTTTTTGAAAAAATAAACTTTAAAGTTTCTTCTTCTTAGGTTTTCTCTCTGAAGTACTTCTAGTTTTGTTACTTTATTACTTCGTCCATCACATCACTAACCACATAATAACGAAGGTCATCAATAGAACGCTCAATTACTTCTTCAAATTTTGGGTTTGCTTTTAATAAAAGAGTAATACATTCTTCGCTCAAATGTGTAAATTTTATTTCTTTTTTTAAATCTAAATAACAATTTGCGACACCTCTTAAAGCCTCAATACCTGAATGGTCGCTTACTTTTGATTCTATAAAATCAATTTCTACTTTTTCAGGGTCGTCTTTTGGGTCAAATTTAGCACTAAATGCCTGTGTAGAACCAAAAAATAAAGGTTTCCAAATTTCATATACTTTTGTTCCGTCTTCTTTGATATGTTTTCTAGCACGAATACGAGTAGCACTTTCCCAAGCAAAAACAAGAGCAGACATAATCACACCTACAAAAACAGCAATCGCCAAATCTTGCCACACCGTAACAGCCGAAACGGTAATCAAAACAATAGCATCAGAAACAGGAATTTTGTGTAAAATACGGAAACTACTCCAAGCAAAAGTTCCAATCACAACCATAAACATAACGCCTACAAGCGCAGCAATAGCACCAGATAAACAACCACGACCACCCGACTCAACATTGATAATCGATTGTCCAATCATAGCACAGCTACCCATTCCACCAAAAAGACCATTCAAAATATTTGCACCATCTTGAGCGACACATTCACGGTTTCCACTTCCTCTACTTTCCGTCATTTCATCAATCAAATTCAATGTCATTAATGATTCAATAAGTCCGACGGCAGCCAAAAGAAAAGCCGTTGATAAAATCAATCCCCAATTTCCTTGAATCCTATCAAATAAAGTAACAATTTGAGATTGAAAAGTAGGCAAAGAACCCTCTAAACCTGTTCCTCCTCCTTGTTTGATAAAAGAACCTACTGTACTTACTTCCAAATTTCCAAAAATAGTAACACAAGCCACTACAATAATTGCAATCAAAGCAGCAGGAATTTTTGTAGTCAGTTTTGGTAAGCCAAACATAATTCCCATCGTAAGGGCAACCAAACCAAGCATAATTAAAAGGTCATTTCCTTGCATCCATTGAGGCACTCCTCCATTTATTCTTTCTTTGAAAAGCCCCAGTTGAAATAAGAAAATCACGATAGCAAGACCATTTACAAAACCCATCATCACAGGATGTGGAATCAGACGGACAAATTTCCCCAAACGAAAAACACCTGCTGAAATCTGAATTACACCTACAAAAAGAAGTGTAATAAAAAGCCATTGTAAACCCAAATTTTCAATAGGCACATCTAAAGTAAGTCCTACGGCATTCCCTTTTTGAATTAAATGAACCATCACAACAGCCATTGCACCTGTCGCACCCAAAATCATCCCCAGTCTTCCTCCAAAAAGAGCCGTAATAAGTCCCATCATAAAAGCTCCATACAAGCCTACAAGAGGATCAACCCCAGCCACGAAAGCAAAAGCAACAGCCTCAGGAACGAGTGCTAAAGCTACTGTAAGTCCTGAAAGAATATCATTTTTAGGGTTTTGGGTAAATGTTTGAGAAAAATTTTGAGAAAAATTTTGAGAAAAGTTTTGAAAAAGTTTTGAAAAAGTTTTGAAAAAGTCGAATTATTTTATGAATTTATTTTGTAAAATTTTTAGCTGGATTTTATTTTTTTTGATTGTGTGTAGTGCTGTCTTTTTTTAATGAAGGTGCAAAGGCACGATTTTTAAATTTGATGTTTGTTCTACTAGATTACAGACCATTCATAAAATTTTAACAGCAAATCATAAATCAGACAAAACAAAAAAAATCCTCACTCCTTTTTTTGATTGGAGTGAGGAAGATTTGATTCAAAGTAATACGAAAAAATTATATCAAATTCAGTTTATCATTACCCAATTCAATTTTAAAACTAATTTTCGTTTTTAGTGTCTCAAAAACTCTAAGAACTATATCAAAACTAACGCTTTTCAAATCACTTTCCAGTATAGAAATTTGAGATTTTTGAACGCCTATTAGTTTTCCTAGTTGTTCTTGTGTTAGATTACTTTCTTCTCTAGCTTGTTTTATGGCGTGTGCAATGGTATCAAGTCTTAGTTCTGTTTCAAACTGCTCTCTTTTGGAAGTTCCTTTTTCTCCGATATATTTATCTGTTACTTCTTCTAATGTGTAGGTTTTCATAGTTGTTATTTTTTAGATTTATCAAGTTAGAAAATAATAATCAACTACACAAAACACCAAAAAAATTCCTCACTCCTTTTTTTGATTGGAATGAGGAAGATTTCTAGTGCAAGATTCTATCTTGTACTTGTTCTTTCGCAATCATATGCTTGCTAAAATAATAGACACAAGGTAGAACCTTGCGCCAGAGTGGGTGATACTATGAACAGGTGGAAAATATCTATCCTATGTAACCTATCGTTTCTCCTTCATTTGCTTTACAATTAGGACAAGAAGAAGTCCAAGAGCTTCTAGTACAAGTAGAACAGTAAACTTTACTACATTTTCTACATCTTTTCACAGTATCTCCTTTTTTTTGCCCAGAACAATTTGGACATGCTTGATATGTTGCCATATTATTTAAATAGTTTAATTTCATAAAACATTCTATCGAATTCAAAGCAATCCAGTAGATTTAAACAAAAACTTTCTTCTACAACCTCAATTCTTATCAAATACCCAAAATAATCCAACAAAACCTACTAGAAACGTTATAAAGACTACTATGCCGTTATTATCAGATCCTAACGATCTAGCAAATTTTATTAAAACAAAAACTATAACAGCTAAAATAGCTGCCCTCACAATAAACCTAATAAAGTAATCCATTTATATGCTAAATTTTAAGTTTACCAGCCTGAACTGTCATTATTCCAGTCATCTTGGTCTAAAGAATTTAAATAACTTATCACTTCAAAAGAAGGTTTATAACTTCTATCTTGAGTAAATTTACTATTAGAAGAAGAATTGTAGTTTTCTATATGTCCTACGTACTTTCGATTTTGTCTGTCATAAACCAATCTATCAGTAGATGTTGAACCCGTTTCTAGTTGATATAGCTTTTGTTTAGCTAATCTTTTTATATCATTAATTGATAACCATTTTATACTCATATTAATGACATTTTAGATTGGCACTTTGGACAAACAAAAGTTGTTGAGAATATTCCAACCTTCTCGTTTCCCATGTTACGTAAACATGGTCTGCAAACTATTTTCCCACAATTAATACATCGTCTGAAAGAGGGAGCATTTTTATCAATAACCTCTTCTTTACCGTGTTTTGTATCTTTCCATTTTGTGTTTGTAGCACCACAAAATGAACAATTTTTTTTTGCTTCCATAAAAATATTAGTGTTTATATCTTCAAAATTACTATATTTACAATACCATATAAAGAGTGTAAAACTCACTTTTTTCACTACAAAAACTAAAAAAAGAAATGGAAGCAATAAAAGATACAGGAGAAAAATTGAGAGAGTTAAGAACTCGTAAAGGTTGGACACAAGAAAATGTAGCTGAAATGTTAGGAATGTCAGTAAGTAATTATTCGAATATAGAACAAGGAAAAACGCAGGTAAGTATTCCTAAACTCGCTCAACTGGCTAAAAAACTAGATTATGATTTTTTTGAATTGATTACTTTAGGAGAAAAAAATGTTTTTCATATTAAGGAAAACAAAAATAGTGGCAATCAAGCCTATATAATTCACGCTTCTTTACCAAATAATTATCAAACCTTACTTGTAGAAAAAGAAAAAACAGATTTAGAGAATACCTTTTTGAAGGAAAAAATAGAATTACTAGAAGATAAAATAAAGAATTTAGAAAAACTAATGGAAATGATGAATAAAGATAAACTGTAACTATTTTTTTGCGTTAGATAAAGTAAAATCAATTACTTAATAGATTAAAATTCAAAAATTATGAATACCACATTAAAGAAACAAATTATTTTAGATTTAGATATTTTAGAAAGATATGGAATGTTGCATTTAGTTTCTCAATTTGTGGAACTTATGAAACATCAAAAACCTGCTTTTATTACTAATCCAATCCGACATTTTGCAGGAAGTATGCCTAAAGAAAATGCTGAAGAAATTGAAACAATTATCAATTCAGAATTTAATACAATAGAAGGAGAATGGTAAAGGATAGAATTGTTTTAGATACAAATGTAGTTTCTGCTATATTAAAAGGAAATGCAGAAATTGTAGATAAACTAGAAAATTACACACCTTGTTTGCCTGTCATTGTTTGTGGAGAACTTTTATTTGGTGCAAATAATTCTTCTCGTGTTGCTCAAAACATCGAAATTATCACAAATTTTATAAATGCTACTGAAATTTTGGCTGTTACGTATGAAGTAGCAGAAAAATATGCTTTGGTTAGAAATCAACTCAAAAAAATAGGAAGACCAATACCAGAAAATGATATTTGGATTGCAGCTACTTGTTTGACTTATCAATTACCTGTGGCTACGTTTGATAAACATTTTGGATATGTAGAGGGAATAAACTTATTTTTGTAAAGATAATGTAGGGAAAAGTCAAATCATTTTCCCTACAAATAACAAAAAAATCTCTACAAAAACCCACCTGTATAATTCTCCTTCAATTCAGAAAGTTCCTTTGGTGTTCCTTCAAAACAAAGATGTCCACCATTTTTTCCTCCTTCTTTTCCTAAATCAATCACCCAATCGGCTGCACGAATAACCTCTACATTGTGTTCGATGACGATGGCAGAATGTCCCTGTTCAATGAGTGCGTTGATAGAAGTAAGGAGTTTTGAAATGTCGTGGAAATGCAAACCTGTTGTAGGTTCATCAAAAATGAATAAAATATGTTCTCGGTTGGCTCTGTCGCTGGCACTTTTGGTAAGAAAAGCAGCTAATTTTACACGCTGTGCCTCTCCCCCTGAAAGCGTATTTGACGACTGTCCGAGCTGAATATATCCCAAACCTACATCTTGCAAGGGCTGCAAACGTGCCATAATCGGTTTCGAATCTTTGAAGGTAATCAAAGCCTCATCGACAGTCATATCCAACACATCGGCAATGTTTTTTCCACCAAATTCTACCTCCAAAACTTCGGATTGAAAACGCTTTCCTTTGCACGACTCACAAGTCAGATAAATATCTGCCATAAACTGCATTTCTATCTTAATTTTTCCCTCTCCTTGACACGTTTCGCAACGTCCACCTTCCACATTAAAGGAAAAATAAGCAGGTGTAAAACCTCGCTGTTTTGAGATAGTTTGGTCTGCAAAAAGTGCTCGAATATAGTCATACGCCTTCACATACGTAACTGGATTAGAACGAGAAGATTTACCAATCGGATTTTGGTCGACCATTTCTACGCTTGTTATGGTTTTCAAATTTCCGTCTAGCTTGTCCATTTTTCCACTCTCGTCATTGTGATTTCCCAAGTGTTTGGCAAGGGCAGGATACAATAATTGACGCACCAAAGTAGATTTTCCAGAACCCGAAACGCCTGTAACCGTCGTCAAGATTCCCAACGGGAATTTAACCGAAATATTCTTCAAATTATGTTCTCTTGCACCCACGACTTCAATATATTCATTCCATTTTCTTGGCTTTTGAGGAACAACCACCTGCATTTCATCACGCAAATATTTGGCTGTATAGCTATCCGAATCTTTTTCTAATTCTTCTAACGTTCCTTGAAAAATAAGATGTCCACCATGCGCTCCTGCATCGGGACCGATATCGATAATTTGGTCGGCAGCTCGCATAATTTCTTCTTCGTGTTCGACAACGATAACTGTATTTCCCAAATCACGCAGTTTTTTTAATACTTTTATCAAATTTTGTGTATCTCGTGGATGAAGTCCAATACTTGGCTCATCTAAAATATACATCGAACCCACCAAAGCCGAACCCAACGAAGTAGCTAGTTTTATACGCTGAAATTCTCCACCTGAAAGCGTTGCTGTTTTTCTATTCAACGTCAAATATTGCAAACCTACTTCATTGAGATATTGCAAACGGTTTCTAATTTCTATCAAAATTCGTTTCGAAACGCTGGCTTGATGTTCTGTAAGTTCTAATTGATTGAAAAATACGATTAGTTCATCTAAAGGAAGTAAAACCAATTCTTGAATTGATTTTTTATCAATCTTTACATAACTAGCTTCTTTTCTGATGCGTGTTCCGATACAGTCTGGACAGGTTTTTCTTCCTCTGTATTTCGAAAGCATTACTCTATATTGAATCTTATAACTTTCACTTTCTAAGTCTTTAAAAAACTCATCTAAACCACTAAAAAATTTATTTCCTGTCCAAAGAAGTTGCTGTTGTTCTTTTGTTAAATCTTGAAAGGCACGATGAATCGGAAAATCAAAATCAATTCCTTTTTGAATAAGTGGGGTGAGCCATTTACTCATTTTTGGCGTTCTCCAAGGCGCAATCACACCTTCATACACCGACATGGTTTTGTCAGGAAATACCAAATCTTCATCAATTCCCAAAACAGTTCCGAATCCTTCACACGTTCTACACGCACCATACGGACTATTAAAACTAAAAAAATTGATATTTGGCTCTTCAAACAACATTCCATCGGCTTCAAAACGGTCTGAAAAAGCCCTTGTTTCTACCTCTTTTCCTTTTTGATAAATTTCTACTACGCAATCGCCTTTACTTTCATAAAATGAAGTTTGAACGGAGTCAGCCATTCTGAAACGATTTTGTTCGTCGCCTTTTTTGATTACCCCTCTGTCAATTAAGATAAAAAGAGGTAATTTATTTAATCGTTTGAGTTCGGCTTGTTGTTCTTTTGTCAGTCTTGAAATGGGTTCTTGTGCTTTTTTAGTCGTAGTTTTTTTACCTGCTTTTTTAAGTTTCTTTTTTTCTTCTACATAATCTTTTTGATTTTCGCCTTTATGTTCTTCCAAAAAACTCTCTAAATTTTGCTCTGCTTGGTCTTTTCCTGTTTGCGTTTCTGGGTCAATTTCTTTTGGTAATAATTGTTCGATAAAAATGACTTCTTCTCCTGCCTTTATTCTAGTAAAGCCTTGTTGCAAAAGAATATTTAATTGGTCTTCAAAAGTTCGTTCTTCAGGAATAACCAAAGGGGCAAGAATCATATATTTTGCATTGTTCTCTGTCTGTTCATCTCCAAAACTTTCAATAAAATCCACTACATCAGAAATAGTATCTTTTTTGACTACTTCTCCAGAAATAGGCGAGTACGTAATTCCAATTCTTGAAAAAAGAAGTTTTAGATAATCATAAATTTCTGTCGTCGTTCCTACCGTAGAGCGTGGATTACGAGTATTTACCTTTTGCTCAACAGCAATGGCAGGCGAAACGCCACGAATCCAATCTACATCAGGTTTTTCCATTCTACCCAAAAACTGACGAGCATAACTACTCAAACTCTCCACATACATACGCTGCCCTTCTGCAAAAAGCGTATCAAAAGCAAGGGACGATTTTCCAGAACCCGAAACGCCAGTAATGACAATCAATTTGTTACGAGGAACAGCCAAACTAATATTTTTGAGGTTGTTTACTCTTGCCCCTTTTATGACAATATTTTGTTTGGTATCAATATTTTCTAATTCTTTTATTCGTTTTTCCTTTGCTTCTTTTGCTTTTAATTCTTCTTTTGTAAGGACTTTTTCTGTTGTAGTAGGCATTTTGATATATTATGTTTAATTATCTGATACTTTAGAAGTGTCTTGATAATTTGTTCAGTTTTTCTATTTCAGAATCTATTTCAAGATTCGATTAGCAAAAATAACCATTTTTAGCCAAAAAAGTTAGCAAGAAGTTATATTTATAGGAAGTTAAGTAAATGGACACCTGCCAAAGCAGCGAAGCTAACTTAAAATGGATACATACTACTAGACATACAACCGTCGTTGAGGACTTACTACCTACCTCAACCTTTAGGTTTGTAGTAGATAAAATAGATGTAATTTCTTATCTTGTATTTAAGAATTCATCTAGCAACTAAAGAACCTGTATCCTCAACGAGAATTTAAAATCTATCCGTCGAATTAGCCTTTAGCTGCTTTTATTCAATCTCAAACTCAAATAGTTTTCGGAGTATTTTTATTGACCTAAAAATAAATTCATTAGATAAGTTTTTAAGTCTGATTGAATACGATGAATCACTTTTAAATCAACAACACTAAATTAACTTTTTATGCCGACTTACCAAAATTTTATAGGCATCGATGTGAGTAACGACCATTTAGATGTCGCCCTTCTTCAAAAAGGAGAAGTAGTAAATCACAAACGAATTGATAATAATTTGAAAGCTATAACAGCTTAGCTTTCTTCCTTTTAAGACCTGTATGAAATTAGAGAAAGCCTGTTTTGTCTGGAGCATACAGGTATGTAAGTAATCGTACAAAATTAATGTATCTTATTTTTTAATGTAATAATTTGATAATCAATGTTTTATGTAATTATCAATTATCTATTTTAAATTAGCTTCGCTGCTTTGGCAGGTGTTCATTTACTTATATCAACTGGCTTTTAATAGCTTTAAGTAATTTTAATTGTGCTATTTGGGTAGAAAATGCACTTGAAATAAAGCGTTCTGGAGGAGTTACAAGAGGTAAAAATGACAAAGTTGATGCTGAAAATATCGCAGCTTATGCGTTCCGTTTTCAAGACAAATTCAATCTATATTGTCCACCTAGTGAGCAATTAGAAGCCTTAAAAACTCTCCAAAAACTCCGTAAAACGCTAGTTACTCATAGACAAGAGTTAGAAACCTATGTGAATGAGCAGCATCAATTTAGCAAAACTTCTACTCAAAAACTGCTTGAAGAAAATTCTAAATCAACCTTAGAACATTTGACACTACGCATAGAAGAAATAGAAAAACAAATGCATCAAATTATTCAAGATGATGCTGAATTGAAAGAACTCTATCGGCTCACTACTTCTGTAACAGGAGTTGGAAAATTAGTAGCAACAGATCGATTTACTAAATTTGATACTGCCAAACAATTAGCTTGTTATTGTGGGGTTATACCTTTTGAAAATTCTTCTGGAAAATTTAAAGGAAAAGCTAGGGTTTCAAATGGCTAATAAAACACTCAAAACAGCCTTGCATATGTGTGCTTTATCAGCTTTACAAGTAAAGGGAGAACTAAGAGAGTAGTATGAGATGGATAATCGAAAACTACATAAAAAATTGATTATCAAGGCATTACATTAAAAAATAAGGTGTATTAATTTTGTACGTTTACTTATACAAAAATCAAAATGTGTAAGAATAATAAATGCCATAACCTGTTGAGTTAATTTGAGGCAAAATAGATACATTTTTTGATTTTTTGAAAGGATTGAAAGACTTTAAGGGTTCAAAATAATATACAATTTCAGTCGCCAAAATTCCAATTCCCGCTCCTACCAAAACATCAGAAAGCCAATGTTTGTTATTTAGCATTCTGAATACGCCTGTTGTAAGAGCAAAACTATAGCCACTATACGCCAACAAAAAAGAACTTTCTTCAAATTCATTTTTCAAAACGGTTGCATTCGTAAAAGCAAAAGTGGTGTGTCCTGATGGAAAAGAAAATTCACTTCCATTAGGGCGTGTTTTTTTTGTAATTTGTTTTAATCCGTGAGTAATACTAGATGAAAATAGTTGAGAAATAAGTAAATATTTTGTTTGGTCAAACCAATGATTTTTACTTTTTGCCCCCAACATATCAGCCAAATACAATTCGACAACGGGTGCATATTGGATATAATCATCAATTTTATATTCATACTCATTTCCCACTTGGTTTCGAATTTTGGTTTTTATATTTTTTTCAAAAGTACTACCATTTACAACCGTACCAACAACTATCAAAGTAGTGGGTAAAATACTTTTTTTGAGTAGAACAGATGATTTTTTACTTCCTTTAGGAATAAGGTCATCACTTAATGTATCTTGAGCAAAAACAGTAGAAATAAAAAAAATATTTAATAAAATTAAAATAAAAATTTTATTTATATAAAAAAATAATTTTAAATTCATATAGGAAATAATTAAAAAAGTTAAATCTTTTAAATTGTCTTATGTATGGCCTAAAATACAGTTTTTAGTTGTACTTTCATATCAAGACAAAGAAATCATCGAAAAATATAGCTTTTTACTTCAACCTTATCAAAAAAATGAATTTCAAAACTCGTTCCTACAAAAAGGAATTAATGGACGAGCTCAACCTCGCTTCCGAAGACCTCAAAAAAAATCTTGATGAGCTAGAATTTATAAACACAACTTTAGGAGGTTATAAAGTTTTGACTTCGGCTTTGGATACGCTTCATAAAGAAAATAAAATTAGTAGCCATCGAAATAATCAAGAAAATCAAAAATTTGTAACCCTTGCCGATATTGGAAGTGGAGGAGGAGATACGCTTCGTCAGATTGCAAAATGGTTTGAGAAAAAAAATATCAAGGCAAAACTAACAGGAATTGATGCCAATGATTTTATGATAAAGTATGCCCAAAATAAGTCAAAAGATTTTTCTCAAATCAATTATGAAAAACTCAATGTTTTTGATATTGATTTCAAGAATGAAAATAAATACGACTGGGCTACGATGTCACTTTTTTGTCATCATTTTACAGATGAAGAGTTGACTTTGATTTTTAAGAATATTCAAAAACTCACTTCAAAAGGCTTTATCATCAATGATTTGCATCGTAATCCTATTGCTTATTACAGTATTTACTTTCTGACACGTCTTTTTAATGGTTCGTATTTAGTCAAAAATGATGCTCCTCTTTCTGTTCTTCGTGCCTTTAAAAAACAAGATTTGATTAAAATTTTAGAAAAAGCAGGAATAAAAAAGTATAGAATAAAATGGCAATGGGCGTTTCGTTTTCAGGTAATTGTAGAGAAATGATTATTGGAGAATGGAGATTAGAGATTAGGAAATGGGAAATACAAATTTTGTTGAGAGTTAGGGTATGAAAAATATAGGAAACGATTTTTAAAAAATAGGGTTCTGTATTTATTCTAACACAAACCTCAACGACGACTTTAGCCTCGTTGACGGTAAACAAAACAATAAAATTATGAATTACTCTCTTTCTTGGCTTATTTCAGAATACGAGAACTTACAAAAACAAGACAAAAACCTTGGTTATTTATTCTTTTGGGGGACACAAACCAACTCATGACGGAAGTTTTAGCAAGGCTGTTTTTAGTCAATGGTGGGAAAAGAAGTTTTCTGTAAATGGAATAATTTATCCCACAGCAGAGCATTTTATGATGGCAGAAAAAGCTCGTTTGTTTAATGATAATAAAACTTTAGAAGAAATTATGAAAGCCAAAACTGCTGCCCAAGCTAAAAAATTAGGCAGAAAAGTGACAAACTTTAATGATAAAATTTGGAAAGAAAATCGCTCTAAAATTGTCTTAGAAGGAAATTATTATAAATTTTCTGACCCAGAATATAAATCCTTTTTACTCAAAACAGGAAATAAAATTATTGTGGAAGCAAGTCCGATGGATACAATTTGGGGAATTGGTTTATCACAAAATTCTGACAAAATTTATAACCCAACTACTTGGCGAGGATTGAATTTGTTGGGTTTTGCGCTGATGGAAGTGAGAGATAAGTTGAGAAATGAGAATTAATTTAATATTTTTTTGTAATGAACATTAGGGTAAACGCACGAAAAAAAAATGTACTCGTTTAAAGCAAATCAAGCTAGTTTTTAACTTTGCAAATTGAATTTACTCTGATAGTTAAAGTGTGTTTAAACATACTGAAA
>Ga0210012_1002182_pt1 | contig 17328 bp, 17 predicted proteins | sample CryGeymeta201504_FD_183974 | JGI IMG/M metagenome (GOLD analysis project Ga0210012, IMG submission 183974) | Groundwater microbial communities from Crystal Geyser aquifers in Utah, USA - Crystal Geyser metaG 2015-04 (SPAdes) (version 2) | ecosystem: Environmental > Aquatic > Deep subsurface >... | reverse complement strand
CTGATGAACTTACAGGGGAATATTTGGTGTGCTTACCTGCCAATCACGATTATGCGTTGAATGTAGCAAAAAATGGATATTTATTTTATTCTGAAAATTTCACACTTTCACAAACAGAAAACCTAGCCCCCTACCAAAAAGATGTACCATTAGACAAAATTGAAGTAGGAAAAAGTGTGGTGTTGAAAAATATTTTCTTTGAAACGGCTAAATTTGATTTAAAACCAACATCAAAAGCAGAACTAAATAAACTAATTGCGTTTTTAAAAGCCAATCCTAAACTAGTTATTGAAATTGGAGGACATACCGACAATGTTGGTAAGCCAAAAGACAATCAGCTTTTATCAGAAAACAGAGCCAAAGCTGTGAAAGATTATTTAGTTGAAAATGGAATTGACTTCAATAGATTAAAAACCAAAGGTTACGGAGATACAACTCCAATTGCTTCGAACGAAACGGATGAAGGAAGAGCAGAAAATAGAAGGACAGAGTTTAAGGTAGTCAGTAATTAGGTGTTAGTAAAAAAGAGTAAAAAGTTTCAATTCTAACTGAGTAAAAATATAATGTGGCTAAAGCCCTTTTGTTGTTTGGTTTTAAGAGTCCCGACCTTAAGGTCGGGGTAATAAATCGTAATTAATTCATATTATTGGCTTTAGCCACATTAGTCAATTAGTAATGAAAAAGTTTATAAAATTGAAAGTTTATAAAGAAATAAAGCATCAATACGTTTTTAAATTTTCTCTATTAATTATTTTATTTTCCGCAAACCTCCATTTGTTTGCTCAACAAGATAGTATTAATACAAAAAGACTTAAAATCGTTATTGTAACAGAAACCATTGGCTACACAGCAACGATGACAGGGTTGTATGCCTTATGGTATAAGGATGTTCCCAGTTCCTCTTTTCATTTTTTTAATGATAATAAAGAATGGTTGCAAATGGACAAAATTGGACATGGAGTAACTGCTTACTATGTTGGTTTTGCTGGCTACGAAGCATTGAAATGGAGTGGAGTAAGCGAGAAAAAATCAGTATGGTATGGAGGAACATTAGGCTTGTTTTTTTTAACTTCTGTTGAAATTTTTGATGGTTACTCCTCAGCATGGGGCTTTTCGTGGGGCGATGTTGCTGTAAATACAGCAGGTTCTGGTTTGTTTGTTGCTCAACAATTGGCTTGGAAGGAACAGCGCGTACTCCTAAAATATTCGTTTCACAAAAGTGATTATTGGGAAAAACGACCTAATTTATTGGGAGAAAACTTAGCTCAAAACATGCTCAAAGACTACAACGGACAAACGTATTGGTTAAGTGCTAATATTGCTTCTTTTTTAAACGATGACACTAAATTCCCAAAATGGTTAAACTTGGCTGTTGGCTATGGTGCTGATGGAATGTTAGGTGCATTTTCGAATGAATTGTATCCAGAAATTAAACGACAACGGCAATTTTATCTTTCGTTGGATGTGGATTTAACCCAAATAAAAACCAAGAGTAAATTTGCCAATACCTTATTAGGTACTTTTGGATTTTTGAAATTTCCATTTCCTACCATGGAGTTCAATAGCGGAGGAACCAATCATTTTTATTGGGTTTATTTTTAGGATATATTTTATTTGGAGTAAAGAACTTTCTGGTTGGAATAAAGCCTCAACTGTTCGATTTTGAAACCACGCCTTTGTGTGTTGTGGCAGTATCTAAGGACAGTGAGGGTAAGTGTATTGTCATTCTTGCCCTTCGATTACTCAGGATAAACTCCGGCAGGAATCATATTATCATGTTAATAAAAGCTAGTCAGGAGCTTTTTGCGAATTTAAAAGATTTCTGATAATTTTTTTTGAAAAACTAATTTTTCGAAGATGCTCGAAAAAATGCAGCATTAAAAATTCTATTTTTTTTCGGCTTTCGTTCATTTCTATTGTAAATCAAAGTACTCAAGAACTGGTTTCACTGGGATGTTGGTTTTTAGTTATTAGCCCTTTTGCCATCATTTCAAACGTGCAGTGAGGTAAATTAGCAATTACTTTTTGAAAACTATATCAATAAAAGGAACGCCAAAATTTAATAAAGGAGAACCTGTTCCATAAAAATTAGAGCTTACCAATGTGATATTTCCATCTGAAAAAGGAAACGGAATGGATAAATTATTACTATATAAAACTCTACCAACTGTATTAGTTATTGATGGCGACCAATTTAATTGAATTCTATTTATTGTATAATTGATACCAGGAAGCAATTTTATAGAAATACCAGGAGTAACATAACTGGTGTTGTTTGAGTTAAATAAATGATTTTCAGAATACAGAATAGTATTTGAAAGGCTATCGATAATAACAATTTTATAATTTTTACTACTCATATTTGGAGCAGCTTGATATCCAATAGAACAAACTTCTTGTGTGTCTGAAACCGAAAAAGTGTAAGCATGAACTTCTAAATCCATCATAAAATCATCAATCAAACTTGGGTTATTCGTATGGATTGATTCGTATAATTGGTTAAACGAACTGTTTGTTGAATTGCAATGATTTTTTTTATGACAACCCAAGAAACCAATAGTTGTAATAATTAATAAAAATAACACGTTTTTCATTTTTCATAAAATTTAATTAAATCAAAATTACCACAATTTAAACTTGTTTTCCAACCTAAAAAGCTGTTCTATGGTTTTATTCTCCATAAAAAAAGTTGGAGCGTTAATTTCAATTTCTCCTTGATTAAGCAGCCAAATTTCATCAGAATAATGCATGGCTAATTGCAATTGATGCGAAGAAATAAGAATGGTTTTTTGCTTTTCTTTTACCAAGCGATGTAATAACTCAAAAATTTCTATCTGATTAACCATGTCTAAATGAGAAGTAGGTTCATCCAGAATAATAACAGGGGTATTTTGAGCAATTGCTCTAGCAATGGCAATCTTTTGTTTTTCGCCATCGCTTAAATTAGCAAAATTACGCTGAGCAAAATCAGTTAAACCGCAAAGGGCTAAGGATTCATCAATAATTGTGTTGTCCTTTTTTGAGTTCATTGCCAGCCAATTTGTGTAGGGATACCTACCAAAACCTACAAAATCTCTTACTGTTATGTTTCCTATTTGTGGAGGTTGAGCCAATACTATGCTAAAAATAGTAGATTTCTCTTTCGTTGATAAAGAAGAAATTTCTTTGTTAAAAAAAGAAATATTTCCTGAAAAGGAAGGAAGTAAACCTGTAATGGTTTTGAGTAGTGTAGATTTTCCCTCTCCATTTCTGCCTATTAGTGTAACTAAACTAGGCGATGAAATACGTGTGTTAAAATCAGAAATAACAGGTTTTTTATCGTAACCAACACAAAGAGATACTATGTTTAAAATTTCATTCAATTGAGTTCAGATATACGTTTGTTCTTGAAAATTATCCAAAAAATAAAAGGAATACCAATGAGGGAAGTAATTGCATTTATAGGAATTACTTTTTCGCTACCAGGTAATTGAGAAATAATGTCGGAAATTAACAACATATTCGTTCCAATTAGAACAGATAAAGGAATAATTATGATGTGATTAGACGATTTACTAATTAACCTTGCTAAGTGAGGAACAACAATGCCAACAAAACCAATAGGTCCACAATAGGCAGTAATGCTACCTGCCAAAATTGCAGTGATAATTATTATGGTAAACTGTGTCATTTTAATGTTTACACCTAATGATTGAGCATAATCTTCGCCCAATAAATAGGTGTTTAGTTTTTTTGAAATAAGAAAAGATAAAATTAAACCAAGCAGCACAACTGGAAAAAGTATTTTTAGTTGAGCCAGAGAAACATTACTTAAATCACCCATCATCCACATTACAAAAGATTTAAGTGAATTATCATAACTAAAATATTGAATAATACTTATCAACGCACTTGCCACACTACCTATCATTATGCCTAAAATCAAAACAGTCATGATGTCTTTTAATCGAATAATAGAAACCAATAAGATGAATAAAACACACGAAGAACCAATAATTGAACTTATAATAATTCCATAGTTTCCTATCCATGTTAAATGTGTGAGAGAAATGCCTAAAAAACCTAATCCCATGATGAAAATAGCAACACCTAAACCCGCACCAGAACTAATACCTAAAATATAAGGCCCTGCTAAAGGGTTTCTAAAAAGCGTTTGCATTTGTAAACCACTAATAGAAAGTGCCGCACCACAAAGAATTGCAGTAAGGGCTCTAGGCAAACGAGATTCTAACACAATGATATTCCAACTTAATTTTTCGGATGATGAAGTAAATAAAATGTCTATTACATTGGAAAAAGGAATGTGAACAGAGCCTAAAAATAAGTCCTCTATAAAAAAAAAAACTGCCGAAATGCTAAGTAAAACAAGCAAAAGAGATATTTTATTTAACTTAAGTGGCATGGTGTTTATTTTGAAGCCATAAAAGTAATTTAATAATTTGAAAATTGATAATTTTTAATTTTAAGTAGTTTACAACTTTTAAATGCAAGTACTTTTTTTTTTCGATAAATCGGCTAACTTTGTCGCCAATTTTAATCCTATTAATTATGAATGATATATTTGAAAAAATCAAGAACAATAGAGGTCCTTTAGGTAAGTATTCCAAAGAAGCACATGGTTATTTTGCTTTTCCAAAATTAGAAGGAGAGTTAAACAATAAGATGATTTTTAGAGGAAAAGAAGTATTACAGTGGAGTTTAAATAATTATTTAGGATTAGCAAACCATCCTGAAGTTAGAAAAGCCGATGCTGATGCAGCCAAAGAGTGGGGGTTAGCTTATCCGATGGGAGCGAGAATGATGTCTGGAAATACTAACATTCATGAAGAGTTAGAAGCACAACTAGCTGATTTTGAGAAAAAACAAGATGCAATTTTATTAAATTATGGATATCAAGGAATGGTTTCAGCCATTGATGCGTTGGTTGATAGAAATGATGTAATTGTTTATGATGCAGAAGCACATGCTTGTATTTTAGATGGTGTTCGATTGCATCAAGGAAAGCGTTTCGTTTTTCAACACAACGACATGGAAAGCTTAAAAAATATGCTTCAAAAAGCCACAAAACTGGTCGAAAAAACCAATGGAGCTATATTGGTAATTACAGAAGGCGTTTTCGGAATGTCAGGAAATCAAGGAAATTTAAAAGAAATTGTAGCATTAAAATCGCAATTTTCTTTTAGGTTGTTTGTTGATGATGCACATGGTTTTGGAACAATGGGACCAACAGGAGCAGGAACAGGAGAGGCTCAAGGTTGCCAAGATGGTGTAGATATTTATTTTGGCACATTCGCAAAGGCAATGGCAAGTATTGGAGGTTTTATAGCTTCGGACGAACAAGTAATAGAATATTTACGCTACAATATGCGTTCTCAGATTTTCGCAAAATCAATGCCTATGCCTTTGGTTATTGGTAATTTAAAAAGATTAGAGTTGTTGAAAAATAGTCCAGAAATGAGAGAGAGATTATGGACAGTTGCTCACGCACTTCAAAAAGGATTTAAAGAAAATGGATTTGATATAGGAACAACAACCACACAAGTAACTCCAGTTATTTTAAATGGAAATATACCAGAGGCTACCAATTTAATTATTGATTTACGAGAAAATTACAATCTTTTTTGTTCTATAGTTGTTTATCCTGTTGTGCCTAAAGGAATATTAATGCTTAGAATCATTCCTTCAGCCACTCATACAATGGAAGATGTTGAATATACCATTAATACATTTAAAGAAGTTCAAGCAAAATTACAACATGGAGATTATATGTCAGAAAGTATAGCTTCTATTTCGTAATTAATTTATTTTAAACAACTTCAATACAACTTCAATTAAAAAGCCGTCTCTAATTTTGTTTTGAGACGGTTTTTTAGTAATTTGAATTACTGAAATTGCTTTACAACATCTTCTTTTTCAATAAAACCTACATTTTCCCATTTAAGTATATTGTTTTTGTAAAGATGTAAAACGGGTAAGACATCAATTTTTAATTCTTTAGTAAGTTCTTTATTATCATCAATATTGATACGAACAACGATAACTTTATCAGCCATATCTTTTGAAATTTCTTCCAAGTAAGGTTTCATTTTTTTACATGGAGCACACCATTCGGCATAAAAATCAACCAATACCAATTTATCAGAATTAGTTAGCGAGTCAAATTCATTTTTTGTCATTCCACTTGATTTTGATGTGCTTTCTATTGTTTCAGGAAGATTTGCAGCTCTCCATTTCATAATTCCACCATCTAATTCATAAATAGTTTTAAAACCAGACTTAATCAGTTTTTTAGTGGCAGAGGCACTCCTTCCGCCACTTAAACAGTAAACAAAAATGGGAGTAGATTTATCAATTAATTCCATTTGCTCATCAAATTCATCATCATTCCAATCAATATTTTTTGCGTTTGGTAGATGTCCTTTTGAGAATTCATCTGGTGTTCTAACATCAATAATTGGGGCATTAGAAATTTCCTGAATTTTACTTGCAAATTCGGTTGCAGAAAGTAATGTATTGTTTGGCGTTTGACCATTACTACAACTAGTAAATGCAATAGTAATTAGTACTAACGAAATTGTGAAGTATTTTCTCATAAAGTGTGGGTTATAGTTAATAATTAAGTAAAGTTATAATTTTATCAATCTAAGATACGTAACTTTTGTTACATTATGAAGTATTATTTTCTATTTGAGAGGGTCGTTCCAATCTTTGTCTTTTTTTGTTTTTTCTAATTTCACATCAATTTTAGAAAAATGTTGCCATTTGTTTTTAGTTAAAACCAGTGCGTCAAACGTATCAAGAGAAGGTCCATAGTATTCATATACTCCTTTTAGTTTTGAGCTTGCAGGAACTAAATAATCAAAAATAATTCGTTTGTTCTTGGAATCGTATTTTAACGACATCGAAAACTCTTTACCATATTCAAAAATTACTCTTCGCTGCGTTTTCTTTTCCATCTTAAATATTGGAGCTCCTAATTTAATGTTACCATTATCATCAATTACAATTACATCAATAATTTTTTTATTAGTCAACAGATTGTTTCCGTCCCAACCTAAAACAGTATAATAATTCTCACCTAATTTTTTTTCATGAATCAAGGTGTAATACAACGCTCCGTACCACATTTTATCGGATAATGTTTTTGTTTCTATCTTCTCAATTTCATCCGATTTATCGATAAGTTCAACCAATTTGAAAGTTCCGTTAATAAGTTTTAGTTGAAGGAAGGCAAAGTAAGTAAAAGTACCATTGGTATGTGGCAGCGTCCAATTGTATATTTTTAGGTTATTTTCTTTTAAAACGCTAATTTTTTCAATACCACTAAAATCAATTTCAAATGAAGTATCATTTTTGAGTATAAGCAATAGGGTTTCTTTAAAATGATTATTTGCTATTTCTTTAAGTTCGTCAGTTTTACTTTCAATAATTTCTTTTCCATACGAATTTAATAATTGCATATCTTCTTGAAAAGCAATAGGGAAATTTTGTGAATAACCACAAAAGAAAATTAGACTTAAAAGAAATGAAAAACTAAGTTTTTTTATCATGATATAAAATTAAAAAACCGTGCATAATTTTTCAACTATACACGGTTCTAACTTACAAATATTGTTCTAAAAATAATATTATGCGTGAAGTTTTTCTTTTTTAGCCATTAATTCAGCTTCAGTTTCTCTCACATTTTCATCGTCAATACAACAATCAACAGGGCAAACTGCCGCACATTGAGGTTCGTCATGAAAACCTTTACATTCCGTACACTTGTCAGGCACAATATAATAGAAATCTAAACTTACAGGTTCTTGAGTAGCATCTGCATCAACCGAAGCTCCATCTCTTAATTGAAAAGTTCCACTTACACTTGTTCCATCGCTCACTCTCCATTCATCTCCACCTTCATAAATTGCATTGTTGGGACATTCTGGTTCACAAGCCCCACAATTAATACATTCGTCTGTTATTATAATTGCCATTGTTTTAAATTTTAATGTTAGTAATTTTACAGGCAAATTTAGGACTTTTATTATGAACTTATCTCAACGAATTGATAGTTTTCAACAGCTTGGTGTTTTTATCAAACAATTTACTGAAAATCAAAAAAATAGTGATATTGATACGTTAAATCAGATTTTTTATGATGATTTTCTAGCTTTAATAGAAAAACAGAAAAACTATAATGGATGGTTTACTAAAGAAAGCGTGCTGTTGGCATTACAAGGGATTAGTTTGTGGCTTACTTCCGAAGCCCTTTGTAATTGGGTAAATAAGTATTCTTTTATAGAAAAATTGCCTAAAAACATAGGTGTTATTATGGCTGGAAATATTCCTATGGTTGGATTTCATGATATGCTGAGTGTATTAATTACGGGAAATAATTTTGTTGGAAAATGTGCTTCTACAGATAACACACTCATTCAAAAAATTGCTGAAATTTTAGTTGTTATAGAACCAAAATTTAACATAAAAATAAAATTTGTTGAACGCTTTCAATCTTCAGATAGTATTGATGCCTACATTGCTACAGGAAGCAACAACTCAGCACGTTATTTTGAGTATTATTTTGGTAAATACCCACATATTATTAGAAAAAACAGAAATTCAGTAGCAATTATTCATAAAAATGACAATACGGAAGAATTAGCGTTGTTAGGAAATGATATTTTTCAATTTTTTGGATTGGGTTGTAGAAATGTTTCTAAACTTTTTGTACCTAAAGGGTATCCATTTGCTACTTTTTTTGAAGCTATTATTGGTCAATTTGAGGAGGTTATTTACCATAATAAATATGCTAATAATTATGATTACAATAAGGCGGTATATTTATTAAACAACGAACAATTATTAGATAATAATTTTATTTTATTAAAAGAAGACAAAAGCCTATCATCGCCTGTAGGAGTACTTTTTTATGAATATTATGACGATATCGAAACATTAAAAAAAGAATTAGAAAATAGAAAAGAGGAAATTCAATGCATTGTTTCATCAACCAATACTCCAATCAATACACTAAATTTTGGAGAAACACAATTGCCTAAACTGAATGATTACGCAGATGGAGTAGATACTGTTAAATTTTTAATGAATTTAGCATCTTAAAAAAAAATCATGAAAAAAATAGTTGCACTCCGTTTAATTTTAGTTATTATGTTACAACAACTTTATAGTTGCACAGACAGTGCAAAAGTGGATTTAATTGTTAGAAATGCCACAATTTATACAGTAAATGCTTCTTTTGATGTAACTCAAGCAATGGCTATAAAAGACGGAAAAATAGTTGGAATAGGTCCTGAACATGAAATATTAAACAAATACGTTTCGGAGCAAATAATTGACGCAAAAAAACAAGCCATTTATCCTGGTTTTATTGATGCTCATTGTCATTTTGTTGGATATGCTAAAGGCTTGCAACAAATTGATTTAGTGGGTTCTGTTTCCTTCGAAGAAGTGATTGAACGAGTACTTTCTTTTACAAAGAAAACAGATAATAAATTTCTTTTAACCGACACATCCACATCAATTAAATGGATAGTAGGATGGGGATGGGATCAAAACGATTGGGAAAACAAAGCCTATCCATCAAAAGAAAAATTAGATGCTCTTTTCCCTGAAACGCCTGTTTTTTTGGTAAGAATTGATGGTCATGCAGCATTAGTAAATCAAAAAGCGTTAGATATCAATAACATTACAAAATCAACTAAAATTGAAGGTGGAATAATTGAATTGAAAAACAATCAGTTAACTGGAATTTTGATTGATAAAGCAATGGAAGTTGTGAAACATAAAATTCCTAAGTTTTCAAAAGAACAATTAACTGAAGCACTACTTGTTGCTGAACAAAAACTAATTGCAGTTGGTTTAACATCTGTTGATGATGCTGAATTAACTCGTTATGAAATTGAATTGATTGATGAATTGCAGCAACAAAACAAACTTCAACTTAACGTGTATGCCATGATTTCAGCAACACCAGAATTACTCGATTATTATTTAAAAAAAGGACTTTACAAAACAGAAAAACTTAATGTACGTTCATTCAAATTTTATGCTGATGGTGCGTTGGGTTCAAGAGGTGCTTGTTTGTTGCATCCTTACAGTGATGCTCCCAATGAATATGGATTACTTATGAATACGCCTGAATTTTATCATAAATATGCCCTACTTATAGCCGAAAAAGGTTTTCAAATGAATACGCATTGCATTGGAGATTCTGCCAATAGGTTGATATTAAATGTTTATAAAGAAGTACTTAAAACAACCAACGACAAACGGTGGAGAATAGAACATGCTCAGGTAATTCACCCTGATGATTTTAAAAAATTTAGTGAAATTAATGTCATTCCATCCATTCAACCAACCCACGCTACTTCTGATATGTATTGGGCAAAAGATAGGCTGGGAGAGGAGCGTACAAAAAATGCTTATGCTTATCAACAACTATTGAGTGAAAATGGAATAGTTGCACTAGGAACAGATTTTCCTATTGAAGACATAAGTCCCATTAAAACATTTTATGCTGCTGTTTTCAGAAAAGATGTAAAAGGATTTCCAAAAGATGGTTTTCAACTAGAAAATAGCCTCTCGAGAGAACAGGCCTTGAAGGGAATGACCATTTGGGCTGCTATTTCCAACTTTGAAGAAAATGAAAAAGGAAGTTTAGAAGTTGGAAAAAAAGCCGATTTCATTATCCTTGATAAAGATATTATGAAAATAAGTGCTGAGAAAATGCTAAAAACTAATGTGATACAAACTTTTATAGATGGTAAATTGGTATTTACAATGTAAAAAGAAAAGCTCAGCTACCAAAAATGCAAATTTTCATTTAAAAAAAAAGACGTTGAATTCTCAACGTCTTTTTTTTATTAGTTAACAATTTGTGTGAAATTATATTATTCTTCTACTTCTACCATTTTAAATGGAACATTGATAATAGCTTGGTAATCTTCACCAGCTTCTAGCATATCTTCGTCATCTTCCTCATAATACCAGTTAATAGTAACCTTACTATTTCCATTAATAACTTCTAACTTTTTTAAAACATCTAACACGCATTTAGAAGAACTAGTATTAAAATATTCCAATTGAATATCAACATTAGTGGTTGGTTGAGGGTTTTGATTATAAGCTTCTAATCCTTCAATTAGAGGTTTGTAAAACTCAATAGAGTTCTCTGGAATAGATCTTCCTCTTAATAATAAATAACCTTCTAATGGTTTAAACTCAACAGTTGGTGTTTTAGGAGTTCCTTCTAGTATAATTATTTCCATAATTTCTTATTTTTTTAATTGTTATACGTTTTCTTTTTCTTCTTTTGTTTTTTGAGCTACTTTAACATTTAAGCTAAAAAACGAAAATTTATTATCTACTTTGTCAAATCTATATTCTAATTTTTTTCCAGATTTTCTTGCAATATCTATCATGCCAAGCCCACCGCCACCTTTTGTTGACATTTCTCCATTATTAAGTACCTCTTTATAGTAAGTCTTAAGTTGAAGTGTATCCATTGAATTAATGGTGTCTAACCTATTTTTCATAGAAGGCACATTTTCATTCATAATATAATTTCCTGTCATGATAGAGTATTCATCATCTTGTTTTTTTATCATAAATAATGCACTCTTCTCATTCATAGGTGTTGCTAAATCATCATTTTCTAAATGATGATATAAATTTTGTAAACATTCCACTAAAATATTGTAAACTTTCTTTTTAATTATTGGTGGCTCAGCCAATGTTTCCATCTTAGACTCCATTATTTGAAGAATAGATGTAAGTAAGTCAGAAGTTACCTCCCCTTTGAAAGAAAGCAGTATGTTACCATCTTCCATTTTAGTGTAAAAATCATGTATATTCTCCATTGACTAAAATTTTCGATTCCAAAGATATTAATTCAAAGTTATTTAACAAGAATAATATTAATTTATTTTTTCTAATGTGTAAAGTTATAGAATTTAAAGACGAAAATTAACATTTTAACGATAAAACCGATAGATAAAAATATTTTGTTATTACTATTCTATTGTAATATAAATTTTTTTTCAACTTATTTATTCACTTGATAATAACTGTATTTAGTAAAAATTAACACAAATATAATAAATTAACTCCCAGTTTAAACAAAGTTTTAAATAATAACAAAAAAAGCTTCAAATTGTTTAATTGAAGAAAACTTAAAAGAAAAATAATATTGATAATGTTTTTAGTTTGTTGTTGCAATGTTAGTTTATAGATTAATACATTTGCACTATTATTCAGTCTTCCCGACTTTATGGATAAACACTAATTGCAATAGTAAGCATGACTAAGAAGAATGAAAATTGGTTTGAAGAGTGGTTTGATAGTCCTTATTATCATTTATTATATAAAGATAGGGATGAAGACGAAGCCGAATTATTCATTTCTAACTTATTAATCTATTTAAAACCATTTAAAAATGACTTACTGTTAGATGTAGCTTGCGGAAAAGGACGGCATGCTATTTATATGAATAAATTAGGATATCGAGTAGATGCTTTCGATTTATCAGAAAATAGTATTTCGGCAGCTAAAAAATTTGAAAATAAGCAACTTAAGTTTTATGTAAATGATATTAGAAATCCGTTGAATTTAAATTATTACAATACCGCATTTAATTTATTTACAAGTTTCGGTTATTTTGTGGACGATAAAGATAATCAACAAGCTATTAATGCTATTTCTAAAAGCCTAAAAAAAGGTGGTAGATTTGTGTTGGATTTTATGAATTCAAAAAAAGTGATAAATTCATTGTTACCTTCTGAATACAAAAAAATTGAACATCTTGATTTTTTAATTGAGAAAAAAATTATTGATAATTTCATTGTTAAAGAAATTTCATTTAATGATGATGACAAAGATTTTAAATTTACTGAACAAGTAAAAATAATTTTTTATAAAGATTTTTTAGCCTATTTTGAAGCGGCTAGTCTTAGTATTGAAGCTGTTTTTGGAGATTACAATTTGAATGCATTTAACGAAGATACCTCGGATAGATTAATTTTGATTGCTACAAAAACAAATAACATTTAAACTCAAATGGAGCATAACTTCGTGTATATTATTCTGTTCATTGCTGCCTTTTTAAGTGGATTAGCAGTTGTTTTAATTAAACCAAACTTAGGGTTGTACCTAAAATTATTGCTTTCATTCAGTGGGGCTTACTTATTAGCCTTATGCGTACTTCATTTAATACCTGAATTATACGAAGTTAAATCTACTAAAGTTGGGTATTTTATTTTAATTGGATTTGTGTTTCAACTTTTTTTAGAATTGTTTTCTAAAGGAATAGAACATGGACACTTTCATTCACATCATACTGATAAAACACATGTATTTCCTTTTTCTATTTTTATTAGTTTATGGCTACATTCATTCATTGAAGGAATGGCACTGTTAGACCCAGCTCACCAACATGAACACCATAATAATTCATTACTATTAGGAATAGTTATTCATAAAATACCAATTGCTATTGTGTTGGCTACTTTATTAATTACAAATTTAAAATCTAAAGTGAGTAGCGTTTTTTTTATCGTTTTATTTGCTCTTTCTGCACCATTGGGATTGTTTTTGTCCCAGCATTATGGAACTATCTTCCTTGAAGACCTAACCGTTTTAATGGCTTTGGCTGTAGGCGTTTTGATGCATATTTCTACTACCATTTTATTTGAATCATCAGAAAATCATAAATTTAATTTTAAAAGGTTTGCTGTAATAATTGTTGGATTTATGTTAGCTATTTTCACACTCTAATGTTACGGGAATTTATTGAAAATGACATTCCTTTCCTTGTAGAAATAAGTAATCAATGCTTTGGAAAAGATTACCTAACTTCCAATTATTTTAGGTTAATTCAAGCATCTACAACATTAAATTGCTGGGTAAAAATCAGTGCTAATTATTTAGTTGGGTTTATTGTAATAGAACGAATTACAGACCAAAATTTAAACACCAATTTTCATGATGAGAATGGGGGGATAAATGAATTTTTAGTTACACAAAATTCAAAGAAAACAATACTTATAAAACAAGTAGCTGTTCATCCAAATATGCAAAACAAAGGAATTGCAACAGAACTCATTCAAGCATTTTTCGATACAAATAAGTATGAATCGGTAAGTTATATTTCTATTCTATGGAATCGAAAACAACATAATGGATTAAAAAACATATTGTCAAAAATGAATTTTACTTGCATCAAACAAGTTGAAAACTTTTGGCAAAAAGACAGTTTAGAAAAAAAATATTTATGTGCCGAATGTAAATCTATTCCTTGTGTTTGCAGTGCTAGTATTTACTATTATACTCAAATCACTTAGCTTTTCGGGGAATTTGAGTAAGCTATTTTTGTTGGTATCCCGTTGGTTATCGGGATTGCTAGAAACAAAAGATACCTGAATAATAACAATTGGTGTTAAATTTTCTGCAAAGATTCATTCTTAATCCAACCCACATTTCCATTAGGAATTTTTATTTTAGACCAACTGTTAGATGATTCTATTAAATTTACTTTCAATCCTTCGTGTAAGTTAAAAAGTTTGTTTGCATTTTCATTAGGCTCACTAACAACCGTAACTACTGATGAAAAAATTATCGCTTAGTATTATGCTCTAATATGGATGCGTGTTGTGCAGCTAAAAACCACGTGAACAGACTAATTACTAAGAAAATACAACCGCCATAAAAACCTATTTTCTTCAAAAAAACAATATGAATCAAAAGGTAACTAATGAATAGAAGTAAAGAAATAAAAATGAACAAAATACATAGAGAAGACCACGTAGTAACGGTTTTTGATGTAACCAAGTTTTGCCAAGCATTCCCTATAAACATAGCGGGAAGTCTATCTACTTTGTCAATGGTTTTTGAGTTAGCTAATTTTAAATTAAAAAGGGCATCCTCATGGTCTGGAGTTAGCTTCAACGCTCTTTCATAGTTTAAAATTGCAGCTGGCAATTGATTCGTTTTAAAATAAGCATTACCTAAATTATAATAAACATCAGCAGAAATTTGATTGGTAGCCAACATAGCTTCATAAGTAGCAATAGCTTCACTGTATTTTTGTTCGCTATAGTGTTTGTTTGCTGTTTGATAATCAGTTTCTACACTTGCTTTGCAATAATTAAAAGCACCTATAAGAAATAGTAATAAATAGAAAGGAAAGATTTTTTTAACTAACATATTCAAATTATGAGAAATATCAATTCCAAAAGTAGCTTTTTTTAGTATCTCTGTATTTGTAAAGGAAAGAAATAGTTGTTAAAAAATCAAAAAACGTAATTTAGCACAAAATTAAATTCAAATAAATTGCTCACAGATTCAGAAAAAAATAGGTATAACCGTCATTTAATTCTCGATAAAATAGGAGTGGAAGGACAAGAAAAACTTAAAGCATCGAGGGTTTTGGTTATTGGTGCAGGCGGTTTAGGTTGTCCTGTATTGCTATATTTAACAGCAGCAGGAGTAGGAAATATTGGCATCATAGATTTTGATACGGTTGATGAAACCAACCTTCAGCGACAAGTTTTATTTACCATTGAAGATATAGGGATTAACAAAGCATTAGCAGCAAAAAAAAGATTGAGTGCTTTAAATAATTACGTGAATTTTAAAACTTATCCTGAAAAGTTAACCACCAAAAATGCGTTGACTATTTTTTCAGCTTATGATATTATTGTTGATGGAACAGATAATTTTTCAACCCGATATTTGGTAAATGATGCTTGTGTAATTACAAACAAACCGCTTGTTTACGGTGCCATCTATAAATTTGAAGGACAGGTTACTGTTTTTAATTACAAAAACGGACCTTCTTATCGTTGTTTGTTTCCAACTCCGCCACAACAAGGAAGTGTGCCTAATTGTTCTGAAGTTGGCGTTTTAGGAGTTCTTCCAGGGTTAATTGGTACGCAACAAGCCAATGAAGTTTTGAAAATTATTTTAGAAATTGGAAGCGTACTTTCTGGAAAAATGCAAATTTACAACGCACTTGAAGCTAGTTTTTATGTGTTAAAAATTCAGCGTGTTGAACAAGAATTTGAAAAAGTACTTGCCAATGCAACAGCATTTGAGCAGTTTGATTATGATTTCTTTTGTGGGATAGAAAAACAAACAACCAAACAAAAAGAAATTACCGCTCAAGAATTGAAAATACTTTTAACAAATGAAGACATCCAAATCATAGATGTCAGAGCCCCTTGGGAACAACCGAAAATTGAAGTTTTAAATGCGATAAACATTCCTCTTCAAGACATTCCGACACAGTTAGAAAAAATAAATCGTTCCAAAAAAACAGTAGTTTTTTGTCAGCATGGTGTTCGGAGTTTAACTTGTATTGCTTTTTTAGAAGCACAAGGCTTTGATAATCTAATCAATTTAAAAGACGGAATTGTTACGTGGGATAAATAGTTAGAGTTATGACGTTGATAGCGAAAAAAAATATCTACCTGAGTAGTAACAAAAATTTAAATTAACAAAAAAACATGCCCGAAAGTCAAAATATAAAAAGAGTAAAGAATATACTAACACAAGGCGAAGGCATTCGTTTGGAGTTTAAAAAATCGCATACTCAACTTCCAGGTAATTTGTTTGAGTCTATTTGTGCCATGCTAAATCGTGATGGTGGTAATATTTTATTGGGAGCAGATAATGATGGAAACATTATAGGAGTTGATGCAACTAAAATAGAAACGATTACCACTAATTTAGTCAACCTTTCAAATAATCCCGAAAAATTAGACCCTCCCTTTATTTTGTTTCCGCAGGTTTATAACATTGATAATAAAACAATAATTCACATACAAGTTCCGTGCAGTTCGCAATTACATAAATCGGCAGGCGTAGTTTACGACAGAAGTAATGATGGCGATTTTAAGGTAACCGAACCGCACCAAATTGCAGAAATTTACAACCGAAAACGAACACATTACACTGAAGGAATTATTTATCCTGGAATTCAGTATTCTGATTTCAATCCTACATTGTTTCCAAAACTTCGTAATCTCATCAAAAGCAACGAAGCCAATCATCCTTGGTTATCTCTTAATGATGAACAATTGTTACAAAAAGCAGGACTTTGGAAAAGAGATTATCAAACAGGGCAAGAAGGTTATACCCTTGCTGCCATTTTATTGTTGGGAAAAGACGAAGTAATACAACAGGTTTTACCACATTATAAAATTGATGCTTTGGTAAGAATAAGCAATACCGACCGTTATGATGATCGTTTGTACATACAAACCAATTTAATAGATGCTTATGACCAGTTATTAGGTTTTGTTGCCAAACATTTACCAGATAAATTTTACA
>Ga0210012_1002139_pt1 | contig 17544 bp, 7 predicted proteins | sample CryGeymeta201504_FD_183974 | JGI IMG/M metagenome (GOLD analysis project Ga0210012, IMG submission 183974) | Groundwater microbial communities from Crystal Geyser aquifers in Utah, USA - Crystal Geyser metaG 2015-04 (SPAdes) (version 2) | ecosystem: Environmental > Aquatic > Deep subsurface >... | reverse complement strand
TTAACCTATTGTTTTCAAAAGAAATTACATTATATAAACTAATATCTGATATTATTCTGCCTAGAATTTCATTTTGTGTATTCATAAAAAGGATTGTTTTATCATTTTCAGCGTCGGCGGCATTTATGATAATTAGATCGTCTGCGACAGGTTTATACTGATAAAAATAGGGTTTTTGTTTAGGAAAACTGCCACTAAAATCTTTCCTATGTTGCTCATCTAAGCGATTTATATCGGCCTCTTTTACTTCATTTCTTTGTACTAATGCACCTAAATCAACTACTACTTTATTATCCTTCGAAATTGTTCCTTTGCCTGAATCTGAAAGCCAAAGAATACCTGAAGCATCTACCTTGTAATCATAATATTTGCCGTAAGGTATGGCTTCATTAACTTTTCCGCCCAAAATAGAATCAATTAACTTAAAATCAGAAACACTTAAATAATGTGTATTGTCGGTTACAATTTTTCCATCTTTTGTAATTTCAGCAACGAATTGAACATACTTTTTGTCATCTATACTTTTATCCAATTCAATCGATTGAAAATTTAGCCAAAACGAATTTGGATTAGCATGTGGAAAAATATTGGCAGCAAAGAACATCGTTTCATTAGGATGCAAAAATATATCAAATAAAAATGTCCGTGAAAACTCATATAAACCAGCTTTCGACAATCCGTAAACATGAATCAGCTTTTGTTGAGGATCTTGAACAAACAATGAATCCGTTCCAACAAGGAATGAGGAGAAATACCCACTAACTTCTTCTGGCCCTTTTCCCTTATTTAACATCGTTTGTTTGTAAGTGTAGTTTTTATCATACACCAGAATTTTAGATTTTCCTCTAATTGCAAAAAGTAAATCGCCTTTTGAATTTCGTTTTATATCGATTCTAGAACCATATTGCGACAATAGTGAATCTTGGCTCACATTGAATTGAGACACAATTTCTGTTTTAAGTTCTTTTATTTCATCGACTTTTTTTGTCGTTGGTGATTGAGTACAAGCTACAACTAAACTTACGAGAGCTGTAAATAGTACAGAGTTTTTTATAAGCTTCAAATTGGTTTCCCTAGTTATTGGTTTAATCAAATCTGTCAATGGAGAAGATTAATAAACTACAAATTGTAAAGATAAGTTTAATTAAACAACCATGAACCTAAGCAATTGTTTTTATTAATGAAATTAACCCTATGGACAAATCCGATTTTAATATGATGCAAAAATCGGTAATTAATTAATAAAACAAACTATTTGACTCAACTAGTTTATTTCATAATGATTTTTGTTCTTTCAATTTTTAACCTCATTATTTATTTCTGTTACAAAATAATTAAAACTTAAACTGTCTATGAATAATCTATTTAGGATTTCGCTTTTATATTATCTATTACAATTCAATTGCTTATTAGCTGCTCAAGACTACGTTTTTGAAAAAAAAACATCTGATTTATTTGACTTGGGAGAGCAAAAAAGTGAAACTACTATCAACTTAATTGTTTCAGATGGACAGCTTTTTGCAGGAGTAGCTTTCATAAACATGGAACCATTTTTACTTATTAAAAATGGTTCACAAAAAACTAAACAAGTTTCCATTCCAAAAGGAAAAGGACCTTTTGAAATCATGTATCCTGGAACAATAGCAATTTGGGAAAATCAAATACTAATACATGGCTTATCATTAAGTAAAATAATTGTTTATGATGTGAAAAGTGAAGAATTTTCGCAAGAATTTTTATTCGATAAATCGCCTGAAAGTAGCTTTATGGTTGACTTTATAACTATGACAATCGGGAAAAAAGAATTAGCTTTATTTGGACGCATAGAAGGCAAAGGTGCTTTCGGAACTTTAGAAAACGAGAACATTGTTATCACTAAAACATTTTCATTTCCTGAAGATTTTGCGAATTTAACGTTGAGGAATCCTTTTCTAATTGCTGGTAATATTTTTTCAGATGGTAAAGATATATTCGCTTCGAGCAGTCATTTTCCTCTCCTATTTCAAATGAATGAGAAATCGGTGAAAAGAATACCCCTTACTGATGATAAAAATGATTACGAACTTGATACTTCAGGTGGTCCAATGGCACCTAAAAGTAATTTTTCACAATTAGATTTTGTTAAACATGGTAATCAATTATTTACGGTTTATAGAAGTACAGAAAAAGATAAATCCATTAAAAATCATATTTGGCGCGTCGATTTGAAAGACTATTCCAAAACAAAATTTGATGTTCCTTTTTCTATTCGACAATTTATAAGTACAGATTCAGAACTGTACGCTATTTCAAGTGATTATGATCTTTTTGAAATTAAAGAAAAATTATAGTTCTTCTTTTGGATTTTGTAATACTGAATGTTTAAAAAATTGAACTGAATCTGAATAATTTATCAAAAAAATTAAATTATTAGAATAAGATTATTTTTTATATAAACTATTTTAGAGTTAATTTTAAATTTTAACGTTTTTTACAATCATAATAATTCATTTCTTGAGAAAAATTGTTAGATATTTCACTTTTGATATCTATTCCTTTTAAAATTAAAACTACAAGAATTAGGCTAATTTTTTTCAAAAAAAATAAAAGGGTACTTTTCGATGAGATATTTAAAATAGAAATCTAGCTATATCAAAAAGTAGATTTAAACAAAATAATCGGCGATTTTACACGATTTGAAGCAGTTTAAAATTGTTAAAATCATTTTAAAAGTGGATTCAAAACTGATTATATTACTCAAATTCAGACTTGGACATTTTGTAAAGTTTATTAATTTTTAAAAAGGTTGAGTCCACTCCAAAAAGTCAATTCTTTCGGTTTTCACCCTTCCAAATCCTACGAATTTGACGAATAGTTTGCTAAAAACTACTTTTCGGAATACACTCAAAGATTCAATTTTACAAATATAATAAAAACAATTATATAATTGCAACATATAGTTCTTATTACATATACGTCATTTCTTCATGCTGGGCTTCGACCCCGCATCTCAGCCTAAGAACTTAACCTATACAAAAGAACTGCTTATGGCGTAAAAAGATATTGGACAGAGATAGCACTTCGTGGTTCTTCAGATCGTGTCGGGTCACGGGATGACCTTAATTTTGCAAAAACTAGTGAAGTTTGCTTAGAAACGAAGTCCGAATTTGAGTTAAATTATTGTTGACTCTCATCTTTTCAGAAAGTGATTACTCATTAAATGAAGGACTATTAGTAAAAATTATATTTAAAAATAACCTTCCTTTCAATTTTGAAATAGACAAAGACAGATTCCTTTTCTGATTTCCAAAATATATACATTCTATTAAGCCAATTAATATTTATCTATACTATTATTTTTATATTACATATAAACAATTCGTACTTAATACTTTTTCACGTAAATGATAAAAGAATAATAGTATATTTACCAAAATAGATTCGTTTTATTCGGTTGGATGCTTAAAAGATTGCTTTATCGTTACTTACTTTTATTAGTGATTTTGTCGCTATTTACGACTGGGTTTGCTCAAATTACTTATCATATTAGTAATTATCCTGTTTCATTTATGAAAGGTGGAAATCAAAACTGGGATTTGGCTCGTGATAGTAAACAGCGACTTTTTGTGGGAAATAATTACGGTTTAGTTGTTCTCGAAAATACCTCGGCGGCAATTTATTATCTTCCAGAACTTACCATTGTTCGATCAGTTTCTGTAATTGGGGAAAGAATTTTTACTGGTTCATTCGAAGAATTTGGATATTGGGAAGAGACAGAAAAAGGTAGTTTTAGATACACTTCCTTGAGTGCAGATTTGCAAGAACGAATGCGACCTAACGATGAAATTTGGAGAATTGCTGAGCATTCAGGAAAGGTATATTTCCACTCATTTGGATCTATGTATGTTTATGATTATAAAACGGTTATGCGACTACCTGAAGACTATACGGGGTTTATGTTTTTTTATCCCGCAGGGAATCAATTAGTTACTCAAAAAATTGGGGGCTCGTTTTATTTGATTCGAAATGATTCCTTAATAGAACTTTCTTCGTCTGTAATTCAAAAGGGCGAGGATTTAAAAGGTGCTTTTTTAATTTCAAACGAAACCCTAATCGCTGGTACTACAAGTGGTTTATATTCACTCAATTTGAATACAAAATTGTTCAAAAAATGGAAAATTGAACGGTTTGATGAAGTCGTTTCGAGTGAAATTAATGGGATTACCATAGTTGGAAATTATATAGCTATTGGAACCATTCTAAATGGTATTTACTTGTACGATAGAGCTGGTAATTTTTTATCGAATATAAATTCTGGAACTCGATTGCAAAACAACACGGTGCTTTCTATGCTTCCCGATTCTTTAGGAAATTTATGGGTTGGTATGGATAAAGGTTTGGATTATATCGCCTTCGATTCGCCTGTTGACAGCTACCGAAGTAGCGAACTTTCTATCGGAAGTGTTTATGCGGCAGCGCTTTACAACAATCAACTTTATGTTGGAAGTAATCAAGGAATTTATCGTTTTGATAGGGGTGTAACAGGTAAGTTTTCCTCACCAAGTTTAATTAATGGCTCACAAGGTCAAGTCTGGTTTTTGTCCGTTATTGAGGGTCATTTATACTGCGGTTTGAATTCAGGAACCTATGTTTTTGAAAACGAATCGTTAAAACAAGTTAGTCCAGTTCAAGGGGCTTATACCTTAATTGATTATCCAGGTAGAACAGATAAAAAAATTCAAAGCACCTACAATGAGATTGTTGTTTATAACAAAAAATCTACTTCAGGAATTTGGGAAATGAATTATACGATTTCGAATTTTGCTATGCCTTCCCGCTTTTTAGAAATCGATTATCAAGGTACGTTATGGTTGGGACATACAATAAAAGGAATTTATCAATTGCAGCCATCTATTGATTTTACACGAGTTGCAAGTTTAAAAAAAATAGGAACTAAAGATGGTATTCCAAAAACAACAAATCGACTTTTTAAAGCGGATAATCGTATTTTAGTTTCTTCGGGAGATTCATTATATCAATGGGATTCAATCCATCAACAATTTGAAATGTATTCGGTTTTGAATTCGTTATTTAGTGAAGGTGGTGCTGTTTTTAATATTGTTGATGCGGGGAATCACCGTTATTGGATAGTAAAAAAAGACGAACTTTTACTCGCTAAAGTTCACTTTAATTCGGTGCAACTTATCTATAGAATGTTGCCGCAACAATATGATTTTCATTTAGTTGAGGGCTACGAACGTATTATTCCTTTAAATGAGCAATTGCATTTACTTTGTTTAGATGATGGGTTCGCAATTATCGATTTGAATAGGATAAATCGCATGGAATCTAGTTTCCCTGCAATTTCGATTAGTCAATTAAAACGATATAATGGTTTGCAGTTAAAAGAGACCATTAGTCCTAACAAAAAAACGAACCTTAGCTTTTCTGATGAAGCGAATTCGATTAGTATAAAGTGGAGAACTTCGTTGCCTGTTGGGGCATATCGATTTTTTCAATTTCGCTTAATTGGTTTTGATCATTCTTGGAGTGACTGGTCTGCTGAAACCGAGAAACGTTTTGAACGATTGAGTCCTGGAGATTATACATTTCAAATTCGGACTTTAAATGCGTCGGGATTAGTCTCACCTTCTGTTTCGCTTGTATTTAAAATAAGATCGCCTTGGTACATTAACACGTATGGGTTTATTCTTTACGCAATTATTTTTGTTTTTTCGATTCTGTTTGCACGTTTATATCTAGCTAAAAGGCGTTGGAAAAAAGCTGAGTTGGAAATGGCAAAAGAAAAAGAAAAAATGCAAACTGAAAAAGAGTTAGCAGAAAAAACACTTATTGCCGTTCGAAACGAAAAGCTTCAAGCTGAAATAGAACATAAATCGTCCCAATTAGCTACAAATACGATGTCTATTGTTCGGAAAAATGAATTATTACGGTCGATTAAACAAGAAATGGAAATGCAGAAATCTGGATTGGGTGAACGTTTTCCTAAAAAATATTACCAGCGTGTTTTGAATTTAATTGACCGTAATTTGCAAGATGAACACGAATGGGAAGCGTTTGAACAACTTTATGACCAAGCACACGCCGATTTTTTCAAACGATTAAAACGTGAATTCCCTGAATTGACAGCAAGTGATTTGCGACTTTGCGCTTATTTACGCATGAATTTAGCTACCAAAGAAATTGCCCCATTGTTGAACATTTCTGTGCGAGGAGTGGAAGAGCGTCGCTACAGATTAAGAAAAAGATTGAATTTATCGAGTGAAACGAATTTGAATGAGATGATTATGACGTATTAGGTGAGAGGAATTAGGTTTGAGGTTTGAGGTTCTGGGAGTCTGGAGTCTGGGAGATTTTTTGCTTTACTTATATTTTGGGTTGTGTATTTTTAGGGAATTAGAAATTCGGGAATTTCGAGTTACAATTTCACTCTTTGATCTTTGCAACTCAATATTCACAATTTTCATTTCATAATTCGAAATACGAAATCCGACATTTCACATCCGACATCTAAAATCCTAAATCAGAAATGCAAAACAATGTCAGAAATCAAGAAGTCCTTGACTCCTTGACTCCTAACTCCTGACTCCTGACTCCTGACTCCTGACTCCTGACTCCTGACTCCTGACTCCTGACTCCTAACTCCTAACTCCTAACTCTTGACTCCTGACTCTTGACTCTTGACTCCTGACTCCTATTTTCACTTTTTCAATAAAAACGTTGCCGATTGCGTATCTCTTGAGTTTCCACCTATAAAAACTACAAACTCGCCCAATTCTGTTCCATAGCTCATATCTGCTCTATAAAACGAGAGTTGTTCTTTTGTGATCTGAAAACTAACTTTTTTGGCCTCTCCTTTTTTAAGCATAATTTTTTCAAAAGCTTTGAGTTCACGAACTGCTCTCGAAACAGATGCTACTTTATCTTTTATGTATAATTGAACAACTTCTTCACCATCATATTTTCCAGAATTTGTTACATCAACACTTACAGTTAGAGTTCCGTTTTCTGCCATTTCTGAACTTGAAAGTTGAATTGGAGAATAATTGAATTTAGTGTAACTCAATCCGTAGCCAAAAACATATAATGGCTCATTACTTACATCAAGATATTTTGAAGTGTATTTATCTTCTGCTTTAAAAGGACGACCTGTGTTTTTTAAACTATAATAAATAGGAATTTGGCCCACATTTTTTGGAAATGTTACAGGTAATTTGCCTGAAGGATTGTAATCGCCAGAAATGACTTCAGCGATAGCATCACCTGCAGTTGTTCCTAAGAACCATGTTTCCAAAATCGCTTGTACATTTTCTTCTAACCAATTTATGGTTAAAGGACGTCCATTCATCAATACAGCAACAACTGGCTTTCCAACCGCATGCACAGCTTTTGCCAATTCTTCTTGAACTCCTGGTAAACCAATATCCGTTCGACTTGCGGCCTCACCTGACATCCAAAAAGCTTCTCCAATTGCTAAAATCACGATATCAGCTTTTTTTGCGGCTGAAACAGCTTTATTAAAACCTGATTTATCATCTTTATCAATTTCTGAACCTTTTTCATAAATAAAATTAGCAGATGGAAATTTCTTTTTTAAGCCCTCTAAAAGACTTACCGATTTTGACCAATCTCCAGCCGCTGACCAAGAACCAATTAAATCGCGTTTTGAATCGGCTAGTGGTCCGATTACCGCAATTGTTTTCACTTTATTTGAAATCGGTAGAACTTCATTTTCATTTTTAAGCAGAACGATTGATTTTTTTGCCATATCGAAAGCCGCGTCAATATTTTCGGGCTTCATTATTTCTGCTTTTTGTCGTTCTGCATTTGAATAACGGTATGGATCTTCAAACAATCCCAATTTGAATTTCACTTTTAAGATTCTCGCAGCAGCGATATCAATTTGTTTTTCATTTATTCTTTTATCTTTCACTAAGTCAGCTAAGGTTTGATCATAAAAACCATCTTGCATACTCATATCAATTCCTGCATTCATGGCTAATGCGCTTGCTTCGTGTTTGTCTTTTGCAACTCCGTGATACAATAATTCCATTATGGCTGTGTAATCGGTAACTACAAATCCTTTAAAACCCCATTCTTTTCTTAAAATCTGATCAAAAAGGAATTTATTTGCGGTTGCAGGAATCCCGTTCAAATCATTAAATGCGGTCATTACTGTTAAAGCTCCTGCATCAATTGCGGCTTTATAAGGTGGTAGATACACTTCACGAAGCATTCTTTCCGACATATCAACAGAATGATAATCACGACCGGCTTGTGCTGCACCATAGGCTGCGAAATGTTTTACACAGGCTGCAATTGTGTTTAAATCATAAAGAGAATTCCCTTGGAATCCTTTAACTCGTTCCGCTGCAATTAGAGATCCTAAATAAGGATCTTCGCCTGCGCCTTCAACCATTCTTCCCCATCGTGGATCGCGAGCAATATCTGCCATAGGCGCAAATGTCCAGTGTAAACCTTCTGATGCTGCTTCAGCAGCTGCGACTTCGGCAGCTTTTTTAATAGCTTGTAAATCCCAACTTGCGGCTTCTGCTAAAGGAACTGGAAAAATGGTGCGATGACCATGAATCACATCATAACCGAACAATAATGGAATCCCTAAGCGTGTTCCATTAACAGCCATTTCTTGGAGTTTTCTTGTGTACTCTGAGCCATAAGCATTAAAAATGGAACCTACTGATCCCGATTTAATATCATCGATATACTGAGGTCTTAAAAAAGCACCTGTTTGATCCATATCGGATGTGTACAAGGTTAATTGCCCGATTTTTTCTTTCAATGACATTATGGACAACAAAGAATCGACTTTACGGTCATATTTCGCATCTGGATCTACGCTTGTATTTTTTACACAATACTGAATACTCACTAAGAGAAGTACCGTTAAAAGTATGGATTGAAGTTTCATTAATTTTCCATTCTATCTAATTGTTTTTTGTCTTAAACTAATTTCCTGTGCTAAATTCCAGTTTTTGTAAACCAGCTTGCACTTCAGGCGCTTGCATGAATAAATCCCAAAGCATACCTGAACGATGATTCTCTATCATTATTAAAATAGGACCTTGGTCGATGGCAAGAAACGAATTGGCCCACCAAGCGGAAGTTGGATTAAAAGCATCATAAAAACCAAATTCGCCCCACAGTTTATCGCCCAAAATGTAATAAAAATGTTTTAATGCTTTCATAGATTCTTCTGGAGTGTAGGGAAAAGAAGAAAGAGCTGCTGTTGGGGAAATTGTTCCATTATCACGAGTTGGTTCATGCACTCCATAACCGCTTGGTTCATCAGATGCGGTTAAACCCCAAGAATTTTCACTATATCCGATTTTTGAATAAGGATTCCGAACACTATGTTCATAATTAATTAAGGAATGAGTTCTGTTTTGTTCCCAATAATTGGCAAATTCATCACTCAATTTTCTAGGATCCAAACCTAAAAATGAATAATGAGCAAAAAATAATGGCCCACCATAATCATAACCAACTGGCAAAGTGTATCCATAGAATTCTTTATTATTTCTTATAGAACCATTTCGAGCCCAGCCATTGGTATAAACAGATTTTTCAATAGAATGAATTCTAGAACTTGCTGCTAATACATACACTATTAATGCTTCGTTATAACCACTAATTTTCATATTCATTGCCCAATTTTTATCGGGAGACCAATGCCAATACAACACATCTTGTCCGTCTCGGGTAAACCAGTCCCATTCTATAGCATCTAAAATTTCGTTAATTACGGTAATTACATCATTTTCTTCTACAACTTGAGGATTTAAGAATTCTCTAACTGTGATTAGTCCTTGCGCTATAAATGCCGATTCCACTAAATCAGCGCCATTATCATTTGTACTAAATGCGATTGTTTTACCAGTTGAGCCGTTCATCCAATGTGGCCAAACTCCATGAAAACGATCTGCATTTTTTAAGAAATTTGTAATTTTGGCTAAGCGTGTTATAGCTTCAGAACGAGTAATAAAATTTCTATGAACGCCCACAATAATACCCATTATTCCAAATCCACTTCCGCCGATTGTAACGGTTTCACCCGCACCTTTTCGTTCTAGGGCTAGTCCACTTACAGGATGTGCGTAATCCCAGAAATAGGTAAACGTTTGCTTTTGAACTAGTGTTAAAAGTTCCTCATCAGAGATTAAAGGGAATTTTATGCTTGAATTTAAACCTGTATTAAAGGCCTTACTAAAGCCTTTAAACTCAAAGTCATTTGCAGATTTTAATCCAGAACTAATGATAATTGAATATTTTGTATAATAGTCTAGATCGTCAATGACCGTTAGACTTACTTTCTTTTTATCGGCAGATAAAACCACCGAAAAATTTGCGTTTGGTTGTAGCACAAACTTAGAATCGATTCCCATTGGTAAAACATCAGAGAACTGAAATTCAAAAACTTGTGATGAATAATCGATTTCTGTAATTGTTGATGTGTAAAGTAAATTTATTCCATTTAAAGTTGCTGCAAGTAAAGATAGAGTTCCATTTTCCGTTAAAAATGAATAAGAAATTCCTGGAAATGCTTGACCTTCAAACCCTTTTAAATTTTCCCCAATATGGAAGCTATATAATGATTTGTAATCGAGAGAATCTGATGTTTTAATTTGAACCGTTTTTCCGGAATCAAAAAAACTAAATTCTAATTCTACGTTTGTAGTTGTGTTTTCTTTTTTAAGTGAAATAGCGTTTTTAACTGATTGGGAATCAACGCTTGATGTAAATTCTAGGGTAATTTGTGGTTTAATAGAAATATTATCTGTTGTTTGAGTACTACTCAATAGTCCACTTGATGAAGAAGCTCTCAATAATTGAAATACTTCAGGATCTGGACGATTTTGAGAATCTGAGCAGGATAAAATCCATGCAAAAATCACAATGATTGAACAAAATAAGATCCATTTTTCTTTCATCTTTAATAGAATTTCTTTCTTTTTAAAACCGAAATCCCTGCTAATTTTTAAGATTGTAGGAATTTCGGATGAACATAACAATTTCAGAGATTATTTCTCAGAATCGTACATGAGTTTAATTTCATTGGCAGTTAATACTTTATGATAGAATTTAATATCATCTAATTGGCCTTTAAAGTGGTTTGCACTAGGGAAGTCATAACCACCCCATCCTTCTGCATCCCATAAAGTTCCAGCGCGTGATTGTACGAATCCAAAAGCGAATTCATTTACAACTTCTGGAGCTTCACCAGCAAAAGTTACACCAGAAACTACACGTTTTGCATCACCATCTGGCCATAAATCGAAATCGAATGATTTCATTTTTTCAGCATTATAATATAACGTTCCTTTTCTTTTAGTTCCGTCGTAAGTTAAGGTTACATGAACCCAATTATCTTTTAATAATGCGGTCATTTGCTCAACAGTTAAGCTTTTTGCAAAATCCCAACCTTGCCAGCCACCGTTAGAAGCATCAGTAGCTTCTGATGGGAACCACATATCTTCAGCTGTAGAAGAAGTGTCGGAAAGATTATAACGAACAGCAAATTTAGCACCATCGTAACCACCAAAAACTTCATATTGAAGACCGTAAAAAGCACCAAGACCCATTACAAAATGACCAGAGGTTTTATCAGTTGAATTGGTTTTCATCCAAAAACTTAAGGTTAAGTTTTGAGATTTAATTAAATCATCACCGTTAGGAATTTCGATAATTGAAGTGGTACCATTAAATGTAGCAGCTTTCCCAGCATTTGCATTACGACCATCAGTATAAGAGATATCGACAACACCAGAAGCACTTGGGTTAAACATTCCTGTTGCGTCATTTGCACTGTCTTCAAATTTCCAATGTGCAAGAATACCAGCAGGACTAAATGTTCCAGCGGTTGTAAATGTACGTGTTGTTGCAGCTAAAGGCTGTTTATCGTCGTTTAACAAACCTGCAGAAACAGAAATTTTGTATAAAGTACCAGATCCTAAGTTATCAACAGGTGTTACAGAAAGTGTTTTTCCACTAGCTGTTACTTGTATTGCAACATCAGTATTATCATAATCTTGAGTCAATTTAACATTTGAAGTTGTTGCTGTTGCAGCATCAACATCTGTGTTAAATGTAAATACGATAGTTGGTTTTACAGGAACATTAACAGGTGAAGTTGCTCCGTTTAAGTCAATATCTCCAGCAAGAATTGATTCGATGTTCAAATCTTTTGGAGAATCATCAGAACAGGCGATAAAACCTGTACTGCTAATCATTATGGCTAATAGCCAAACTAGAAGAGTACGTGTAGTTTTCATAGTTTTTCCTTATTTATTAAGGTTTTGTTTTTTTGGATTTTTGGTTTTAAAATTTTGATCAATTCCAGGCTGGATTTTGAATTAAAGAGCCTTGAGAGATGTCAATTTCGTTTTGAGGTATAGGGAAATACTCATGTTTGCCAGATTGAAATCCGACAGGTCCTAATACTTGCACTGCTTTTCCTGTGCGTACTAAATCCCAGAAACGATGTCCTTCAAGTGCTAATTCAACTCGGCGTTCATGAATTATAATGTCGCGCAAAGCATCTTTCCCTGTTTCTGTGATATCAGGTAAAATGCTCCTATTTCCTTGTCTAGCACGGGCTCGAACCTCATTCAAATACGGTAAAGCTTGTGCTGCTTTGTTATTTTCATTGAGTGCTTCTGCTGCCATTAATAAGACATCAGAATAGCGAATTAAGCGACGATTGTGACCATATTGTGTATTTGTAGTAAGGCCAGGAATCCACACTTTCTGATTATAACTTTCTATTTCTATTACATTTCCTTGCGCATCTTTAACTTCATCAGGAGTTGTTCCATCACCTTGAATCGTAACGCCATCAATCACTTCACCTAATTCAATAATCGTTGCATCTTCTCTTGGATCGCCCGTTTCAAACGCGTTTCTAAGATCAACAGAAGGTTGATTAAATCCCCAACCACGATTTGGCGTTCCACGAACACCTTGTGTATTTGCATATTGATTTCCTGTTCCGCCAGATTCAGTAGCAACAGCTCCAACTTCAAAAACAGATTCAACACCATGTTCTCCATTTTGACTATTTGCATCAAAAAAAACAGGTTCTAATTGATATAAGCCTGAATTGATGACTTCTAGTGCATAGCGTTTAGCGTTTGCATAATCTTTTTCAAATAAATAGACTTTTGCTAACAATGCTTTTGCAGCTCCTTTACTTGCACGACCTAAATCTTCGTTTCCATAGATATTTTTTTCAGGTAATCCTGCAATTGCACTAGCTAAATCTGATTTTATGAGTGTGTAAATCTCAGAAACATTTGATTTCGCTACTTTTAAAGGCGGAGTTGTCGAAATTACCAATGGAACTTCGCCAAAAGCACGAACTAAATCGAAATAATAAAGTCCACGCAAAAAAGACGCTTCAGCTAAATATCGTGTTTTGAGCTGTTCATTCATGTTAACATCAGGAACTTTTTCTAAGACAACATTCGCATAACGAACACCTTGGTACAGAGCTGCCCACCAACGATCTAATCCATCTTGTGTGCTTGTAAAGGTGAAATTTTCATACGGAATTAAATTACTTGCTCCATCGTTAGGATTACTTCCTTTATGAGCATCATCCGACATCATATCCATTATGGGAAATCCGCCACTATTATAGTGCCAGCTTCTCAAAGTTGAGTAAACCGCATTTGTTGCTAAAAGTGCATCTTGCTCTGTTTTCGGAAAGGCTTCTTGAGTTAACTCTCCTTGTGGATTTACTTGTAAGAAATCGCTGCATGAAAATGCACTAAATCCAAGTAGTAGAATTAAAGAAATTGTTTGCTTGTTCATTTTCATTCTCCCTTAAAAAGTTGTTGTTAAACCAATGGCAAATACGCGTGGAATCGGGTAAGAACCATTGTCAATTCCGTTCGACAATACATCGTAACTTCCAATTTCTGGTGTATATCCTGGGTAAGATGTCAAGGTGTATAAATTATTTGCTTTTACATAAATCTTTGCTGTTGAAACACTTAAATGTCTTAACATGGTTTTTGGCAGCGAATATCCAAGTACTAAACTTCTTAGGCGCATGTAAGAACCATCGTGAATAAAGCGATCGGATGGCAAGAAATTATAACCACCAAATGATGCTCTTGGTTCTGAGTTACTTGTTCCATCTCCTGTCCATCTATCCCAAACGTGTTGTTCAAAATTATATGGATCTGGGCGAACAACATTTTTACCATTGAAGATTTCGTTTCCAACTTGACCTTGTAAACCAATCGATAAATCCCAATTTCCATAGGTGAAATCGAAATTAAATCCATAAACAAAATCTGGAATAGGTGAACCAATCATGGTTCTATCATCTCCATTTAATACTCCATCACCATTAATATCTTTATATCGAATATCGCCGACTTCTGCTAAGGAAAGGTGTGGATATGCCACTAAATCAGCAGCGTTTTGAAAAATCCCATCGGTTACATAACCGTAAAATGCGCCAATTGGTCTGCCAATTGTTGAAAGTGTTACAGCTTGACCATTTGCTAAATAGCCACCTATTAATACAGAGTCTATTCCGCTATTTCCACCAATTGCACGTACTTCGTTATGAACGGGATTCCCAATAAAACCAATGCTGTAGCCCAAATCACCAACATTGTCATCCCACTTTAATGAAAGTTCAAATCCACTGTTTTCAATTGAAGCTGCATTAAAGCGAACTCTTTGGCCTTGACCATTTCCTAAATGTCCTGGAGTGGCTAATTCAACTAAAATATCTTCGGTTAAACGATTGAAATAATCAATTTCACCTGAAAGTTTCCGGTTGAATAACGTGAATTCAAGTCCAATATCTGTTTGAGTAGTGGTTTCCCATTTTAAATCTGGATTTCCTGCTTTACCAAATGTTGCTGCGATATAGGCTAGATCAGGATTTCCAAAAACAGCATTTAAACTAGAGTTGATTCTGGAAAAACGATCGAAATAAGCAATTTTTTCATTCCCAATTTGTCCCCAACTTGCCCTGATTTTCAAATCGTTAAGCCAAGTAATAGGTTTCAAAAATGATTCTTTGTGAATATTCCAACCTAACGCAAAAGAAGGAAAAGTCCCCCAACGATTATCTTCTTCAAATTTTGATGATCCATCACGACGTAAGGTTACTGTAGCTAAATATTTTTCATCATAGGTATACTGAAAACGTAATAAATACGACATCATATTGTAATAATTATCAGGATTCACACCATTATAAATGGATGATAACATATTGATATTATTTGCTTCATCAACAATATAACTTGGCAATACGTACCAAAAATCTTCAGCATTTCGTAATACATTTTGCCCAGACATTCCCATACTTTCAGAACGAGTCTGTTGCATAGTGTAACCCACAATTGCATTCACTGCATGTTTTTCAGCAAATACCTTATTAAAGTTTACTGTGTTTTCCCATAACCAAGTGTAGTTAATGCCATTTCCTTTAAAAAGATCACTAAACTCATTCTGTTGTTGTGATGCAGTTCCATCGGGATTATAAATAGTATAGGCAGGAGTAAATGATTTTGACTGAGAATAGCCTGCATCTGTACCAAAACTGGATTTCACAATAAAAGCATTGGCAATTAAGGCTTCTGCATACACATTTCCTACCAAACGAAGTCCACTGTTGTAATTATTGGAATACTTTAAACTTGCCAAAGGATTACCGACATTGTAAACAACTCCATACGAGCCATCAGCATAATAGGGCTCTAATACTGGTTGAGCTCGATAAGCTGCAAAAGTCACATTGGGTGAAACTTGTTGACTTGATGGGGAAATTGTGATTGTATTCCCAATCTTAAATTTTTTCGTGATACGATAGGTATTATTTAATTGAACGGTTAAACGTTCAATATGCGAACGGTCAATAATCCCTTCTTGTTGAAATAAACCCACACTTAAATAATAATCAGAATTTTCTGAAGAACCTGTAACTGAAACTTGATAATTGTGCATGGGCGCGACACTAAATATTTCGTCTTGCCAATCTGTATTTGGTACTGCATCAACGTTATTATACGTTCCAGGGCTAATTTCATTCGAAATAATGGCAAATTGTTTTCCATCTAATAAATCAATTTTACGATCTAATTGTTGTAAACTCGATTCCATTAAAACACTTACAAACGGTTTATCTAAAGAAGCTGAACCTGTTTTTGTTTGAACCAAAATAACTCCATTCGCTCCTCTCGATCCGTACATCGCCGTTGATGAAGCATCTTTCAAAATTTCCATGGATGCAATATCTGCTGCATTCAAAAATGAAATATCATCTAGAATTACACCATCAACTACATAAATTGGAGATGAATTATTAAATGTTCCAACTCCACGAATTCGAACGGAAGAACCTGCACCCGGCGCACCTGATGTACTTGTAATTTGAACACCGCTTACTTTTCCCTGTAAAGATTGTTCTGCGTTAAACGAAGTCACTTTTCCAATATCTGCTGTTTTTATGGAACTTACAGCTCCTGTTAAATCACTTTTTCTTACAGATCCATACGCAATTACAACGACTTCGTCCATCATAGTTGTAATTTGTTTTAGTTGAACCGTTAGCGAATTTCTGTTAGAAACATCAATATCTACTTTTTCATAGCCTGTATAGGAAAATTGCAACCAAATTTCTTTTTCATCGAGTGAAATCGAGAAGTTACCGTCTAAGTCTGTAGCTACACCTTTTGTAGTTCCCAGTACAACAACATTCACTCCAGGAAGTGTTTCTTTTGTTTCTGCATCAACAACTGTTCCTTTTACTAAACGTTGTGCATGCGCCGTTCCGCTAAATAAAATGAACATAAATAGGAATAATCCCAGAATGCATCGTTTTGATTTCAAGTATTTGTTTTTCATAAATTTTACACCTTAATGTTTATACTCATTTTCAAGCCAGCCACCAGTAAAACCCGCTTTTCTCAATCCTCTAATAACATGTGGATTTTTTCGTAGTGTCTTCCAAATCAAACCGGTATCATAATTCTCTAATTGAATGATAATCGGCCCTTGATCGATTCCTAAATAGTCTTCGTTAAACCATCCTTCTTTATTATACGTTAGATTGAACGCATCTACAAACCCATATTTTTGATATAATTTGTCACCAAATTGGGTTTTCATTTTCCATAATGTACTCAAGGCTTCTTCAGGTGCAAAAGGAATTGAGCCTCCAACAGCAGTTGGTACAATAGTTCCATCATCTTCTAAATAATTGAATGCGACTCCACGCGCATTGTACGTTTTAAATTGAACCTGTTTTCCATTAATAACTTTTGTGGTATTACTTGGCCCATCGCTTGCAGTTAATCCCCATATTAAATCAGAATAGCCTACAAAATTTTTAGGATTTTTGATGGTATAAGCTCTATTTGATAAAGTTGCAAGTCTTGAATTTTCAAAATAATCGATGCTTTTTTCTTGCATATATTCATCTTGAATCCCTCTAAAATCAATAAACATCTGTGAATATTGATGACCAAATAATGGCCCAAAATTCACATGCTCAAAACC
>Ga0210012_1002137_pt1 | contig 17556 bp, 14 predicted proteins | sample CryGeymeta201504_FD_183974 | JGI IMG/M metagenome (GOLD analysis project Ga0210012, IMG submission 183974) | Groundwater microbial communities from Crystal Geyser aquifers in Utah, USA - Crystal Geyser metaG 2015-04 (SPAdes) (version 2) | ecosystem: Environmental > Aquatic > Deep subsurface >... | reverse complement strand
TGGCTTATCTGCGGCGCCGCACGGTATGGCGCAAGCCGCTGTTAGTCGGCGTCGGCTACGAATGCCAGAAGGCCGACGAGATTCCGTCGGATCCTTGGGACATGCGCCTGGATGCGGTGATTACCGAACGCAAAATCTATTGGGCGAAGGGAAAAGGGGCGACATGCGTTACTGGCTGATGAAATCAATTGGTAAGACATAAATCGCCTGAATTCCCTGTGTATAAAGGCTTTTAAAGGGTTTCATTTTATTGTAATTCTGCTCGTTTTCTTTGCTTGGGTGGGATTCTGGGTGGGAGTTTGTTATGGCTGTCCTCGAATGTCTTTAAACCTTGATTTCAAATCCGACCCGACATACACTTTGGTCAACAACACCCGCCACGCCTCTGATTCAAGCGCACCCCGGCGGGTTTTTTATTGGCTATAAAATTCACTACCGCTAGGCACTACCTGCGTTTTGTGGGCTACTATTGCTTTGATCGGCTTGCGCCATTGTGCTAGGAGCCTGTCTGGCTTATGATGAATCGGCTGCAAATCCGCCTGAGCGGTTCATATTTCGCCGCTTTTTTGGTCAATAGAACGACTATTGACCTGCAAAACCGGCAAAATCTGTCCTCGCCCAGCCGAATTCTCGCTTCGATTCCCATAAGCCAGACAGGCTCCTAGGATAAACATATGAAAAACATTGCCATATCAGATGTTAAGCGTGATCCTGCATCCAGTGAACGGTCGCGCCTGCATGTAAAGGTCGTCAAGATCGAGAAGGCGTTTAGCAAAGCGGTACGGCAAGGGGTGTTTATCGAGTCCGTTGCAAAATTGCCGATGGATGAAGCTGTTTCACGCGCCAAATTGATCGCCAACGTAAACCCGTCCGATTTTCGCATTGTCCGTATGCCAGGGTAACGGGTGAGCGCCGGTTTTGATTGGTTCCAGCCGGGCGATCTTCCTGCTTTCTTCAAGGCACTCCAAAAATCCCCGCATCCCGCTGTTCTGGTCGGCGGTCAGTCGCTGACATTTTGGGTCGATTTCTTCAAAATTCCCATACCGAAAATTGATACACCCTATCTGACGCAGGACATCGACTTACTTGCAACAAAACACGATGCACAAATTGTTGCCAAGGAATTGCATGGCACTTGCGCCATACCGGATTTGGACAATGCCACGCCTAATACCGCAATCGTCACTTATGTCACGCCGGATGGCCGCAAGCTGTTTGTCGATTTCATGGGAACCCTGATCGGATTGCGCAATGAGGAAATCCGAAAAACAGCCGTCGAGCTGGATCATTCCGAATATGGCCTGATCCGCGTGCTTCATCCGACCTTGGTGCTCAAGAGCCGCATCGTCAACCTGCACCGCCTCGCGCAGAAACGCAATGCCAACGGGGTGGAGCAGGCAAGGCTGGCTGTGCCGGTGGTAAAGGCGTTTCTTGAATATTACGTTGGCAACGGGCTGGCCGGTGCGAAGCCGGACAAATACCTTATCGACCGTATCATGTGGCTGCATGATTTGGCATTGACCGACGCGGGGAAGCTTGCTTATGCGGAGTGGGGCATAGACGTCATGCGGGCGGCACCGATAGAGATGGTGCAAAACAAGAAGTTCCACGCCCAACACAAACCCCGTATGGAGGCCGAAATTGCCACCAAGCGTGAGCGATACCGGAAACGGCATACTCCTTTATGACAAGAAAGCGGCCCTGACCCTCTGTCCGCTCAGTCACGGCGCTTGCAACAAACCCCGCAAGCCCCGCGCCATCGCTACACCGTGCCAACCTGACAAAGCGCCGAAGGCATAACCCCGCCATCGGCTTGCCCTCCTCGCCACGTTGGGCACGCTCCGTTCCCGCCGCCGCTTCACCACTGCGGGCTTCATGGCTGCGCCCAACCCCACGGCTACGCCATCAAGCCCTTGCGGTTCGCAGGCGGCTAGTGCGGGTGGTGCCAGTTAGTCCAGCGCTCGCGCAACGGTTCACGGTCTTGTCGCGCTGCGCTGGTTTTGTGGCGGTTTGTAACATAACGGCGTCTTATGCAAAGCGCCAGCGCCGGGCAAACTGCCGCCCGCCTTTCAGGTTCGCATAAGAAGCCGTTATGTCTTGCGCCCTTCGGGTAAAAACCGCCACCCAGCAAAACCATCGCCCCTTTATCCCCGGCGGGGTAAGGCAGCAAAACGGGGCTGGTGGATCGCCGCCCTTCGCTTTTTGCTGCGCGGTCGCGCTGCGGGGTAATTATTCCGACCCAAAAACAAACGGCCCACTCGGGGCCGCCTGGTTCTGGTTGGTGGCGTGGCGGTTTCAGTTCACCGCATCTTTCAACGCGCTGGCCGGGCTGAATTTGCCGCCCTTGTTGCCGGTCTTGGAGGCCCGGAATTTTGGCACCTTTGCGGCGGCAATTTTGATCGTCGCGCCGGTCTGCGGGTTGCGCCCGTTGCGGGCGGCGCGCTTGCCCACGTAGAAACAGCCGAAGCCGTTCAATGCGGCCATATCGCCATTTCTCAACGCTACTTTCATGGTGCCTTTGAAAGCGTCTATTGCCCGCTTGGTTGCACCTTCTGAAAGCTGGGTGGCAGCGCTGATTTCCTTGTACAGCTTGCTTTCGCTGAATGATGGCGCGCCAGTAACGTGATGATAAGCGGTGTAGGTCAGCGGCAGGCCGGTGCGCGGGTTGCGCCCGGCCTTCTGCGCTGGCGCGCCTCGTGAAAAACTCCCCAGCCCTCGCAGCATGACGCGTTCGCCTGCATCTGAATGTGATTTGATGCGCGCTTCCAGCGCGTCCAGCACTCGCTTGGCATCGGCCTTGGTGACGTCCGCCGAACGGGAAATGCTGTCGATGGTTTCGGATTTGTTCATGGTATTGCCTCCTGGGTTTATTGATTCACGGAGAGCATATTTTGAATGCTTGTTAAGCATGATGCAAGCCCAGCTAGAAGTTTATGCCGATTCTGCATACAATGCCGCAATGGCAACCGATCTTTTATCTCTCGGCAAACGCATCAAAGCGGAACGAGAAGCGCAGGGACTCACCCAGCGCGATCTTTCGACTCGCGCTGATTTTGAACAGACTCGCCTTTCCAAGCTGGAAAGCGGCAAATCACATCCCGGCCTGGAAGCGCTGGAGCGATTGTGCAAATCGCTTGGCAAAAGTCTCGCCTGGCTGTTGGAACAAACCGAAGCAGCCTCGCCGCCCCAAGGAATGACCTCGGAAGCCGCTGAACTGGCGCGACTGTGGCAAACCCTGCCTGACGCCGACCGGGCGGCGGTGAGGCGCATTGTGGTGGCTTTAGGCCGGCGGGATACGCCCAATGATTGACGGGCGGTTTTGAGGGAGCCCCGTGGGGCGGATGGGAGCGGGGCAGACGAGCGGGCAAGGAGCAGCGCAGCGCGACCCCGCGCAGCCTGACCCGCAGGGTGGGTGGGGGATCAAGAACAATAACCGGGCGGCAATTTAGCATAATGCAACACTGCGGGCGCGAGCCGGACAGTGGCTCTTGGGCCATTGCGCATAATTTCGGCATTATGTTACTTTGCCGCACGACAAGACCATTGCCAAACGGCGAGGGGGCACAGGGCTTTCAGCAGGCACGGCACTAGCCGCCTGCGAACCGCAAGGGCTTGATGGCGTAGCCGTGGGGTTGGGCGGAGCCATGAAGCCCGCAGTGGTGAAGCGGCGGCGGAAACGAAGCGAGCCCAACGTGGCAAGATCGGCAAGCCGATGGCAGGGTTATGCCTTCGGCGCTCTGTCAGATTGCCACGGTGTAGCGATGGCGCGGGGCTTGCGGTTCTACTTGCAAGCGCCGTGACTGAGCGGTCAAATTGACATTTACTCAACGATGTTCGAGTGCATGATGCGGCTCAATTCGTCAATACGTTCGACCAGAAACTTCTGGAGAAGCGTATCGCCAGTCTCTTGAGAGAAGAAGCGTGCTTCATGGTGGAAGGCGTTATGCACCGTCCGGCTGGCAATGTTTCGAATCCGTTTATTGAGGTCGATAGGGGCAGTACGTAGCGCATTCAGTTCGCCGAGGCGCTTCAGTTTCTGGGCGGTGGCCTGCAATAGAAACGGCTCGTCCGTGAGCCGAACCATCATCTTGTTGAACAGGCTGCGCGGCAGTGAGTCAAGATTGGCCCATAGCAGGCGATTGAGTAGCGGCATGCCCCCGTTCCAGGTGCCCGCGAGTTCTGTTGGCGTCAGCGCCAAATAGGCATCGACGAATTTCCGCACCAGCGCCGGGCTCTGGTTGTCGCCCTTCGTGGCGAAAATCGCCTGAATCTCTCGGCAGCGGTGTTGGATCAACTCTGGGGACCGCCACAACTTGACCTTCTTCTGATTCACCCGCAGGCCATAGCGGTCGAGGTTACGGGTGAGCAAGAGCAAGAGGTTGTTGATCTTGCTCGGATCGTTCAGCAAGATCATCTGGTCGTCTGCGTAACGAAAGTACGTTGCCCCCGCCTGGGCGCAAATGCCAGACGCAAACTGATCGTACTTTTGCAGGTAGAAGTTGGATAGGATGCGCGAGCAATCGGCCAAGGCATCCTGGGGTAAGCCGACCACCTGCGGGTGCAGGCCGGTATTGCGACGATTCCAGTGGTTGAGCAGGTAGAACAGCAATGCGATCACCCAGCCTTTTTCTGGCGGCGAGTGTTCCCGTATCCAACGCTCCAGAATATCTAGGCGCACACAGTCGTAGAAATTCGACAGATCGAGTTGTAATACATAGGCGTAATGGCCGGGATCAAGCTGCGCAAACAGCAGCGAATTGAATTCGCCAAAAGCGTGCGTCCAAGCTTGCGGATTGAATGAGTAGCGCCCGTAGGCGGTAACGTCGTTCTCGATTTCGTCATTTTCCCGCACGCGCAATTGACCGCCTAGCGACCAGCCGCCAAAGGTGTTCGGCGTGCGGTTGCCGCACAGCAAATCTTCCAGTTCCTTGATGCAGAAATAGTAAACGCAATAGTCCCGGATGCTGAAGACGGGAACGGTACGGGCCACGCCATGACCCTTGTTCATCACCAGCTCGGCCTCCGGAATGTCGGGCGCGTAGCGCGCCGAGGCGATGTCTTCGTATACCGACTCAACCAATGCGGCTTTCTCTGCTGGGGTTTTCGGTATTTCGATTGGGAAGGTGCTGTGTGAAAATGCCTTCCAGAAGCCCCGATTAAACCAGCGCAGAAAATCCGGCTTGTTCACGCCGACTTCTTGAAGCTACTTTGCATTTGGTCAACGACTTCGCGCAAGCGGCCATCAAATTTACGATTGATTTCCTCGAAGTCCCCTATCAACCGAGCATAAATCGGGTTGGCGAAAATCGCGTCGAGATCGACCCGCCCATGCGATGAAAGATTGGCGACAAAGGCATCCTTGACCTTGCGCAGCGCCGTTGCTTGCTCGTCGGTGAAATTGTAAAGCCCCAAGTAATTCTCGAATCCTGCTTCGATACGCTCGCGCGTGGTTGGAATCTTTCGGACGCCGAGCACCGCCAGAAAGAAATCCCAAACCGATCCGGCGGGGTACTCGTAAATCCGTTGCAATTGTTCCTCAGTGAGAATCACGTTGGGTGCTGCCGCCCATTCTTTAATGAGAGTGAGTTCTTCCTCGGTTGGCTGGTAATCCTTGTCTTCCCACGCCTTGCGTCGCAGCAGGGCGATACGCGGGTCCATCGTTGATTTAACGCCTTCCTCGAATAGTTCACGCGCTTTGGCGATGGGGATGTTGTCAACAATCTTGATGCCGTCCTCCGTAATCAGGGCGCGCTGAATCAGACTCGCGGGATCAGGGTTATCCAGAATGCCGTCAACTCCGCCGCCGCCCCCACCGCCCCCGCCATTGCCTCCAGCGCCAGGTTTAACCACCTTTTCGTTCGGTCTCAACGTACCCTTGCCGTTGTCGCCCATCCTCTTGCACAGGCCGACAAAATCGAGAATTTTGAAACTGAACTTACCGGTTTTTGGATCAAGCCGCGTGCCGCGTCCCAGCATCTGTAAATACTTTCCTACCGATTTGGTGATCGCTCCGAATGCAATGTAGCGCACGCACGGAATATCGACACCGGTACTCATAATATCCACCGACACCACCACGCGCGGATTCGAGTAGGGACGATCAAACCACTCCTTGAGCGATTCGTTGATGTCTTCATTTTCCGAAATAATGGCCTCGGCGTAACGCGGGCTTTGGCCGGAATCGTTGAATGCCTTGTTGATTGCTTTCACCAGCATCAAGCTATGCGCTTGGCTGGCCGCGAACAAAATCAGCTTCTCGCCATATTCGGTTTCTTTGCGAAGAATCTCCGCCCAGCGATTGGCTTGTTCATCGCTCAAGATGCGCTTGTTCAGCTTCTCCAACTCGATCTTTTGTTGCGCGCCTAGCTCGATGCGATTACGCGTTTCCGGGTCGAGCAGATGGTCGTAGAGCACGCCATTTTCCATTGCCTCTTTGGTGAGCGAGGTAATGTGTTCTTCCTTGCGGTAGGGAGCTAAAAACCCTTCTTCGATAGCACGATCAAGGTCAAACTTAAAATCTGGCTCGCCGGTCTCGCAGCCGAACAGACGATAGGTATCGTTGATGGCGGCATCCTCATCGTCGAGCTTGCCGCCCTTCGGCGCAACGGCAATGCGCGGGGTCGCGGTCAGGCCGATACGCGGGCAAACAAAATGATCGAACACTAAATTTCGATTCACTGTAATTGAACGGTGGCATTCGTCCACGATGATGAGGTCGTAGAAGTTGCTCGGAATCTTGTCGTAGAGTTGCTCCAGCGTGTCAATCACCACCACATGAATATTCTTGTTTTTGTGCGCGCGCCAACTGGCCGAGGTAATCCAGTGGCTGTTGTAGGTAGGCGCAAGCAGTTGGAACCCCTTGCTGATTGCCTGTCGCGCCAGCGTGCGTCGATCTACCACGAACAAGATGCGCCGAGCCAGCGCATGTTCAAGCAGCGCCTTGACCAGTGCGACCATCGTCCGCGTTTTACCCAAGCCGGTGGCCATGTGCACCAGCATCTTCATCTTGCCCTCGCGGTAAAGATTGAGCAGCATGAGGATGCAAGTCAATTGGTAAGTACGCTCCTTGCCCGCCGCCGGATCAAAGCCGCCAGCCAGCGTCGTGTCGATGCGTATTTCCTGTTCCTGCCGCTTCAGCTTGTCCTGCTCAATCTTCAGCTTCATGTCCATCAACGACATAAAGCTATCGACCACACGAAAATCAGCCGCATCCACACCACGCCAGGCCAAGTCAAAAAACAGCACCTTCAATCCACCCGCCCCATCGGCTGCGCAGGCATAGAGAAAACGGGGTTTCAGCACACGGCTGTATTTCAATCGCAGTTTCGGCAGCGCCTTCGCCGGATCGTCCAGCTTGTTCTCAATCACGGCCAGAGCAAAGCCCTGCAAATCCTGCAACACGAAATCCGGCTTGATCGACTTGCTACCGGGAAAGTCTTTTTGTTCGTCCTCGGTCAGCGCATAGATGGGTTGATACAGCAACGTATCGCCCTGCCGCCAGTCGAGTGCTTTCAGAGTGTCGTAAACTTTGAGATCAACCGTGGAAGCCTCGTTGTCGAAGATGCCGGTTTTCGTAGGCTTGGGCATGGTCAGGATTCCCAGATTGAGCTAATGATGTTCAACGCTTTTTGCCTGCAAACTTTGGCACTTGCCTCTAAGCCATCAATGACTAGCCGGTTAGCTTTGTAGTTGCTTACGCACCGCAATTGTTCTTCGATGTTCGGGACAATTATCCGAATGGTCGCAAGCTGGTCTCGATTTGCCTTCGGCATGCCTGCGCGCTCTTGAAACTCCAGCGTCTGTTCCGCAAACCAATTCGATGCCAAAACTATCGCAAGATACTCTGCGGAAATCTTTTCTGATTTGATCGTGTATGGGTAAATATCGGAACTGCACACGCCATCGAAGTCAGCAATAAAGCACTTCCTTAAATTAGGCCGCACCTTGCTGTATACAACCTGACCTGCCTTGAAAGGATAGGATGGGCCAATTATTCCAGCCTCTGCGACTGACTGCGTTGCGACTAACCGCCCTGTTCCCGATTCAATATGTTCCCCCCCGACATACCGGACATCTGACACCACATTTAGGTCTTTGATGACCTTAGCATCGACATCGGCCAGATCACCCAACAACATAGATTCGCCATCGAAAGACAGGAATAAATCAACACCCCATGCCTCAATAAAACCACTGGCATGAAACTGCATGTTGGATAATTTTCTCAGTTCGCCAACTATCTTTTTCTGCTCAACAATATCGGGGAGCGGAATTTCAAACTCACCAAGAAACTCCGCTCCCTGCTCGTTCTTAATTCCGCTGTTCTTCTGCGCATCAATCAGCGCTCGAAACTGTGTGGAACGTAGCACTGCAACCAGATAGTCTGGATCAATTTCGCCCACATTAATTTCGTATGGCAAGTAATGCGTCGAGGTAACAAGATCGCAAGGCGCAAGAGCCAATGCCCCTTGGTGCAAATTGATCTTTGATGTAACGAGGTCGCCTTTGTGCGCCTTATACAAGTCCATCCCTGTTTCGCGTTCATCCCTGAAATGTAGAAGGCCATCGGCAAAACTGATTTTTTCGACAATTGGAAGCGCGCCATCGTAGTCGTTTTTTTTAATTTTTTCCTGACGCGGCTTGATGAGCTCTTTCAGTTGGATACGTAGCGCCTTGGCCTGCGACGCGATTACTTCATGCAAAGTATTCAAATGCGGGTGCCGCTGAAATTCCTCCATTGGCACGTTGGTCAGAAACTGCCGCGCCCAGTCGAGTTCCAGCGTGTGTCTTGGGTCGAGTGAGGACAGCATTTCGTCCAGTTCATCGGTGCGGGCAGCGGCGATGGTACGGTACTTTCCTTCCAGCGTTTTCTCTTCAGCGCCTTCGCGCAGGCGCGTCGCGGCGAAGCTTTTCCATGCCTTAATTTGTTCCAAGGTCAAGCTGCTGCGGTAGTTGGGCAGGTTGAAAGAATAGAGGTGCGCCCGCTCGAACTTGCGGGCGATTTCGTTCTCGGTTTTGCTAAACCAGAGTTCGGCATGTTGCGCGAGCCGCTCGTCGCGTTCGGCGGTTGTCAGTTTTTTCGCGGCAATTTGAGCATTCCACTTTTCCAGTTGCCTGGCGCGGTCGTCGGTTTCTTTCGCGGTCATATCGGCGCGTGTTTCGGCGCGAATGCGATCCTTTATGCGGGGGTCGAGTATCTTGATCCATTCGGCTGGGATGCAGAAAGAATGCCTGCTCTCGGGCGGCTCTTTGCCTTGCCGCACATGACTGTGAAACAGATCAAGCGCCTCGACCAGTTGGCTACCGGCAATGGGCTTGCGGTTGGTGCCCATTGTGTAGCCGTCGTTGCTAACCTTGTAGAACCAGACTCGCTTGGTGGGTTGCCCTTTGACGAATAGCAGAATCGAGGTTTTCGGCCCTTGCCCGCCCTTGCTGACAAACAACCCTTGCGGCAGACTGATGATGGCTTGCAGATTGCATTCTTCGAGCAAGGCGCGGCGCAGGGCGCGTGCGCTGTTTTGATCCCAAGTCAAAAATCCTTCGGAGACGATGACGGCACACACGCCGTGTTGCTCCAACGTTTCCAGCATCAGCTTGACGAAGAGGATGGTGGTCTCGCTTTCGGTGGGGTATTCGCTCCAAACATTGGGATAGGATTCTTTGTCTCGTTCCGCGCCAAAGGGCGGGTTGGCGAGCACGATGCTTTTGCTGCTGGGCAGAATGACGCTGCCGAATTTTTCCAGTGCATCGCCCTGCTGGATATTGCCGGGGTTGATGCCGCGCACATAGAAATTGATCGCGGCCATTTTGCGCACCATGCCGAGATACTCGATGCCGCCCACACCGGAGCGGTAAAAATCGGTTGTGACTTCATGCGACGGCATCTCTGTCGGATGCTGGTCAAACCAGTTTTTGAACCATGAAATTAGTTCTGGGTGCGCCTTGGCGCCGGGCCAGCGGCCTTCGCGGTAAATGCCTTCGAGCACATATTCGAAGCTGTCGAACATAAAGCCGCCGGTGCCTACTGCCGGGTCAAAAAGTCGCGACTTGAAAGTGGGTGCAGCCAATCCGACCATGAATTGCCGGATGTGGTCGGGGGTGCGATGCAGGCCGATGTCTTTAGTGCCGCCGGTTTCCGAGAGTGCCGATTCGATGGCGTCGCCCAACAGATCGGTCTTCAACAGCCGATCGCTGTCGAGTTCAGCGACCAGCCCGATGATCTCGGCCATGTTGCCGCTAGTCACGTTGTTGGTGAAGTTGGAGTTGCCGAAAACCTCCTCGATCAGAATCAGTTGATCCTGCACCTTGGTGGTGAGATTGCCTTGCCAGACTTTGCGCGCCTCGCTCAGGATATGTGCATAGAAGGGAAAAAAGCGCGTGTTGAGCGCAGTCAGGATTTGGTCATTGGGCAGGCTCAACAATGAAGTGAATAGCCGTGCCTCATTGTCGCCAGCAAACGCACCACGCAACTGTTCGTACTCCGGGTCTTGCACCAGCTTGACCTCGAAGATGCGCAACAACAGCAACTCGATGATGTATTCCACCCGCTGCACAGGCGTACCGGCAGGGCGCAACTTGTTATGCAGCTTCTTGAGGATATTGTTTGTTTCTTTGTCCGCATAGTGGACGGTGGAACGTGCCATAGGTCAGAGGTCCTAGCTGATGAGGAATTTTGGCGTGCCGATTATTCTGAAACCCTTGGTTATTTCTGTTTTTCTTCGGGTGAAAATTGGACTGCGCATGTGCTGTAATGTACCGTAATGTCCTGCATAATCCAAACGATCGACACCACCTTACCCGAGGAGGGAACATATGGCCGGGCAATACTCGCATTTGCAGTTCTATCGGCGCACACCCAACGCGCTGCTGGCCCGCTATTTCCAGGAAAGGCATGGCGTCTTGCAGGAGATCGCTTTTGATAAGCTGAAGGAAATGGAGGTGGAGTCCATCTTTCAGGGCTTTACGGCCTTGCCGGACGACAAGCAGGCACAGATCGAGGCGGAATGCCAGGACATCGATGCCATGGCCTGCCAAGGCGGCGTAACGGCGCTCGCTGACGAAGCGGACTACCACCAGGACAAGGCATTTCCGGAGGCTATCTCCAAGATCGACGGATTCCATGGTGCGGTCATGTGGTCATTCCTGGAATACCCCACTTACTGGGTAGGTGCCACGATGTTCCTGCACTCGGACAACATCTCCGAGTCGCTATGGAAGAAACGCAATGACCTGCCCCACCTGCCGCCGCATGTGGAAGAAGAGGACACCGAGCGGCTGGCACAGGCCATCAGCCACCACTTTTCCACCAAGGAGGGCCGGGGGCGCAACTGTAAAGTTGAGGTTTTCCGTCGCCATCAGAAGGAATATTTCTTCGCCTACCCGGAGGATTTCGCTCAGTCCGGCATGGAATGGGTGCGCAATGCCCTTGCCACTCGTGCCCGGCATCCTGCCTTCGAGATTATCTTTGTATTTTGCCAGGCCGAGGGTTCGCTGGACATCTATGCCCCGCGCAATACCAAAGCTGTGCCTGAACTGCAACAGATATTCGCCGAGGCCATTCTCAAGTTCGATGAGCTGGACGAGTTTGCAGGAGATAACCGGGTGTATGTCCTGGATGCGCTGGCGAATCGGGATTTCGTGTTTCAGTACCCGGTGGACTGCGGCATTGAGTCGGTAGCTGTGCGCCGCCTGCGGCTGAGCCTGACAACCGGCAAGAAGCAGCGCGTCACCGTGGAGGCTGACACGAAGCAAAACACGAAAGCCATCTATGACCTGATGGACAAGCTCAAGCTGCCGCCGTTTCACGTTACCCAGGCAGAGATCAAGGCCACCTTCGCCCCCACGCCCGGCACGCGAGAACGCACGCGCAGCTTCAAAATCAGCTACCCCAACTGGTGCGCACTACGCCATGACGGGCGCGATCAGATTATCCGGGAGATGCTCGTGAAATCCGACATCGAGCCGATGACGCCAGAAGCCGAAGAGGAAGATAGCGACGCATGACGCTGCCGGATGTGCTGCAAGCGCTTATCCAGCGACTGGGTTCCGGGGGCGACAGTACGCTTGCCTGGGAGCAGATGCGGGAATGGCCGCCGGACGCGATTGCGGTCTTTGAGAAAGCCGGATGGATCAAGCTTGCCGTGGCGGCATCGACGGTGGAATGTCCCGGCTGCGAGGAAAACTGCTTCATGTCCGTGCATATACTGCCAGCGGCGCACGGAAGGCCCGCGAGGGCCTACGTAGCCTGCGACCAGCGCGATGAAATGGGGCGGGTAAACATCGCACTGTCGCGCTTGCAGCAATGGCAGGTCACGGAAAGCCATGTGGCACGGTGGGTTTTGGCTGCACTTGGCATGAAAGGAAAACCGGAGCAGGACAAGACGGGCGGGGCCTTCAAGCTCGGAAACTTGCAAGGAAAGAAACGTCTGGGCTTCCTGGAATTCGACACTTCCGAGTCGGTATCCCTGAAAGCATCCGGGCATTCGCTCCCATTGAGCGAGGTTGTCATTTTCGAAGGGGGGCACCCCCGCATCGACCGGGCTGCAATCCTGGATTTGGTAGACCTGCCGCCGGTGTCGGAATCCTCAGACCGCTACACGCCATCCAACGCCAGGCGCGAAGCGCGCAAGCTTGATACGCAAGCCATGTATGAAAGCTGGCGGAAGGCGTACCGTGACCTGAAAAAAACACGCAAGGATATGTCCGATGTTTGGTACTCACAGCAGATCGAGAAGGCCGACATTGCTCATGGCCGCGATGCCGAGACTATCCGCAAACAGATGAAGAAGTAAAAAGTTGGGCGAAATTTTTTCGCCCAATTCTCACACACGCTAACCCGCTGTTTTTCGCCGCTATCCGCGCCTGAACCTGCACCGCGCCAACCCCGGCGCGGCATACCGCGTAATTCCCAACACGTTGATATTCATGGCAATGGCTCGCCAATGCTGGGCCTTGTCCGGGTGTTTTATCGCCCAAATCGCCCATTCACGCTTCGCCTCAGCAAGTTCGCTACCACTTAAAGAGGTTCCAAAATGTCGCAAACTATCTATCGGCTTCCCGCCGTCAAATCCGAATCTGGTCTTTCACGTTCGACCATCTATCTGCGCATTGCTCAAGGGCTGTGGACTAAGCCCGTGAGCCTTGGGGCGCGGGCGGTGGGCTGGCCTTCCGGCGAGGTGGCGGCGATCAACGCGGCGCGCATTGCCGGGAAGACCGACGAGGAAGTCCGCGCTCTGGTGGTGAAGTTGGAATCCGCCCGCAAAGCTGCGGCGTAAGGGGGCCACCATGAGCGCGGAAAATCTGCTTTCACGCCTGGAGCGCGTCAAGCGCACCGGGGCCGGGCGCTATCAGGCGCGTTGCCCAGCCCATGACGACAAAGGGCCGTCCCTGTCCATCCGGGAGTTGGACGATGGGCGTGTCCTGGTTCATTGCTTCGCTGGCTGCGATGTCCATTCTGTTTTGTCTGCTGCGGGGCTGAGCTTCGATGACCTGTTTCCGCCCCGCGAGCTGGGGCACCACGCGAAGCGGGAGGGGCGGCCTTTTCCTGCGGCGGACATTCTGCGCGCTATCGCGTTCGAGGCGCTTGTCGTGGCCGTGGCCGGTTCTTCCATGCTGGCGGGGGAACCATTCAACGCCGTTGATCGTGACCGGCTATTTGTGGCGGTGGGCAGGATACAGGCGGCACTTGAGGCGGGAGGGCTGAATCATGGATGAGGGCATCGAGCGCGGCCAGTCCTTTCTGGATGGCGCGGCGGAAAAGGCGCGCGGTGATTCTGCCAGCCCGGATTGGCCGGAACCGCAACCACTGGCGGCGAAGGTGGCGGCGGAACCGTACCCGTTTGATGCGCTGCCCGAAACCATCCGGGCGGCGGTGGACGAAGTGCAGGGGTTCACCAAAGCGCCGGTTCCACTGGTTGCGTCGTCGGCGCTGGCCGCACTGTCGTTGGCAATTCAGGCCCATGCGGACGTGAAGCGTGCGGAAAAGCTGGCCGGGCCGGTGGGTCTGTTCCTGCTGACCATCGCCGACTCGGGCGAGCGAAAATCGACGTGCGACGGATTTTTCACCAAGGTGATCCACGACTATGAGGCGCAGCAAGCCGAGGCGGCAAAGCCGCTGGTAAAGGATCACCGGGCGGCACTGGAGGGATGGGAAGCCCGGCGCGGCGGCATCAAGGACAAAATCCGCCAGCTTGCCAAGGCCGAAAAGCCAACCGGCGATCTTGAGGAATCGCTGCGCAGCATGGAGTACGACAAGCCAGAAGCGCCGAGGGTGCCGAGGCTGATCTATGGCGATGCGACGCCGGAAGCCCTGAAATGGAATCTGGCGATGTTGTGGCCTTCCGGCGGCGTGGTGTCGAGCGAGGCCGGGATTGTTTTCGGGGCGCACGGCATGGGCAAGGATTCCGTCATGCGCAACCTGGCAACCTTGAATCAGCTTTGGGACGGCGCGGACATTGCGACCGAGCGGCGTACCTCCGAGTCCTTCACCGTGAAGGGAGCGCGGCTGACCATCGCCTTGCAGGTGCAGGAGGCGACCTTGCGCAGCTTCTTCGACCGAACCGGCGCGCTGGCGCGTGGCACCGGCTTTCTGGCGCGTTTTTTGGTAGCGTGGCCGGAATCGACGCAAGGTTTCCGACCCTTCACAGAAGCCCCGGCCAACTGGCCGCACCTGGCCCAATTCAATCAGCGCATTGCCGCGATTCTGGAACAGCCCGCCCCGATTGATGAAGAGGGCGCGCTATGCCCGGCCATGCTGCCGCTGACGCCGGACGCGAAAGCCGCATGGGTGGCCTTCCATGACGCCATCGAGAGCGAGCTTGCCAGCGGCGGCGAGCTTTACGACGTGCGCGACGTAGCATCGAAAACCGCCGATAACGCGGCACGGCTGGCGGCGCTGTTCCAGGTGTTCGAGCAGCCGCAAGGCGGCGCGGTGGGGCTGACCGCATTCGAGTCGGCAAGCCGGATTGCGGCATGGCACTTGAACGAGGCGCGGCGTTTCTTCGGCGAGCTGGCCCTGCCGGCGGAACTGGCGGACGCGGCGCGGCTGGATAGCTGGCTGATCGACTATTGCAAGCGGGAGCAGACGCACCTTGTCACGACCAAGAAAGTGCAGCAATTCGGGCCGGGCGGGTTGCGGGAGAAAGCCGCCATCGAAACCGCCATGCGCGAGCTGGAAGAACTTGGCCGGGCGCGGCTGGCGCAGGATGGACGACGCCGCATCATCAAGGTGAACCCGGCTCTGGTGATCGTGGGAGGCAAAGCATGACGCTATCGGCGCTGATGAAAAAAGGCGGGCTGCGTGAGGCTGCTACCGCTATTCCTGCTACTGCTGCTACCGAAGAGGGGGAGAAGGCCGGAACGGTAGCAAGAGTAGCAACGGTAGCGGTAGCAAATCTGCCAAGCGCGAAAAGCCACCCGACCGCCCCCATGACGGCAGATCAGGAAAGCGCGATTCGCGCATGGCTGGCGCATATCGAGGAAACCGACGCGGCGATTATTGCGGTCGTGCTGGGCCAATGCCGCGCGGATGCCGAGGCGCGGGGCTACTTTCTCCGGCAGGCCGGTGGAATGCCGCAACCTGCGGCATTTGACGATGACCGGCGGCGTTGCGACCAGTGCATGAACTTGCGCCGCGATGTTTGCACCATTGCCGAACCGAAAACCGGCGCGCTGGTTGTGGCGAACCGTGGCTATCGCCCGGTGCGCGAACCTCCCCGGCGCTGCGCAGGTTATGCGCCGGGGTTGGATGATCCTGACCGGCGGACGGGGCGGGAGCGCTGGCCGGGTCTAATTCAGAAAGGAAACGATTATGAAAACGCTTGAAAACGATTCCGCCGTGATTCCCTTTCCGGCGACCAAAGGTGACCGCTATGAGGCCGGGTGCTGCTATGCCACCCGGTGCAATTGCACCACGTTTTCGCCCTTTACCAGCGCCTCGATTTTCCCCGCCCACGCCTTTAGCGCGGCTTCCCTCTGCGGCTCATAACTGTTGTGGTTGTAATGCGCCAGCACGCCGGGCAGGACGTGATTGGCAATCTTGTGGCCGATGAAGAGCTCGAAGCCCAAGTCAGGCAAGCGAGTAATCAGCGTGCGCCGGAGGTCATGCACATGGCAAGGCGTGACATTGGGAAGGGCGCCGCGTTTGAAGAGTGCAGTCAACGCATTGTTGACGGAACGGCCAAAGACGGCTTGACCCGGTTTTAGTGGTGAGGCAAAAACATGACGCTCTTTGCCGGTGATCGGTTTCAGTCCTTCCAGAATGGCAATAGCCAGAGGTGCGAGGTGAACAAGGTGGGCGCGATCTTTCTTGGTTCGGGTTGCGGGGATTTTCCATAGCCCGGCTTTCAGATCGAATTCCGACCACTCGGCATCGGTCACTTCACGCTCACGCTGGCCGGTCAGAATCAATATTTTCATGGCGGCGACGGTAACGGGATCGGACTTGCATCGTGCCGGGTCATCCAGCGCACGCCAGACTTCCGCCAGTTCGTCGAGCCGTAGCGTGACTTCGCGCTTATTCGGCTTGGCATCAAAATCCTTGCGGGTGAGCTTTTCAATGCAGGAGGTTTCTATCCATTCCCGCGATTCGGCAAACCGCCATAAGCGCTTGGCCTGCGTGAGCACTTCGCCGGTCAACTGCTTGGCGGTTTGGCCTTCACGCTGCCCGTCAGAGATTTTATCCAGCGCTGCGGTCACATCCTTGCGTGTGAGATCACGAATTTTCTTGCCGCCGATATGGGTAGCCAGTCTTTCCAGCCGGTAGAGGATGGCCGGTGCGCTTTTCTTTCCATCCATGTGCCTCGCCATGAAAATTTCAATGGCCTGGCTCACTGTGGGTTGGGCGGCCTCGGCTTCCTCGTCGGCCTTGATGGCGGCTTCCGCTACGCGCTCCTGTGCCAGCAGGTTTTCCCAATCCGCCACCGGATCATGCCCGCCACGTCGCGCGACTTTCCAGCTACCCGCAATCGCGCGCGCCTGTGTAAGCGACAGGCGGCCATAACGCAGCCATTCCGTTATACTTTCTCCAGGTGCCCCCTCGCGGTCATAAGTTCCAACGCTGTATTTGGTGCGCGCGCCGTTGAGAATATACTCAATCAGCCAGGTTTTCGTGCCATGCGGACGCACCCGAAGAAACAGCCCATCGCCATCACTCAGCAGTCGGTCACGGCTCTTGTCGGGTTTCGCGGTTTCGCAAGTTACCGTAGCCAGCTTTCCCATGGCGGTCTTCTTGGGTGTGGAACTGGGTGGGACTCTGGGTGGGATTGTATTGGTTCTGCCTGGATGTTACGAGACAATAGCAAACAAACAATCGCTTTATTATCAACGATTGAAAGGCGATTCAGGATAGAAAAGGAAGTTACATGCGTTACTGGCTGATGAAATCCGAACCTTCCGATTGCAGCGTCGACGATCTCGCCGCGATGCCGGACCAGAGCGTGGCGTGGTACGGCGTGCGCAACTACCAGGCGCGGAATTTCATGCGCGACCAGATGCGGGTCGGTGACCAGGTGTTTTTCTATCACTCCAACTGCGCCGAGCCGGGCATTGTCGGGCTGG
>Ga0210012_1002114_pt1 | contig 17686 bp, 20 predicted proteins | sample CryGeymeta201504_FD_183974 | JGI IMG/M metagenome (GOLD analysis project Ga0210012, IMG submission 183974) | Groundwater microbial communities from Crystal Geyser aquifers in Utah, USA - Crystal Geyser metaG 2015-04 (SPAdes) (version 2) | ecosystem: Environmental > Aquatic > Deep subsurface >... | reverse complement strand
CCACGATGGCGACAAAGGTGAAAGCCACCACCAATTTTGTGGTTGCGCCCCAGCGCGGGGATGTGGGCGGACGGGTCTCTTCCATCGAATAATCACCTCGTTGCATCTATTCTAGCGTGAATGGGCGCGTTTTTCAACCGGCAATCCGGGTGCTGGGCATAAGTATTTGCGTCGTGGGTTCTCCCACTCGCAAAACTGAAAACCGCTTCCATCTGAGCGCAGATATATTCCCATTTGTGCAATGGGTAATTTACCGATGATCCAACGCAAACAGATTCCCATCAGGGACGCGCACAAACATAGTGGATAATGAGGCTACCATGTCTTTCCCGACCCGAAACCAATAGAGTCCCATCATAAAAAACCCCAAGGGAGACAGCCACACCGATTCCTTCGGGAGCCATCAGATCCAAAGATTCCAGCCGGATTTCATAGGTGGCACCTTTCAAGCCGCGCCGTGTCTCCAATAGCAAAGTCAAGTAGTCACCAGCAGAAATCTCAGAAGTTTTGAGGCTTCGGCTTGCAATAATTTGATTTTCTTCATCAAGCAATGAAAATCTTAAAGTTCCAGCCTTGTTTTGAGGAATGGATTTGACAAGCACTTGAACAGATTCCATCTCGTTGCAATGGCTGGAAAATGTTTGGCTCAATGACAACTCGTTATTAATTCTTACATCGAACGCGTTCTCCTTATCCAGATTCTTGTAAATCGGGAGGATGCACTTATTACCGGCATAAGCCGGATAATTACAATAGGTGTAATAAGTTGTGAACATCCCAAAAGAATAATAGCCGATAACTATCAGAACAGAACCAATAGTCCCCCATTGCAATATTCTTTGCCAGTTCTCGCGAACCGAGATAAAACCAGTAAGAGCAATTAATAGCAGAGGCGTGAATGGAATGAAATATCGTCCCTGCCTTCCCAAAGGGCTGACATCTCCCGGGATATAGACCAACGCCAAATACATGCCCATAATCACGGCAGATGACAATAAAAAGAGCCCGATCATAAAAACGCACACATTTGCGGGGATTGTGTTTCTTTGGGGTTCTGCCAAAAGAGCGGATTGGAGAGACAAAACGTAGAACCAATAGACAGGTACTGGGACAACTCCAGCCCAGTAGCCATACGCAGCCACCCAATCTTTGAAGTAAGGAAGAAGTGATAGAAATATCCCTTGCAAATAAATAACGAAAAAATCAACCGGGCTTGCAAATATAAGCCTCAATTGGTGCGAGACGCTTAGTGTTTGCCCTTCAGACAAAACCGAATTGGGTAATACAATGGCGATCCAACCGGCATTTATGATAATAGCTAGTGTTGCCCCTAATACCAGAACGGTTCTCCAATTTTTTTTTGAAGGAAACCGATCTTTAGAAAGAATCAGCAACAAGAGCAGCAAGATAATTGTTCCTGGCTTGGCGAATCCGAGCATGAGCGAACATCCAACCAGTACCAAAATCCATTGCGATGAGGTTTTTTCTCGTTGGTCGGCGTAAACGTGCAAGACACATGCAATAAAGGCAAAACTAACCGCATTTGTAAACCCATCGGCATTTAATGTCGCCGCTTGAAACAATGCCATCGGAGAAAGAGCCAAAGCCATGAGAACCCATTTGCCAAATGGAATAAGCCGTATAGCAACATAACTTCCAGCTAAATAGACCAGCAATCCGATGAAACGTTGTATCATCACCGAGGGCAGAATCGGAAAATCAAAAAACCGCCAAAGAATCCTTGCCGCTATTGCCTGCGGCAGGTAGACCACAGGTGTATAAAACGAACGCATTTTAAAGCCGTAATGATAACTATCTTGTTGCCTGCTTAACTTCCTCAATAAACTCTCGCGGCTATACATGTCAAATGCAGGAAATTGGCTAAGCCGACGTTGATAAGAAAGATCAAAGAACTCCTCCAAGGTAATAAAGTTTTGAATATTTGGAACAAACTCAAACCCCGAAATATCATAGATGCGAACAAGATGCTGTTCCTCGTCAAACCCCGCCCCATATGGAATAAAAACACAATAAAGTCCACCAATTAACAATCCAAGGATCAGAAAAACGTTTGCGGGGGCAAGAACAGATCTTTCTTTATGAAAACGGTTTAAATTCATTATTTTCCTTCCATGCCGACGAACTCAGCAAACGCCCTGCGCCGGACTGGAGTTTCCTACCCAAAATTCTGCAACGCCAGGCGCAGGCGGTCTTCCACGTCTTTCGAAGCATCCTTCGGGATGGACTGGATGGCGGACTGCGCCTCGACCACCGAGTAGCCCAGCGCGGTCAGCGCCGCGAGGACTTCGGAGTCCGCGTCGCTCATGGAGGCGATGCGCGCCAGCGTGTCGTCGGGCTTGAGGCGGTCTTTCAGGTACAAGGCAATCTTCTGCGCGGTCTTCTTTCCCACGCCGGGGACGCGGCTCAACAGCTCGGGTTCGTCGCTGAAGATGGCGCGCTGGATCGCGTCAATCGTCAGCGTGGACAAGACCGAGAGCGCGACCTTTGGGCCAACCCCGTCCACGCCGAGCAGGGTGATGAACAACTTACGGTCTTCGGCGGATTCAAATCCGTATAGCGATAAGTCGTTCTCGCGGACGATGAGGTGGGTGCGCAGGAAAACCTTGTCACCGATGTTGAGCCGTTCCGCCAGCCCCTTGGGGACGGCGACGCGCAGTCCCACGCCGCCCACCGCGACCACGAGGGCGTTGTCTTCTTTTTGCTGGAGTTCACCGAGGAGGGAGGAGATCATGGGGTTATTTTAACCGCGAAGAGGCGAAGAACGCGAAGGACTTTTTAATTTCGCGAAGAAAATTTTCGGAGCGTCAATCCCGAAGGGATGCAATAATTGTAACGAACGATCCCCGTTCTAGAATCGCTGCACTCCCTTCGGGGTTCAAATCAATATCTCTTCGTATTCAAATGTGTGATCGCGATCGCCAGCGCGTCGGCGGCGTCATCAGGCTTGGGGATTTCGGTCAGGCCGAGCAGAACGCGCACCATATCCTGCACTTGCTTCTTGTCCGCGGAGCCATATCCCGCCACGGCTTGTTTGACTTCGTTGGGGGTGTATTCGAACACGTCCACGCCCGCCTGCTGGATCGCGAGCAAAGCCACGCCGCGCGCCTGTCCCACAAGAATGGCAGTCGAGATGTTTCGTTGGAAGAATAGTTTTTCCACGGCGGCCGTGTCGGGGTGGAATTTTCTCAGCAGGGCGCGCAGGTCGCGGTAGAACATCTCGAGCCGCGCGGGAGCGGACTTTTCCTTGGGGGTGAGGATCACGCCATATTTAACGGCGACCAGCCCCCCGTCCGGTTCGAGGCGGACGAGTCCGTAGCCGGTGGTGGCGGTGCCAGGGTCAATTCCAAGAGCGAGGGTCATAAGAAAAAATTCTGAATTCAGAATTCTGAATTCAGAATTTATGTTTACGCGGCTTCGAGGGCGGCCAGGGCTTCTTCGGTCAACTTGACGTTGTGGAAGACATCCTGCGCATCGTCCAGTTCCTCGATCACGTCTATCAGGCGCAGGACGGAGAGCGTGGCTTCGGTGTTGAGTTCGAGTTCCTGTTTGGCGATCAGGCGCAGGCCCGATTCGTCGGGGGTGACACCCGCCTGGTGCAAGGCGTCGCTGAGGGTTTTGAACACATCCACAGGGCCGATGATCTCCACTGATTCACCCGCGTCAAGCACATCGTCCGCGCCCACGAACACACCCATGTCAAAAGCTTTTTCGAAAGATAATTGGCTGGACGGGAATGAGAAATAGGCTTTGCGGTCAAATTGCCAGCCAACCGCGCCCGGTTCGGCCATGTTGCCGCCCGCTTTGCTGAAAGCGTGACGGAGTTCCGAGATGGTGCGGTTGCGGTTATCGGTGACGCAGTCCACCATAATGGCCGAGCCGTGCGGGCCGTAGCCTTCCATGGTCAGCTCTTCAAAGACATTGCCTTCCTTGGCCTCGCCTGTGCCGCGCTTGATGGCGCGCTCGATGTTGTCTTTCGGCATGTTGCCGGCGCGGGCTTTTTCGATGGCAAGCACCAGGCGGAAATTGGTATCAGGATCGCCGCCGCCCTGGCGCGCCGCCATGACGATCTCGCGCGCCAAACGGGTGAAGGACGCGCCGCGCTTGGCATCCGCCGCGCCTTTTTTGCGTTTGATGGTCGCCCAATGACTATGACCAGACATAACGTACTCCTTCAATGGAATCCATGGCGCGAACGCCACGGCTACTGTGTGGATTTGCACGAATGCGGCGAAATTATACCATGTGGAAATTTTCGATTTGCGATTTACGATTGACGATTTGATTGTATGCTAATCGCATCACTGAGGCTATATGTTTTTTGTCCCGTCTTTTACGTTGAATCTGATGACAAATGCAGATTAATAGCGAATCTGGCAACAGTACATTTGTACCGGCGATTTCATTGACAAAAAAAAACGGCCTTACAATTGTGTTCACAATGGTCATGTCGTCTCCGGTGAGGAAATGATGAATGAAGATTCTCCATCAAACAACAAACAAATATTGAGTCCTCGCGAACACCAAGCGCTCGATTTGCTTATCGAGGGATTAACCAATAGGCAAATTGCCGCGCGGATTGGCATCTGTGAGAAAACAGTGGAAAAGATTCTTGCCAAACTATACCGAAAAGCAAATACACACTGCAGAGCAGGGACGGTTGCATGGGCGCTAAGGCAAAAGGATGGAGAGTAGGGGAATCCCTACCTTGCTCTATCTCAATATATGCCTAGAATAGCGATGTGTGAAGTCCGGATGCTTTTGCGTCGTTACACTCTTGTAAATGGAAAGGAGAAAACCATCATGAAACTGTCTAAAATTCTACTGATGCTGTGTGTAGTTGCCATAGTCGGAGTAGCGGTGTTGACTGCGGTTCAAACAGTTTATGCTTATTCACCCGTTCCCCCTGGTTGCCAACTAACTTATCACGATGCGGGTTGCAAGCGGTGTGGGATTCTATGGTTATATAAAAAATATTTCGAAACATGGAAATGGGTATGCCCTAATGGAGGAGGTGGTAACTACACTTCTTATGGAATTTGCTATAACTGTGCGCACTAAATGAACCACTCAAGCATCCAGACTTCACACACTCTTTGTTATCTTTTCATAATCAGTCCTGGACTTCACCCTTTTTATGATTTATGCGAAATTTTCGAGAGAAAAATACCACGTTTATGCATTCAAATCCTTGATAAACGCAGTATGATGGACAAACAAGGTTAGGGAAAGTCCAGTTAGCCAAGAGAGGATGGTATCCAATGCTAAAAAAAATAAATCAAATAGTAGACAATTCTCGTTTTTTACAATCAACTATAATACTACTTATAGTTTTGTTAGCGGTTATGGTATCGCAGAACCAGACAATATTGCGCCGAGATTTCTCAATCAACCCTCCTTTGGAGGAAATTGTCATTGGTCGCGAAATTCAGCCAGTCACTTTAAGAACGCTGGATGGGCTTGACTTCAATTTTAGCGACTTGCACAGTGATTATACGTTGCTTATATTCTTTGCCACAGATTGTCCTTACTGCGCAAAAGATGCTCCATTGTGGCAAAAAATGTATGAACAGGCTATCATTCGTAACATAACCATGCTGGGCATCACTGCAGAGTCAGATACCCAAAGTATTTTGGAATACACGCAGAAATACGATATTCAGTTTCCTATCCTTTTAGATCAAAATCGAGAATTGTTTGCTCAACTCAGAATATTTGGCACTCCAACAAAAGTGCTTCTTTCATCTGATATGAGTATAATTCAGGTATGGCAAGGCTGGACTACGCAACAAAGCGGGCAATCAGATTTGGGAGGCATTTATGCTTTCTTTGGTATCGCGCCGGACGACCTGCCGGTAGGTTCTTCATCAGGAGACTCGTTCAGTCCTTCATCGAACCCATGAAGACTCACGCCAAATTAAATAATGTATGAACGAAAAAATCCTTAATACCCTCTCCCGTCATTTCTGGTGGTTGCGGCAAAACTATTATATCTATCGCCGTCAAACCCTGCTCTTGATTGTATTGGGCGCGTTGTTTGAAGTTATGATCGTCCAGCGAGACGATCCTGCAGACATGAGATACATGTTGGCAGTCTATGGCGAGGTTCTGTTGCCACAGATAGCCGGTTGGGTTGTAACGGGAATTCTGGTAGGCGATTCGTCCCGCGAACTGCTTTTCGCAACCAGCCGCCCTGTATGGAAAACGGTCATTGAACGACTGGAACTTGTGATTTCGACGGCGATGTTGTCGTTCGGATCTTTATTATTGTTTACATCCATCATAAAAGATAAAGAGTCTTTTCCAAACGACGGCTTAAAGTTGTTCCTGGGAAGCGTTGTCGCGTGCCTGCTGTTTACATCCATTGGCATATTTTCATCTGTGTTGCTTCGTAACCGTGCGGCGGGCGGGGTCGTGATTACGGCATTATGGGCATCGGCGCTACTCTTCAAAGAAAACCTCCTGGCAAGTGATATTGGTCATATCATATACCCATTTCTGACTTTAAATGCTCCAGACAATCCTTTTTGGATAATCAACCGATTAACATTAATCGCGCTTTCCCTGTTGTTAATTTGGGGTACCATTCGACTTACCCAACACGAAGAGCCTTTACTGCCTCATGGAGAATCTGAAGAAGCATGATGACATACCGACTACTCTTCCATACAGCCATCACAGAAATCCGCCTGACTTTGCGAAATCCAGGGTTTTGGCTTTTCCTGCTCTTTACAGCCGTTTTAACAAGCGCAGTATGCTTAAGCACTCTTGCAAGTTCTCCATTAGTATTGATTATAGAAATTACAAACAACGTACTCTTTTTTCAATTTCCGTTGCTGGCCATCGTGATATCCCCGGCAGTCACCAGGCATCGTTCGCTTTCAAGGGAATGGGTGTGGGCAACACGGTTGGATTATCCTGTACTGCTGATCGGACAATTTATTGGATTGACCGTTGTCTTTTTTATCGCATCGTTGCTCCCATTATTAATGATGTCGTTTTGGATAATGCTAAAAGATATAACGTGGGTAATAAATTTACCCGCTTTATGGGCGTTTGGTTTAATATTTATCCTACCCGTTACGTTTCTTGAAATGTGCGTGGCGTTTTCATTTGCCTGCTGGTTCAGAAATACAGTTCTTGTCATTGGGTTGGTAACGGCGTTGGATGTTCTTCTGTGGCTGGGGATATTTATGCCTGATGCGTCCTTGCTCACACCGCTGAATCACACTTTGTTAACCCTGCATTTGGACTCTGTCGCAGGGCTGGGCGCGGAGAAACCAATTCTCGCCAGCCTTCTGCTTTTCTATGTGTTTTTAGGGGCGGGAGGCGTAATGGCGTCCATTGGGGGAAGTTCTCAAGTTCCTTCTTATGGCGAATCTCAACCGACGCACAAATCTTTCGTCATGCTTGGGATGTTTGTTGGATGTGCAGGTATATTTCTGACGTTTTGGTTATATACCTTGTCTGTCAAGCAAAGCATCGTGCCTCCGCCTCCTTTATCCAGCCAAATTGATGTCTGGGGTGTGGAATCTGCCTTCCATAACGGTTCAATCTCAGGCGCTGAAATTAGCCTGCAATCAGAATTTATACTACGCAATGTAAGCGATGTGTCTCAGAACATTCTAATCTTGTCGCTCAACACAGGGCAAAATCTTATCGAAGCGACTGTCAACGAATATTCGGTCTCTTTCAAACGCGCTGGAGAAACTATTGAAATATTATTGCCGTCTCCCGCAGCTCCCAACGGTGTGATCAACGTTAAAATATCTTATGCGGGATCCCCTATATTACTTCGCGAGGACTATTCACTACAAACCGGTATTCAGAACGATTCCCCCCCATCCTTCCAAAATCCTGTACAGACTTATCTGGATGGGAATGTGGCTTATCTGCATCGTGATGGAGATTGGATGGCATGGCCCTTGTCTTCAAAACCCCACCTATCGCCTGATGAAGTCATCATCTTGGAAGTCCCTAAACATTTTCCTATAGCGATCTCCGGTGAAATTATCGAACAAACCGATACGTATATTAAATATCAATGGAAAGAAAAACTGCCTCAAATATTGTTGGCGACAGCTCCTTATCAGACTGTTGAACAGTCTGGCAATATGGTTTTTCTTGGCCGCTACAGTGATAAAAAAAGCTTGGATAATGCCCAGACTATTCTCGCCCTTGCCGAAACATTAGATAAAAAGATAAATCCATCTTTTAGCCAACGTTACACAGCAGTTGCGCTCCCTTATGTCCAGGAAGTAGTAATGAGCAACTCGATCATTGGATTACCTAATAAGGACTCTTATTTTCCAGACGACAACAGCCGAATCTACGATTTTGCTAAATCTGTCACCTATGCCTGGCTCATAGACAGGATTTCATGGCCCGGGGAAATAACCTCGAATGGATATCTGCGCGGCTCCGAGACAATATGTGATATGCCTGATGAAACCGGGCATCAAAAATGCGAAACTATCAGCCCGGGCAAGCATAATCTGCAAGCCCCATACGGACGCCTCGTCAATAAAACAAGCCACAATCCTTTACTCAATGCAATCAGCGCCGTCCTGGCATGGCAACTCGCTGAGGAGATTACAGGGAGCGATGCTTTGACACAGCGCGAATATGAGAAGTGGGCTGTTCTCGCTGAATGTGATATCTCCGCTTTTTCGTCACCGGACAAATATCAAACAGCAGGGTGGATTATGAGTTTTCATGATGCGCTTGATAAAAGTGAGATGGTCAAACTTATTCAAGTTCTCATGGAAAAATATCCCATAGGCTCTCCACCAATCACGGAAGATGAATTCTTACAGATTGCTCGAAATTATGAAAACGCTATTGAGCCGCCCCTCCCATGTGAAACATTCATTAGGAAATAAGCCATGAATATCATTGTGGAAAACGTGACAAAGATTTATGGAAAAGATTCCATCGCGTTGAAAGGAATTTCTTTCGAAATTAAATCGGGCATGTTTGGCTTGTTAGGACCGAATGGGGCAGGCAAAACCACTTTGATGCGGATTATCGCTACCCTGATTCGTCCTACTAATGGCTTTGTCAAAGTTGGCGATTATCGAACAGATGATGTCAAAGAGAAATGGCACATTCGCGCAATGTTGGGATATTTACCACAAGAACTGGCTTTATATGGCGATTTGTCAGCGCAGGAATTTTTGGATTTCATGGGCGCAATGAAAGGATGTCGTGATCGCGCTCGCCAGGTAAAGACTTTGTTGGAATTGACTGGGCTAAGCGCTGCCGCGAAAAAACGCATCAAAACATATTCCGGCGGTATGAAGCGTAGGCTTGGTATTGCCCAGGCGCTCATTGGCGATCCATCACTTCTGATAGTGGATGAGCCTACGGTTGGTCTCGACCCGGAGGAACGTACGCGGTTTCGCAATATGTTGGTTGATCTTTCCTCGGAGCGAACAGTGATTTTGTCTTCTCACATTGTTGAAGATATTGCCCAGACCTGCTATCAAGCAGCCATACTACACCAGGGGAACCTGTTATTTAGCGGAAATGTCACTGAAATAATACAGCAGGCGGAGGGCAGAGTGTGGGAATATATTAGCGTGGAGGAAAAACAATCCTCCGATATTGTTCTGGTTGCAAAAACAAGAATACAAGAGGCGCAGATAAAATATCGTGTGCTGGCAGAGAAACAACCTGCTTCTAATGCCACATTGGTTTCGCCCGATATAGAAGATGGATATCTTTGGCTCATGAAAAAATCAAGAACTCGTTAATAGAGTGTGACCATTACACGAATCTGTTGAGAAATTTAGGGCGGGTTTTTATACTTTTCGTTCATACGTCCGGTGCATCTTGTAAATATCCACCCCAAAGTTTTCCATCTCGCGTTGCATGTTCTCATTTTCGACGCCGATCTGGACAACTTCCGCGTGGCGGAATTGACCAGACTCACGTACCGACTTGAAGATTTCGCTGTATAAAATGGCTGTCCCGCCTGAGCCGCGATACTCGGGGATGAGTCCCGCGCCGTTGATGTTGAGGAAGTCGGTGCGGCGGAGTTCGCGGAGCAGGGTCAGCCAGCCGAAGGGGAAGAGGCGTCCGCGCGTTTTTTGGAGCGCGGCGCGGGGGGAAATCCTTTACGACAGCGGACAACTAAAGCGGGTGCGCGCTTGGCGCGAAGGAGCGGGGAGAAAGTGGGAAAGCCTGTCTCGACGCGAGCGTGAGGTCCTGCAACTGTTAGGCGAAGGGCTTGACAATGTAACTATTGCATGGAAACTGGTTATCTCACCAAAAACCGTCGCTTTTCATGTCACGAACATCTTCGGAAAATTGGGCGTGAAATCCCGCCACGAAGCCGTCGCCTGGCTGCATAAGCATTTGCCTGACAACCTCGAATTTAATTGAGGTTGGAAACTGGTGTTTTTCCCAGTTGACAAATGGTTGATGGGAAAGTACACTAAAAAGAGATTTGGAAAGCCGAAGCCTAATCGTAGGATCGGATGGTCTGTTGCCCAAAATAGAAAAAGCAGGATTCCCGTTCAAACCTCGTAATGCTGTAAGATTGTGTGAAGGAGAGTTTTATGAAAATCAAGTTGGTTTGGTGGCGGTTGATAATTGTTTTGATTTTGGCCTTGGCGATAAGCCCCTCACAAAGCGCCTAGCCACAACAAGCAACATGCCAAAATATAGTCATTGCGCATGTTTACATAATGCACTCGAGAAGAAAAATATTACTGCATGGGGAGCGTATGCGTACATTACATGGAGAAATCCAAATCTTAATGGGGGGTTATTCAGTTACCACCGGGTTGGTGTAATGTTGCAGACTCCTACCACTTGGCGATTTGTAGAATTTGGGCAACGAAAAATATCCACTGGTATTCAAGGAACAATTGCATATAACGCAGGTAGCGGAACAAATAATATTTTTCTTCCGATTTCGACTGGAACACACCAATACAGTATGCAATATGATCCCAACAGTGGAAAATATTGGTTCTACCTTGACGGTGCGAACGTTTACAATATAAACGCTGGATTTAGCTCTGGAAACGCAGTTATTGCTGGTGGTGAAGTAGCGTATGGGGTAGAGGCAATAGCCCATACAAAGATATATGGTCTACGCTACCTCAAAAGAAAAGCCGATGGTACTTTTGTGTATGTGTCTTGGAACGGACATGTCGACTATAGTTCTTATGGAGATGACCCGCCATACTATAATACGAACATTAACTTAAACTCTTTCTATGATGACCCATGAGAACAAGCAAATAATAATTGGAGTCATCAAATGCAGCGGTTGAACAAGAAGTATTTTCCAGATTGATTCACGGAAATTGTTTAGTTAACCATGAAAGGAACCATTATGAAAACCAATAAAAAAATCCCGATCAGCGCAATAATTGGCATTTTGCTTGTCCTCGGTGTTGTCATATCAATAATTTTTGTCGCCGTAGAACAATCAGCAAAAGCATCGCCAATGCAACAACTTGACGATAAAACACTGGAAGAAAAAGCCATTGCAGCAGCGCAGATGGCAGGATTACAGGGCGCTCCAACTGCCACAAGACATGTTCGGATAACTCTAGCAGAATGGTTAACGCTTAATGACGCAGAATTAGGAAAGGACGCGGCAAAGTTTGGGTTGACGCCCGATACGCCAGTGTTTGTGTTGGCGATGCGGGGAAACGTAAAAAGTTTGTTGGTTGGCGAATCCCCGCCCCAGAACAAAGGCATGCAGGAACAATACAACAATATAACCATCGTTCTTAACGCAATAACGGGCGACGTGATGTGGACGGTTACAACTCGTGATGGCTTTTCCATGCCTGTCCCTGTTCCTTGAACCAAAAGCGCGATCAAACAACAGTCCTGGGTTATAAACAGCGACCCGAATGCTCTTGAATTTTCCAGAAACCAATGTAACGCCGTCTCCTCCCTTCCCGCTGATTGCGAACTACCGCTTGAGTTTCACAGCGCCTGTCCAATAACACCAAACGACACAGTTCATGTCCAGCAGTCACATAGCTGGACATGTTCGTTTAAAGTTGTCGTTGATACACCCGATGCGTCTTGTAAAAATCCACCCCAAAGTTTTCCATCTCGCGTTGCATATTCTCGTTTTCGACGCCGATCTGGACAACCTCGGCGTGGCGGAACTGTCCCGACTCGACCACGGACTTGAAGATTTCGCTGTATAAAATGGCCGTCCCGCCTGAGCCGCGATACTCGGGGATGAGTCCCGCGCCGTTGATGTTGAGCCAGTCGGTGCGGCGGAGTTCGCGCAGGAGGGTCAGCCAGCCGAAGGGGAAGAGGCGTCCGCGCGTTTTTTGGAGTGCGGCGGAGATATCGGGATAGGCCATCAGGAAGCCGACAGGCTGGTCGTCCCCCTTACGGGGATCTTCGACTTTCATCACGATCTTGATGAGTTTCGGGTCGGCAAACCAGAGCAGTTGACTTGCCAGCGCGTTCACGTCATCATCGGTCAACGGGGTGTTGCCCGAGGTGCCGCGCAGGGCGTTGTTGTAGAGTTCCTTCAATTGCGGGACGAGGGCGCGCAGGTCGGAGCGTTTGGCATAGCGCGCGATGCGCAGTCCGCGGCGGGAGGCGATGCGCTCCGCCAGTTCGTGGATGCGCGGCGGGAATTGGATGTCCGCGCCGAGGTAGCCGGAGACAGATTCGCCCGCTTTGACAAATCCCTGCGCTTCGATCAGTGGGACGTAATAGGCGGGGTTGTACGGCAGGCCAAAGGCGGGGCGATGCTCGAAGCCTTTGACCAGCAGGCCGAATCCGTCGAGCGGGGTGAATCCCTTCGGGCCGAGGATTTTCGTCAGGCCGCGAGCGCGCGCCCAAGCGAAGGCCGCGTCGAAGAGGACGGACGCGGCGGGGAGATTGTCTTCGCACTCGAAGAGATAAAAGAACGCGGTGGACTCGCGGTTGTAGTCGTTGTAGCGGCGGTTATCTAGCACGGCAAGGCGGCCTATCGGACGCGTCCCGTCGAGGGCGAGGAAAAATCCAGCCTGGGAATGCTTGTAAAATGGAAACCGCTTCGGGTCCAGCCTGAGGCATTCGTCCGTCCGCAGGGGAGGCACCCACTGGGAAATGTCCCGATAGATGGAGAAAGGCAGGGCGAGGAAGTCCCGCGCCTGCCTTTTGTTCGAGAGATCAAGTTGGAGGATGCGCATGTAAATGGTAATTGGTAATTGGTAATTCCGTCATTGCGAGCGATGGTCGAGTAGGCGTGATCTTCGCCGTATCGAGACCGAGCGAAGCAATCCCCGCGCAATGGAGGAGATTGCTTCGACGCTCGTCCTTCGACTGCGGGAGTACCCTCCGCTCAGGACGGCGTCTCGCAATGACGGAGATTTGCGCTACATGGCTTTGGCGCGGTCGGCCATTTGGGCGCGCAGGTCGCTGTGATCCTTGTCAATCGTGAAGAGCGCGCCGAGGTAGAAGATGAAGCACAATCCCCAGGTGACGGTGGGAATGATCAGGATGGCGGTCTGGAGGCTGTAGGCGTCGGCGATGACGCCGGTGAGAATGGGAGCGAAGGCCGCGCCCGCGTTCTCGATGAAATATTCCGTGGCCTGCGCCGTGGAGCGGACCTCGGGCACGGTCACGTCATAGACGGTGGCGATGACGTTGGCCGAGGAGAGCGGCATGAAGATGGCCGTGAGACACATGAAAACGAAGAACTGGTTTTTGGCTTCGATGGGAGTGGTAACGGCAAGAACGAGGAAGATCGCGCCGAGCAGTACGCCCGCGCTCGAGACAATGATGCGTCCCTTTTTGGTGCGCTTGAAGAGCAAGTCTCCCGCCGCGCCGCCGACGAAGTAGCCCGCGGCCAGGATGAGGATGACGGGCGCCATGGTGAACAGGATGGCATCGGGATCGTAGCCGCGTTCTTTTTCGAGATAGGCAAAGAAGAAGTAGGTGATGACGTTCCACGGGAAGACGCCCGCGAAGCCCTGCAAAAAAACGAACCACATGGTCTTCTTCTTGAATATCTCCCCGACCTCGGCCCATGAGAAACGAAAGGTCTGCATTTCGGCCATGCCCTCGAATTCGGGTTCGGCCTTGCCGCGCGGCATGTCCTTCACGAAGAAAAAGATGAGCGCCGCCACCACAAGTCCCAACGAGCCGGTGATGTAAAAAATGGAACGCCAGCCGCCGATCATCGGCGCGATCATCAAGGCCAGGATCATGCCCAGCAGGTAGCCCAGCGGTTGCGCCAGTTGCAGGATGCCATAGATCTTGCCGCGCAGGTTGGGACCGAAATAATCCGCGATGAGGGTGTAGAGGCCGGGGTACGAAGAGTCGTCAATGCCCGTCGAGGCGCGGGTCGCGAGGAAGGCCGGGAACGTACGCACAATACCGTTCAGCCAGGTGGTTGCGCCCCAGATGAGCGAAGCCAGCGCCAGCAATTTGGCGCGCGCGTAACGGTCATACAGATAGCCCCAGATGGGATAGAGCAGGGTGGCGACGATCAACGCGCCCGAATTGACCCAGCCCCATTGCTGGTTGTTCATCCCAAACGTTTCACTGATCGGCACCTGCATCGAGCCGATCATCAACTTGTCGGTTTGGTGCAGGAGCATGAAGAAGAAAAAGATGACGACCACGACCCAGCGGTAACGCGAACTTTGTTGTGACATGGGGCCTCCAATTGCGAGATGCGAGTTAGGAGATGCGTGTTGCGTATTCCGTATTGTCTGAGGAGAAGAACACGGTAACTGGGAAAAAGTGCCAGGAAGCGGGGAGTGCGTCGCACCCAACCATCAGCCGAATCTGTCAGGTGAGGTGCGACGCACCCTCTTCGTTCGCAAGAATTTCGCGGGCGAGGGATTGGAGCGCGTCCGCGTTTTCGATTTTACTGGCGCGCCAATAAATATCCAGCAAGTCGAGCGGGCTGAGACTGCTCACGGCCTGGTCATTGGGCAGGCGGATGCGCGCCTCGGTCTGCGGGCGTTTGACGAGATGAAACTCGAAGGCTTTCTCCGCGTATTTTCTCAATGCGGGTTCGTCAATCAACGTATCCAATTCGCGGGGATATTCAACTACCAGCTTGACCACCGCTCCATCCATCTCTTTGGATTTGGGCAGGGCGGACTTAAGGAAGTCGGTCACGTTCTCACTGGACTGGAGGGCTGTTCGCCGTTCAATGAAGGGACGCACCCCTGTGAGTTTTCTCCACTCAACCGGCGTATCTTGTCCCTTTTCAATGTGGACGGTGACGAAGAAGCGATCCTCTTTTGCTTCGCCAAAATCCACGCGTTCGATGGAGCCTGGGTAAATGACGGGAGGCTGCTGCCCCTCGTTCACATCCTGCGGTTTGTGAATATGTCCCATGGCGACATAACTGAACTTTTTATTTTTTACCAGACTGCCTGAAAGCACGAGGTCATTGCCAAGCATCACCAGCCGTTCCCCGCCGAACTTCGCGCCCTCGATGGACGCGTGTGCGGTGAGGATGATCGGCAGGGACTCGTCCGCTTCCGCGATCCAGCCCTCTATTAATTCTCCGATGTTTTCTTCAATGCGAGCAAACGCCTCGCCCGCGTCACTCTCGCCCACCGAGGCCATCAGCCCCGAGCGCGCGATCCACGGCATGGCGATGACCTGCACGGGCAGGTCCCACAAATCGGCGGGACGCAAGAATTCAGGCTTGTCCAACACGCGCACGAACGGCACTTGCAGCGTGTCGAACTCCTGGATGGCGTGCGCGCGTCCGATGGCGGGAGAAATGTCGTGGTTGCCGATCAAAAGCAGGGTCGGGATCTTCGCCTGCGAGAGGCGCATGATGCGCCTGCCCCACTCGCGCTGAAAGGTCGGCGCGGGCGAACGGTCCTTGTACGCGTCCCCCGCGAAGATGACCAGGTCCACTTTCTCGTCAATCGCCGCGTCCACGATGGTATCCAGCGACTTCAAAAAGTCGAGCACGCGCAGGGGCAGTCCCGTGGCGGGGTCGCGGCGGCCATAGTTGGCCATGTCAATGTGGGCGTCGGAGAAGTGTAATAGTTTCATAGTTACGTAGTTGGGTAGTTGGGTGGTTGGTCAATCGGCGGTCAGGATTTTCGCAAATATCCGATTAATTCGTTGACGATGCGTTTTTCGATAGCGAGACCGTAGACGGAATTTAGCTTGGCTTGTGCGATGACTGCAAAACAATCCAACTACGAAACTATCGAACCATCCAACTAAAGCATATTCAGCGGAAGGGCAATAACATTCTGGGCGAGGGGCAGGGGCATCTTTCCTGAATGAATGACATAACCTTTTCCTGCTTTATCTTTGAACAATGATTGAAAGGCCGAGATTTCCTTTGCCATTTTGGGATGAGGGGTTTCGGATTGTTTGATCTCGATGGGAATGAGCGCGTGTCCCGCGTCCACGACCAGATCCACTTCGGCGCCATCGGCTGTGCGCCAGTAATATAAGTTTGGTTCCTCGCCGCGATGATGGAATATCTTCAACACTTCGGCCACGATAAAATTCTCGAAAATCGCGCCGCCCATCGGTCCCGACATGGCATGTTCCACATCGCGCAGGCCCACCAGGTAGCACAATAATCCCGTATCCATGAAATAGACTTTGGGGGATTTAACCAGCCGTTTTCCAATATTCGCGAAATAGGGACGCAAAATAAAAACCTGAAAACTCGCTTCGAGAATGGACAACCAGTCCCTGGCCGTGTTGACCGAAACGCCCACGTCCCGCGCCAACTGGCTCAGGTTCAGTATCTGCGCGCTACGCGCCGCCAGCGCGCGCAGGAAAACCTGGAACAGGGTCAGATCCCCGATGTTCCGCAGGTTTCGAAGGTCACGCTCCAGGTAGGTTTGCACATAGCTGGCCTGCCACAGGCGGACATCCCTCGTTAAATCGTTCGCAATCTCAGGATAAAAGCCGCGCAATATCTGTTCCCACAATTCTTTGGGAGAACGATCGGGCAGGGAATCGAAGGATTCCTTTTCCCACGGCAGGGCGCGGGTGGGCGTTCCTGTCAATTCCCAATTGGACAGGGGAAGCAGTTTCAGAATCGCAGCGCGTCCCGCCAGGCTTTCGGTCACTTGTTGCATCAACAAAAGGTTTTGCGAACCTGTCAGAATGAATTGCCCCGCCTGGTTGCGGCGTTCGTCAATTTTTTCCTTGATGTAGGGCAAAAGGCTGGGAACATATTGAATTTCATCGAAAATAACGGGGGCAGGATACAGCGAAAGAAACCCGCGCGGATCGTTCACCGCCGCGCCGCGCACATCGGGCGGTTCCAGCGAAATGAGACGGTAATCCCCGCCAAACAGGCGTTTGAGAAGCGTTGTTTTTCCCGATTGGCGCGGACCGACGAGGGCCAGCGCCGGAAACTCACCAACGGCCTTTTTGGTATGGCTTTCGATGCTTCGTGGAAGATAAATAAATTCCTGCATATTTGCAATTGTACTGCAAATTTACAGGAATTTCAGAGGATTTTGCGAAGAAAAGAGGGCGTTTCCCATGAAAATCGAAAGTCTCACCTTCGATTTTCATGGTGTTTTTCCCTATTCAACCACCAAACTACAAAACTATGAAACTATGAAACTATGAAACTATGAAACTATGAAACTACCCAACTACGGAACCACTCCCAAATCCTGGAGCGCCTGCAACGCAGTTTCCCAATTGGGATGGATCTTCAGCGCGGCGCGGTAATCGG